>Ga0137407_10000974_pt1 | contig 18814 bp, 14 predicted proteins | sample CZOMad2_2_16fung_FD_108410 | JGI IMG/M metagenome (GOLD analysis project Ga0137407, IMG submission 108410) | Vadose zone soil fungal communities from Angelo Coast Range Reserve, California, USA - CZOMad2_2_16fungal (Illumina Assembly) | ecosystem: Environmental > Terrestrial > Soil > Vadose... | reverse complement strand
TTTACTCATTTCTCTGCCAACTGCTTGCCGACTTGACAGCTGGTTCATCGGTAACCATTTTGCAGAACAATGCATTGTTGACAACCATGGAAGCAAGCAAAATGCTGGGCATGTCGCGCCAGTTTTTTGTGAATTTGCTTACGAAAGGCGAGATCCCATTCATCAAGGTCGGAACGCATCGTCGGGTTTATGCCCGCGATGTCTTGGCCTATAAAGCTAAGCGAGACGCTGCACGTCGAAAGGCTCTAGACGACTTGGCGCGAGCAGAGTACGACGAAGGGATTTACGACAGAATGCCAGATGATCCTGACGCCGGACAATGAATACAATGTCTTGCTTGATGCCTGCGTGTTAGTTCCGATGCCGCTGTGCGAAACACTTTTGCGCTTGGCGGAGGAACCCGCCCTATACCGACCTCTGTGGAGTGATTCAATACTCCAAGAGGTCGGTACTGTTTTGGATCGAAATATGCACTTGGACTCCAAGCAAATTAACCGACGGTTGGACGCGATGCGTAATACATTTCCGGAAGCTTCAGTTGTGATTCCGCATGATCTTGCGCAAGCATTGACATGCATTCCTGACCCTGATGATCGTCACATTCTGGCGGCAGCTATTAAGGGAAAAGCCGATGCTATCTTGACATTGAATCGAAGGGATTTTCCGCCCGAATGTTTGGCACAGTATGGCATAGATCGGATGTCCCCCGACGAGTTTCTCGTTCATCAATATCACTTGAATCCAGCGGCCGTATTGGACAAACTCGATGCGCAAGCAGCAGCAATTCGCGAAACGCGGGAGACAGTGATCAGGCGCTTTCGCGAACGTCTTCAAGCACCCAAATTTGCTGATATTGTAGAGGGAAAGGAGAGTACATCTGAAAACGGATGAAGGCCAATTCGATGAGGTTCTTCGCCGAATGCTGGCGAAGCCCTCGAAGAAAACCGCGAAGATGTCGGCCGAGAAGAAGCGGGCAAAGCCTTCTCACCGGTAAGCCTACCAAAAGTCAGGGGGCAGCGAACGACGCTATCAGGCCAGTGCATTTTGCCGATGTACTGTAAGCACCGCTCGTCAGGTTGCAAAGTTTTCGTGAGCTTCGCGGATGTTCACGTCATTGTAATGCCAGATTAGTCTGTTCGTGTAAAGTGAATAACAATAGTGAAGTACTTTCCTTAACTGGCATCTGTGTAAGGTGCATAATCATCTTCTTCACTCAGGATGGGTTGGGCCAACTTCGCGCAAATCCAGTTCGTGTTCGAGTTCCCGCAGTGTTTCGTCGTTGATGCGGCCTTCGTTGCGCAAGCGAACCGCAGTCTGCCGCTCCAAGCGAAGTAGTTCCCGGGAAATGCGCGACAGGCGTTCGTGGTGTTGCGGGCTGATAGCGCTCGCGGCGTCCTCATTTCCGACGACGTCGGTGAGGCGATGGCGGTAGTGGCCGCTCAGGTCTTCGTAGATGGCGGAAAATTCACCGGCATCTTTCTTGCGTTCGTCTTCCAGAAAGGAGAGCGCGGCTTCCAGTATTTCCCGGCGGGCAGCCTCTTCTTCGCGGTTGGGCCCCTTGGGGTCAGCGATGCCGAGCAAGCGGACCAGCCAGGGGAGCGTCAATCCCTGCAGCACCAGGGTGACGAAAATCACGCAGAAAGCAAGAAAGACGATCAGGTTGCGATGCGGGAACGGGCTTCCATCCGCCAGGGTTTGAGGGAGTGCGATGGCGGCCGCGAGCGCGATCACTCCACGCATTCCCGTCCAGCCCAGGACCAGCGTTCCCGGCACGGTTGGGCAAGGCATCTTCTGATGGAGGAGGCGGGTTCGAATCCAGTAAGCCACGAAAGCCCCGGGAAAGACCCATACGACCCGCAACGCGATGACCAGCAGGCTGAACAGAGCGCCGTAGAGGAAAAGTGTGCCGTGGCTGTAGTCGTGGATTCCGGCGAGCACGTAGGGCAGTTGCAGTCCGATGAGCACAAAGACCACGCCATTGAGAATGAAGTCCAGGGCGCCCCAGACCGCCCAGGCCTGCAGGCGCACGCCCGGGGAAAAGAAGCCGGAACTCCTGCGACTGAGATAGAGACCACAGGCCACCACGGCGAGCACTCCGGAAGCGCGTACGCGGTCTGCAGTGAGATAAGCGGCGTAGGGGACCAGGATGCTGAGCGCGATCTCGATAGGGCCGTCGTCAATGCGGCGTTCAATCTGATCAACGATCCAGCCGGTAATCAGGCCAACGGCCACACCGGCAAAGGTGAGATAAGCCAGGCGCAGCGCGCCCCCGGCCAGCGTCGGAGTCTGGTTGCGGAGCACCATGGCAATCCCGAACTCGAGGGCCAGCAGACCGGTAGCGTCGTTCACCAGGCTCTCGCCCTCGATGAGGTCTGTGATCCTCTTAGGAATGCCGACGCGCTCCGCGATGGTGGTGGCGGCGAGCGCATCGGTGGGCGCAATCACGCCGCCCAGCACCAGGCCGAGTTTCCAGTCAAATCCGGCAAAGAGCCAGGGTGCGCCTAGCGCGACCCCGATCACAGTGAAGGTGACCAGGCCGAAAGCCAGCAGAAGAATGCTCACCATGTTGTAGGAAAATTCGCGCCAAGAGGTGACCCACGCGGCAGAATAAAGGAGCGGCGGGAGAATGACGAAGAAGATGAGGTCAGGATTCAGCGCGATTTTCGGGATTCCGGGAACGAAGCCGAGCAACGCTCCTGCAATCACCAGGACGATGGGATAGGCGATTTGAAGTTTTCGCGCCAGCGCTCCAAACGCCACCACGAAGAGCAAGAGCAACAGGAAAACCAGTTCCACCGCCTGGACGTTGCCAGTGACCACGGTCCGGGAATCTCCTTCACTAGGCTTCGCGGCAAGTATAAGTCAGGATGGGTGTGGCGCGAGCGCCCCTCGCCTGTGTTGGCTGTGGGCAAAAGTCGAAAGCCCGGACACAGGCCCTGCAAGGCAAAATCAAAAGCAAACCACAGTCAAAGGCAAACCAAAGTCAAAGGCCGCGGGCGGGGGCGCCGGCGCCAGACTCGCTTGAACCTTGAGACTCTGCTAGCCTGAATTGCAACCATGAAGCGAGCACGTAGAGAGAAGTCAGAGGCGAGCAAACAGGCGATCGGCACGGCTCTACGGGCTTGCCTGATCGCGAAAGATGCCGCCTTCAATGCCCGGGATTATCTTGTGACCGGCTCGCGCATCGCTTATCTGGCGGTGCGGCAGTGCGAAAAAGAGCTCGACCAGATCGAGCGGCAAGTGGATGACGCCACGCCCGCTGCCGTCACCCAGGTGCCCGAGGCCGAGGCCCGCGAGTTGCTGGCCTGCCTGAAGTTTACGATCGATCTGGAGCGCATCGGGGATTTGATCTGGTCGGTGGTGCAGCGCATTCACGGATTGCCGGCGCCGCTGAATGCGAAGGAATCCGCGTTCCTGATCGAGATGGCGCAGGTTTTGCAGGAGATGCTGTCGCGGGTTCATCAAGGATTTGTAAGCCGCGATCTGGCGCTGGCAGAATCGGTCATCAAGATGGACTATGACATGGATCAGGTATGTCACTCCGTGTTCCGGCAATATCTGGAAAAGGGTGCCGGGCATCGGAGTTACGAAGTGACTAACCTGCTTTTCATGGCGCAGGCCTTTGAACGCGCTGGAGATCACACCAAGAATCTGGCGGAAGAGTTGTTCCACCTGGTGCAGGGGCACAGTGTGCGACATGTCACGAAGTCCCGCAGCGACGAATCCCCGCATTGACGGCCCGCGGTTCCCACTTCCATCTCAGGAATGACTTACTTTGATAACGCCTTGCGGTGCCCCCCGCGGACCACGATGTTTTGCTAAGATCAGTGGCCGAGGGGGAATTACATGGCAGAGATGAAGGGATTGGAGTCGGTAGTCTCGCAACTGAGGCTGGAGCGAACGAGTCTGGTCAACCAACTAAGACATGTTGACGCCGCTCTTTCGGTTCTCGGCAAGCTGAATCACGGAAGTTCCTACACCAAACCTCGGCGGAGAAGACTCTCCGTGGCCGCCCGCAAGAAGATCGCCGCAGCTCAGAGGGCGCGTTGGGCCAGGGTAAAGCAGTTGAAGAAAGCCGCATAAATTAAAGAGCGATTGAGAACCACACGACCCGCCAGGCAAGATCTGGCGGGTTTGGTTTTACACGCTCTAAGGCGAGCCGATGCCGTTAGAGTGCGCAGGCGGCACCAGGGCGACCGCAACAACTCTCTTGATTTAATACTGCCCGCTTTACTGACGGGTAGGCGCTGCCGCCACCGTGCCGGGCCACACCGGATTCAGGGTGGTGCGAATCACGTCCAGCAGTTCGTTGTTCTCGGCGGGCTTCTGCAGGAAAGCGCAGGCGCCTGCCTTGAGAACGCGCTCCCGGTTGAACTGCGGATCACGCGCGGTCAGAACAATGACGGGAATCGAAGAAAGCTGGGCACTCTGCTGCAAGCGGTCCAGCACCACGAAACCATCCCCGGCGGGCAGTCCGATATCGAGAATGATCAGGTCGGGGCGTTCTTTCTGGGCCATGGCGATGGCCGAGAAACCGTCGGTAGCGTAGGCAGTCTCGAAGTGGTTGGCGCGCAGGCGCAGGTTTAGGCCTCGCCTCAGGTCGGGGTCATCGTCCACGATCAGGATTTTAGCTTTTTCCATTTCTGTGTCTCCTCTAATAATTCTCGGACTTCCGCTTTCGAAGGCCTTGGTCTCCAGCCCTTTTATTCAATGACTTCCCGGATGGCTGGCGTGCGACAGTGTCGCCATGACCATCTCAGTGATGCTATCGGCAACTTTCTGTACAAGCTTATCCACAGGTTCCTGGTCATCTGCGGGGGGAAGTTTCAGTTCGATGGAAGAGAGTTTGAATGCGCAGCTGGTTTTCAACTTTTCGGAGGCCTCCAATTGTCCACGCATTCGCCTTTCGATCACGACTGCTCCAGGTCCGTCCGTCGAGGCTACGACCACCAGGGTTTCGCTTTGCCCGATGTGGCCGAGGGCGGGAAGGATGGCGTCTTTGTCGCCGAGAATGCAGGGTTCCATGATCTGCAGGCAGTGCTGGCGGAGGTCTTCCCAGTTGTCGGCAAAGGGGGTGCGCAGAGGTGTGAGCTCAATCGTGATCAGGGAAAGGGAATCCCGCAGGCGGCCCTGCGTAGTGATGACGGGAGCCAGAAATTGTGCCAGGGAAAATAGAGGCAGGGTGAAAACGAACGTACTGCCGTGTGATAGCTGGCTCTCGACCCAAATCTTTCCGCCGTGAAGCTGCACCAATTCTTTCGAGATATAGAGTCCCAGGCCCAGGCCTTTGCGGCTGTCGTCAATCGAATTGGGGTCCTGGTAGAGGCGTTCAAAAATCAGGGCTTTCGCTTCCGGGCTTATGCCGCGACCGGTATCTGCGACTGCGATGTGCACGAAGTCCGGATCCTGGCCGGTGAGGCAGGCCTTGACCATTACCGAACCATCGGCGTTGGAAATCAGGTTTTGAAACACTTGTCTCAGCAACGCGGGGTCGCACTCGACGAAGGGCAGGTCGGCGATTTTCCATTCCACTTGCCGGCCTTCGATATCCGGTTGCAGCATGCCGATCACTTCCTGCACGATGGAATTCAGACCGGCTATCTGAAGATTGAGCGGCTGGCGGCCGACCTCGGCGAGGGTTAACAACTCGTCCACTAACCGGCCCATTCTCTGGGTACCTTCCTGGATGCGCTGTAGATAGCGCTGGGCCTCGGCATTGAGGACAGGGCTGAATTCTTCCACCAGAATGCCCGAGAAACCGGCGATGTGACGCAAGGGAGCACGCAAGTCGTGGGCTACGGTGTAGGTGAAAGACTCCAGTTCCTGGTTGGCTGCTTCCAACTGGGCGGTGCGATCCGCGACCCGCTGCTCGAGAGCTTCGTTCAATTTTTGGATTTCCTGCTCGGCGATCTTCTTCTGGGTGATATCGCGAAAGGCCACGACTCCGCCATGGTGCGTGCCGTCCGCGCCTTTCAAGGGATGGCCGCTGGCCTCGATCCAAACGCTATCGACCAGCGTCGGATTCCGCACAAACACCTCGGCAGTGTTCGATTCGCCTCGAATGGCGCGTGCCAGCGGGAGTTGCTCGGGGGGAAAAGGTGTCAGCGTGTCGGATAAGAAGAGTCCGTAGTGCCCAGTCCATTCCCGGCTGGGGATTTTCGCCGCGCCCAGGCCGAGAATCCTTTCTGCCGCCGAGTTCCAAAGGGTGAATTCGCCGTGCTCGTCGGCGGCAACCAAGCCTTCGCCCATGCTGTCCAGGACGGACTGCAGCAGCGCGGTTTGGGTTTGCAGGGCCTGCTCGGAGCGCGTCAACTCCGTAGCTTGCACGGCAAGTTTTTCTTCCGCCCGCTTGCGTGCGGTGATGTCAATGTTGGTTTCCAGAATGCGCGACGGCTGCCCTTGGCTATTGCGATGCAATACCCACGCGCTGGAGACGACAAGGACGCCGCCGTCGCGCTTGCGGTGTATCAGTTCGCCTTCCCACATGCCAGTCTCGAAAAGCTGCTTCTCAATCGCCTCCAGCGGCTCGGGAAATTGAGTGTGGAATAAATCGTGGGAAAGGACACCCAACGCCTCCTGGGAGGTGAAGCCGTAGAGCTTTTCCGCGCCTCGGGGCCAGAACACAACCCGGCTTCCGATGTCGCGCACAAACACCTGGGCGGAGTCGAGCACCTGAGTCTTTTCGCGCAACGCTTCGTCCGCCTGCTTGCGTTCGGTGACGTCCCGCGCGATTGTTGACGCGCCCGCGATCGCGCCGCTACCGTCCTTGATTGGCGAGATCGTCACAGAAACGTCAATGTGCTTGCCATCCTTTCGGACCCGGACGGTTTCGAAATGGTCAGCGCTCTGACCGGCCCGGACTCGCGCCAGAATGTCGGATTCCTCGTTCGCGAGCTCCGGCGGGAAGAGCATCCGCATCGGCCTTCCCACGGCCTCCGATGATGAATAGCCGAAGAGCTTTTCGGCGCCGCGATTCCAGGCCGTGATCGTTCCGTCCAGGGTCTTGCTGATAATGGCGTCGTCGGATGAATCGACCACGGCCGCCAGGCGTTCGCGCGCTTCCTCCACCCGCACGCGCTCGGTAATATCGGCGCGGATGGCTACGTACTGGCGCGGCTTGCCCTGAGCATTCAAGGTAGGAACGATGGTGGTATCGACCCAATAAATCGAACCGTCCTTGGCGCGGTTCTTGATTTCGGCGTGCCAGACCTCGCCATTCGCGATGGTGCGGTACATCTGCTGAAAGAACTCTATTGGGTGATGGCCGGAGTTAAGGATGCGATGGTTCTGGCCGATGAGTTCGTCTTTGGAATATTTGCTGATGGCGCAGAATTTATCGTTCACGTAAGTCATGGTGCCCTGGACATCGGTTACGGCTACGATGGCGTGCTGGTCGAGGGCGAACTTTTGATCGGCCAGTTCCTTGAGCGCCCGCTCACTAGTGGTGAGGCTCTCTTTCAGAGCCGCGTCCGCCCGCACACGTTCGGTGACGTCCCGCAGAATGACTGTGAAGAGCCGCTTGCTGCCGCTTTCGATCTGGGAAATGGAGGCCTCGATCTGAAATTCCTCGCCATCGGTTCGGACCGCCCAGAGCTCGCCTAGAGCACCCATGGCTCGGGTAGTCACTCCAGCTTCGCCAAATCTCTTGATGTGTCCGGTATGCGCCGCGTGGAATCGCTGCGGGATGAAACGGGTGATAGGCTGCCCCAGCGCTTCCGCGGCCGGGCAGCGAAACATTTTCTCGGCAGCCGAGTTAAACAGAAGAATGCGCTGGCCACCGTCGACCGTGATGATCGAATCCATGGCTGATCCGAGAATTCCTGTCAGCCGGTCCTGGCTCTCTTGCAAGGCCGCCGTACGCTGCTCGACGCGCTGCTCCAGTTCGCCATTCAGAATGTTGATTTGCGCCCGCGCCCCGGCACTGGCATCCATTGCGTGATGGATCGCGAATCCGGACAACACCAGGAAGGTCGCCGCTGCCAGGGTGCTCGAGACAATCATGAAACTGGCTACACGCTGTGCCGTGCCGGTCTTCTGAGTGCGCTGGCTTAGTAACTTGGACTCCTCGGCCTGTATACCCTGAGCCTCACCTTGCACCGCATTTAGGAGCCTCTCGGTTTCAAGAATGTCACTGGCTTCTGGAATGGCTTGCGTCTGTTCACGTCTGGCTACTATTCCGTCGGCGAAAGCGAGGGCAGCGCTGATCTCCCGCTCGAGCAAATCGATTCGCTGTTGCTGGGTGGGATTGTCGGCCGTCATTTGACGCAGGCCATCAACCCGCCGCGTCACCGTTCCCCGCGCGGCCCGATAGTGGGCCAACAAGGCAGAGTTCCCGGACAACGCAAAAGCCCGGCCGCTGGTTTCCGCTTCGACCACATTTCCGAGGGTGGTTTGGAGCGCCACCATTACGGCATGAGTATGGGCAACCAGATCGCCTTCGGCCGCCGCAGAGCGCCTGCTTCGCCAGGAGAGAAAACCCATGAAACCGATGGAGAGCACAGCCAGAGCGATTCCCGCCGTCACCCGGCGCCGGAGTGGAGCGTCGACCAGCGCATCGTCGAGGCGTTTGCGCTCGGCGATTTGCGCCTCCAGGCTGCGATTCTGTTTCTGGAGATGAATCAGGGTGGGCACGGCAATGGCCTGGGGAAGCAGTGGTACGAGCCGGATCAGGGTGGCGACCGAGACGATCGCGGTGATGGCTTTGATGACTCCGGCCAGGGCGTACGAAGCATGCCATATGTTCCACACTTCCATCAGGTGAGTCGTGCCGCAAGCCAGGATGAAGCCGCCGAACATCCAGAAAATCCAGTTGAACGGGAGGTCGCGGCGTTTGTGAATGAAGTAGATGAGAACGATGGGAATGCAATAGTAAGAGAGAGTGATCAATCCATCTGAAATCACGTTCAACCAGACGATCCACGGGTCCCACAAGTAGCAATACCCGTGAGGCATGAAGTCGGCAGAGACCAGATGATTAAAGAATTCCAAGAATTCCATCTCCTGCATTTCCGTGGAGGAAGCCGAAATCTATAAATTGATGTCCGTATCGCGGCCTGATGCCGATGGGGAACAGAAGTACCGCGGCGGCAATGATGCCAGGCTGCCTGAACCTACGTGAATTGGATATTTCGCTCATGGCACGCAATGCTTTCGCGGGAGGACGGTAAGAAGAACGAAGGACCCGCAGACACGATGGCACTGAATATTCATCTGTTTGGGTCATCGGCGGAATGGCTGTCGGCTTTACGGGGAAGGTTGTGGGAATCCAATCAAATGGCGAAGAGTATTTCGACGGGAAGCAACGGCATCCCGTCGGTAGGGCATGTCCTTTTGGGCGCGTTGGCAGACCCGGTATTAAAGGAATGCTGCCACATGCCGAAGACAAGAACAGATTCCGTGGCCGCAGCAGGGGATGGATGCCTTATGAAACCGACGCCAACCCATGAAGTGAACCAGGCAAGTTGTCCGGGAGGAGCCCAGGCCAGCTCTTCGGCTGCGCGACTTGCTCCTGCTCCAGGCGACTCCACAAAAGCGACCTGGGACAGGGTCGAGGCGCTGGATCGATTGGGCGGCGATGAGGAGTTGCTTCGTGAACTATGCGGAATCTTTTTGGCGGAGTCGCCGAAGCTCCTGCAGAAGTTGCGCCAGGCCGTTGCCGAGGCCGATGCGGAAGGGGTAATACGCGCAGCTCACAGCCTTAAGGGAGAACTTGGATATCTGGGCGCCGAAGTGGCGGTGCAAGCTGCCCGGAAACTCGAGGACATGGGGCACGAGAAAAATTTATCGAACGCGGCAGAAGTATTCGCGTTGTTGGAACGGGAATTCACGGGTCTTCATGCCACTCTGAAAGGCTTAGCGGGAGCGACGCGTTGAGCATGTCGCGCATTGAACCTCGCGGTCTCGGCGGAACGGATGCGGGCTTGCGTTGCGGAAAAGCCAATTGCAACTGATGCTGGCCCGATTCCGGTGACAGTCAGCATGGGCATAGCAGCGGAGCAGGGCGTCGTCCCCGAGTGACTCCGGGGAGAGGAACTTGTGCGAGCAGCTGATAGAGCGCTCTATTGCGCCAAGCGCAATGGCAGGAATTGCGTAGAGTGCGCCTCCGACGCCAAATCCGCCGGCCAGTCCCGGGCGGTCGCGACCCGATAGTAATACAGCACGTTGGTGGGCCGTTCTGGCACCCACGTGCCATTTCCAAGGGGCGGAGAGAGTTTTAGATTTACAGACGAGCAGTTCTGGGGGAGGGCTGCCCGGGCGTCAGGCGACTCGCAAGAGTCGGGACGCCCTTTTTATTGTTTACTGTGTTTTGGCAAGGCTGAAGTTCAGCGACGGTATTTCCCCGTCCACTCCGCCAACCCCAGCACAAGGCCTTGCATGGCCTGTTCGACTTCCTGCCGGCTCGCTCTCGGTTTCAGATCCAGTTTTCCCTTGAGTGCGTAGATCTTAAAAAAGTAACGGTGAGTCTTGCCCGGCGGCGGACAAGGGCCGTTATAGCCGATCTTGCGAAAGTCATTGCGCCCTTGCCGCTCGCCAGTGGGTAGTTCGTCAATCTTGCTCACACCTTCAGCCAGACTTGTAGTGGCTGCAGGCAGATCGAACAGCACCCAGTGGGTCCAGGTGCCGGCCGGGGCGTCGGGATCATCGGCGATAAGAACGAAGCTCTGGGTGCCGGAGGGCGGCTCGGTCCACGAGAGCTCGGGCGACACGTCGGCGCCGTCGCAGGTGAACTTTCTGGGAATGTCGTCGCCATGGGGAAAGGCAGTGCTGGAGATCGCAAATGCCATCAGGGCTCCCGCAAGGCAGCCACAGATTTCACGGAACTACACGGATCAAACTTCTTTCTCAATTCCCTTATCCGTGTGAATCCGCGCCAATCCGTGGCTGCGGTTTTTTTATTGCGTCGAGATGGTGAAGTTTACCGTAATGCGGGCTTCGGTTTCGACGGCTTCGCCCGATTGCAGGTACGGTCTGAACCTCCACTGCTTCACGGCTTCGCGAGCGGCAGCCGAAAGGATGGTGGGCCCGCTGAGCACATGCAAATCCTGAATGTTGCCGTCCCGCCCGATTAGAGCTTCGAGCACGACTGCTCCCTGAACCTTCATCTGCTTGGCCAGCAGGGGATAGTTGGGTTCAACGGGCCGGGAGAGAATCTGGGCGGCACCTGGGGAGAGATGCACGCGGCCTGTAGCATCGGCCACGCCGGAAGGTTCGGGCGAGGCGGTCGAGGAGGCAGAGGCGGTGCCGGTGTTACCGCCAAAAGGTACTCTCGGCTGCAGGTCGACTCGGACAGAATTGCTGGTGGCTGGGATCGTTCGGTGTTCGTCCCCGGCCACGACCTCGACTTCGAGCGGAGGCAGCACGGCGCGGGTCATTACGACCGGCGCCAACGCAGGCGCGGGACTGGGCTCAACCGAAGCAGGCGTGGGGGTGCGCGGCTTCGACTTGGGCCGCGTGGCAGCGGCCGACTTCGCCGGAGTCGGAGCAGAGCTTGTGGCTTCCGCTGGCGGCTTCGAGTCGGGTGCGGGGTTTTCAACAGGTTCCGATTCCGACTGCGAGGGGGGGGCAGGCGGAAACCAAAAATCGCGGTCTTTGATCAAAACCAGAATCAATGCGGCCAGCAACAGTGCCAGGGCAACCAACATCTGCCTGCGTTGTTTCTTTTCTGAATCATCCCCGAACGAAAGCGTGATCTCGGTTTCCTGGTTGTCCTCCAACAACGGCATGACGCGGAGCCCTCCCGCCCGCGGGGACACGGGCCCGCATAGTATGCCTCGAAATTTCGCTCTAGGCCAGCGAAACCAGTTTATGGTCGCCAGCACTGCCTTATATCGGGGGCATAGCAGGTAAATCCGAGAGAACAAAGACGTTGGCAGTCAATTGGAAATGAAAGACTTAGGCCGCATCGCAGATTCGGCTACCCCCGAGGCGCGCGGCCGAGACACGAACGCCCGGCTCGTGGTAAGCGGCCGGGCGTCAGTCTGACTGTTTAGCCGACTTCCTTCTTCTGTTATGCTGACTTCTTGAAGTCAACTGGGAACGAGAGAATCTTTCCGCGTTGCTCCATGGGTACCCACTTCACCTTCTGTTTGAAACGCGTTGGAATGTAGAACTCAATCACCTGCGCCATAATCAGCCTCCGATCCATAGCCACTCACCCATCAGCAGGCACCCATCTTGCTTTGGCATCACCATGCCGGGTGTCTTGCTCAGTTACTTACTTAGATGCGAAATCCGGGCAGAAGTGTCAGGCCGCGGCGCGACGGTGGCGCGCAACTTTTTAGGAGCGGTGGGGTTTGATTCCCGGCCGCCGAGCGCAGTCTCCACGACTCAGGTTGCGCCGCCGTCCCGGCGGCCCGATGGTCGGGGGGGACGCCTGCCGGACAGCCGGCCAGAGGCCGGCGCTACGTTTCTACGTTCGTGGTGGAAGGTAATTCAGCAGGAGAGTTGGTCGCGAGTCAGCTTCAATCCGTTTAGATTGCCGAGGACTGTTACTGCGATTGATTCCGTCTGGAAGAATTCATTGGCCAGTTCGGTCAGTTGCTCGATCGTGACCTTCTCGATGCGCTCGATCAGTTCGTCCAGGGTATAGAAGTGGTCAAAGTACATCTCCTGCCGGGCCAAGTTGGACATGCGCGCGCTTGAGGATTCGAGCGACAGCATCAGGCTGCCTTTCAGTTGATCTTTCGACCGCCGCAGTTCTTCTTCGGGAACAGCATGCTCCTTGAGTTTGCGAAACTCGGAGACCACGGACTGCACCACCTTGCTCGCCGACTCGCGCGAGGTTCCGGCATATACCGAAAGACATCCGGTATCGCGATAGGGCGACAAATCGCTGTAGATGGCATAGGCCAGGCCCTGGCGTTCCCGGATATTCTGGAACAGTCGTGAGCTCATGCCGCCCCCGAGCAGGGTATTCAATATGTAGGAAGCATGCCGGTTTTCGTGGGCGATGGGATGCGAAGGTACGCCCACGCAGATCTGCACCTGCTCCAGCGACTTCTTGTTGCGCATGATGATGCGCGCCGCAGTCTTCGGCTGCGAGCTGTGGAAGCCGTTCTTCGCCGGCTTCATGTGCCCGAAGTGCTGGTTCACCAGGTCCACGAATTGTGCGTGTTTCAGATGTCCGGCGGCGGAGATAATCATGTTGCCGGGCACGAAACGCTGCTTGTAAAAATCCCGCACCGGGTCGCGTTCGAACTTCTTGACCGTATCCTTGGTCCCCAGGATGGGTTTGCCCAGAGGATGATCTTTCCAGAAACTCTGCGTGAAGATTTCGTGCACCAGATAGTCGGGATTGTCCTCGTCCATCTTTATCTCTTCGAGGATGACGCCGCGCTCGCGGCCGATGTCATTGGCATCGAACACCGGATTCAGCACCAGATCGCTGAGCACATCCATGGCGACGGCCATGTGCTCGTCCAGCACCTTGATATTGAAGCCGATACACTCCTTGGCGGTAAAAGCGTCCATGTTGCCGCCGATGGAATCGACTTCACGCGCAATCTGCTCCGCACTGCGGTTCTTGGTCCCCTTGAACACCATGTGTTCGATGAAGTGCGAGATCCCGTTCCACTGCAGGTCTTCGTCCCGGGACCCGGTCTTGATCCAGATCCCGATCGAGGCGGAGCGAATGTGTTCCATCTCCTCGGTAATGAGGATGAGCCCGTTGGGCAGAACCTCGCGCCGAATGTTGCGAACCTCCTGGACCATATTAGGTATTGTTGCACACCCAGATCGACTCCGGCTAATCCATGGTTGTTTGTTTATAATCAATGGCTTAGGCGGAACGTTCCGGACCTTTCCGGGCACAATGACCGGGTTGGGGCCCTGGGCGCCAGATTCTTCTACAATCAAGCTGGGCGCGCCGGTCGAGTGCAATGGTTGGTGTGCTTTGCAGCCAACCCTTTACCGCCAAGGTCGCAAAGAGGACCGCAAAGGACGCCAAGGCAAGACGTTCCGAAACCGCCCCGGCCACGGCCTGGGGCGAATTGAGTTTATGAGAGAGGACACCCCCAACTCGTTGTTAGGGCTTCAGCTTCCCGAACTGGTTTCCCTGGCGGAGGAGTTCGAACAGCCAGCTTACCGGGCTCGCCAGCTTTTTGAGGCCCTTTACCGTCAGAGAGTGGAAAACCTTGACCAGATTTCCACGCTGCCCCAGGATTTTCGACGGAACTTGGTGGAGAAGGAAATCTCCGTCGGCCTTCCCCGCATCGATAAGAAATTTGTTTCCAGCGATGGAACCGTCCGCTACCTGGTGGCGTGCCACGATGGACAAAGCGTCGAAACCGTGTGGATGCCGGAAGGCGATGGCGGCGAAGCCGGCGATGGCAGCGAGGCGGGAAATCAGACGCAGGAGACTGTGCGCACCCGGGAGCGCGCCACCATTTGTGTTTCCAGCCAGGTGGGCTGCGCTGTGGATTGCCAGTTCTGCCTGACCGCGCTGCTGGGAATCAAACGCAACCTGACAGCGGGAGAAATCGTCGGGCAAGTGTGCGCCGTGCTTAACGATCAAAGCGTTTCTCTGCCTCTGCACCGCGTCAACCTGGTATTCATGGGGATGGGCGAGCCCTTCCTGAACTACGGAAATTTCATGAAGGCGGTCCATCTCCTGGTGGAGGGAGTGGGCATTACAGAATCGCGCATGACGGTATCGACGGCAGGGATTGTGCCTGCCCTCTACGATTTTGGATTGGAACCGGTGCGTCCGAAAATTGCGATCTCGCTCAATGCCTCGAATGACGACTTGCGCACCCGGCTGATGCCAATCAATCGCAAGTGGAACCTGGAAAAACTGATGGCCGCGGCGCGGGAATTCCCGCTGCGAAACCGGGAAAAACTGACGTTCGAGTACGTACTGCTGGATGGAGTCAACGACTCCGCCGAGAATGCCCGCGAAGTGGTGGAGTTGATTCGCGGCTTGAGGGCGAAGCTGAACCTGATCGCGCTGAATCCCGGGCCCGGAATTGATTTTCGGACGCCAGCCCAGGAGCGAGTGCAGCAGTTCCAGAATATTTTGCGGGCGGCGGGCGTGCCTGCGTTCGTGCGCCGTCCGCGAGGGCGCGACATTTACGCCGCTTGTGGGCAGCTGAAGCGGACGGTGGAACTGGCGCCGGCCTCGTAAAGGAATTGCTTGCCCTCACTCCTTAAGGCGGCGGGACGCCGGCGCTACGAGAATCTTTAGGCGTGTGCCTGGGCAGATGCAGGCAACAGACGCTCGATGGCAGCGAACAGATCATTGACGTTGACTGGTTTGGAAACGTAATCGTCCATGCCGGCGGCGAGACAGCGTTCGCGATCCCCTACCATGGCATGAGCTGTCATGGCGATAATGGGAATATGTCTTGCGCCGAGCCGCTCCTGTTCGCGAATCCTGGCGGTGGCTTCAAATCCGTCCATGTCCGGCATCTGCACATCCATCAGAATGAGGTCGAAGGGTTGTTTCCTCCAGGCGCTGAACGCCTCTTTCCCGGACCCAGCCAGAGCCACGGTATGTCCTCTCCTCTCCAGTAGCCGCGTAGCCACTTTTTGATTCACCGGATTGTCTTCAGCCAGAAGAATTCTTAAGCGGCGATGATCTTCAACGGGCACCAGACGCGGAACCGGGCGAGCGGCGGGCGTTTCCCTCGGGGCGGCCAGTTTCTGCCGTGCAAAGGGCAGTCTGAAATGGAAGGTGCTGCCGTGACCGGGCTGGCTTTCCACCCAGATATTGCCTCCCATCATCTTTACCAGACGGGAAGAAATCGAGAGGCCGAGGCCGGTCCCACCGTATTTGCGCGTGGTCGAGCTGTCGGATTGAGTGAATGCTTCGAAAATCAATTTCTGTTTGTCCAGGGGAATTCCGATGCCGGTATCAGCAACCCGGAAGTGGAGCATGGCGGGATCGGTGGCCTGGGCCTCGATCTCTACCTGGACGGTGATCTCACCTTTTGACGTGAACTTGAGAGCGTTTCCCACCAGGTTCACCACAATCTGTTTGAGTCGCGTGGGATCACCAATTAGTTCGTCGGGCAAGTCGGATGGAATCTGGCACTGGAGCTCCAGACCTTTCTGTTGGGCACGCAAGCTCAGGGCATTGATGGTTTCTGTCAGGGTATTGCGCAGGCTGAAAGCGATGCTTTCGACATCCAACCTTCCCGCTTCAATCTTGGAAAAATCCAGAATGTCGTTGATCACCGACACCAGGGAATCGGCAGAGGTCTTGACCATGACGAGATACTCGCGCTGCTGCGGGGTGAGATCGGTATCGAGCGCCAGTTCGGTCATTCCGATGATGCCATTCATGGGGGTGCGGATCTCGTGGCTCATGTTGGCCAGGAACTCACTCTTGGTGCGATTGGCAGTTTCAGCGACGTCTTTCGCCAGACCCAATTCCTCCACCATGCGGCTCAATGACTGCGCATGTTGGCGTTCGACGCGGGCTGCCCGCACTTGCTCTGAGATGTCGTTGTAGATGCCGAGCGCGCCCTTTTGCACGCCGTTGACCACCAGGGGTACGGCGTGCAGATCGAGATCGAGAATCTTGCCGTCGTCGCGGCGCCGCTGCACCGTTCCGTGAAACGCACGTCCAGCCAGGACCTGGGTGGATAAGGCGCTGCTTGCCTGCGAGGTGAACGTGGTGTCGATGTGGCCTCCCGTGGGATCGACGCCGAACAATTCCTGAAAGGATTTATTGGTCAACTGACCTGGCCCGCTTGATCGAGGACGATAATTCCAAGCGGGCTGGTTTCGATGAGCGAATTCAAATAACTGGTCCGCTCCTGGAGCTGGACCCCGATGCGAAGCCGCTCGGTCACGACCGCTCCCAGGATCAGGCCCACGGCAGAAACCACCATCATGAAGAATGTGATTCTGGTGATGCTGGCGGCCGGCGGAGGAAATACATTCATTGCGACCACAACCCCGAAACTAAGGGCGAGCGATCCGGTGACCGCCCGCCGGATGCCCTGGCGCATTGCGATCCAGATGACCGGAATAAAACTCAGATAGAAAAGCTGAAGGGGCGCCCATCTCGGCCCGAAGATGACAAAAGGGACAAGCAGGGTGGCGAAGGACTGGCCAAAGGCTTCCAATTTGGCAGTGTTGCGCAACGGTTGTACTGGGAGTTGCTCTCGAGGCGTGTGGCCCGGGTACATCCGGTCGAACAACTTTTGCCGAATCCTGGGGAACACATGGATGAGGAGGAAAGGCGCAACGGCAAAGAGCGAAATGCCGTCGCCGGAAAACCACCCCAATGCCGTGACCAAGCAGTCGCTCCAGGGAATTGAGCCATCCAGAGCCAGGCCCATAGTCCCCAACGCCGCCGCTCCCAGTCCCGCAGTAGTCGTGACCAGCAGGTACCGGAGCACATCCTGCTGGTGCCGCAGACCGAGATCGATACGTAGCGGTCCGCGCAGCAAATGTGCCGCTGCCATATAGCAAGCAGACGCGCCCAGGGTACCGAACAATTCGCTGAAGGACTTGACCGCCTGGTGATAGAAGAGGGCACCGGCGAGGGTATCGGAGAGACCAATCAGGAAGACGTACCAGGGGCTGATGCCGAGCATCAAAGCCACTCCCAAGCCAGTGGCGGGATACCAGGCTACCGATCCCAGCCGAGCCAGCAGGATCACGTCGGGCCGGCTCAGCAGCAGGTTGACGGGAACGAAACAGAGGCAGAGCAGCACGTGGCCAAAGATGAGGTCTCGGCGCTGCGCGACGAAGGTCTCAGCTGCTCGGTTGGGTCTCACCGTTTTCTTCCCGAAGGGCCATCAAGACCGCGCAGAGTGGAAGTCAACGCTGTTTGTCGGTGCGACGTCGACTCGACGAGCGAGGTGTGTTGGCGTGGCTCTGAGCCGCTCATCGGACGGGACATGTCTGAATAATCGGCAAGAATCGAGAGTTAATTAGGAGGAATTCACATCCGATCGCAGGTGCTGGCCGCGCCTGCAGCGATGGGAGGGCTCTGCCTTCGTAGAGGGTTTTGAGGGTGGACCCTCGACTTCCGCTCAGACCCTGCTCTACTCGGACTTCTCCAGTTCCTGGGCTGCCGAATCTACCAGGGTCGCCTCATCCTGCAGGGCTTTGGCGACGCGCACAATCTGTTCGTCAGCTTCTTTCCATTTTTTCTGCTCGATGGCTTCGCGGACGCCCGGAATCGTCTTGACGCCGTATCCGGTGTAGGCGCCGGGAGCGTAGATCAGGTGCTGGAACCAAGGACGGCCCGGCAGTCCTTCCGGCGACGCGAGTTTGCGTTCGCTCTGCATCAGCTTCTCATTGAGTGTCTGCAGGACGGCCGGGCTTACGGACAGTGCGCCGTTGTGACTGACTCTCTCCAACGCCTTCTGATAACGCACCGCGCTGTGAGCGAGCGTGTCCGACGCGTTTTGCAGCGGTGCGAAATTCAAATGCGGCGGCACGTCTTCGGTTGGAGGTGGAACCGAGATCTTCTTGGGGTCGGCGATCGCGGTGAAAACGCCCTCCTCGATTTCTTTGTTGCGCTCGGTAATTTCGTCCTGTTTGCTCTGCAGGAGTTTTTGCAGTTCATCGAGGTAGCGGTGGATGGTGTCCGCGAGGGCAGTGAAGTCGTAGGGCAGCAAATCTGCGTCGGCGAGTCGCATGACCGCGGTTCCCGCGGTCTGCGAGAGCGCACGACCGTAAGTGAAATCGGTGTCGGAGAAATGCGTGTACCAGTAAAAATCATCGTAGATGGAGTGGTAGATGCCGCCGCCATCTTCGTCTCCGTAAGAGAGATCCAGCGACGCAATCCCAAGATGGTCAAGAAAGACGGTCCAGTCCGATCCTGAGCCCAGGGCCTCGATGCGCAGGTCGGCGCGGT
>Ga0137407_10000970_pt1 | contig 18861 bp, 14 predicted proteins | sample CZOMad2_2_16fung_FD_108410 | JGI IMG/M metagenome (GOLD analysis project Ga0137407, IMG submission 108410) | Vadose zone soil fungal communities from Angelo Coast Range Reserve, California, USA - CZOMad2_2_16fungal (Illumina Assembly) | ecosystem: Environmental > Terrestrial > Soil > Vadose... | reverse complement strand
CTTTCTCCGGTGTTCACCCTGGCCAACGACATCATCATCGGGGCCGCCCCGCCCGAGCGGGCCGGGGCGGCAGCGGCAATCTCGGAGACTTGCTCCGAGTTCGGCGGAGCGCTCGGCATCGCCATCCTCGGCAGCATCGGGACCGCCATCTACCGGAGAGCCATGGCCGGTTCCGTCGTCGATGGCATTCCGCCCGAAGCCGCCGTGGCAGCGCGGGATACCCTCGGTGGCGCCGTAGCGGCGGCCGAACAATTGCCCGGTGTCGGCGCAGCGCTGCTCGACATGGCCCGCAAAGCATTCACGAACGGACTCCAATTCACGGCGATGACCAGCGCCTTCGTCGTCCTGGGCATGGCCATCCTCGTGATGGTCTCGCTCCGACGAGTGCGCTCGGCTTCCGAGCTCGCCGCACAGCCGGACCGCGCGCCCTAGGGTGCGACGGCTGTTACTGGGACATGAGCTCGTGGTAGCGGACCTCGTCGGTGGTGTTCCGGACGAAATGGTCTCGCCACAGGGAAGCGATAGGCCACTGGTAAAGCCAGAAGGCCCTGCCGTTGGACATCAGATCGCTCAGGTACGCCCGTCTCTTCCCGGCGGCCGCGATCGCGCTAGAGTCTCCCCTGAGCTCGGCCCCTTTCGTTTCGAGCGACAATCCGATCATGCGCTCCAGGAACGTGGCGCCCTCTTCCAATCGAGAGCCGGCCACGGTGAGCACGGCGGCGGCGCGATCTCGCAGTGCTGAATCGGCAGTTGCGGCAGCCCTTCGCGAAAGGGCCACATGGATTTCGAGAGGGAGCGCGCGACTGGTCTCGGAGAACGCTCGCGATTGCGCCTGACCGGGGTCGACTTGCTCGTACGCGGCCTCGAATGCGTCATAGAGGGGACGGATGGGAAGCGCGAACGTCTTCCGTTTCACTGCTTCCTCCAGGCTGGCGAGATCTGACCCGGTGAGCGGCGCCCGAGCGTCCGATCGGAGCAGCACCACTCCGCTGGAGAGATAACCGTCCTCCGCATGGACGCGAGCAATTCGGGCGAGGAGATCCAGCGCGGCACTTCGCGCCCGCAATCGCTCTTTCTCCGGCATGCCTCCATCCAGGAGGACATGCATGGCCACAAGCTGGACGCCGACAGGGCGCTCGGCGGCGCTTGCTTCGGCCAGCGCCGCTTCGAAGAGATCCGCGGGTCCCTTCTGATCTCTGCCGAACTCGAGTAGCAGCCTGTCCCCGGGCCGGTGCGCGCGCGCCAAAGCTGCTTGGGCGATCGGCCGCTGCGAGTCGATCTCCCCGAGGAGCGGCTTCGCAGCACCCGTCGGCCGCCCCGATGCGCTCCAGGCCCGAGCGGCAACATCCGTCCATCGATCGTCCTGTGCGCGCTTCCTCTCCTCGATCAGCCTGGCGAGAACGACCGCCTCGGGCGCGCCGGGCCTCAACGATGCCAATCGTTGCGCCAGGCGTGACGCGCTCTCGAACCGATGTTCCTCCAGTTCGATGCAAGCGAGCACGAAGAGCGCGGCCGGATTCGAAGAGGTCACAAGACGTTCGAGGAGGTGGCGTGCTTCAGCGCTCTCTCCTCGAGCAGCCAGTGCCGCGGCGCGATCCACGAGGCCAATCTCGCTGGGCCCGCTGGCCTTCCGGAAGAATCTCAGGAGAGCGCGGAAGGACTCGCTCTCGCGCTTTGCGCGCATGACGCGGTCCTCTTCCACCGGATTGGCCGGCGCGAGCAGATCGGTCCGCGGCGGCCGCTGCAGCGAGGTTGTCCCCAGCTGGGCTCCGTCCGGGCCATGGCACAGGACGCAGGACTGCCGCACGCGAACGAGAGGATGGCCGTCGGACCGCGGGAAGACGGAGCTCATTTGAGGGACGAGATCCTCCTCCCCGAAGGGCTCCAGGCTCAGCCACCGGGGCGACGCCGAAACAGCCAGCCGAGGGGCGGTCAGAACCGTGAAGGCGCCGCCGGGACGGGCAACGCGCACCTGCGCTGCCAACAGCAGGGGAACCGGATGCAGCTCGCCATCGGCGGATAGCGCGAGAGGGGTTTCGAGGAGGAGTGCGGTAGTCCCGGAAGGCAGGCCTTTCCACCCGCAGGGACCCTCCGCCGCCGGCCCAGGCGTGCCCCGCGCGCGCCCGTGGGTGGTCGTCACGTGTTCTTTGAGGCAACCCTCCCCGCCGGCCTCGGGCGGGACGCGCACGAATCTGCGGAACACGAGACGCCACCCCGCGCGACGCGCGTGCATCGTAGTGCCGCCTCCGGGCTCAGGGGCCGAGTCGGAGACCAGCTCGCTCCAGCCCGAATCGGCCTCGAAGAGTCGGGGATCGAGGAGGTCCGGCCGCTCCTGGACCGCCTCCGCGAAGCTGGGGCGGATGCCTGCCAACTCGTCCTTCGTCAGCGCGACCCTCGCCATCAGCCGAGCGAGGAGCCGCGCCAGTGGCACCGCGCGCGAGTCCGTGGACTCCAGCGCGTGGAGAGCGTCGAAGCGGTTCCAGAGATCCTGCTGGAACAGGACGCGGGCTTCAGGACTGCGGCCGCGCAAGGTCGGCGAGTTGACCTCTGCCTCCAAGAGGGAGCGCAGTCGGCTGCGGCGCGGCTCCTCAACGAGATATCCCGCGTCCGGCGGGAAGAAGAACTCGGGGAGGTCCCCGCCCTCGAGCCTGGTGACGGAGCTCCAGGGCGCCTTTGGATTCTCCGGAGTGGAAAGCTGGGCGCGGAGCTTGCGCCCGTAGAGCAGGTGGAAGAGCCGGTTCCACGGATCCCGAGGATCTGTCGAGTAGACGGGTGGCGGCTCGTCGCGGCGCAGCGAGCCCCGGAGAGGGCCGTCGTCGTAGTAGACGGCGGCGTCCCGGGCCTTTGCCGCAACCGGAAGTGCGGCCGCCACTGCCGCCGCGATCAGGGCCGCCTCGCGCATGCGTCGATCCTAAAGGAAGCCCCCTCGGCGCGATGCTTTTCGGCCACCGAAGCGGCCGCTCGCCAGCGCTGGCGAAACCTGCCTACGATGTCGCCGTTGCCGCTGAAGGTGGCGCGAGGCCATTTCCATGAGCGGACCGAAACTCGAGCATTTCCGCACGCGCTCGCTGTCGATCGCCTGCGAGGTGTCGGGTCCAACGCAGGGCCAGCCAGTCCTCGTGCTTCATGGCTGGCCGGACGATGCGCGGACCTGGGACCGCGTGCTTCCAGCCCTGCATGTCGCCGGCCATCGAACGATCGTTCCCTACCTGCGCGGCTTTGGCCCGACGCGGTTCCATTCGCCGCAGACTCCGCGAAGCGGACAGCTCGTTGCCCTGGGCCAGGACGTCCTGGAGCTGGCTGACGCGATGGCGCTGCAGAGGTTCGCCGTCGTGGGGCATGACTGGGGCGCCCGCGCGGCCTACATCGCGTCCGCCTTCGCCTCCGACCGAGTCACCCGATGCGTGGCGCTCTCCGTGGGCTGGGGAACCAACGACCCCGGGCAACCTCTTTCGCTCAAGCAGGTGCAGAACTACTGGTACCACTGGTACATGGCGCTCGACCGCGGAGCCGCGCTGGTCCGAAGCGAGCGCCGCGATTTCACGCGCTACATCTGGACGATCTGGAACCCGGGCTGGCGCATGTCCGACGAGGAGTTCGCGGCGACGGCCGCGTCGTTCGACAACCCGGACTGGGCGGAGATCGTGCTGCACTCCTATCGGGTCCGGTGGGGGTTGGCGCCGAAGGATCCCGCTTACTCCGATCTGGAAGCGAAGCTTGCGCGGGACCCGGCCATCGGCGTGCCCACCCTGGTCATCCACGGCGGCGGCGATCCGTGCAACGACCCCGCCACCTCCGAGGGGAAGGAGCGCTTCTTCCGCTCGCGTTACGAGCGCATCGTGCTCGATCGCGTCGGTCATTTCCCGCAGCGCGAAGCACCCGCGGCAGTCGCTGACGCCATCGTGCAATTCCTGGGACGATGATCTGAGCCCCACGATGCAGAACACCCCCGTATTGCCCGCGCTTTTTTGGACACGCGCGCACTGTTCTGGTCTCATCGGTCTATGTCGAGCTTGCGAACGGCACGATTCAGTGGCGCCAGCCTGGCGCTGCTGGCGCTCGCCGCATGTGCCTCGAAGTACGTACCCACGCAGCGGATGGCGTCGATGCAGTCCTCGCTCGACAAGGGCCAGGCCGCCCGGATCTTCACGAAGGCCCTGACCCGCTCGCCGACGGCCTCGGGCCTCTGCAGGGCGTCGTTCTACTGGGACGACCCGAGGCCCGCGGCGACCACGGAGACCTTTTCGGTGCAGGCCTGGCGGCGGGGCGAGGAGATCGGCCGGACGAAGGAGAAGGACTACAAGGGCAGGGAGTCCACGGTCGTCCAGTACCGGAAGGAGCGCTACGTCGAGGAGCGCCGGTTCAGCGAGATCGGGAAGATCCGCGTGAGCAAAGAGGTGACAGGCATCTGCGTCGACGCCTCGGCACGCGGCCAGGCCGCCATCACCCTGCACGGCGGGCGGGTCGAGGTCCCCATCATCCTGGCGGTGGACGATGTCGACCCGGTGCTCGCGGCGCTCGCCGTCCTCGCGCCGCAGGCGACGTTCGTCGAGGGCGCCGGGCTCTAGGCATCCCAACGCGAAGTCATTCCGGCGCGGACCCCGGTCTCTCCGGCGAAGCATCGCCTGAGTCGAACGGCTCCATCGCGTGGCCGAATCGCCAAGGCTCCCACCGCATCTCCTAGTCGGGGAGGAGCGGCCACGAGCCGAAGGAGCATCAGCATGAACAGGGCAGAAAGCGCGACCGCACCGCTGATTGATGACAGTCCCCTGGCGGATTCATTGAGCCAGGGCGAGAGCGTCAAGACGGCAGGAGCGGCGATCGAGCTCGGGGAAATCGTCGTCTTCGTCGATGGCCAAGGCGCGACAGCAGGGATCTTGGAGTCTGCTGCCTCGCTCGCTCAGGACCACGGCGCGCACCTGACCGGCGTGTTCATGCAGCCGCTTCCCGCAGCGACTCCGCCTGAGATGTTCGCCCGTGGCAAGGGCGTGTGGGACGTGATCGACGCACACCGCGCGCAGCTCGAGGCGATCGAGGCGGACCACCACACGCTGTTCGCAGACACCGTCCGTCGTCACGGGATCCGGTCGGAGTGGAGATCGGTGCCCTACTTGAGCGGGGACGTGGAGGTGAACGCGCGCTACGCGGACCTGGCGGTGGTTGCTCGTCCGGATCTAGCGGGCCACACGGCCAGCCCTCCTGGTCTCCTGGAGTCCCTCGTCCTGACCTCCGGCCGGCCGGTCATCGTGCTTCCGCCCTACGGCACGGTGTCCGGGATCCGCCGCATCCTGGTGGGGTGGAACGGCGAGCGCGAGGCCGTCCGGGCCGTGGCGGACGCCCTTCCATTCCTGGTCCGGGCCGAGGTGGTCGAGGTGTTGGTCGTTGACCCTGAACGCCGCCCGTCGGCTCACGGCCAGGAGCCGGGTGCGGATATCGCGCGCTACCTCGCGCGTCACGGCGTGCACGTGGAGGTCCGACGCCTGTCGTCCGGCAGCGAGGACGTGGGCCACATTTTGCTGTCGCGTGCCGCCGCCTTCGGCGCCGATCTCGTCGTCATGGGCGCCTATGGCCACTCCCACCTCAACGAGTGGATCTTCGGTGGAGTCACACGGACGGCGCTACGCGAGGCGAGCCTCCCGGTCCTGATGTCCCGATGAGGGTTTGTCCTCGCGCGGCGGGCCGACCCGATCCGTCGGTCAGTTCGCAACGCGGATGACCACCGCAAACAGGCCGTTGTCGTCGACGATCTTTCAAGTCGTCGCAAACGCGGCGCGCCAGTCGACTACCCGCACTCTCTCGCGCGCCGCGCGGAGCATGATCTCCGTGCGCTCGCCCATTGGATCGCCGCCGATCTGGAACGGCATCGGCCGCGAGAAGCGCATCCGCACCTCGGTCACGAACCAGTCGTACATGCCCTTGACGTCGAGGCCGCGCCAGATCCTCGCGGCGTTCAGCAGCGCATCGAGCACCTGCCCTTGGTAGATCCGCACGTTGATGAAGCCGGGTTTGAGTCCCGCGTGCGGGAAAGCGCGCAGGCCGTAGCCCCACTCACGCACGCTGGAGGCAGCACCGGCGCTGATCGGTCCCTCGTAGAGCGGCGTTCCGCCCGGCAGCGGCACCGGCTTGCCGTCCACGACGCCGAACGCTTCAGGCCCGAGGTTTTCCAGCACGACCCGCGCCTGCCCTTCCTTGTGCAGGCGCATCCACTCCTCGGGAACGGTGATTCGCGCGAGCGAGTAGAAATATCCGCGCGCGCCCTTGTGCAGCCACGACGCCAGCCGGCTGCCGACCAGCTGCGAGCTGCGCTTGTCGAGGTTGCGCTGGTAGTCGTTGAGGATGCGCGCGTCCCACCCGACGCCGGCGAAATGGCAGAGGTGGTTCTCCACCTCGACCAGCGTGACCTCCTGCACCGGCAGCGCCTCGCCGTTCATCCGCGCCAGCCGCGGCACGTGCGAGAAGAATTCCGGCGCGCCGACCCCGTGCGCCCAGCCGTTGCCGGTGCCGAGGCGGAGGATGCCGACGATCGGCAGCTCGCGGCCGCCTCCCTCGCGCCAGAGGTTCAGCAGGCGCACCGCCGCGCCATCCCCGCCGCCGGAGAGGATGACGTCGGGGCGCTGCTTGATCAGCTCGCGCACGTGGCGGCGCGCCTGATCGAGGTCCTCGCTCACGAGGATGGTGGAGTCCGGCAGGGCATGGCGGAGCGCGCGAACGACGGCGGGCGTGACCTTGCGGGCGCGGCCATTGAGCAACGCCGCCAGAGCGGTTCCCATGCAGCGCCGTTGTAATGCGCCGTATCCCGACGTGCCAGCAGATGCGAAGAGGCGAGCGGCTTGGGTTCGTCGCGCGAGCAAAGGCGCCGCCAGCCTACGGCCGTGGACGGCGGCCGCTCGGCAGGCGCTCCCGCTGCATGCGGCGACTCACCTCGTCCTCGTCGGGGCTGATTGGAACCCCGAACCCGATGTTGTTCGCGCCGCCGATGATGGCGGTGTTGATGCCGATCGCCTCCCCTTTTGATCCGTGGCCTGCGCAGACGGCTAGTATGAGCGGTATGGGTGTTGCCATGCCAACTGCCTTCGTCACCGGTGCGAACCGCGGGATCGGGCTCGCCGTCGCGCGGGATCTCGCCAAGGACCACGCCGTCATCCTCGCAGTGCGCGACCCGGCCAAGGCCCCCGCCATCCCCGGAGCTCGCGTCGAGAAGGTGGACGTTTCCGATCCCGGATCGATCGCGGCTTGCGCGGCTCGAGTCGAGGGGCCGCTCGACCTGCTGGTCAACAACGCGGGCGTGTACACGGGGGAGCCGCATGAGATCTGGGCCGTGAACGTGCGCGGCCCGCTTCTGCTCACTCGAGCGCTGGCGCCCAAGCTGGCGAAAGGCGCGCGAGTGGTGATGGTGACGAGTGGGCTCGGCGCACTCTCACGCCAGGCCGACTCGCTGGTGCGCGAGCTGCGGGATCCGGACCTGGGCTTCGAGGAGATCCTGGCTCTCTGCGACCGGCCAACCGGCGGATATGGGTCGAGCAAAGCCGCGTTGAACGTTCTCACGCAGTTGTTCGCCCGCGAGCTGCCCGAGGTGCGCGTGAACGCCGTCGACCCGGGATGGGTGCGGACCGACATGGGCGGCCCTGGAGCGCCCCGCTCCATCGAGCAAGGCGCAGCCTCGGTGCTCTGGGCGTGTCGCATCCCCGCGGATGGACCTACTGGCGGGTTGTTCCGCGACGGCCGCGCAATTCCGTGGTGAGCTCCGAGCGTTCCGCCAGCGCTCAGCGGGCCAGGTTCCACCCGGCGGCGACGTAACTGCGCCGCAGCCCGAACTCCCAGGTGAGCTCGTCTGGTGCCGCGCCGGTGACGCGCATGCGGCCGCCGTGGATGCCATGGAGGTGGTGTGCGGCGCAGAGGCTGATCAGGTTGGACGGGTCGTCGCTCCCTCCTTGGGAACGAGGGTTGATGTGGTGCGCGTGCACCGCCGCCCTGCTGCAGCCGGGGACCTGGCAGAAGTGCCTGTCGCGGGCGCGGATGCGCCGCTGCAGCGTGTTCGCCCGCTTGAGCTGCGCTCTCCAGACCTCCACGAAGTGCTCCGCCAGCCTCACGAGGCACTCTCCTGCCGATAACCAGCGCTTCGCCGCGGCTCGGGCCGCGCGGAACGCCGCCTTGACGACCTCCGCGACGCTCACCGGCATCCAGACGCGGAAGGTCCCCCGCGCGCACATCTGCGCCTCGTCCTTGTCCTGCATCGCACGTCGCAACCCGACGCAGGTCATCTTCTCCGCCTTGTCGATCCAGGCCCGCACCTCCTCTCCTACCGCATGCCGCGCGATGATGCGCGCCTTCTCGTAGCTGATCCGCTTCTCGCGTAGCGCCCGCCGCAGCAGCGGGATTCGATACAGGCTGCGCTGGAGCGCGACGCGCTGCGCAACGGTGCGCTCGGCCATTCCCAGCCGTTCCTCGCAATAATGGCCGAAGCTGGCGAAACCGAGAGGTTCCCAGGCCCGGCTCGTCTTGAACAGCATCGCCACGTGCCCGAACACTTCGTCCCAGCGGGTGCGCTTCTCCGTCAGCCGCTTCAGCTCCGCGTCGATGCGCCACGGATCGATCTCGCCGCTGAACTCTTCCGCGTTGACCGGCTCGACCGCCGCCAGGCCGGCCCATTGGCGGTTTTCTTGCTCCAGCCGTTCCTTGAGGGATTCGAGATCGCCCCCGGAAGCGAACATCACATCATCAGCGTGCTCGTCGGCAGGCGCCGGATGCGAGCCCAGGTATTCCTGTCCCCAGACGTTGACCCGCTGCTTCTTCGTTGCCGCGGCACCGATGATCACCCCGGCGACCCTCAACCCTTCGTCGAGCTTGGGCCACCTTTCGGGCGAGACCTCCGCACGAAGGTTGACCCACTCCTCCTCGTCCGAGTCGGGCGGTGCCTTCACCGCCACCTTGAGCGATCGGACCGTCTCCGCCTTTGTGCGCAGGATCCACCGGACCTGATCGTCGCCCACCGCCACCGGTGCGATAATCTCCGCCTTGCGCGCGCTCACCTCGCCCCGCCGCACGGCCTCTCTCAAGGCTGGCCGTTCCCCGAGCCTCCGCGCCAGCCGCGCCATCTTCACCGCCGTGCTCGCGTTGATCCCGAGCTCTTCCCGGGCGTAGTCGCCGATGTTGGAGTACTTCAGGTCCATCGCGCGGCGGCCGACGGTCAGCGCGTCCAGGCCCTCGCCGATGGCGACGTCGAGGGCGCCGAAACCGATGGTGAGGTTCCGCAGCAGGGTATCCATCGCGTGTGCCATCCAGAGACCGATGGCTGGATCCCGCACCCGCGGGAGGCGCGAGCCGAGCAGAGCCGCGGCGTTCGCCACGGCTTCCAGCCTCACATCGAGCTCGGTGCACGCCTCGCTCATCGGACAAGCGTAGCAGCCCCCTCTGACATTCACGGCGACGATGTCGATCCAGCGGAAGCGCGCTGAAGCGACGGCGGGGTCTGAGCAGTGCGGCCCAAGGCCTGCTCTTGTCGGGACTCCCGGGGTCGTGCTGCACTGCTTCCGTGCTGCTCGCACTGCTGCTGCTCTCCGCCGCGGCCGACGAGGCAACGTGGGTCGTCCCCGCGGCGCATTCCGGGGCGCTCGTCCTGGCGATGCGTGCAGACGCTTCCGCGCTCTGGCCGGCCGCCTATGACCCGACGCGGTTCCGCGAGGAGGGTAGCAACCTGCGACTCGCGTTCACGCGACCGCCCGACTTGGCCGCGGGCGGATCGATACGGGGCGCCCTGCGGTGGGCGGTGGACCCTCTCGGGGAGTTCGAGCGCGGCGCTCTACGGACGCGTTGTTAGCTGCAGCTCCAGTCCTCGCACGACAAGGAATGCGTCCGAAAACACTGCCGCATGGGTGCCCGGCGCATTCTGGACGCCGGAGATCGCAACTTGACCGCGATCGTCCATGCTGACCGACATGGCCTCGTTCCCTCTGCCAGCGGGTCCGGCCGGAAGAGCGATCCGCTTGTCGACGTTGCCGGATGAGTCGAGCACCAACGCCAGCGAATCCCTCGCATCACTGACGCTCAGCCCACTCGGGTTCTGCGTGTAGTTGGTTGAGCCCACCGCGAGGAGCCTTCCATCGCTCAGGGCCGCAGCGTCCCAGAACATGTCTCCGTTCTGAACGTCGACGTTGCGTTCATACCTGACCTGGCCCGTGGCTGCTTGCGACGACAGGATCCAGCCATCCCAACTTGCAGGCTGATCGCCGGTCTTCACGCGCCCGAGGAGAAGGACCGAGTCGTCTGCAACCCGCATGTTGAGCAGGCGTTTGTTCCTCCCGGGGATTCCCATCAATCTCGCAAAGCTCCGGGTGCCCTGCGCGGTGATTCTCGTCACGATCGCGGTCCCGAAGTCGAAGCTCGCCGGATCAGCCTGCGACATGAGGTTCTCGTCGAAGAACGCGTCATGGTTGGGGAGCACGTCCGCTGTGCTCGCCACGGACGCGTACAGGTTTCCCTCCGCGTCCACATCGGCATAGACGAAGAAAGGGCTGTCTCCTTGATGGAAATTGTCGAAGCCTCCGCCGATGATACCGAGAAAGAGCAGGGGTGCAGGCGGCTCCACCCAGGTGGCCCACCTCTGCTGCCAGTTCCCTCCCTCGAATCCGAGCCGGTAAGCCTGCACGGCATTGTTCGCCCAGCGGACAGCTGCAAAGAGGTCCTCCCCGTGCGCGACGATCCGCGCGCGATCGAGCGAGGCCAAGAAAGCCGGAACGGGTTCAGTGCCGCTCGGGGGAGGAAGTCGAAGAAGCTCGAGGTCGGCGACCGCGCCCCCAGGCTCGAAGCGCGAGATCATCGCTCGGAGAGGGTAGTCTGCCCTCGGGTCCACACGGAGACTCAACAAGCTCACGTCGCCGGACGGATGAGCGACCGCATCGATCAGGATCCACCCCTCCGGAGCACCATATGTCCGGACCACTTCGGGGCCTGTGCCCAACAAACCAGCGCTCCGGATCGGCGAGGTGATCAGCAATTGCGGTTGAAGCATCTCGAACAGCAACAGCCACTCGCCGCTTCTGGCAGGCGAAACCCTGACGGCAGTGGTGCCGGCAAACGTGACCTCCCTCGGAGCTGGCACGGATGCGACCGGCTTGCCGCAGGCTAGCGAGACCGTGACGGCCAGGAACAATTGGCGAAGGTCACGTGCGGTCATCCACTCCCCTTGTCTGTCATTCGAAGAGCGCCGCAGCCGCTTGCGGCGAACCGGCCGCGTCCTGGCCGCCGAAGACGAGCACCTTGCCATTGCTCAGCATCGTCACGGTGGCGGTGTCGAAAGCCGGACGGAGCGCGGGGCCCGCGCTCCAGCGTCCGGTCGCCGGATCGAAGATCTCGGTGGCAGAAACACCGACGCCCACCCTTCCCACGAGCTCCGGCGGGACTTCGCCGCCGATCACCATGACACGCCCGTCGGTCAACGTCACTGCGGAGTGCGAGTCGCGCGGTGCTTGCAGGTCGCCGGCAGAGCTGAATTGGCCGCTGGCGGGGTCGAAGATCTCCGTACCCAGCGGCGGCGCCGCCGGGTCGTTGCCGTCTCCTCCGGAGATCACGACGCGGCCGTCGGGCAACAGTGCGGCGGCATGGTTTCCGCGCGCCGAGATCATGGAGCCGGTCGGGGCGAACGCGTCGGTGGCCGGATCGTAGATCTCGGCTGCGCTCGCATAGAACTCCGGCGAGGGATTCGGGATCTGGCAGCAGGTGAGCCCTCCCGCAATGAGGACGCGCCCGTCGCTAAGCAGCGTCGCCGTGTGCCCCACCCGGACGACGAGCATCTGACCAACGGCGTGCCATTTCTGGTCGGCCGAGTTGTAGCGATCCGCGCTGCCGGTGACCGGGTTCGTCGCGCCGACAAGCCCTCCGGTCAGCAGCGCGCCGCCGTCGGAGAGCGCCGTCGCCGTCCGATTGGAGATGCCCCGCGTCGGTACGTCTCCAACAGGAGTGAGCCCCGGTGCGGCAGGATCGAACAGCTGTGTGACCACGGAACGCAGTGCCCCCACCGGCGCGTTGATGCCACTACCCGCCAGCAGGAAGCCGCCGCTCACGAGCGGCGCGACGGACGTGAACAGCCTCGCCCCGGCAGAAAACAAGAGTTCGGGTCCGCGCGCGAGTTCCTCCGACGCGGGATCGAAGATCTGCGTCAGTGTGCTGTCGGGGATCAAGGGCGACTCGGAGGTGTTGCCGCCCATCACGATCGCGCGCCCGTCGGGCAGCGCGGCGGCAACGTGGTTGGTCTGCGCGACCGGAGCGCTGCCCAACACGCGAATCCGATTGCGGTAGTTCGCCTGCACCGTGGCCTGTGCCTCGACTTGCTCGGCGCCGCGGTCGACCCGCAGGGTGAAGGTGGTTGCGCGCGAAAGGGCCGGTGTTTCCACCGCGACACCGCTCGCGACGCGGCCGATCCCGTCGATGCTGGCGCGATCGCCGTCGAAGACGGGCGTGAGCCACGTGCGCTCGCCGACGAAGACCGCGGGGGCCGCCGGCGTCAGCTCGAGCCGAAGGCTGGAATTGCCGACCAGGATCAGAGCGAAGGCCGCGGTGCTGTTGTGCGAGGCTGAAGTCGCGGTGACCGTGACTGAAACGCGGGTTGCGGCCTCCGTGCCCGCAGAGCGCAACACCAGCTGGCCCGACGATTGCGACCGGGGGATGGCGAGAGAATCGGCGCTGATACCCGCCGGCAACGCTGCCGATACCTCGACGACGTCTTCAAACCCATGGAGGCGATCGATGGCGACGCTCACCGCCGCGGTGCCGCCCGCCCCGAGCGTCAATTCAGCAGGAGTTACGGCAACCGTAAACGTGCTTTCCGTCGAAAGAGGCTCGCCCCCTCCAGGAGAACAAGCGCCGAGAGCCATGGCCGCGACGAGGCCGCAAGAGATTCGCATGGAACAACGATGCAGCGAACCCTCTGGACTATTCCTTCACAGGCCGCGTCATCGGATCTCGAGCCTTCCCACCGCGAAGTTGCGCTTCGTGACGGTGTCGTTCCCGAGGATGTCCCGTACGGCAGCGCGGAACTTCGGCATGGCCGTGGCGCCGTCGAACACGGCACCGACAGTCGCGGTCGGATTCAGCGCGAGCCGGATCGAGTAGTAGATGCCCCCTGCGGGCACGGCCACATCGCTGGCGCCGCCACCCGCGCCGCCCGCCTTCTGGCTCAGGCCCGAGTACAACACGTCAGACCGGAGGGAGATGGCCTCCGCCTTCGGCGCAGAGCCAGGGCTGAAGACGTTCCCTTCGACGAGCGGCGTCGAATCGAGTGCGATGCGACTCGGATCCGCCGGAAGGTTCATGCCGACGGCAAATCCGCTCGGCACCGATCGGTTCGCGACAAGGTCGAGCTGCACGACGCGCGCATTCGAGGCTGCCAGGTTGAGCACCAGCCTGACCGCGGAAGCAAGCTGCGCGGGAGGGTCCGTGTAGACGAGCCCGTGCACGCGAACGGCGGCCCCGCCGGTGATCCCTGCCGTCGCCGCGTCGGTCCCGGTGACCGTCTGCGAGCCGACCGTGGCGAAGGTCACCACGAAGCTGCCGTGACCGCCCGCCATCGTCAGCGAGGTGGGAAGGGTCGCGGAAGCGTCGCTGCTGGCGAGGTTGACGGTGCCGGCGTACGACGTGGCCGCATTCCCGAACGCGTCCACCGCGGCCACGCTCGCCGTCGCCTGCACGCCCGCATTCAAATCGGCAGGCAATGTCAACACCAGATGAGGCGCACCGGGCTGCACGCTGACGGCGCCGCTCGTGCAGCTGATCGAGGCGTTGGCGGCGTCGGTCAACGTGATCGTCTGGTTTCCTCCAGTGATGAGCCGCACGGCGATGGCGTGCGTACCTCTATCGAGCGAGAGCCAGGTCTGATCGCCCGGCAGCTGCGCCGCGGTATCGCTGGAGGTGACGTGCATCGTGCCGGTGTAGCCCATGGCGACGTTGCCGAACGCGTCCGCCACCGTCACGCGCGCGGCGATCGCGGCACCGGCGCCCGCCGTCCCCGGCAGGTCGAGGAATATGCACGCCGATGCGGCCGCGGACGAGACCGTCACCCGCGTCGATCCGGAAGCGGACGCGGAATCGGTCGCCGTCACGACATGCACGCCGGCGCCTTTGAAGGTGATCGAGGTCGTCACCGTCCCCTGCGCGCTGCTGCCGAACGACACACTCCCGGGCAGCGTCGCCTGGGCGTCGTCCGTGGACAGCGTGATCGATCCGCGGTAGCCCGTCAGCGTCGCGCCGGCAGGATTCAGGGCGGTGACCGTGACCGCCACGGGCGACCCGGCGACCGCGCCGTTCGCCACTTCGACCTTGAACGCCGCCGCCCCCGCCCCGTTCGAGTTGGAACCGGAGCCGGAGCTGGAGCAGGCGGCCGCGAACAGCGAGATGGCGGCCGCCGCGGTGAGGATGGGCGTCGACTTCATGGAGTGCTCCCGAACTTGGCGAGGACGGCGGCGAGATCCGCGTCCTCGATCTGGGTGGCGTTACCGGTCAGGTCGATGGTCGAGTCGTACTTCGGCACGGGAGGCGTGGCGGTCGGCGCTCCGGCGACAGTGCCGATGCGCGAGGCTGCGGCGGCAAGATCCAGGAAGTCGATCACGCCGTTCTGATCCCAGTCGCCGCTGCCCGCGGCAGCCGCAGCCTCGCTATGCGGGTAGATCTCCCACAGCCCGCGTCCGTAGGTGCTGACGCGCAGCAGGCTGCCATTCAGCGATGAGCTGATGTCGGTGACCCGCACCGCAGGCAGATCCCCGTAGCGGGCCCACGTCGACCCGCCGTCGGTCGTGCGGTACAGGCCGATGTCGGTGCCCACGTAGATCGTGCGGTCGGTCCGGTCGCTATAGTCGAAGCGGACCACGAAGATGCCCACATTGGGGAGGTCCATGGTCCCGCCGCCGGGCGCCACGACTCCGTCGCCGTGGATCGGCGTCCAGGTCGCGCCGCCGTCGACCGTCTTGAAGACGTGTCCCATCGCGTCCGAAATCGGGTTCCCGGCGGTGTTGATCACGGCGAGCGACGCGCCGATGTACGTCATCCGGACGTCCGTGCCGCCCAGGTTCGCTGGATCGTGGGGGAAGGCGACGGTGCTCGCGCCGAGAATCGCCTCTGTCCCGACGTGCATGCCGCTGCTGGAGCGGGTCAGCGGGAATACGCCGGAGCCGTCGTCGACGATGGCGCCGAAGCGGCCGCCGCTGGTCACGATGCCGTAGACGTGAGCGGCCTTGCCACCGATGGAGTAGGTCCAGGGCGCCGCGTAGACCGACTGGTTCTGGATGCCGAGGGGGATCTGCGTCAGCTGCGTGTAGGTGACGCGGTCATTCGCGTCGACGGTGAGCTTCCAGGCGAACCTCGCCGTGGCCGCCAGCACCGACGACTGCGCGTCGTACGTCGGGCTGAACCGCTCGAAGAACACCTCGCCGTCGCCAGAGGGAAGAGGAGCGGGCGTGAAGACGTAGTTGTCGCGCTCGACGCCATTGACGATGGTCGTCGCGCGGCTGCAGTCGCGCGCCTCCGGCCGGCAGAAGAATCGCCCGAACTCGACCGACGCCCAGTACACCGGGTTCTGCCCGTCGGCGTCGGTGGCGACCGCGCAACCGATGCCGTCGCCGCCGATGATCTGGTCGAAGGTCTTCGCCACGTTGGAGACGTCGATCGCCTCCTTGTGCGTGAGTCGGAAGCGCGTGCCGTTGTCCTGGAGGCCGGCGTACAGGACCTGCGCGTTGCCGCGGACCGGGTCGCCGGTGGCGTGCGCGTAGACGAGATGCGTAATCAGGCCGTAGTCGGGGAACAGCCAGGAGGCGAGCTGGGTGGGTGCGACCGCGAAGATGTTCGAGGAGGTGAAGATGCCCCCATCGCTGCCCGCCAGCACGACGGAGTTGCCGCCCATGCGCGCGACGGTGACTGTGTGCCAGTCCGCGTGCACGTACGGAAGCGGCCCGGCGTTGTCCTGCGTGTTCCCGATCCCGCCGCTGGGGAGCCAATGCGAGCTGTTCTGCCAGGTGGCGCCGCCGTCAACCGTGCGCGCGCTGCAAAGGTTTCCGCCGACGATGGCATGATCGGGGTTCGCGGGATCGACGCCGACGGCCAGGTTGTACCAGCTCTGTCCATGGCCGAGGTCGAGCGTAGCGCAGTCGTTTTCCGTCGAGCCGTCGGGGAAGGTAACCGTGGTGGTGGGATTGGTGAGGTTCGTCGACAGCGGCGTTCCCAGTTTGTTCCAGGTGGAGCCGCCGTCGCGCGTGCTGAAGAGCAGGATGGTCCGCGAGCTCCCCTCGTCGACGTTGCCCGCCTCGCCGTAGACGGTGGCGAGAGCGGGATTGACGTTGGGCGCTACAGCGAGCGCGATGCGGCCGACTTCGCCCAGGCCCGTGGTGTCCGGCGTCGTCCCCCAGGAGGGGGCCTGCGTCGGCAGCTTGCCGGCGATGCGCATCGAGGACCAGCTCAGGCCGTCGTCGGCGCTCAGCCAGATGTCGCCCACGTTGCCGGCCGCGGGAGGCGGAACTTGGGCGCCGCCGTCCGTGCACGGAGCAGTCGAGAACCCTGCCGACGGCGCGAGGAAACCCGGGCAGGCGTACGAGCCGCTGACCATGAAGCTGGACGCGCCAAGCCAGACGATGTCCCAGGTGGCCTCGAGATCCTGGTCGGGGAGCCCGAATGCCGAGCCCCAGTTGTAGGATGCGAGGTTCGGAAGATCGATCACGCTGAACGCCGCCCCACCGTCCTGCGAGCGGAAGAGGCCGACGTCGGTCGCTACCAGGACGACGGACGAATTCGCCGGATCAACGGCGATCGACCGGATGCTGCCGGCCGGGAAGTCGCCAAAGTCATTGTGCGCCACGAGTTGCACGGGGACGCCCCACGTCGCGCCGCCATCGCTCGACTTCAGCATCGATCCGCCCTGCTGGTCGAAGGCGTCGCCGGTGCCGATGTACAAGGTGAGGTGATTGTTGGGATCGAGATCCATCGCGCCGAGCGCGAGCGCGCCGAGGTTGTCGGTCAGCGGGACCCAGTCCGGCTGGCCCGTCATGAAGTTGGTGGCCTTCCAAAGACCGCCCCCGGAGACCGCGAGATAGACGATGTTCGCGTCGGTCGGATCGACGCGAATCGCGGTCGGGCGTCCCGTGTCGTTCGCCTGGTAGTAGCTGCCGTTGTACTCGATGCGGGTGTTGGCGGGCCCGAGATTGTCCCACGAGAGCGTGGTCGCGGGAGTCGGCCCGGCGTTCGCGAGAGCGCGCGTCCGCAACCCCTGCCTGATCTCGTTCTTGCGCTCTTGCAGCAGCGCGGCGGCCTTGCGGCTCTCCTCGGCGGCAAGCACGAGAAGGCGGTGGCGGTACTCCGGCGTACGCGACCCTTCGAGAAGCAGGTTGGCCAGCCTGCGCATGTTCGGATCGTCGCGCTCGACGTTTCCGCGCGGAGCGTCCGTCTCCATCCCCCAAGGCATGGGCGGCAGCACTTCTTCGCCGCGTTGCAAGGCCGCGATCGACGCCGCGATCCATTCCGCGCGACGGCTTTCCTGCCACGCCTTGTAGGCGCGGGCAATCCGCGGCGCAGCGAGCAGCACCATGGCCGCCGCACTCGCGCCAGCGAGGGCGACCTTCCAGGATTTCCGCATGTGAAGAACCCTCCACCCGCCGCTCCCCGGGCGGACGGGGGCACCCTCGCATGGCGGATGGGAGCTCAGTCAAGGACAAGGACGTTCGAATGATCCGTCCTTCGTCGGAAAGGGCGGTTAACCCAGGCGCGACTCGTCGAGCTTTCTCGACAGCGCAGGGGGCGCCTTGAGCCGCCAGGCCCGCTCGAGCCGCATCCGGCACTCAGTGTTGAGCTGCTCCCATTTCATGGGTCCCAAGTATAGGCGCGCGGCATCACTCGCCGTACCGCGCCGGCGCCATCGTCACAGGCGCTCCCGCACCTCGGTCAGCCGGGTGAGTGCGGCGGCACCCCGCCACCGGTCATGCCGGCGCTCTTTCGGCGTGGAGCCGGTCGAGGGTCTGGATCAGGCAGCGGGATCTAGCCATTGACAGCGGCCCGAAGGCGCACGCTCTCCCAGAGGCGCTCGTGGCGCGGACGCGGGCCCCGGAAGCTCACGTCCCTCGGCTTGAGCACTTGCGACAGCCGCGCCAAGGCGCAATCGCTGATGGAGGTCGTTCTGCCCAGGTCGAGCATCACCGGCACCGCGACGGGCGTCAGTGCGACGGCCGAGAGGACCGAGTCGGCGGCGCGCTCGTCGAGGGAACCTTCGAAGCGTACCAGGAGGCGACCGTCTCCAACGTCGTGCATGACGTGCAGCATCGGGTTTCCTTTCAATCCTCCACTCCCGCTACGAGGTACCTGCCGCCCTGCTGCGTCCCATCGGGCGGCGACGCCGGAGCAGCGTGCTCCGTGCGTGACGCAGCACGTGCATCACCATCTGCCTGGCCAGGCGCGACACTTCCGCCGGGTCGGTACTGCATTGTGCGGCGCTGTCGAATGCGGTCACGACCAGGTCACCGAATTCCGCAATCTGATGAACCTCGGTCTTCATCGGGAAATACCTCGCAAAGTTTGTAGCGCCGGGCGGGATGCATCGACTATTAGGAAGATCAAGCTGACTTCGTCGATAAAACCGACGTATCCTCGCGGCATGGAATGGCTCAACTACCACCACCTTCTCTACTTCTGGGTCGTGGCCAAGGAGGGAAGCATCGTTCGAGCCAGCGAGGAGCTCCGCCTCGCTCACCCCACGATCAGCGGCCAGATCCATCGGCTGGAGGAGAACCTCGGCGAGAAGCTCTTCGCGCGCAGAGGGCGACACCTGGTGCTCACGGAAGTCGGCCGCGTCGCGTTCCGTTACGCCGACGAGATCTTCTCACTGGGACGCGAGTT
>Ga0137407_10000969_pt1 | contig 18861 bp, 13 predicted proteins | sample CZOMad2_2_16fung_FD_108410 | JGI IMG/M metagenome (GOLD analysis project Ga0137407, IMG submission 108410) | Vadose zone soil fungal communities from Angelo Coast Range Reserve, California, USA - CZOMad2_2_16fungal (Illumina Assembly) | ecosystem: Environmental > Terrestrial > Soil > Vadose... | reverse complement strand
GCTGGCCTTTCTAAAATCCGGTGACAATTCTTTCGCGAATACGCTTCGACTCTGTGGGTGGACGGGTTGCTGGGGACTGCTGGTGCACAGCCTGGTCGATTTCAATTTGCACATTCCGGCGAACCTCTTACTTTTCTTGCTGATGAGCATGCTAGCGACGGCCGACATCCTAGAAATACCACCATTAAAAACTCACACTGGGACCCACCGCAGTGCTGAAAAACCCTGATTGACTTGAGCATTGGAGTTGTATAATTCAGATGGGGAGTTATTAGTGCAAATTCATAGGGCCAAACTAGGTACGATGTATTGGTGTCTGCTGGCCGCAATGATCGCCGAGTTGGTGTATTCACCTTTGGTCTGTGCTCAAACCCCGCTGGTAACCCAGGAGCAAACCAATGACCGGATTCGGTCGCTGTCTGCCGGGACCACAACCGCCCCACATGATTACGTTATCGGACCTGGGGACCTGATCGCGCTAGAAGTGTTCGATGTTCCAGAACTTTCCAGAGAAGTGCGCGTCAGCCAAACAGGCACGATAGGCATCCCGCTGGTGCCGGTACGGCTTTACGTTGCTGGACTAAGCGAGCTCCAAGTGCAGCAAAAAGTAGCGGAACTGTTCGAAGCGAACGGCCTGGTTTCGCATCCCCAAGTAATGGTCTCCGTGAAGGATAAAAGGAGCAAGCCGATTACGATTGTCGGAGCAGTGGCCCATCCAATGGTATACCAGGCGGATCATCCAGTGACGCTGGTGCAAGTCCTTGCCGAAGCGGGCGGGATCTCCGTAGATGCGGGAGACACCGTCATCGTCACTCGGGGAGAAGCACCGGAGCAAGCGAATTCCAACGAGCCTCCTGAAATTGGTCCCGAAGATACAGCGTCGGCAACAAATCCTGCTGCGCCACACACCACACCTGCTGGAGTTTCGACATCCGGTGCTGAGGGCACAACCGAGAGCACCCAACCAGTAAATCCAGAACCGGGGAGTGTGGCAAATCAAACGGCTGCGCAGAATACCGGTTCCGAAGCAACGCCGCCGCCGATCGCGAACAATGATGCGCCGCCTCTGGCGAACATCATTACAGTAAATCTTGCGGAATTGCTAGAACGAGGCAACACGCAAAACAACATTCAGTTGCAAGCGGGAGACGTGGTCACCGTCCCACACGCGGGAATTGTGTACGCTTTAGGGGCGGTGCAACGTCCTGGCGGCTTCGTTTCCAACAATGACCGCGCCCAGCTCTCCACGTTGAAAGTGTTGGCGCTGGCAGGCGGAATGACGCGCCTCGCGAAAAAAGATCGCGCTGTGATCATCCGCAAAGACTCGATGGGAAAACAGATTTCCATCCCCGTGGATCTGGCGAAAATAGTCCAGCAAAAGTCCGAAGATGTACGTATGATGCCAAGTGACATTCTTTATATCCCAGACAGCTCAACAAAAGCCGCGCTAATTCGTGCAGGCGAGATTGGCCTAGCAATCGGCACTGCGTTGACGGTGTACCGGCTCGGAACAGGAAACTAGACAGTACATGATGGACGAAAACAAGCTGGTTCCGAAAGATAACGGGACAGGCGCGGTAGAGATCGTATCCATGCCGCCGCGGATCACGAGCTTCGATTTATCCCCGCGCGAACCCCATCTCTACGACTATTTATTGATTCTGCGGAAGCACCAATGGCTGATTCTGTCCTTTCTGCTGGCCGTGGTAACCATCGTCTCCATCGCGACCTTTCGCATGCAACCGGTTTATACGACGACTTCGCGCATCGAAATTGATCGGGAAAATACGAGCGTGCTGCCCTTCCAGGGCGTGGATTCGTACGACTTGATGATGGACATGGACAATTATATTGAAACGCAATCGCGTATCTTAACCAGCGAGACGCTGGCACTTCATACCATCCGCAACAGCGGACTGATTCCGCATGCAGAGATGCAGGGAACGCAAGCCGGATCCGAAGCGATTACATCTGGAAGCCTGGCGAACCACAAGCGGCCGCCGGAACTGGGAGCCTTTCTTGGCAGTCTGAGTGTAAGACGAGTGCCGCAAAGTCGACTGCTCGACGTGAGCTTCGAATCCACCGACCCGCAACTGGGGGCGCAAATCCTAAACGCCCACATTGCGAACTTCATGGAGGAGAATTTCCGCAGCAGGTACGACACAACCGCTAAAGCAACCGTGTGGCTGACCGATCAGCTGAGCGACATAAAAGTAAAAGTACAAAATTCCGAGGACGCGCGGTTGGCTTATGAACGGCAGCACCAGATTTGGGAACTGGACGACAAACAAAACATCACTACGCAACGGCTAACTGACCTTAACAAGGAAGTGACGGACGCTCAGAGCGAACGTATGCGCAAGGAAGCTCTGTACGAATTCGCAAAGGCCGGAAACATTGACGTAGTTCCACAGCTGCGCGAAAACACCACGCTGCAGGAATTAGTGAGGAAGCACTCCGATGTTTACACCCAGTATCTCGATGCTTTGAATCAATACGGTCCGAATTTTCCTAAGGTGCAGCGGCAGCAGGCGCAGTTGAAAGAAATTGAAGGATTGATGGACAGCGCGAAGCGCAGCATTTTGGAAGCGCTAGGGAACGATTACAATGCTGCACGCCAAAGAGAAGGCTTGCTGAACGAGGCGCTGAACGAGCAAAAGACTGAAGTAAATTTGATGGCGCAGAGCATGGTGGAATACAACATCTTGAAGCGCGAAGCCGAAGCGAATAAGACGATGTACGACGGCCTGCTGACAAAGTTGAAGGAAGCGAATATCTCGGCCGGACTGAAGTCATCCAACATTCGTGTGGTTGATCCAGCGATGGTGCCGTCTAATCCGTCGCGACCAGCAAAGGCGAGAAACATCGGACTTTCGTTCCTGGTTGGGTTGGTCGGCGGTATTGGGTTGGCTCTTTTGCGCGAGTACCTGGACAACACCGTAAAGACGCCGGATGACATTGAAAACCTGGCGCGTTTGCCGGCACTGGCGGTGGTTCCCGCATTCACCAGTGAAAACGGTACCGTACGTCGTGGTCACTTTACGACGGGCACTTCACTAAACGGCCACGAGAAGCGGATCGAGCTTGTTGCGCAGCATTTGCCGAAGTCTCAGATGTCGGAGGCCTTCCGGGCTCTACGCACGTCCATTTTGCTTTCGCAGGCGGACCATCCGCCGCAGGTAATCCTGGTGACCAGTGCCCTACCGCGCGAAGGAAAAACGACGGCGGCGGCAAACCTGGCGGTCACGCTAGCGCAACTCGGGGATCGAACGCTTTTGATCGATGCGGACCTGCGTAAACCGGGAGTCGGGCGTTTGCTGAATATGACGGATGGCAAATACGCAGGTCTGAGTTCCTACCTGGCAGGAGTTTCAAGCCTAGAACTAGTGGCCGTGCCGCACCCTGTAATTCCGAACTTAGTGGCCATTCCGACGGGGCCGTTGCCTCCCAACCCCGCGGATTTGCTCTCTTCGCACAAGTTGGCTGATGCGCTATGCGAACTTAGAAGCCAGTACAAGTTCATCGTGATCGATTCCCCTCCCATCATGGCCGCGACAGACGCGGTGATTCTGTCCGTACAGACTGATGGCGTACTCCTGGTGGTGCGCAGTGGCGAAACGCCGAAAGAGGCATTCACACGGGCAAAAGATCTACTGACCAGCGTGAAATGTAATTTATTGGGCGTAGTGCTTAACGCTGTCGATTCCAATGCTCCCGATTATTACTATTCGTATCGCTACTATCCGTACTCTTACGGTTATGGGCCACAAGAAGCGGCTGAACTGTATGGCAAGACAGACGCCCATTCATCGGAAACCAGCCATTCGCGTTATTCGGATGATGATTCACAGTCACTTTAATTTTTCCCAGGAGGCTTCGTGCGCTATCTGATCACTGGTGGTGCCGGCTTTATTGGGTCACATCTGGCTGAGCGCCTGCTCGAACGTGGCGATCATGTCGTTATTCTGGATAATCTCTCGACCGGCAGTATGGAAAACATCCGGCACCTGAAATCGAAAGAGCGGATGGAATATCATTTGGATGCGATCGAGAACCGGCGATTGGTAGCGGAGTTGGTGGACGATGCGGACATCGTTGTGCACCTCGCGGCGGCAGTTGGAGTGAGGCTGATCGTCGAAAGCCCGGTTCGAACGATTGAGACGAATGTAAACGGCACGCAAATTATCCTGGAAGCCGCGGAGAAGAAACGGAAATTGGTGCTGACGGCGTCGACCTCGGAAGTGTACGGCAAGAGCACACAAGTACCATTCCACGAAGAAGCAGACCTGGTGCTTGGCCCGACGACCAAGGGGCGCTGGAGTTACGCGGCATCGAAAGCTCTAGATGAGTTTCTCGCCCTGTCGTACTGGCGCGAACGTAAAGTTCCGGTGATCGTGGTGAGACTGTTCAACACCGTGGGACCGAGGCAGACGGGCCGCTACGGGATGGTGCTGCCGAATTTCGTGAAGCAAGCTCTGGATAATAAGCCGATTACAGTCTATGGATCCGGGACGCAATCGCGTTGTTTTTGCGATGTGCGCGATACCGTGGAATCGCTGATGCGTTTGATGGATACCGAGCAGTCGATCGGAGAAGTCGTGAATATCGGGAACACGGAAGAGATATCAATCGCCGATCTTGCACAGACCGTAAAAACGCGCACCGCAAGCAGTTCAGAGATTTCCTATGTGCCGTATGATCAAGCCTACGAACCGGGATTTGAAGATATGATGCGGCGTGTTCCGAGCGTGGAAAAACTTCAAAGGCTTACTGGATTTCGGCCAAGGACCAAACTTGGAGATATTATCGACCGTGTGTCTTCGTCTCTGCGAGAAAAACAGGCTACGGAACGGCCGCGTGCGGTTTCCAGTGTTCCAGCTTGACACCAACTTTGGACAGAATTCCTCCCCATCTCAACTTCTGGCTTAAATCTGTATAAATCGTGGCGTTTAGGTTAGCTTTACTCTAACGAGTAGGCGGTCCAAGGAACTCGCGTCCGGACTGGCCGTTGAAAGTATTTCGCATTAGCGAACGGGTGGACGGAGTGGTGGATCGTCAGAACGACAAACGTGAATCTCATGTAGCGCGTGTGAGATTTCCTCCACGGCCCCTGCTGTTACTTCTGTTCGTTTCCCTGCCACTATTGAATCCATGGGTGCGCGGCGATGGCGTGGGTTATTACGCGTTCGCTCGCGCGTTGCTGACGCAGCACAATCTGGATTTTGCGCCGGATTATGAACACGCGAACGAGGGTTTTCGCGAAGCACGGCTCGACGCGGCGGGCGCTCCGAGACAAGAATTTCGCACGTCCAACGGACATTTAGACAACCATTTTACAGTTGGGCCGGCGATGCTGTGGACGCCGTTTCTCCTGATCGCGCATGCGGGAGTTCTGACAGCTCGGGGATTTGGCGCACACGTTTCAGCGGATGGATTCGCTCTGCCCTATCTTATAGCGATGGCGTTCGGGACGTTGGTGTATGGATTTGTTGCCTTACTGCTCTCGTACCGCGTGGCTTGCCAATTCGCAGCAGAACGGTGGGCACTCTTTGCGACGATTGCTATCTGGTGGGCAAGTTCGCTGCCGGTTTACATGTATTTCAATCCATCCTGGTCGCACGCGCACTCCGCATTTACCGTCGCACTTTTTTTCTGGTACTGGCTGCGCACGCGTGAAAGCCGGAGCCTTGCGCAGTGGTGCGTTCTGGCGCTGATTGCCGGGTTGATGATGAATGTTTACTATCCGAATGCGTTGGTGCTGGTTTTGCTGATTCCAGAAGCGCTTGTGAATTATCGGAAAACTTTTCAGCGATCTAGCCAGAGTTCGCAGAATGCTGCGTCGCTGGCCGGTTGTCATTTCTTATTTTGCGCGGTTGTATTCGTGTCGTTGCTACCGACCTTTTTGACACGCTATTTCGTTTACGGAGGACTTTTTGAGACAGGCTACGTGCCCATTTCACACTGGGCGTGGCGCTCTCCTTGGTTTCTTGCGCTGTTATTCTCCGCGAACCACGGCCTGTTTTCCTGGACACCTCTCTTGTTAATCGCGACTGCCGGACTGTTCTTGTTTTGGTGGATGTTTCCCGCGACTGGAATTTCCGTCATTTGCATGCTGCTTGCATTTTATTATTTCATGGCGTCGTATCCGGACTGGGCGGGCATTTCTTCCTACGGAAATAGATTCTTCGTTTCGCTGACGGTGTTTTTTGTGCTTGGGCTGGCGACAGTGCTCAATGCGATTGCATCGCGCCTGCGCAGCCGGGCGGTGGCTTCGGCGTGGCTCGGTGCGATATTAAGTATTTTCATCTTCTGGAATCTGGGGTTGATTTTTCAGTGGGGAGCACACTTAATTCCGGCGCGTGGGCCAGTATCTTGGAGCTCGGTTGCGCAGAATCAGTTTCATGCGGTACCAAAACAGATCTTTGCGCAATTGCGAGCTTATCTTTTTCGCCGGACAGAAGCGCTGCGCCAGATCGAGCAGCGCGATATTGAAGAACTGAAGCATTTCACGCGGCCTTGAACACACGCAGCTCTGCTATCCTAATGTGCGTAGTTATGGGCTCCTTGATTCCCGCTGCCCGGAGCTTGCCCGAATGGTTGCTGTTATCAAAATCGTTCGATCCAGGGCGCGCAGTGCCTGACATCACGGTATATATCCCGGCTTATAATGTGGCACAATTTTTGCCGCGTGCGATTGAGAGTTTGCTTACGCAGACGCTATCTCCGGCTGAAATACTTGTAATTGATGACGATTCGACGGACGATTCAGCGAACGTGGCTCAACGCTATCCGCGGGTGACGGTCGTGCGCCATGAGCGAAATTGCGGGCTCGCTGCTGCGCGCAACACCGCCTTTCGCACGGCGCGAGGGGAGTTTGTAGCGTCGCTGGACGCGGATTGCGTCGCGGAGCCAACATGGCTTGAGCGCGGGCGCCGGCCGATTCTTGCGGGAAGGGGTGCAACGTGCGATTGCCGACCGCTGGCGGCGGGCGCACATGCCACAGGAATGGGGCGCGACGCCGGTACGCAATCCTAAATTTCTTTTCGGTTGCAACAATATTTTCAGGCGTACGGCAGTTCTGGATGCGGGCGGTTACGATGAGACAATGCGCACCAATGGCGAAGACTGCGAACTTTCCCGGCAACTGTACGCCAAGAGCTGGGAATTGATCTACGATCCGGCGGCGCAAGCGACGCACTGGCGAAGTGATTCTGTGAAGTCAATTCTAGACACATACTGGCGGTGGTGGAAATCCGGCGTCAACGCTTACGCATCTGGAATCTCATTTCGATCGGTCGTGGGTCATGCGCTCTTGGTCCATTTCCGTCACACGTTTTGGGAATTAGTTCGCTGTGACCTGAAGGCGCCTCGATTCGAACTCCTTTCCGTCGATATACTTTTACTCGCATATCTTCCTTATCGTGATTTTTCGGCTGTGGCTCGAATCAAATGGAAGTCCCGTGAGCCAGCGGTCCTCAGCGGGAGCATAACGTCGTGCATATTCTGATTACCGGCGGCGCAGGATTTATCGGGTCGGAGCTTGCGATACGGATGAGCGAGAAGAATCATCGCCTGGTGGTGATGGATAATCTTGTCCGGCGAGGAAGCGAATCGAATCTCGAGAAATTGGCGCGGCACGGCGTTGCGTTCGTTCACGGTGATGTGCGAAATCCCGAGGATTTTGCAAATCTGCCGGACGGAATCGAATTTGTTTGCGATACCAGCGCGCAGCCTTCCGTGGTTTCCGGGTACACAAATCCGGTATTCGACATTACTAATAATTCGCTAGGCGTCGTGCGGGTGCTGGAATTTGCGCGGCAGAACCGGTGCCCGTTAATTTTTTTCAGCACCAACCGTGTGTATGTGGTGGATAGGTTGCTGGAGCTGCCGCGGCGCGAGGCGGCGAACCGAATTGAGTGGGACAGCGAAGCGTGGAAACAAATACCCGTGGAATCACGGGCGCGGGGATTTGATCCGGTACATGGGATCAGCGAGGAGTTTGCGACCGACGGAGGCCAGCACAGCATTTATGGACTTAGCAAACTGATTGCTGACGCGGCATGTCAGGAGTATGCGCACGCCTTCAACATGCCCATCGTTGTGAACCGGTTTGGAGTGATAGCGGGAACCGGGCAGTTCGCGAAATTGGATCAGGGATGGGTTGTGTGGTGGGCGATCGCTCATTATTTCAAGCTGCCGCTGAAATATATCGGGTGGAACGGCAAACAGGTTCGCGACATTCTTTTCCTGGAAGATGTTTGCGGCCTGGTTGAATTGCAAATGAAGCAGATGGATCGGTTTCGAGGAGATATTTTCAATCTCGGAGGCGGGGCGGACAATTCGCTGTCGCTACGCGAAGGAACACAGTTGTTGGAACAAAAGCTTGGCCACGGGACAACGGTTACGACGGACGATGTGATCCGCAGAGCGGATCTGCCGATTTATTTCACGGACAACCGGAAAGCCGCGAGGGAATTGGGTTGGAAGCCTTCGGTGACGGTCGATGAGGGATTCGAACGCATACTTGCATGGATTCGTGCGAACGAGGCGTCATTGCGCCAACGCTACTGCGGATAGCTGTTCGGTGGCTGGCAACCGGAATGAATGCTAGAAAGAAAAGAATTGGCCGAGCCGGGATTTTTTCGCTTGCTTGGCGAGGTCAAGTCCGGCGAGCCGCGTCGCCATTTTGTGAAATTCCACCGACAGTGGATCTCCGTGTTGTTTCAATGAGTCGCCGCGCACTGTGGCTTCACTCACCTGCTTGAAATCATTCGGCAGCCGCGCGAACACCGGTACTCTCATGCCCTGTTCCACTTTCTCCAGCGCCAATTCGTCATGGCGATGCCAGCGGTTGATGATTAGACGCACTTGAGCGGACGACACGTGTAAATTAGCGAGGGCCCCAAGGTGACGCTGCAGTTTCGCCAGGCCAGGCAGATCGGCCTCGGAAACCAGCAGGATCTCGGCAGCCCGCAAAACGTTTTGCCATTGTGAGGAATAAAACGAACCGAAATCCATCACCACGAAATCAAAACTTTGCTGGGCGATTTCAACCAGGCGCTCGATTGCCGATTGTGACGCGTGCTGCCAGTCTTCCAGTTGTGCTGCTCCGGCCAAGACTTTCAATCCGCTTTTATGTGAGCTAAGCAATCCGCTCAGCAACGTGGGATCGAGTCGCTTGAAGTTTTCCATCGCGTCGCGCAACTGGAAAGCCGGCTTCAAATCGAGAAAGCCAGAAACATCCCCCAGGGGGCGCGAAAAATCAAGGAGCAGCGTGGATTTGCCCCGAATTTGCGCCAACTGGACTGCCAGATTCACGGAAACCGTGCTGGTTCCCACTCCACCTTTCGTTCCCAACACCACAAACAGTTTTCCGGTGACCGCCGGGCGAGGCATTTGGCTTGAGTGCTCGGCGCTGACTCTGATGATCATGGAAGTGACTTCAATGCGGTCATACGGCTTTTGCAGAAAATCGCGGACTCCAGACCGCATGGCTTGCAGCAGAAAATCCGGATTGGATTCCTTTTTCGCGGAACAGGCGACGATGTGAACGGAAGGACGGAGCCTGGCTAATTGCTGGGCAAAAGCAAAATCAGATTGCGCAGCGCCATTGAGATCAAGGAAGACAACGTCAGGGACGTCCTGCGAGTGCCGCAGTTCAACCGCTTTGGCCGACGCCCATTCGTGAATTTCTTTGACGAATCCAGTTTGCAACAAGTTATGCCGCAGAGCGGAGCACCCCGCCGGGTCGGAGCTGGCGATGGCGACGCTTAATAGCGAGCCGGCGGTGGGTTCGGGAATAACCACGATTTCCGGCACGGATGCCGGTGATTCGACCATAACGGCCGATGAACGAGCCAATTCTCTGGACATGCGTTAAGTCTGGACGGAGGCTGCGACTCGCGAAATAGCGCGTTGGTACCAATCGAACGTCTCCAAGTACCGGTGCGGAATGGGACTAACGGTTTGTACCAAACTGGGCACGCTGAACGCGGCACCTACCGACGGAATTGGAGTCAGCGGCAGAGCGCGTCGATGAGGATCTCTTTCTTTTTTTCCGCGAGTTGCGTGAAAGAATCCAGGGAAGAAAAATAGCCACCGAGAGCAGCGGCGGCGAGCACCGCAAATGCTTCCGCGGGAAGCCAGGGATTTCCAGACCAGCGGCCAGAAACAAGGACCAGGCCGCTAACGCCGCCAAACAGGATTTGCATGCCCAGGAGAATCAGAACGGACATGCCCGAATTTCGCTGGCCCTGCATTTTGCCAAATTCAATTTTGCGAGGGTAACTGAGGGAAGCCCAGTTGGCGATGGTCAATTGCCCGACAATGGAAAAAACGATCGCGGCCAGAGTGGCGAAAAGAACCGGCGTAGTTGGCAAGCCCACACGCCAACCTACCAACGCCACGCACAGAACGATCTCGCATAAAAGGATAGCAATGGTCATTAGATTTTTTGCGATGAGAATTTCTCGAAAGCGCGCGGGGGCGGTGAAGTAAGTCTGGATTCCTCTGCCTTCATACGCGAAGCTGTTATAAGACGGCGCAATCAAGATCAATACGAGGTAGGCCATCATGCCGGGGAAAAAAAGATCCGGCGGCACTCCTTTTTTCAACGCAGTGGGATGAACCCCGCCGAACTGAACACTGAAAAAAAGCAGCATCATTGGGGGAAAAATCAGGCCGAAGAACAGGAAGGTATTTCTTTTTAGATAGAGAAGTTCCTTGCGAAATACCGCGAGCACCTGGGGAGGAACGAAAGTAACCGTGTCTTGTGCTTCTTGGGTGGTTAGGGCTGTCCGCTTTTCCTTGCGCGCTGGAGCTGCTCCCTCGTTGAGTTCTTCTCCCGAATAAAGCTGGCTGTACCGCATTCCGAGGAGCGTAGTGAAAATGCAGGTGTATATCGCCAGGCCGCCGAATTTCAGAAATGCCGCGACCCAATGATGCCCGGCCGATTGGGCAACTGCATCTCCCGCAAAGGAGGATGGGAGCAACCACAGATACGGCACCCAGCTTCGCACCATCGGCAGAAACGCGCGGCCGTATTTTTGCATCAGCGGATTAAGGAATTGCAGGCTGACCATCGCGAGAACAAAGATCGTAAAGAAAACTTCTCGTGACTTGCGTTTTGCCAGAAGCTTTTCCACCCATGCCCCCAGCAGCCGCTCGATGGTTATGTTCAAAACCGTGAAAAGTGCGCACACCAACAGAAGCGCCGGAACTGCCGCCGGCTGTGCGACAGCCGTTGCCGCCAGCATGGCTACCATCCACACCAGGGCAGCGAGTGCGGCGGAATCCGCCAATCCATAGGCCATTCCGATCAGATAAAACGCGGAAAGGTTCACGGGAAACCGAAGCAGCGTGCGAAACGGAAATTGCGGTGCGAATCCCGCAAGTAGAATCGGAAACGACTGCCACCAGACAAGCAGCGCGAGAAAAACCAAGCCTAATAATGGTTCGAGATGTCTTTCGAACAGCGCCTTAGTGACGAAGTAAAATGCAAAGGTCAGGCCAACAACGAAAAGCAGGCTGAAAAAACCAGAAAAAATCAGTCCGATAACATCGAGACGGCGGCTTTTGTTGCGCAAGCTGTTGCGCAGGATACGCCAACGCAGCCAAGCCACAGTGCGAATCTGATCGGCGAGCCCGGGACCGCCAACTACGTCAGCCACGAGAGCTCCTCAAGCTGCGCACGGTCTGCGCCCTGGCCAACAACGGAAAGGAAAATATCTTCCAGTGTCAAAGTGCGTCCCTCGACGCTGGGAACGCCGGCGCGAAGTTGTTCCATCGAGCCCTGCGCCACCAACTGGCCTTTCTTGATGATGGCAACATGACTGCACAGGCGTTCGACAATTTCGAGTACATGCGAAGTAAGGAATATGGTGACGCCGCGTTCGGTCATGCGTGCAAGCAATTCCTTGAGTGCACCGGCGGCAAGCGCATCCACTCCTTCAAACGGCTCATCGAGAAAAAGTATTCTGGGTCCATGTATCACGGCCGCAGCAAGAGCTAGTTTTTTCTGCATGCCGTGAGAATAGTCCGCGATCATGGTTTTCGAACGGTCGGCAAGCTGCATGAATTCCAGGAGCTCGTCGCTGCGCTTGCGAGTCGTGGCTTTATCGAGGCCATACATGCGGCCGACGAATTCCAGATATTCCGGAGCACTGAGGCGCTCGAAGAGGCCCATGCCTTCTGGAACGACTCCGATCTGGCGTTTCACTTCCACCAGATTTTGCGCAAAATCAAGACCCAGTAAAGCGACGCGGCCGGAACTCGGAGCCAGGAGCCCGGTAAGCATTTTGATGGTGGTGGACTTGCCCGCTCCGTTCGGTCCGAGAAAGCCGAAGAATTGACCCGATTCGACCTGCAAATCCATGCCATCGACGGCGGTGAGTGCGCCGAAACGGCGAGTCAATTTTTCGGTTGAGATAGCAATTTCAGGCATGAGTGCGTGGCTCCGCAGAAGGGGGCAAAAGGGACTCTAGCACGATTTGAAAAGCCGTCCGCTGCGTGGCGGTCTGAGAGGAACTACGCAGGAGACAGGGACAAAATTTCAAGGGCTCTTCACAACAGGCCCTGCCGCTGTGACCAATTGAGAATCGCGGGGCGGAAGGGCCGCGAGCACCGCCGGAAGCTCCACACGAAACACGGCGCCGCCAGTCTGTGAATTGTAACAGAGGATCTTTCCTGCATGTTCCTGAACGATACCGAAACAGATGCTAAGCCCAAGTCCAGTGCCCTTGCCGATCGGTTTGGTGGTGTAGAACGGGTCGAAAACACGGTGCGGTTCCTTCAGTCCGGGGCCAGTGTCTGAAAACAAAATCGCAACGTTCGCACGGTCACGCATGGTCTTGATCGTCAGCGTTCCTCCACCGTTGTGCGACTCCATGGCATCCACGGCATTGTTCACAATATTGAAGAACACCTGCATCAGCTGATTCCCATCACCGCGAACGCCAGGAAGCACGGACTCAAGCTTGAGTTCAATCTTGCTGCCGGAGTTGCGAAGGTCCAGAGCACGCAACTGTACGGCATTTGTGACCACGGTGTTGAGGTCCAGCAGAGTACGCTCGGCGGGGACCTGGCGAGCAAAGCTCAAAAGATTGCCTACAAGAGTTTTGGTGCGACGGGCCTGATCGCGGATTTTGCCCGAAATCACCCTGGTTTTTTCCGGCAGCGAAGTATCGTCCGCGAGAAGATCGGAATAGCCGAGTATCGCAGTAAGTGGATTATTGATTTCATGGGCTGCGCCGGCGGCAAGTTGACCGAGAGACACCAGCTTTTCGGTCTGAACGAGCTGTGCCTGCAGGCGCTGCAGATTCTCAACCGACTGCTCGGCGCGGGCAAGGAGACGTCCGCGATCGCGATCCGCCAAGTGCTGGCGTAGAAATACCAGAAAGCCCAGAGGAACCGCAGCGAGCAGGATGGTCATGAGGCGGAATTCGCGTACAGCCGGAGAATCGTGGGCAAATTTAATCGTGTACACCGCGAAGACCGGCAGCGAAACGACAGCAGCCATGGCCAGACGGGAAGCAAGAATACTTTCGCCATTCTTGCGATCCACTCCTTCTGAGGAAGCCGACTCGGGAGTATCTTCCAGTGCTGTGCGGTTTTTGTATGCGATTACACCGGCAGCGCCAAACCATAAGAACGAAGCGACTAAAGGTAGATCGTATAGATCGCCCGTGTGGTAAACCTTAAGGTCGATGGCGACGTTGATCATCAGAGAAGACAACATGTGCAATGCCTGACAGCCAAAAAGATTCGCGTAGACGTTGCGCCACGCGCCGCGGCTCCGCAGCCACAACACGCCGAGGCCGACGACAATGACCATACTCTGGATGGTGTTGATCCAATCGAAGGTGAGGTTGTATTGGCCAAGTGCGGGCTCGGCGTACATCCACGGGAGCACTACGAATGCATAAAGGAAGATCCACCAGGCTAGAAGTAGTACAAAGTCGATGTAGCCAAAGCGAAGCTGGATCTCACTGCGCTTCAAATGTGGACGAAGGGCGAGTGCCGCCATCAGCGGGATACCGCACAGAAAGAAAATGATGTCTCCCGGATACATATCCGGTAGCGGCCGGTGAAGATAGACTTCGTAATATGTCCATTGAAACTGGCCGATCATCCAGAGGGTGCAGGACAGAGCCGCAAGCATCCAGAACACGTTGCGGCGCCAGTGCGGAGTGCCAGCATTCAGAAGGAGTCCGGCGTTGGCTAGAAGAGGAACAAGGCACTGAGCAATATTCCCGAACGTGCTAAGCGACTGGCCGGCTGGCAGGGTAAGCGAAGCGGTAGCGTAAATCCCCAAGAAAAGGATAAACACCCCGACAATCCAGGCATAGGTGCGGGAGGAGGCCATTTTCGTACCTTGATTTTACGGTGCCGAGACTGTGCAGAGAAGGAAGGTTGTAAGGACGAATAGCCAAAGGATTAATGTAGAATTCGTGCGGTTCGACCCGACAGTGGTCGGTCGTCAACAATCATGCGGCCAACTGGCCGGATCGCGGCCAATTAGTGTTGGATCACGCGGCGCGAACCAAGCTTCCCTTTGTGCGCATCGAGTTTGGCGCGGATGACCCGGTGCAACAAATAACCTATGGCGAACAAGGCGAGGTAACTGCCAAGGTGTGAGACGAAACTTGCGTAATTTCCGTCCTGCAAATCGAGCAGCATTTTCTGGATGGAGAGGAAGTTCAGGGCGGGCCCAAGGAGGCCCAACAGAGCAACCGCCGCGACGGCGGCGATGATTCCCGGAAGCGCCACAAGAACGAAAATGGGCGCGAAGAAACCTGGATTGGTGTGCAGTCGTTTTGCTGCTTGCTGACGGTCGATGGATTCGCCCAGCCAGCGTTTACCCAGTCGAGTTTCAAATTCCTGCACGAAAGCCGCGTCAGTGAGTGGAGCGGGGACTTCCGTTTCGCTGGCATGACCGTTGCTGTCTCGGTAGGCAACGATAATTTCGCCGACTTTGGCGCGAAGTTCGTGTATTCTTTGCGCCGCGTCCGGCGACAGAGGTCCGCGCTGCATGTGGATTCCGGAGTCATCGAGTTGCACGTCAACGGAGAACGGGCCTAGCTCCGCGTGAAAGTGGGCGCTCATGCCACGCGGAATTGTACTGAATTGACGGGGGAACTTCGTAGCAAAAAAACAAATGGGTTGAAGCCGCACCCGATTTTCGCGGTCGCAATGGCCAACAATGGGGACAGGGCCAGATTTTCCGGCGAGCGATTACTTCTTTACAGCCTCGTCCGAGGCGATTTTGCCGTCGCGTATGTAGATGACGCGGTGAGCGTGCTGCGCGATGTCATTTTCATGCGTAACGAGGATAATGGTGTTGCCCTCGCGATGCAGATTCGCAAAAAGGGCCATGATTTCCTCGCCGGTGCGCGAATCTAGGTTTCCGGTTGGCTCGTCTGCCAGAACAATTGAAGGAGAGTTGACCAGTGCCCGGGCAATTGCGACACGCTGCCGCTGTCCGCCGGAAAGCTCGTTGGGCTTGTGATGCATGCGATCCGTCAAATCCACACGTCCCAGAACCTGTTTGGCCTTCTCCAAACGCTCTTCTGCGGGCGTGCCGTTATAAATTAAGGGGAGTTCAACGTTGTGGAGTGCCGTTGCACGGGGCAATAAATTAAAAGTCTGGAATACGAAACCAATTTCTTTATTTCGAATGTAGGCAAGCTCGTCGTCGTCAAGTTCACTGACCAGCCGCCCCGCCAGCCAGTATTTGCCGGAGCTTGGCGAATCCAGGCATCCGATCAGGTTCATTAGAGTGGATTTTCCGGAGCCGGACGGGCCCATGATGGCGACGTATTCACCTTTGCGGATTTCCAGATCCACGCCCCGGAGCGCATGCACCTGCTCCGATCCCATTTCGTATACCTTGGCTAACTCGCTGGTCTTAATGACCAGTCCGCTAGACACCAGATCTTCGCGGTACGACTCGGTTTCCACGGTCTCCACAGCCATTTGTGTCTCCTCAATCCAAATAGATCAACTTTGTTGGTCGTCCGTTTTCTTAGGTGCGGAATTATCGACCTTGATCGGGGCTTCAGGCTTCAAAGTGCGCAAAGCTTTGTAACTGCCCACAACGATCTCGTCGCCAGGCTGCAAACCATCGGTGATTTCAATGTCAGTGATTCCGCTGATGCCCGTCTTCACTGGCTTGAAAAACGCCTTTTTCCCGTTAATGACAAAGACTCCCTGGATCTCTTCTTTCTTCGGATCACCATTGGACGTTGGCAGCGGAGCAGCTAGAGCACTTCCGCTGCTGCCGCCGCTGGGATTCTTCTTGGCATCGTCCAGATCCTTGCGCGAACGTACCGCAAGCGCCTGGATTGGAATTGCAATGACGCTCTTCTTTTCCGCCGTTTTAATTTTGGCGGTGGTAGAGAGACCAGGACGAAGGTTCGCCGGCGGACTGTCCAAAGTGACCACTACCTTAAAATCTTTGGCTTCCTGGGTACTAGTTGTGGATTGCGTGGTGGCAAGACCAGAACTCCGCAAAACTGCTTGCGAGCCGATTTCGGTTACTTTGCCGTGGAAAATCTTTCCCGGCACAGCGTCAATGGTAACGTCGGCGTCCTGTCCCATCTTTACGTTTACGATATCGGTCTCATCCACCTTTACCTCGGCGGTGACAACGGACATGTCCGACAGAGTCATCAGGAAACTGCCGTTGGAATTCTGAATGCCCGGCACTACGTACTCACCCAAGCGAACCGGCAAATAGCTGACGATGCCGTTAATGGGAGAAACGTAAGTAGTCTTGCTCAAAATGTCCCGCGTGCGGGTGAGAACCGCTTTGTTCTGACTAAGTTGCGCACGGGACTGCTCCACTTGCGCCCTCAACTGAAGAACTCGCGCGGCGGCCGAATCTACGGACGCCGCAGCGGCATCATAAGATGTCTTACGCTGATCGAAATCCTGCTTCGGAATCAGTCCATCCTTATATAGGCCTTGCCCCCGCTCATAGTCCAGCTTGGCTTTTTCCAGGTTCGCCTTTTGCAGCAACAGATCGGATTGCGCGGCCTCATAACTGGCGTCTGCCGCCAGAATTCCGGATTCTGACGAGTTCATCGCAGCAGACTGGGCTTGGACATCGGCGCTGGCTTGGACGTTTTCCTGAAGTAGCAGGCGGTCGCCCTTCTTGATGGGGTCGCCTTCCTTGACGAGAATATCCGTAATGCGACCAAACCCCTGGGCCTGGACGTTAGTATAAGTGGTTGGTTTGATTTCGCCTGACGCAGTGACCAGTGAAACCAAGCTGTCTTGTTTGACGACCTTGGCGGTCTGCACGGTGATGACACCTTTGTTCGCCTGGTTGACGCTGTACACTACGATGCCGGCCCCAACTACAACCACAGTGGCGCCGGTAGCCACTTTTTGCCACATCTTCATGACTGTTGCTTCCTTTTCATGTCTCTCCAAACCACAGCCTCGATGACCTTCGGCGACCGTTTTGGCGGAGACACTTCGTAAGACGGAATCTAACCGTTTCTATCTATTGATACGCCCTTTATGGCCTAAATGTTTCGCAATGGCGTCCGAGGCTGCAGCGCAAATCCGGGGTACAATCGGAGGCCTAGTTCCCTGTCAAGATATCGAATGCAAGGCCACTCGTCACATACCTTCATTTTAGAAACAACTTCTGCGAAAAGATATCGTTACACTCGACCGAACCACTCCGAAGTGCGCCCTTATCGTTGGACGCAGGAAGTTGGTCAGGCGTCGTTAGAAAGAGCGCGAAAATATTGTATCAGAAGCCGTTAGCATTTTTGCCTGCGCTTTCGTGTTACGCTTACAAGTCTAGGCGCGTCTTTTGCCTGCCCCAATCGCGGAGAGGTGGCAGAGTGGCTGAATGTGGCGTTTTGCTAAAACCCACCTGCCCTGTTCGTACTCACCACGTTTCATTTGTTTTGAATGACTTGACATGCTGTCAGTTGCACTGAATCATCCCATTTGCAAGTTAGAGTGCACCAAAGCAAGCGTTTCGCGTTCGAGGGATAGCCGCAATTTGTGAGGCAGAACTCCGCCAACCCTTTGGTTAACAGCCCGTGAATTTAATTTCAGCCCCGATCCGATGCCGATTTCAAGCACTTCGCCGCCGGCTTGCGGAATCCAGGTAGAACGCAGCCGCGCTCCGTCTTTGTTCCTCATGGCCAGAGCGATGAGGCGAGGCAGCACGTATCTTGCATAGAACCCCAGGAGTCCTCCGCTTCGGACAGCTTCATTCATTTACTGCAACTGCAGTGTCCGTTGTTCTCGGCTTTTCCTTGATGCGTTGGGTGACGGTTGCAAGTCCACTCTTTCCAGCCGAGGTTCAATTCTTTTGCGAGGTATCCGCGCTCTGCCAACTGCAGAGCCGCCTTGGCGGAGAGTTGTCAATCATGCCCCAGCAGTACGTAACAATCTCCCTCTCCTTCGGCAACCCACGTCCTCCGTGTCGGCGGTTTCCGCCCAGCAGCAGCCGTGGCACCATGAATGACAACGGACAAACTCGAATGGCGACGTGTAGCGCTCACCCGCCCGGATAGCGTGGCGGCGACCGTGCAGGCTCGCAGCGAAACGACGGTGAGATTTGCGAGCAGAACTTCTATGTATACCTACATTTACTTTTTCCATTAACTGTGGTTAAATGCAGCGAGTGCTCCCTGGTCAATGTGCTGTGGCCGATGACGACTTCCGACCTGACCGATGGACCAAACGAAATAAGTGCTGTGGGGCGCTTCAGCCATGGCGCGGACAGATGCGGGCGAGGTTGAAAACTATGCTCGGAGAATCAACACAAAAATCACCCGCTCCCAACGGCGCGGAGCGACACGCGATTTCGCGTCGAAGGCTTTTAACAGCCGGCAT
>Ga0137407_10000967_pt1 | contig 18862 bp, 20 predicted proteins | sample CZOMad2_2_16fung_FD_108410 | JGI IMG/M metagenome (GOLD analysis project Ga0137407, IMG submission 108410) | Vadose zone soil fungal communities from Angelo Coast Range Reserve, California, USA - CZOMad2_2_16fungal (Illumina Assembly) | ecosystem: Environmental > Terrestrial > Soil > Vadose... | reverse complement strand
GCGGGTGCGCCAGCGCCTTGTGCGCAGCGGACGGCGAGTTCGTGTAGAGTCCGGAGGACAGGAGGGACGCACATGGGCGAGCTGATTCACGTCTCGAGAGTCCGGATCGTCAAGGACAAGGGTCCGCTGCGCCGCGCGTGGATCGAGAACTTCCCCGATCCGGTCGTCTACGGCGTGCACGGCGGCATCAAGAAGTTCTACGGCGTCGAGCCGGAGCAGGAAGCGCCGGCGACGCTCGACCATCTCGTGGCCGCCGTCGCCGGCTGAATGACGGGCACGCTAGCCGGGGCGCTAGCGGCGCGGAAGATCCCCACCCAGCCCGACCGGCTCAGCGCCGAGGCCGAGGGGTTCGTCGAGAGTGTCGAGGGCAAGCCGCTCGTCACGCGCATCAAGGTCCGCTACACGGTGAGGGTCCCGAAGGGCAAGCGGCCGGACGCGCTGCGGGCGATCGAGGTCCACGAGAAAGGCTGCCCGGCGTCGCAGTCGGTCCAGCGCGGCATCGCCATCGAGTGGGAGGGCGATGTCCGCGAAGATGACTGATCGACGTCGGGGGGAGCGACGCCGCTCCCCCCGACGCCCCCCACCGGCCCTGCGCGGGGGCTCATCCAGGATCGGCTTGCGCCGGCCAAGCCGGCGCTCGAACGGCGCAACGAAACGCCGTCAGGCCGCGCGCGGGAGTGCTCGGTCGGTCCGATCCGACGCGACGGGATGCGGTCGCGTGACGACGAGCTCGTAGCCCGGCGGCATCCGCGTTGCCACCGTCGACCAGACCGCCTCGGTCAGGTACTCGTAGCCGCTGGGCGTCGAGAGCACCACGCGCCCGGGCCGTCTGAGCGTCGCGGGCGCCACCTGCACCGAAAGCAGCGACTCCCCGTGCAGTCGGCGCCGCACGGCCGCACGGATGTCGGCGCCGACGATCTCGGCCGACTCGCGGCGGCGATCGCGCGCCACCACCACGACGAGCGGGCCGAGGGTCAGCGCGGCGATGAACAGAAGCGCCAGGATGGCTTCCATGCCCGTACCCTCCCTGTGGTTGCGATGACGGGGGAGACGCGTGGGATTCAGGCGGCGAAGGACGTCGCCTCTCGCGCACTCAGGTAAACTCCGGAGCGTGATCGGCTGGGGCAGGGAGGTCGCCGCGGCTGGTCGGCGAGACGCTCCGCGCCTGGCACGCGCTGGCCGCAGGACGTTGAGGCGCTGGCGGCGAGTCGGCGATCGTGTTATGGGTGCGGGAAGCGTGCAGCTCGACACAACGGAACCGCTCGATGCTCTCGCGCGCCGGGCCCTCGGGTTCGTCAAGGACGACACCGTCGTGGGGCTCGGCGCGGGCCGGGCCGCGACGGCCTTCGTGAGGGTGCTCGCCGCCCGCGTGCGCGACGGCTTCCGCGTGCGCGGTGTGCCCGTGTCCGAGGCCACGGCCCAGCTCGCGGAGGAGCTCGGCATCCCGCTGGTCGGCCTCGAGGCGGAGATCGACGTCACGGTGGACGGGGCCGACGAGGTCGATCCCGACCTCAACCTGATCAAGGGGTACGGCGGGGCCCTGCTGCGCGAGCGCGTCGTGGCCGCGGCGTCGCGGCGCCAGGTCATCCTCGTCGAGCGCGACAAGCTCGTTCCGCGGCTCGGCAGCCGGGGCCGCCTGCCCGTCGAGGTCGTCCCGTTCGCGCTGCCCCTGTGCCGCCGCCGCCTCGCCGCCCTCGGCCTCGGGCCCGCGCTCCGGACGGCCGGCGAGCGCCCGTTCGTGACGGACAACGGGAACGTCATCCTGGACTGCGTCGTGGGGTCGATCGCGGACCCTCCCGGGCTCGAGCGGGCGCTCCGCGCGGTGCCCGGCGTCGTGGACACGGGGCTCTTCCTGGGGACGGCGGACACCGTGCTCGTCGCCGACGGAACCTCCGTGAGCGAGTGGAGCCGGCACCGGTAGATGAACCGCCAGACGCGGATGCTGCCCGCCGAGCTCGAGAAGCAGGTGAGGAAGACGCTCGAGGAGTGGGCGGTGGCGGGGAAGGTGCGCCGGCTGTGGGCGCGCGACGCCACCCTCTGGACCGGCGCCGACGAAGCGAGCTGGCTCGGCTGGCTCGAGATCGCCGGCGTCCAGGTCCGCCGCATGGACGACCTCCGTCGCCTGGCCGAGGACGTCCGCTCTCTGGGCTTCACGCGCGCGCTCGTGCTCGGCATGGGGGGCTCGAGCCTCGCTCCCGAGGTGCTGAAGGAGACATTCGGCCGGCTCGACGGATTCCCCGAAGTGCTCGTGCTCGACTCCACCGATCCCGCCCAGGTCAAGGCACTCGAGCGGAAGGTAGACCTCGCGAAGACGCTCTTCACCGTCTCGTCCAAGTCGGGGACCACGCTGGAGCCGAACCTCTTCAAGGAGTACTTTTTCGAGCGCGCCCGCCAGGTCGTCGGCGCGGAGCGCGCGGGCGGCCAGTTCATCGCCATCACCGATCCGGGCTCGCGGCTCCAGGGGCTCGCCGAAGCCGATCGGTTCCGCCGGGTCTTCCTCGGCGAGCCATCGATCGGCGGGCGGTACTCCGCGCTCTCGAACTTCGGCATGGTTCCGGCCGCGATCATGGGGCTCGACGTGGCGCGGTTTCTCGAGCGGGCGGAGGAGATGGCGGAGGCCTGCGCGGCCAGCGTGCCGGTGGAGAAGAATCCCGGCGCCGTCCTCGGCGTCACCCTGGGCGTGCTCGCGTCACACGGACGCGACAAGGTCACGCTGATCGTGTCGCCCGCGATCTACGACCTCGGCGCGTGGCTCGAGCAGCTCCTCGCCGAGTCGACTGGCAAGGAGGGGAAAGGGCTGATCCCCGTCGACCGCGAGCCCCTCGGCTCGCCCGAGGTCTACGGCGCGGACCGCCTCTTCGTGTACCTCCGGCTCGCGTCCGCGCCGGACGAGCATCAAGACAGCGTGGTGCAGGCGCTCGAGGGCGCGGGACACCCGGTCGTCAGGATCACGGTGGACGATCTCTACGACCTCGGCGCCGAGTTCTTCCGGTGGGAGTTCGCGACGGCCGTCGCGGGCTCCGTGCTCGGCGTCAACCCGTTCAACCAGCCCGACGTCGAGGCGAGCAAGGTCGCGACGCGTCGGCTGACGGACGAGTACGAGAAAACGGGGAAGCTGCCGCCGGAGTCGCCGTTGCGCGTGACTGACCGGACCCTCGCCGCGGCGCTCGGGGCGCACTTCCGGACGATCAAGCCCGGAGACTACGTCGCGCTTCTCGCCTACCTCGAGATGACCGCGGCGCACGAGGCCACGCTCCAGGCGATCCGGCGGGCGGTCCGGGACCGATACCGGGTCGCGACGTGCGTGGGCTTCGGGCCGCGCTTCCTGCACTCGACCGGGCAGGCGTACAAGGGGGGCCCGAACACGGGCGTGTTCCTCCAGGTCACGTGCGACGACGCGGAGGATCTCCCGGTGCCCGGGCGGTCGTACACGTTCGGCGCCGTGAAGGCCGCCCAGGCGCGCGGCGACCTTCTCGTTCTCGTCGAGCGCGGCCGCCGCGCCCTGCGGGTCCATCTCGGCGCGGACGTCGCGGACGGGCTCCGGACGCTCCGGTCGGCCGTCGATCGAGCGATCGGGTGACGGGAGGCGAGTCTGTGATTCTGGTCGTGCGAGCCGAGCGGCGGCCGCGGAGGCTCGGCGAGGCGCGCCGGGAGGCGAGTCTGTGATTCTGGTCGTGCGAGCCGAGCGGCGGCCGCGGAGGCTCGGCGAGGCGCGCCGGGAGGCGAGTCTGTGATTCTGGTCGTGCGAGCCGCCGGCCGAGGCGAGTCTCCGAACTCGGAGGACGGACATCATGCAGATCGGGATGGTTGGCTTGGGGCGGATGGGCGGAAACATGGCGCGGCGGCTCCTGCGGGGCGGCCACGAGGTCGTCGCGTACGCGGCCGACGCGAACGCCGTCCGCCAGCTCGCGGGCGAGGGCGCGGTCGGGGCGCTGACGCTCGACGACTTCGTGGCCAAGCTCAAGGCGCCGCGCGTGGCGTGGGTGATGGTGCCGGCAGGTCCCCCGACCGAGCAGGTCGTGACGGACCTCGCCCGGCGTCTGGATCCCGGTGACACGCTCATCGACGGCGGCAACTCCTCCTTCAAGGACGACGTGCGCCGGAGCCGGACGCTCCGCGAGCGAAAGATCAACTTCCTGGACGTCGGCACGAGCGGCGGCGTCTGGGGGCTCGAGCGCGGGTACTGTCTGATGATCGGCGGCGACCGGGCGGTCGTGGCCCGCCTCGATCCGATCTTCCGGACGCTCGCGCCCGGGCGAGAGACCGTCCCGCGCACGCCCGGGCGCGAGAGGTCCGGCTCCGCCGCGGAGCACGGCTACCTCTACTGCGGGCCGTCGGGTGCTGGCCACTTCGTCAAGATGGTCCACAACGGGATCGAGTACGGGTTGATGCAGGCGTACGCGGAGGGGCTCGACATCATGAAGAACGCGAACTCGAAGGACCTGCCGGAAGAGCTGCGGTACGACCTCGACCTCGCGGACATTGCCGAGCTGTGGCGCCGCGGCTCCGTCGTCAGCTCCTGGCTCCTGGACCTCACGGCGCAGGCGCTTGCCGAGAACCCGACCCTCTCGGCCTACACCGGCGTCGTCGCCGACTCCGGCGAGGGGCGCTGGACGATCATGGCGGCGCTCGAGGAAGCCGTTCCCTGCGACGTCCTCGCCGCCTCCCTCTTCGCGCGCTTCCGCTCGCGCCGGGAGCACACCTTCGCGGAGAAGGTGCTCTCGGCGATGCGCCACAAGTTCGGCGGCCACGTCGAGCAGCCCACGGGCGGCTGAGAGCGGGTCCGGCGGAACATTTCATGGCCGAGACGACCACGCTCCGCGAGCATATTCAGGGCTCGGCAGCGCCTGATGCGACCGATCTCGCGGTGCTCCTCACCCAGCTCGCGGTTGCCGGCAAGCTCGTCGCGCGCGAGCTCGCCTGCGCCGCGCTCGTCGGCCAGCTCGGCCCGACCGGCGGCGTGAACGTCCAGGGCGAGGCCGTGAAGAAGCTGGACGCGTGGGCGAACGACGTGGTCGTGCGCGCGCTCGAGGAGACGGGGCTCGTGAGCGCGCTCGTCTCCGAGGAGTTGGACGAGCCGCTTCGCCCCGCGACGCGGAGCGGTCGCGCCCGATACGTCGTCTGCATCGACCCCGTCGACGGGTCGTCGAACCTGGATGTCAACGGGATCGTCGGGACCATCTTCTCGATCCGGCGGAGCGCGGCGGCGGGAGACGACACGCGACAGCCGGGCACGGCGCAAGTCGCGGCCGGCTACATCATGTACGGGCCCGCCACGCTCATGGTGCTGACGACCGGCGCCGGCGTCGACGGGTTCACGCTCGATCCGACCAGCGGTGAGTTCGTCCGCTCGCACCACCGGATCCGGATCCCCACGCGGGGCCGCATCTACAGCGTGAACGAGGGCAACTTCGCCAAGTGGGAGCCGGGCGTGCAGCGCTACATCCGCCACCTTCGCACGCCGGACGTGCCGACGGGCCGGCCTTACACGGCGCGTTACGTCGGCTCGCTCGTCGCCGACTTTCACCGCACCCTGCTCGAAGGCGGGATCTACCTCTACCCGCCCGAGGCGAGCCGAGCTTCGGGAAAGCTCCGCCTCCAGTACGAGGCGGCGCCCATGGCCTTCCTCGCCGAGCAGGCGGGTGGCCGCGCGAGCACCGGACACGAGCGGATCATGACGATCGACCCGGCCACGCCGCACGCGCGGGTGCCGCTCGTCATCGGGAGTCCCGACGACGTGGCGATGGCGGAAGACTTCATCGGAGGACGGCAATGACGACGGAGCGGGTAAGCGAGATCCTGAGCTGGTACGGCAGCGACAACCCCGGGACGCTGACGAACCTCGCGCGCCTTCTGACCCACGGCGCGCTCGCGGGCACCGGGCGCCTCGTGATCCTGCCGGTGGATCAGGGGTTCGAGCACGGGCCGGGACGGTCCTTCGCGATGAACCCGCCGGCGTACGACCCGCGCTACCACTTCGAGCTCGCGATCGAGGCGGGGTGCAACGCCTACGCCGCGCCCCTCGGCTTCCTCGAGGCGGGGGCGCGCGAGTTCGCGGGCCGGGTGCCGTTGATCCTGAAGCTCAGCAACCACGACGTGCTGCTCGAGGAGCGCGACCCCGCGCAGGCGCTCACGGGCAGCGTCGGGGACGCCGTGCGCCTCGGCTGCGTCGGCATCGGCTTCACGATCTATCCCGGGTCCGAGCATCGGCTGACGATGTATGGCCAGCTGCGCGCCCTCGCCGAGGAGGCGAAGGCGCACGGTCTCGCCGTGGTCGTATGGTCGTACCCGCGCGGCTCGGGGCTCTCCAAGGAAGGCGAGACGGCGATCGACGTCACGGCGTACGCTGGCCACATCGCCGCCCAGCTCGGCGCCCACGTCATCAAGGTGAAGCTGCCCTCGGCGCACGTCGAACAGGCCGCGGCGAAGAAGGTCTACGAGAAGGAAGGGGTCCCCCTCGGGACGCTCGCCGAACGCGTGCGCCACGTCGTCCAGGCCGCCTTCGACGGGCGGCGGATCGTGATCTTCTCGGGTGGGGCCGCCGACACCGACGAGACGGTGTTCGAGCAGGTCCGGGCGATCCGCGACGGCGGGGGCTTCGGCTCGATCATCGGGCGCAACTCGTTCCAGCGGCGGAAGCCCGACGCCCTGCGGTTCCTCAAGACGGTCATGGACATCTACGCCGGGGCCAAGAAGTAGTGCTCCTCGCCGGCGACGTCGGCGGGACCAAGACGGCGCTCGCCCTGTTCGACCGCCGCGACGGCGCGCTCGTGCTCGAGCGCGAGACGGAGCTCTCGAGCCGTGAGTTTCCGTCGCTCGAGGACGCCGTGGCGCGCTTCCTCGCCTCCCCTCGGCGACTCAGGATCGATGCCGCCTGCTTCGGCGTCGCCGGACCCGTCGTCGACGGGCGGAGCGTCACGACCAATCTCCCCTGGCAGATCGACGAGGCGACGCTCCGCGCGCGCATCCCCGCGCGACGGGTGCGGCTGCTCAACGACCTCGAGGCGACGGGCTACGGGGTGCTCACGCTCCCCCCGACGGCGCTCGCTCCGCTCCAGCCCGGCACCCGGCGGCGGGGCACCGTGGCGCTGATCGCCGCGGGCACGGGGCTGGGGGAGGCGCTCCTCATCTGGGACGGCCAGCGCCACCTCGTGGTCGCCTCCGAGGGCGGGCACGCCGATTTCGCGCCCCGCACCGACCTCGAGGTGGAGCTGCTCCGCTTCCTCCGCAAGGAGTTCGGCCGCGTGAGCTGCGAGCGTGTGCTCTCGGGGCCGGGTCTCTTCAACATTTACCGGTTTCTCCGCGACACCGGCGACGTGCCGGAACCGTCGTGGCTCGGCGACCGGATCGCGCGCGGCGATCCGAGCGCCGTCGTGTCCGAGGTCGGGCTGGCCGGCGCCCATCCGCTCTGCGTCCAGGCGCTCGACCTCTTTAGCGCGGTCTACGGCGCGGAGGCGGGCAACCTCGCCCTCAAAGCCCTGGCGGTGGGCGGCGTCTACCTCGGTGGCGGGATCGCGCCGAAGCTCAGCGCGAAGCTCGCCGACGGGGCGTTCGTGGCCGCGTTCTGCGACAAGGGACGGTTCGCGGAGTTGATGGCGTCGATCCCGGTCTGGCTCGTGCTCGAGCCGCGCGCGGCGCTCCTCGGCGCCGCCCACGTCGCCCGGACGCTCCTCTCGGAGACCACCACGCGGACAACGCGAGTCGGAGGCAATCGATGATCGATCGCTACGACCTCCTCGTCATCGGTGGCGGCGCGGCCGGCATCAACGCCCTGAAGCAGGGCGTGAAGCTCGGCGCCCGCGTGGCGCTCGTGGAGTCGGGGCCGCTCGGAGGTACCTGCATCAACCGTGGGTGAATTCCCAAAAAGACCTTGGTAAGGTCTGGGCGGATTCACCGGCTGGTCAAGGAGGCGGGGGCCTTCGGCACGCGGACGGGTCCGGACGTCGCGCTCGACTGGGACACGATCGTCCGGCGCCAGCACGCGATCGTCCGCGAGCTCCAGCCGCCCGCTGCGGCCTTCGAGAAGTCGGGGGCGAAGGTCTACCTCGGCGAGGCGCGCTTCGTCAACGCGCACACGGTCCAGGCCGACGGTCGGCAGATCCAGGGCGACAAGATCGTCATCGCCGCGGGCTCCGAGCCGGTCGTGCCGCCGGTTCCGGGGTGCGGGCTCGCGATCACCTCCGACGATCTCCTGTTCCTGCCGCAGTTTCCTCAGAGCCTCGTGCTCGTCGGCGGCGGCGTGATCGGCCTCGAGATGGCGGGAGCGTTCAGCGACCTGGGCTCCACCGTCACCGTGATCGCCCGCGATCCCGAGGTTCTCCCGGCGCTCGACGGCGATGTCGCGGCGTACATCAGGAAAACGCTGGAGGGCCGCGGGGTGACGTTTCACCTCGGCGCGACCCTCGAGCGGCTCTCGGGCGCGCGGGGCGCGATCACCGCTCACGTCACGCGCGACGGCGCGCCGCTCGCCGTCACCGCGCAGCAGGTCTGCCTGGCGATCGGACGCCGCTACACTCCGCGACGCACCGGGACCGATGCGATCGGGCTGGAGCACGGCCCGCTGGGGCTCAAGGTCGACGCGTACCTCCGGACGACGCTGCCCCACGTCTACGCCGCGGGCGACGCGGCGGGCAACGTGCAGCTCACACCCACCGCCGCCTACGAGGGGAAGACCGCGGCGCTCAACGCGCTCCGCGGCAACGTCGAAACCGTGGAGTACACGGTCGTCCCGCAGACGATCTTCACGACGCCCGAGGTCGCGCGCGTCGGGCTCACGCACGCCGAGGCCATGCGCCGCGGGGTCAAGTGTCACGTCGCCCGGCACGACATCACGGGCGCGTCGAACGGGCGGGCGACCGGTGAGGACGGGGGCTACCTCAAGCTCGTCTTCGACAGCGCGACCGAGAAGGTTCTGGGCGTCCAGATGGTGTCCTGGGCGGCGGCGGAGCTGATCCAGCTCGCCGCCCTCGCGATTCGCACGGGTGCCAACGCTAGCCTCCTGTCGAGCCAGCTGGCGATCCACCCGAGCCACGGCGAGCGGTTGATCAAATTCTTCGGGCACGATCACCACGAGGTCTGCGCGCCCGAGTAGATAATCGGAGGGGGCCTCGGTGGCCCCCTCCGAGACCTCCCCCCAGATTCGGTTGCGGCGGCAAAGCCGCCGCTCGAATCGGCTAAACTACGGGCACGCCCGCCGCGTCGCCCTCGGGGCGACGGGTGAAGCCGCGGCGCTGCGGCCAGCGCCGGAAGTCGGGGAAGTGGCCCCCGAGCCATCGCCGCGGATAGCCGCCGGAGTAACGTCCGGCCGGCGGGCTCGCCTCATGCCCGGCCCTCCAGCGCGCGCTGGAGCTGGTCCAGATGGTTGTCGTCGTGCCACGCGATCACGGCCACCCAGTCGCCGATCGTCATCCGGCCGCGCACGGCGTGGAGCCCGCCCCGCTGCCAGTCGGACGGGCCGAGCTTCCGTAGAAAGGCCAGCGACTCCGCTCGCCGCTTGCGGAACGTCTCGAGCGCGCGCTCGACGTCGCACCGGAGGTACTGGCGGTCCTCGGCCCAGCGATCGGCGAGGTCGGGGGCTGGGGGAAAGAGCTTCGGCTCGTCCACGGAGAGGATCAGCTGGAAGCGGCCCATGAAGACTTCCTCGGTGTCCCGGAGGTGGCAGACGACCTCCTTGGCCGCCCAGCTCTTCGGGTCGGGCCGGCGTGACAGCGCGGCCTCACGCTGGCCCTTGATCGCCGTGGCGAGGTCGTCGGCCGTTCGCTCCATCCGTTCCAGGTTCGTCTCGGGCGGGAGCTTCAGGCGATCCTCGATCGTCACCATGACGGCTCTCCTCTCGGGCACAAGCTGGTAGAAGAGGCTCGACTCGCGCTTGTAGAAGCCCTCCGTGTGGAACGAGTCCTTGAGGCGAAGTCCCGTGTAGTCCACGTGATGCCCCACCTCGTGGAGCAGGGTCCGGAGGAACGTGCGGAACGCGACCACGCGCTTCTGCTTGGCCGTCCGCATCCAGAGCTGGATCTTCGGCGGCTTGCCGCGCTCGTTGGTGTAGAGGCCGTGGAGCTCGCCCCAGCGTGCGTGGGGTCGCGCCGCCAGCACCTCGACCCCGACCGGCGGCAAGCCCATGGCGTCGGTGAGCCCGCGGATCAGCGCCCGGCTGGCCTCGTGGGTCGCCGCGCGGTCTTCGGACCGCAACGCCGTCCCGAGGGCCGCGACGCGTGGATGGAGGTCGGCCGGCCGTGGCAGGCGGATCTCCGTGATCGCGTCGCTCTTCCGGTAGATCGCCTGCTGCGCGCGCGTGAGCCGGGCGTAATACGCGAACCGCACCGCGCCTACGTGCCCGAGAAGCGAGGCTTGCGCTTCTCGAGGAACGCCTTCGCGCCCTCGACGCGGTCCTCGGTGGTGCGGAGCAGCGTCGCCAGGTCGTTCTCGAGGCGGAGCCCGTCGGCGAGCGGCAGCTCGAGCCCTTTGACGACCGCCTCCTTGGCGTAACGGAGCGCCACCGGCGCCTTCTCGGCGAGGGCGCGCGCGAGCTCCCGCGCCGCCGCGAGGACGCCCGCCGCGGGTGCGACGCGCTCGACGAGCCCGAGGGAGAGCGCCTCGCGCGCGTCGATGCGCGCACCGGTCAGGATCATCTCGAGCGCCTTGCCCCGGCCGATCAGGCGCGGGAGCCGCTGCGTCCCGCCGCCGCCCGGGATAATCGCGAGGTTGATCTCGGTCAGGCCGAGCTGCGCGTCCTCCGAGGCGATCCGGAGATCGCACGCGAGCGCCAGCTCGAGCCCGCCGCCCAGCGCGTAGCCCCGGATCGCGGCGACGATCGGCTGGGGGCAGCGGTCCATGGCCGCGCGGAAATCCACCCGTCGCCGGCTCTCGCGGAAGCGGACGGGCACCTGCGGCTCGACGAACTCGCGGATGTCGGCGCCCGCGGAGAAGGCGCGCTCGCCCGCGCCCGTGACGACGACGACGCGCACGGCGTCGCTCGTGGCCACCTCGCCGAAGCAGCGCGTCAGCTCCTGGCGCATCCGCTCGTTCATCGCGTTGTGGACCTCGGGCCGGTTGAGCGTGACGGTCGCGACACCGTCGGCCACGTCGTAGAGGAGCGTCTCGTAGGTCATCGGCGCGGGCCTCCCAGCACGCGGCGCGCGCGAAGCGCCGCGATCTCGGCGTCCGTGTAGCCGAGCTCGCACAGGATCTCGTCGGTGTGCTGGCCGAGCGTGGGTGGCGGGCCCGGATCCCGCGTCGGCGTCTCGGTGAAGGCGATGGGCTGACCCACCAGGCGGAGGCGGCCGACCTCGGGATGCTCGTACTCGTGCACCAGGTCGTGGTGGCGTACCGCCGGGTCCTCGAAGAAGTCGAGCAGGGGCTGCACGGGCGCCGCCGGGATGTCGTGGGCGGCCAGGAGCTCGAGCCACTCGGTGCGGGGCTTCTCGCGGAACCGCGCCTCGAGGATCGGCAGGAGGTCCGCGTTGTTCTGGACGCGCAGGAGCCAGGAGCCGAAGCGCGGATCGTCGGCGACGCGCTCGAGGCCGAGCGCCTTCGTGAGCTTGACCCAGAAGGACTGGTTGCCGACCGCGAGGAAGAACCACTGGCCGTCGCCCGCCTGGTAGAGGCGGTAGGTCGGGTTGTCGCGGACCAGCGAGGGCTTGCCCGGGTAGTCGACGGCGACACCCGACTGGAGCGCCAGCACGCCCCGCAGGAGCGAGGTCTCGACGCGCTGGCCCCGCCCGGTGCGCTCGCGCGTGAAGAGTGCCGCGAGGATGGCCTGGGTCGCCAGCGCGGCCGTGTAGTAGTCGGTCGGCGCCGTGCGGAGGTACTGGGGCGGCCCGCCGAAGCCCTGGAGCGTCATGAGGCCGCCGAGCGCCTGGAAGATCGGATCGAAGCCCGGACGCTCCGCGCCGGGGCCGGTGGAGCCGAACGCGGTGACCGAGCAGTAGACGAGGCGCGGGTTGAGCGCGGCGAACCGCGTCCAGCCGACGCCAAGGCGCTCGGCGACACCGGGCCGCATGTTCTCCATGAACACGTCGCCGCCCGTGGCGAGCCGCTCGACGATCGCCCGGCCCTCCGGGGTCTTGAGGTCCACGCTGATCGAGCGCTTGCCGCGGTTCCACCCGAAGAACCCCGGCAGCTCACGGAACGCGTCGCCCTCGGGGGACTCCACCTTGACGACGTCGGCGCCCATGTCGGCGAGCTGCATCGCGGCGTACGAGCCGGCGATGTAGCTCGTGAGATCGACGACGCGGATGCCGTCGAGCGGCGGTCCCTGCGCGGTCACGGGGAGCGGCGCGTGTCTCCCGCGGCCTACGCGGCGACCCGCCGGACGATCAGCTCGCGGTGGTGGTCGGCGTCCCCGTACATCGCCTCGAGCGCTTTCGCGCGCTTGAAGTAGAGGTGCAGGTCGTACTCCCAGGTGAACCCGATGCCGCCGTGCACCTGGATCGCCTCGCCGCAGACACGGCGCGCGGCGTCGCCGACATACGCCTTGGCGACCGACGCCGCGAGCTCCGCGTCCTCCGCCCTCGCGTCGAGGGCCCACGCGGAGTAGTAGACGGCGGCGTGCGAGTTCTCGACCTCCAGGAGCATCTCGGCGCACTTGTGGCGGATCGCCTGGAAGGAGCCGATCGGCTGCCCGAACTGCTCGCGCACCTTCGCGTAGCCGACGGCCATGTCCAGGCACCGCCGCGCGGCCCCGAGCATCTCCGCCGCCGCGCCGACCGCGCCGCGCCTGAGCAGGCTCGCCAGCAACGGTCCCGCCTGGCCGGCAGCGCCGAGGACGCCGTCGCCCCCCACGGGCGTGGCGTCCAGCGTGACGGTCACGAGACGGGTCGTCCCATCCATCACCTGCGCCGGCTCGAGAGTGAGCCCCGCGGCTGCCGGGTCCACGAGAAAGAGCGTGAGCCCGTCGGGCGTCCGCGCGGGCACGAGGAGCACGTCGGCGACATGGGCCCAGGGGACGAACCGCTTCGTGCCCGAGAGCGTCCAGCCCGTCGCGCTCTTCTCCGCGCGGGTCCGCGTCCCCTCGGGGCGCCAGTCGAGGTCGGCGTCGAGGAGGGCGAGCGTCGCCCGCGCCTCGCCGGTGGCGATCGCGGACAGCCAGCGCGTGCGCTGCGCGTTCGTGCCCGCCTCCTCGATCGCCCGGGCGGCGAGGACCGTCGGCAGGTACGGGCCGGGCAGGGCGGCGTGCCCCATCTCTTCGAGGAGGATCGCGGTCTCGACCATGCCGAGCCCGCTTCCGCCGTGCGCCTCCGGCAGGGACAGCCCGAGCCAGCCGAGCTCCCCCATCTCTTGCCACAAGGCCTCGCTCTCGCCACGCGGGTCGTCCCAGAGGAGACGCACGGTCGCGGGCTTCATGTGCTCGTCGAGGAACGCGCGCGCGGAGTTCTTCAGCAGCTGCTGATCGGAGCTGAACGAGAAATTCATCGCGTCACGCCTTCAGGCGGTCGGCGCGCACTTCCTTGGGCAGGCCGAGCACACGCTCGCCGATGATGTTCTTCTGGATCTCGGAGGAGCCCGAGTAGATCGTCCCCGCGCGCGACCACAGGAACGCGGTCGCCCACGTGCCGGGCTCGCCGGAGGACGTGTCGATCTCCTCGAACTCCTCGCGTGCCGTGACGAGCTGGCCCCACGGCCCGAGGATCTCGAGCGCCGCCTCGTAGTAGCGCTTCTCGAACTCCGTGTACGAGAGTTTGGTGATCGACGACGCCGCGCCGGGCGACTCGCCGCGGTCGAGCGCCGAGAGCACGCGAAGCCCCGCGTAGCGCTGGACCTCGAGGTCGGCGTAGATCTTCCCGATCTTGGCGCGAACGACGGGGTCCTCGATGAGCGGCCGGCCGCCGCGCCTGAGCTCCTTCGCCGCGCGCACGAGCTGGCTGAAGGCGATCGCGTAGCGCGTGACGCGCCCGAGCGAGTTCGAGCCGCGCTCGAAGCCGAGCGTGGTCTGCGCGATTTCCCATCCCTGGTTCAGGGTGCCGATCAGGTCGCGCCGCTCGGCCCGGGCGTCGGTCATGAAGACCTCGGAGAAGAGCGAGGAGCCGGTGATCTGCTTGAGCGGGCGGACCTCGACGCCCGGCTGGCGCATGTTGAGGAGGAAGCACGAGATGCCCCTGTGCTTGGGCGCCTTCGAGTCGGTGCGGGCGAGGAGGATCCCCCAGTCGGCGATCGGCCCGCTGGAGGTCCAGATCTTCTGACCGGTGACGAGGAAGTGGTCGCCCCGGTCCTCGGCGCGCGTCTTGAGGCTCGCGAGGTCCGAGCCCGCGTTGGGCTCGGAGTAGAGCTGGCACCAGATCTCCTCGGCCGTGAGCATCTTCTTCAGGTACCGCCCCTTCTGCCCGTCGGTGCCGTGGACGATGATCGTCGGCCCGATGAACCCGATCCCGAGCCCGTTGATGGCGGGCGGCGCGTTGACCCGCGCCATCTCGTCCTGGACGATCGCTTGCTGCATCGGCGAGGCGCCCCAGCCCCCGTACTCCTTCGGCCACAGCACGCCGACGTAGCCCGCCTCGTAGAGCTTCCGGTGCCAGGCCTTGCGCTCGTCGAGCGTCTTCAGATCGTCCGTGGGGACGTTGGCCTCGAGCCAGCGCCGGGCCTTCTCCCGGAACGCGCGGTCCTCGGGGGAATATGTCAGGTCCATGATCCGCCTCCTCGCGGGAATGCCCGTTTCTAGCACGTGCGTGGAGGCGAAGCAACGGGCCGCCAGCGAGCGCCCGCCCGCGCTTGACAATCCCGACGGCGCAGCGCAGTGTGGCGCGCGATCGCGCCGCCGGCGGTCGCCGCCCCGCGTCGTCGAAGGGAGCCTGCGTGTGGACGATATCGTGATCCGGGGCGGACAGGTCGTCGACGGGAGCGGCGCCCCCGGCCGGGTCGCCGACGTCGTCATCCGTGACGGACGTGTCGCCGCGATCGAACCCGGCCATGTCGGGCCGGCCCGCCGTGTCATCGACGCTCGTGGGCGCGTCGTCAGCCCGGGATTCGTCGACGTCAAGACCCACTCGGACTGGACGCTCCCGCTGAACCCGCGGGCAGAGAGTAAGGTTCGGCAGGGCGTGACGACGGAGGTGATCGGGCACTGCGGCTTCTCCGTCGCGCCGGTGCTGCCTGGCCGGGTGGAGCTGCTCCGCGACTACCTGGCGCCCTCCGCGCCCTGGCTTCCGTTCCGGGAGACGACCTTCGCGGAGTACATGGACGCGTTTCCCGCCACCTCCGTGAACACGGTCATGCTGGTTGGCCACAACACGCTCCGACTGATGGCGATGGGCATGGCGAATCGCCCACCGACGGCCGACGAGATGACGCTGATGCGGCGGATGCTCGAGGAGGCGCTGGCGGCGGGCGCGTTCGGTCTCTCGTCGGGCCTGTTCACCGCGCCGGGGTGCTTCGCCGGGGCCGAGGAGATGGTGAGTCTGGCGCACGTCCTGCGCCGGTACGGAGCCTCGTACGCGACGCACGTCCGCGACGAGGCCAGACGCGTGTTCGAGGCCGTGCGCGAGGCGATCGCGATCGCTGAAACGTGCGGGGTTCACGTCGAGATCGTCCACCTGAAGCTTTCGGGAACGGACGGCTGGGGCGGCGCCGCGCGCCTGCTCGCCGAGATCGAGGCGGCGCGGCAGCGCGGGGTGCCGGTCGACTGTGATCAGTATCCGTATACGACCGCCAGCAACCCGCTCCGCAACCTCCTGCCGACGTGGGTTCAGGAGGGCGGCGTGGACGCCATGCTCGCCCGTCTCGGCCGGCCGGACGTGCGAGCCCGTGCGCGGGAGGACATCGCCGCCGACGGGCTCGGGAGCTGGGGACGGATTCCATCGTGGGACGCGGTCCGCGTCGCCGTCTCTCCCCATCGGCCTGAATGCGAGGGCCGCACCCTCGGCGACATCGCCCGCAGCCGGTCTTTCGATGGGGTCGATGCCGTGTGTGACTTCTTGATCGCCGACCGTGGCGCGACCCGGGTCCTCATCGCCTCGATGGCGGAGGAGGACGTCAGAGAGCTGCTCCGCTCGCCGATGGTCCTGGTCGGCTCGGATGGGTATGCCGTCGCGCCGTACGGGGTGACCGGCCAGGGCAAGCCGCATCCGCGCTGCTATGGCACGTTCCCGCGGGTCCTGGGGCAGTACGTGCGCGAGCTGCGATTGCTGACGCTGCCCCAGGCGATCCATAAAATGACGGGCGGGCCGGCGGCGGCCATCGGTCTCGTCGCCCGGGGCCTCCTCCGGGCGGGGTACCGGGCGGACGTCACGGTGTTCGACCCGGAGACCGTCGCCGAGCGGGCCACGTTCGATGAGCCTCACCAGTATCCGGTCGGGATCGTGACGGTGATCGTCAACGGCGTCCCCGTCGTGGACGGCGGCGAGCACACCGGAGCGTTGCCCGGACAGGTCCTGCGTCGCCGATTGGGTGGCGTGGGATGAGGCGGCGCTAGGGCGCCGGCAGCCGGTAGATCGCGGTATGCAGGATGTGGGTGACGGGGCGGGGACGCTCGCCGGCGACGATCACCAGGTCGAGCTCGACGAACTCGCGTCCCTTCTTTTCGAAGAGCGAGCGGACCCGGCCCCGCGTCGCGAGGGTCTCGCCGACGCGCGCCCCGGACAGGTGGCGCACCACGCTCCCGACGTGGATCCACGGGCTCAGCGTCACGTTCTTGTCGAGGGCGCGGTTGGCCTGGTCGAGGAAGAAGCCGGGGTGGACGAAGCCGCGCGCGCCGCGGTAGAGCCCGAGCGCGTCGCCGACCTTCTCCAGATACTCGCCGGCGCGCGCGTCGTCGTAGGTGGTGACCGGTGTGCCGAGCGCGGCGAGGCCGTCGAGGTGGGGGCGCGTGGCGGCGGGCCGCTCGGCGGGCAGCGGCGCCATCGGATAGAGCGCGAGGTTCACGGGGACCGGCGAGCCCGCCGGCAGGGTCGCCGTCAGCGTGGCGCACTCGCCCGCCGCGGCCGTCGACGCCACGAGCGTGGCGGTCACGCCCTTGGCGTCACGCCCGACGACCGTCCCGGCGACGGTGAGCTCTTCGCCGTCGAGCACCGGCTCCACGAACCTGACGGCGGCCGTGCCGCGCTCGAGCCAGGCCGCGCCGAACGCCGCGACGAGCGGATGGGTCAGGTAGGCGTAGACGGTCACGCCCGGCACGAGCCCGCCGCGGAACCCGTACTGACGCGCCACGGCGTCGTCGTGGATCTTGTTCTCCGGGCTCTCTGCGGTGTTCCGCGCCTTGACGCGGTACTCGGGCAGCGTCACGGAAGCGTCGAGATCAGCTTCCGGTACTCCGCCTCGGTGAACGCCTTCATCGTCGTCGTGCGGACGTTGCCGCCCGCGGAGAGCATGAGGATGAACTTCGCGGCCGTCTCGTCGCTCGGGGCCTCCATGACCGTGACGATGTCGTGGGCGCCCATCGTCAGATAGAACTGCTTCAGCTCGCCGCCCATGTCCTTCAGCATCTTCTTGGCGGCGTCGAGGCGCTTGGGGCCGTCCTTGATGTTCCGGATCCCCTGATCGGTGTAGTTAACGAGGGCGATGTAGGTCGGCATGGAGACCTCCTTCGTTCCGCGGCCGTGCCGGGTGGCCAAGTATATAATCAATGCCCGTTATGATGCGTAGCCTCCTGATCGCCCTCGCGGTGGTCGTCATCGTCGTCGTCGGCATCCTCGCCTGGGCGGTGTCCGTCAACAACCAGCTCGTCGTGGCCGAGCAGAACGTCAACGAGAAGTGGGCGCAGGTGCAAAACGTCTACCAGCGCCGCGCCGACCTCGTCCCGAACCTCGTCGAGACCGTGAAGGGCTTCGCGGCTCAGGAGCGGACGGTCCTGGAGGAGGTGACGCGGGCGCGCGCGAGCGCCAGCTCCATCCAGCTCACGCCCCAGGCCCTCGGCGATCCCAAGGCGCTCGAGCGGTTCCAAGCCGCTCAGAACCAGCTCTCGGGCGCCTTGAGTCGTCTCCTGGTGACCGTCGAGCGCTACCCCGATCTCAAGTCGAACGCGAACTTCCTCGCGCTCCAGACCCAGCTCGAGGGCACGGAGAACCGCATCACCGTGGAGCGGCGACGCTTCAACGAGGCGGTGCGCGACTACAACACGCGCCTGCGCCTGTTCCCCGGCTCCGTCGTCGCGTCCCTCGGAGGCTACCAGGCCAAGGCCTTCTTCGAGGCCACGGGGGACGCGGCGACCGCGCCCAAGGTGAAGTTCTAGCCTGCTGCTGCCGGCACTCCTCGCCGTCGCCCTCGCGCTCCCACCCGCTCCCGGCGCCCGCGTGAACGATTACGCGGGGCTGCTCGCGGCTCCCGAGCGCGCGCGGCTCGAGGCGAAGCTCGCCCGATACGAGCGCGCCACGGGTACCCAGATGGCGATCGCGATCTTCCGCTCGCTCGAGGGCGAGAGCCTCGAGGACGTCACCAACCGGCTCTTCCAGCAGTGGCGGCTCGGCCAGAAGGGGCTCGACAACGGCGTGCTCCTCGTGGTCTTCGCTGAGGACCGGAAGCTGCGCTTCGAGATCGGCTACGGTCTCGAGGCGGTCGTGCCCGATGCCGCCGCCGGCCAGATCATCCGCCAGATCGTCGCGCCGAGTTTCAAGGAGCGGCGCTACGCCGCGGGGCTCGAGGCCGCGGCGGACGCGGTCTACGCCCGGATCGCGTCGGGCGGGCCGTCGTCGTCTGCCGAGTTCGAGCGTCAGGCCGAGGGCTTTCGGCGTCGGCAGCGGGAGAGCGAGCGGGCCGCCGACCTCTACGCGCTCCTCTTTCTCGGGCTCACGGCGGTCACGATCGGCGGCATCGCGCTCCAGGCCGCGCGTCAGCGTGGCGGCTACTCGGCCGGGCGCGGCGGCCGCTGGTACGCCTCAGGCCCCGTCTATTGGGGCGGCGGCGGGGGAGGCTGGGGCGGTGGCGGGGGCGACGGCGG
>Ga0137407_10000964_pt1 | contig 18886 bp, 15 predicted proteins | sample CZOMad2_2_16fung_FD_108410 | JGI IMG/M metagenome (GOLD analysis project Ga0137407, IMG submission 108410) | Vadose zone soil fungal communities from Angelo Coast Range Reserve, California, USA - CZOMad2_2_16fungal (Illumina Assembly) | ecosystem: Environmental > Terrestrial > Soil > Vadose... | reverse complement strand
CGGCGCGAAACGCGCGCGCGGGTTGCGCAGCGCGAGCCAATGGACGTAGAGCATCGGCGCGCCCGCGATCTCGCGCCGCTCGAAGACCGTCTCGATCAATGCCTCGCCGCTGGGAAGGTCCAGCAGCCTGGCGCTCTGGCCCACTCCCTCGTGACGGATCTGCACGCGGAACGGGCCGTAGCCCATGCGCCGGAGCTGGCCGAGGATGCCGTAGCGGTGCAGCGCATGCTCGAGCCCCTCGGCGCTGTAGAACCCGAGCAGCAGACGCCGGCGTGGGGTGGCGAGGCCCAGCTGCTCGGCGACGTCGTCCATCTCCGCCCCAGGCTCGCCCAGGTCCTCCGGCGCGAGGCTCCGAGCGATGGCGGAGAACTGCGCCACCAGCGGGTCGTAGTCGTGGGAGATCGGCGCGCGGCTGCGGATCCCGAGGGCGAGCCCGGTCCCGGCCAGCGCCCTCCATGCGTCCTCCGAATAGCCGCCCGCCGGGAGCCAGACCGACGGGACCCGGAACAGAGCGTCGGCAACGCGCAGATCGCGCTCGCGGCATCCCTCGAGCGTCAGCCCCAGTCGACCGACCGGATCGGTGCCCAGCACGTCTCCGCCAGCGAGCACGAAGGCGAGCTCGCCCTCGGGCATGCGTCCGAGCAATGCGTCCAGGGCGGAGAGATATGCGGAGTCGCCCGCGCGCTCTGGCAGCACGGTCTCGTCCACCCCGGGAAGAGGACCCCAGTCGGATCCGGAGATCGACCCGATGAAGCAGGAGGGATCGCCGGCCAGACACGCTGCCAGTCCGTCCGGCGGATGCGCGTCGAGATCGAGCACCAGGACGCGCCCGCGGAAACCGTCCGCCCGCACCGCCGCGACGGCCACGGCCACATCGTTCACGGGGCAGAAGCCTCCCGCCACGTCGGGGCGCGCGTGATGGAACCCGCCGAGCAGGTTCAGCGCGCGCCGCCCCGCCTGGCGCGGGTTGAGCCCGGAGAGCATCTCCCGGGCGGCGGCGATGGTGGCGCCGCAGGCAAGACGCACGGTGTTCATCGTCTCGTCTACCGGCACGTCGGCGGGATCCACGCTGAAGATCCGCGCCAGCGTCTCCGCCTGGCCGAGCGAATCCAACAGGTCCGGCGTGTGGACCCGCGCCAGCTCCTCGTACTCGGCGCGGCGCGGGCGGCGGAGGCTGGCCCGCGGCAGCGCGCGCCGCTCGAGCAGGAACCAGACGGCGAAGTCCGCGCGCCGGGGCTGGACCCCCGTCCGCGCCTCCAGGCCGCCGAGCGGCCAGCGATACTCGGGCGCGTGCCAGACCGCGAGATCGCGCCCGTACAACCAGCGGCGCAAGCGGTTTTCCATGCTCGCCAGCATCGCGCGGGCATACTATGCGCCGGCGATGGAGCGGGCCATCCTGCACGTCGACATGGACGCGTTCTACGCGTCGGTCGAGCAGCGCGACGACCCCCGCCTGCGCGGCAAGCCGGTCGCGGTGGGAGGAGCCTCGCGGCGGGGCGTGGTCTGCGCGGCCAGTTACGAGGCCCGCCCGTTCGGCGTGCGCTCGGCGATGCCGATGGGCCGCGCGCTGCGGCTCTGCCCGCAGCTGATCGTGGTGCCGCCGGATTTCACCAAGTACTCGGCGGTCAGCGATCAGGTCTTCGAGATCTTCCATTCCTTCACGCCGGAGGTGGAGGGCCTCTCGCTGGACGAAGCGTTCCTCGACGTCACCCGCTCGCAGACACTGCTCGGCGCCCCGCGCGACCAGGCGCTGGGGATCAAGGCCCGCATCCTCGAGCGCACCCACCTCACCGCGAGCGTGGGCATCGCCGAGGTGAAGTTCGCGGCGAAGATCGCCTCGGAGCTGTGCAAGCCCGACGGCCTGCTGGAAGTCCCGCGCGGGCAGGTCCGCGAGTTCCTCGCCCCGCTCCCCGCCTCCCGCCTCTGGGGCGTGGGGCCGCGGATGGACGAGCAGCTCCAGCGGCTCGGCCTGCGCAAGATCGGCGACGTGGCGCAAGCGGACGCGGCGTACCTGGAAGCCCAGCTCGGCTCGGCCGGCCCGTGGCTCCACGATCTGGCGAATGGGATCGACCCGCGCGCGGTGGAGCCCGACGTGGCCGCGAAGAGCGTCGGGGCCGAGGAGACGTTCGAGGAGGATCTCGAGGGCGAGGACCTGCTCCCCTTCATCCACGAGCAGGCGCTGCGGGTCGGCGCGCGGCTGCGGCGGGCGGGGATCCAGGCGCGCTCGGTCCACCTCAAGGTCAAGTATGCCGACTTCCGCGTCATGACCCGGCAGGAGACACTGCCCGTACCGACCGACGACTCGGCCGAGATCTACCGGCTGGCAGTGCGGCTCCTCGGTAAGGTCGATGCGCACCCCATCCGTCTCACCGGCGTGCATGCCGGAGATCTGCGCACAGCCGGCCCGCAGCTGGGCTTGTTCGACGAAGGCCGCAGGAAGCGCGACCGCCTCAACCGCTCGCTGGACGCCATCGCGGAAAAGTTCGGCACCGGCGCGGTCTTGCCCGCTGACCTGCTGGCAGCGCGCAAGAAGTAGGTCAGGGTGGTCGGTCAGGGATGTTGCGCGGCGCGTGATTGCCCGGTCAAAATCTACACATGAGACGGAACCCCCGGGCCGCCCGCGGTTTCACCATGGTCGAGCTGATGATCGTCGTCGGCTTGATCGGCATCCTCGCGAGCATTGCGATCCCCGGGTACCAGAGGATCACGGCCCGGTCGCACCGCTCCGAGATGTACACGACGATGAGCAAGTTCCGCCTCTACTTCAAGAGCCTCCACGACAACACCGGAAGCTTCTCCACGGAGCAGACGCTCGCTCCGGGCATCTCCAGCGCGATCAACCCTTCCTCGGCCAGCCCCCCGGGGCAGCCCACCGGCTGGGTGACGAATGCCAGCGGCTGGGTCGATCTGCCCTTCCCGCCGGAAGGCGCTATCCGCATGCGCTACTGGTACAAGATGGGCCCGGACGACGCGGGGAGGGTGCACGACGTCACGATGCAGGCGTGTGGATCGTTCCCCGGCTTCGGCCCGACCACGCTCGCCTGCTCGAGCGGCATGACGGGAAACTATCTCTACACCGAAGTGTTCCACGGGAACGGCACCTCCGACGTCGTGGAACTGCCCGACTTCTAGGCCCGGCCACCCGAAGGGTGGCTCAGGGCCTACGCCTGAGCGTCAGACACGGCCTCCGTCACTTCTGTGGCGACGCCGGCAACCCGCTGGCCTTCCCAGCCGCGACGTCCACGATCCCCGCCGAGCTTCCGTTGGGGAGCGTGAGCAGCGCCTTGGTCACCTTCTGCGCGCGCAGCACTCTCAAGAGCCTTGCCAGGTTTGCGTCCGGCGACGCGAGCCACTCCGGCGTGACGGTCACCACGGCCGAAGTGCCGCTGACGGCGATGCGCTGGACCCCGCTGCCGGCGCCTTCGATGGCGACCTGCTGCTGGTGGGGAACGCCGAAGTAGAACGCGTTCGCGGCCGCGGCGATCGCACCGGCGACGACCACCAGCGCGATCAGGCCCTTGGACCGCCCCGGCTTCTGATCGAGGCCCTGGAAATCGCGCAGCTCGGCCTTGACGGGCACGGGCGCCTGCGGGCCCGGGGGAGGCCGCGGCCGCGGTTGCTGACCTGGCAGCACCATGTCCGGGTCGAGATGGCCGGCGCCAAGCCGCGGGGCGGCGCCCACCCCGCGCAAACGATCTGCCGTTTCCTTCAGGTTGAGCAGGTCGCGGCTGAGCGAGGCGCTGGCTGCGGTGACCAGCTGCAGGCTTTCGACTTCGCCCTTGCCGATGGCTGAGTTCGCTTCCTTCTGCAGGCGCCCGGCCGCCTCGTCCGCGATCTTGGTAAGCATGGCGAGCGAATCGGCGTCGACCACGGGCGCCGCGCCCGCGGACGCCAGGCGTGTGCCTTCGGCGGCTGCCGCGTCCAGCACGATGCGGGCCGCCAAGGCGTCGATGAAGTGCGAGTCCTGGCCGGCGCGCTGGATCGATGCGCGCTCCCCGACGCTGAGCATTCCGGTGATCTTCCGCGCGGACGCCGCGACGTTCTTCGGCACGTCACGGCCGACCGTCTCGTCGGTGAGGAGTTGGATCGCCGCCGCTTTGCAGAGCGGAAAAGAGACCGGCGCGGGCCAGGGCGGCCCTTCGGGCACCGCTGGACGTTGCACGGCCGGAGCCGCGGGTGCGGGCGACGTGCCGTCGCCGTCGAACAGCGCGGAAATCCCGCCTGCGCCGTTCTGGCCACTCGGCGGCGGAGCAACGATGGGGGGAGCAGTGACGCGCGGCGGCGCCTCGGCCTTCCGTGCGACCGGAGCGGCCGCGGGCCCGGTGGAAGGCGCGGGGCTTGCCGCCAACGGCCGGGGAACGATGGGTCGCGTTTGCGGCCGGGCGGGTCTGCGATCCGCGAACCCCGGTGGCGGGCCGGCGACCGGAGCCGAGCGTCCCGCGGGCGCCTGCGCAGGCGCGCTCGCCACCGTTGCGCGCTGCTGCGGAGGAGGGGCTGGCAGCGGGGCGGCCGCGATCGCCGGCTGTGACCCCGCAGACGCGATCCACTCGCGGATCTTCGCCTCCTCTTCAGGCGCGAGGCCCGCGAAGCGAATCTGCGCCGACGGTCCGCCGCGCACCACCAGGCCCCAGCTCTGGAACGCCGCCCACGAGACGCGCACGGTGTCTCCAGCCTTGAGCGGAAGCTGCGAGGGCGCCTCCACCCCCGCCTGTGAGACCGTCGCGCGATCGAGGCGCGACGAGGAGCCCCGCGCCGCCACCGCCACGGCGGCGGAGGCGCCGCCATCCTGCGCGAAGGCCAGCCCGACCGACGCGGCGAGGCGGGCGACGAACTGGTCCTTCGGCATGGGCATGAAGAGCAGATCGCTGGCGCCGGCGCGAAAGCATTCGTCCCGTTGCGCGGCCTGCTCGCGCTGGAGCACCGCCACCACCCGGCCGCCACGCTCGCGCAGCTTGGGAGCAAGCGCCTGCAGCGCGGTGGACAGCGGCGCTCCCGGAGCGCCGTAGAAGACCGCCAGCGCTTCGGCTCGATCAGCGGCGGCCTGGGCCACGCCGTGCTCGGCGAGCGAGACCGCGGTGACGTCGAACCTGCCTCCGTCGCGGAGCCCGCCCGCGAGCGCGGGAATCATTTTGGGGTCTGCGAGGATCAGCAGGCGAGGCGCGGCCACGGTCCTCCTCTCTGGCGAAAAACCCTACTCTAGAGATCCAGGCCTGAGAAGTTTACAGACGCTGCGGCAATCGCGGCTGAAAGCGCCTACAACGCCCCCCATGCCGGTCCGGATGCGCCGCTGGAACGATCGCAGGTTGCCGGGTGACGGCTTGCGCCTGCTGGTGTGCCGTTACCGGCCGCGCGGGGTGCGGAAGACGGACGAGACGTGGGACGAATGGGACGCCGATCTGGGCCCGAGCCGCACTCTGCACGCGGCGGCGTACGGGAAGTCCGGCCCCCCCATCTCCTGGGAGGAGTACAGGACGCGCTATCTCGCCGAGATCGAATCGCGGCGCGCTCGCATCGAGGAACTGGCTGCGCGGGTGCGACAGGGTGAGACGATCACGCTGCTCTGCTCCAGCGCGTGTATGGACGAGACGCGCTGCCACCGGTCCCTCCTGCGTGAATTGATCGAGAACGCTGTCGCTCCCTGAACAGGGCGTTGAGGTTTTAGGGATGTCGAAGCTTGTGCGTGTTACGAGAAGGGCCATGCCGCGAAGGGCGCTCTGGTTCTTCCAGCGCACGGGACCGGGACAGATCCGCCGCATCTCGAATCCGTCGATGCAGCGATTCCTGGTGGGTGAGCGCGCGCTGCCACACGACGGCGACGGATTCGTCCGCTGCATCGGCATGTCTCTCGAGGTGCAGGACCGGAAGCCGGCGCAGGTGGCGCGCGTCTGGTTCTCGAAGATCCGCGTGAACGACGAGGGCAAGGTGGATCCGCACCACCATCACGAGACGGCGAAGCAGGCGCAGTCCCAGGTGCGGCAGATCACGCACGCGGGATCATCGGTGGTAGTGGCGGGCCATCGGTTCGCGCTGCGGCGCCTCGCGCACCTGGGCGAATGGCGGCCGGAGGAGCGCGATCTGCTCGCGTTGCGCGCCGTGGTGAATACCAAGGCCGGCAAGCAGATGCTCTAGCCCCAGCCACGCGGCTGCTTCACCGTTTCCGGAGGCCCTCGAGATAGCCGTCGAGCCGCGCGCGGAACGCGTCGTCGGCTCCCATGAACTGGACGCCCGCGCCCGCCGGTTGCGCCGAGCCCGGCAGGAGCCGGTGCAGCACGATGCCCTGCACCTCCGCCGGTGGCTTGCCGTCCGGCAGCTCGAGCGTCACCTGGACGACCTGGTTGAGCGGGGGCGGCGTTTCGGTCTCGACGAAGCACCCGCTCGCGGACAGGTTGAGCGCCTCGTGGCGGGTCCTGCGCTCTCCGATCCGGAGCGTCACCCGGAACCGATCCTGGAACCGCGGCAGGAGGCGGCGGTTCTCCGGAGAGCTGGACTTGCCGGCAGTCGGTCCGGCGAGCAAGGCGGTGCGGATGTGGTGCCGGGCATCCTCCGTCAGCGACACGAAGCGGGCGCGGAAGCCATCGGCCTCCACCTCCTCCACTTCCGCCTGGACGGAGTCCGTCATTCCCGGGAGATAGAGTCGAAGCACCACCTTCTCGCCGCGGGCGGGCGAGAGCACGCACCGGATGAAGATGCTCTGCTCGTCGAGGTCCCGGGAGGTGGTCTGCACGGTCTGGCCCGCGGAGACGAAGCGCACCGGAAACGCCATCCCCTTGCGCATGCCCGCAGTGTGCCACAGTGCACCCATGGCGTGGATGATCTACGGAGCAAACGGCTACACGGGGCAGCTGATCGCGGAGCTTGCCCACCAGCGCGGCGAAGCCCCCATCCTGGCCGGGCGCAGCCCGGACAAGGTCAGACCACTGGCGGAAAGGCTGGGCCTTCCCTGGCGCGCGTTCGCCCTCGACCATCCTGACCTGCGCGACGTCCGACTGGTCCTGCACTGCGCGGGACCGTTCTCGGCGACCAGCCGGCCCATGGTGCAGGCGTGCCTGCTGGCCGGGGCGCACTACCTCGACATCACCGGCGAGATCGACGTGTTCGAGTCGGTGCTGGCCCGCGATGCGGAGGCGCGCCAGCGCGGGATCGTCCTCCTTCCCGGGGCTGGATTCGACGTCGTCCCGAGCGACTGCCTGGCCGCGCTGCTCCATCGGCGCCTGCCGTCCGCGACGAAGCTCGAGCTTGCCTTCGCGCCTCTGGGCAGATCCAGCCCCGGCACCTTGAAGACATCGATCGAAGCGCTGCCCCGCGGCGGCCTCGTTCGCCGCGGGGGCAAGCTGGTGCGCGTTCCAGCGGCGCACGAGGTGCGCGAGATCCCCTTCGCCGACAAGCGGCGCATGGCGATGTCGCTGCCGTGGGGCGACGTGGCGACCGCGTGGCGCAGCACCGGGATCCCCGACATCACCGTCTTCATCGCTGCCAAGCCGGGGGCGATCCGGGCGGCGCGCCTGACGCGCTTCGCGGCGCCGCTGCTCGGACTTGCTCCGGTGCAACGCCTCCTCAAGTCGCGCATCGAACGGACCGTGCGCGGGCCGGACGCGAACGAGCGCGCCCGGGGAGGCGCCCAGTTCTGGGGGCGCGCCAGCGACGGATCGCGATCTGCCGAGATGACGATGTCGCTTCCCGAGGGATACACCTTCACCGCCCAGGCGGGCCTGGAATGCGCGAGGCGCGTGCTCTCGGGCGCGGTTAAACCAGGCGCATGGACGCCCTCGCTCGCATTCGGCCCCGATTTCGCCGCCACCTTGCCCGGTGTGCGAGTCGGCGAAACCTGATCTCCGCGCTTGCGGGCGCAGGCGTCCTGTGCGGGACTACGCGCGTGCGCGAGCGGCTTCGCCAGAGCCAGGTGCGAGTCCTGCTGCCGCCGGAGCCGCCCAGATGAGGGCCCCGCGCATCCTCTCCGTCGCGAAAGCCTTGCCGCCTCACTACGTCGAGCAGGACGCGCTGCTCGCCGCTTTCCGGGAGTTGTGGGGCGAGAAGCACTTCAACCTGGAGCGGCTGGAGCAGCTTCACCGCGCCGTGCGGGTGGGAGGTCGGCACCTGGCGCTCCCGCTCGAGGCCTATCGGGAGCTGGAGAGCTTCGCGGCGCGGAACGCGGCCTGGATCGAAGCCGCCGTGGCGGCGGGCACGGACGCGGTGCGCAGCGCCCTGCTCGCCGCGGACGTCTCGCCGACACAGGTCGATCACCTCTATTTCGTCACCGTCACCGGCCTCGCCACTCCCTCCATCGACGCGCGTCTGATCGAGCCTCTCGGGCTGCGAGCGGACGTGAAGCGCGCGCCGATCTTCGGCCTGGGTTGCGTCGCCGGGGCCGCCGGGCTCGCCCGGGTGGCGGACGTGCTCCGGGCAGTCCCCGGCGAGGTGGCCGTGCTGCTGGCCGTCGAGCTCTGCTCGCTCACCCTCCAGCGCGAGGACCTGTCCATTCCCAACATCATCGCCAGCGGTTTGTTCGGAGACGGCGCGGCGGCGGCCGTGCTCGACGGCGGGGCGCGCAACCGCGGGCCGCGCATCGCCGCGACGCGGTCCGTGTTCTATCCCGGCACCGAGCGGGCGATGGGCTGGGACGTGGTCGATTCCGGGTTCAAGGTGGTGCTCTCCCCATCGGTTCCCCAGCTGATCCGCGACAAGCTGCGCTCCGACGTGGATTCCTTTCTCCAGGCGCGCGGGCTTGGCCGGCGAGACATCCGCCATTGGGTCTGCCACACGGGCGGGCCGCGCGTGCTCGAGGCGGTGGAGGAAGCGCTCGAGCTGCCCGAGCGGGCGCTGCGGCGGAGCTGGGAGTCTCTGCAGAACGTGGGCAACCTCTCCTCCGCCTCGGTGCTCTTCGTGCTCTCGGATCTGCTCGCCTCGGGGGAGGCGAAGCCCGGCGACACGGGGCTGCTGCTGGCGATGGGCCCCGGGTTCTGCTCGGAGCTGGTGTTGCTCGAATGGTAGCGGGCTACCTGGCCTTCCTCGCGCTCTTCGGCGCCGAGCGGATCGCGGAGCTGCTGCTCTCGAGGCGGAACGCGCGCATCGCGCTCGCGCGCGGAGGCGCGGAGAGCGGCGCCGGCCAGTTCCGCTGGATGGCAGCCGTGCACGCGCTGTTCCTCCCTTGCTGCGCGGCCGAGGTGCTGCTCCTGCGCCGTCCGTTTCCGGGCGCGGCCGGCTGGGTTTGCGCGGCAGGCGCGCTCTGCGCCCAGGGCCTGCGCTGGTGGGCCATCTCTTCCCTGGGCTGGCGCTGGAACGTGCGGGTGATCGTGGTCCCGGGAGAAGCGCCGGTGCGGCGCGGTCCGTATCGCCTCCTGCGGCATCCCAACTACTTGGCCGTCGCCGCCGAGATGCTGTTGGTGCCTCTCGCGCACGGCGCGTGGATCTGTGCGGCCGTCTTCTCCGCTCTCGACGCGCTGCTTCTCCGGGCGAGGATCCGGACCGAGGAGCGGGCGCTGGGAGCCGCGTGGGAGCGCGAGTTCGCGGGCGTCCCTAGGTTCATTCCGCATGGATGAGGTCCTGCGCGAGATCGGGCGCGTGCTGCGCGAAGAGCTGGGCTTCCCGGGTGAGCCGCGCCCCGGCGACGATCTGGTCAGCGACCTGCAGCTCGATTCGGTGGGTCTCTTGACCCTGGTGGTCGGCCTGGAGGATCGCTTCCGCGTCGCGCTGAAGGAGGAGGACGCGGCATCCGTCCGCACGGTCGGCGAACTGGCCGCGCTCGTGCTCCGCCGCCGGGAGGAGATGCGGGCATGCTGAGCGGTGGACCGATGGTGGAGCCGCGGCACCCGACCCTGCAGTCGGCGCTGGAGAGCGCGGCCCGATCCCGCTGGGGCCTCTCCTTCCTCGATGCGCAGGAGCGCGAGACGCGGATGTCGTTTGCCGAGCTCCACGAGCGCGCCCAGAAGGCAGCCGGAGGGCTGCTCCAGATGGGAATCCGCCCGCGGGATCGGGTGGCCATCGTGCTGCCCACCGGGCCGGAATTCATGGATGCCTTCTTCGGCGCCGTGCTCGCCGGCGCGGTGCCGGTGCCGCTCTACCCGCCCCTGAGGCTGGGGCGGATGGAGGAGTTCCAGCGGCGCACCGCGCGCATGCTGCAGGTTTCCGGGGCCCGGGTGGTGCTGAGCGACGGGCGCATCTCGCGGTTCCTCGGCGTGGCGGTCGCGAACGCCCGACCCCCGCTCGGCCTGCAGCGCGTCCGGCAGGGGCCGCCAATCGCCGTTCGTTCGAGCCCAGGCGATCTGCTCCTCATCCAATTCTCGAGCGGCACGACGGTGGATCCGAAGCCGGTGGCTTTGACACACGCGAACGTGCTCGCGAACATCGCGGCCATCGAAACGATCGTGCCGGGCGACGACGCGCAGGCGGGCGTGTCCTGGCTGCCGCTGTACCACGACATGGGGCTGATCGGGTGCTTGCTGCTGGCGGTCTACCGGCCGGGTCCGCTGACGTTGATTCCGCCCGAGGTGTTCCTCGCCCGCCCGGCGATCTGGCTGCGCGCGATCTCGCGCAAGCGCGCCACCATCTCGGTGGCTCCGAACTTCGCGTACGGGCTTTGCGTCCGGCGCGTGCGCGATCCGGAGATGGAAGGCGTCGATCTCTCCTCCTGGCGTTTCGCGCTGAACGGCGCGGAGCCGGTCGCCCCCGCGGTGCTGCGCCGCTTCTCAGAGCGATTCGCGCCCAACGGCTTCGACGGCCGCGCGCTGATGCCGGTGTATGGGCTTTCGGAAGCGTCCCTGGCCGTTGCCTTCACGCCCTCCGGGCGGGGCCCGCGAACCTGGATCGCGGGCGGCCGCGAGCTGGCTTCGGCCGGAGCTCCGCTGCCGGGCATCGACATCGACGTGAGGGGGGGCCGGATCTTCGTGCGGGGGCCTTCCGTGATGCAGGGCTATTTCGGAAATCCGGCCGCGACCCAGGAGACGCTGATCGACGGCTGGCTGGACACGGGCGATCTCGGCTTCGTGGACGGCGGCGAGCTGTTCGTTTCGGGCCGGGCGAAGGACCTCGTCATCTTGCGCGGCGTGAACCACGCGCCTCAGGAGTTCGAGGATGCCCTGGACGGAGTCGACGGCGTGCGCCCCGGCTGCACGGCGGCCGTGGGCCTTCCCACCGACGAGGGCGAAGAGCTGGTCCTCCTGGTCGAGACGGACGGCGCCGCCGACGCCGAATGGATCCGCGGCCGCGTGATCGAACGCACCGGCATCCGGCCTTCCGAGGTCCATCTCCTCGCGCCCGGGACGCTGCCCCGCACCTCGAGCGGCAAGCTTCGCCGCAGCGAAGCGCTGCGGCAGCTGCTGGCCGGCGAGCTGCGTTCGCCCGATCCCGTCACCCTGCTCCACGTCGCGAAGGAGACCGCGCGCTCCCTGCTCGCGCGGATGCGGGGCTGATGCACGACGTGGCGATCGCGGGAGCAGGTCCCGCGGGGCTGGCGGCCGCCATCCGCGCCGCGCAACACGGCTTCCGGACGGTGGTGTTCGAGCGGAGCGAGGCCGTGCCCGACAAGGCCTGCGGGGAGGGCCTGATGCCCTCCGGGGCCCGCGAGTTGGAGCGGCTCGGGATCCGGATCGCCCAGGACCGATGCGCGCCATTCCGCGGGATCCGCTACCTCCAGGAGGACGGAACGGTCCTGGAGGCGCGCTTCGGGAAGGAGACCGGGATCGGGATCCGCCGGACGGCGCTCGGGGAAGCGCTGCGCGATCGCGCTCTGGCCTCGGGCGTGGAGCTCCGCCACGGCACCGTGACCGGCGCGACCGCCCTGCCCGGCTGTATCGAGCTGCGGACCGATGCCGGCACGGCCCAGGCGCGCCTGCTGATCGCCGCCGACGGGCTCCACTCGCCGCTCCGGCGGGCGGCCGGCCTGGAGCTCCCACAGGCCCCGGCGCCGGCGCGGTACGGAATCCGCCGGCACTTCGCGCTGCCGCCCTGGACCGACTTCGTCGAAGTGCACTGGGCGGAGGGCGTCGAGGCCTACGTGACGCCGGTGGGTCCGCGCAGCGTCAACGTGGCCTTCCTGCGCGACGGCGAGACCAAGGACCGCTTCGAGGAGTTGCTCGGGCGCTTTCCGTCGCTGCGCGAGAGGATCGGGGAGGCCGGCGCCGCATCGGAGGTACGTGGATCAGGGCCGCTGCTCCAGCGCGTTCGCGCGCGGGCGGGGGAGCGGCTCGCGCTGATCGGTGACGCGGCCGGATACGTCGACGCCATCACCGGCCAGGGTCTTTCCCTGGCGTTCGCTGCCTCGGCGATCCTGATGGAGGCGCTCCCCGACGACCTCTCGGCCGACCTCCGGCCTGCCCTTCACCGCTACGAGGCTGGGGTCAGGGCGCGGTGGCTGAGGTATGCGCTGCCCGCACATGCGCTGGTGGCCCTTTCGCGGCGACCCGGGCTCCGGAGGACCGCGCTCCGCTCGATCGCGCGGTTTCCTTCCGCGTTCGGCGTGGTGGTGCGCATCGTCGAGTGAACGGGACTGCGCGTCGCTTGCGGGCGACCGGAATCGCTGTAGGGTGAAAAACGATGCCCCGGGCCGACACGCCTCCGCGCCCAGACCCGCACCAGGACCCGGTGGCCGCCCCCACGATGGTCCCCGCGCCCGCGACCCCGCCCGGGGCCACCCCGGTGGAGGTGGGCCGGCTGCTGGAATCGGAGAGATACGAGGTCCAGGCGCTGATCGGGTCGGGCGGGATGGGGAAGGTCTACAAGGCGTTCGACCGGAAGCTGATGCGGCCGGTCGCGCTCAAGTTCCTGCGCGGCGGAGACGCGGCGGTCGAGCGCAAGTTCCTGCACGAAGCGCAGGCGCAGGCGCGCGTCGACCACGCGCACGTGTGCAGGGTCTACGAGGTGGGACGGCTCGCGGACCAGCCGTACATCGCCATGCAGTATGTGAGCGGAAAGACCCTGCGCGAGTCCGTCGGCGAGCTCTCGTTCGAAGAGAAGCTCGCGCTCATGCGCGACGTCGCCGAGGCGGTGCACGCGGCCCACCAGACGGGGCTCGTGCACCGCGACATCAAGCCGCAGAACATCCTGGTGGAGCGCGGAGCGGACGGGCCGCGGCCGTTCGTCACCGATTTCGGTCTCGCGCGCGACGTGCAGTCTCCCGGAGAGACCGCCGAGGGCACGGTCCTGGGAACGCCGCAGTACATGGCGCCGGAGCAGGCCAATGGAGACCTGCGCGCGCTGGATGCGCGCACCGACGTGTACGGGCTAGGCGCGACCCTGTACGAGGTGCTCACGGCCCGGCCACCGTTCGAGGGCGGCTCGCAGCTGCAGATCCTCTTTCGCATGATCCATGAGGAACCCGCTCGGCCGCGCAAGCTGGCCGCCGGCATGCCGGCGGATGCGGAGAGCGTCGTCCTCAAGTGCCTGGAGAAGGACCCCGCGCGCCGGTATCCGACGGCGAAGGCGCTCGCGCAGGATCTGCAGCGGGTGCTCGATGGAGAACCGGTCCGGGCGCGGTCGACGAGCGCGCTCGATCGGATCTGGCGCAAGCTGCGTCGCAACAAGGCGCTGTCGGCGGCCTTGCTCGCGCTGGTGCTGGCGCTGGGCGTTCCGCCCCTCTGGGCGCTGCTCGATCGGGGCACGCCACTCACCGTCGCGGTGGCCGACTTCGACAACCAGACCGGCGACTCCGGGCTCGACGCCCTCTCCGGCATGCTGATCACCTCGCTGGAGCAGTCGCGCCGGCTGTCGGTGCTCACCCGCTCGCGCATGTTCGATCTGCTGCACCAGATCGGCCGCCCCCAGGATGCGACGATCGGCGAAACGGAGGGGCGCGAAGCGGCGCGCAAGGCGAATGCCCAGGCGCTTCTGCTCGGGACCATCCGGCGGTTCGACGACCTCTACGTGATCGACCTCAAGATCCTGGAGCCGCGCGCGAACCGGTACCTCGCCGCCATCGAGGAGAAGGGGCAGGGAAAAGCGGCGGTGCCATCGCTGATCGACAAGGTGTCCGCGGCGGCCCGGCGGGTCCTGCGGGACAAAGCCGGGGCGAGCAGCGCCGCGGTGGAGGACGTCACCACCCGGAGCCTGGAGGCGTACCAGCACTACTTCCGCGGCGACGAGGCCGTCGACCACCTCCAGTTCGCGCGCGCGGCCGAGCACTTCCGCGCGGCGCTCGCGATCGACGGCGACTTCGCCCTCGCCTGGTACCGCCTCGCCTACGCCCACATGTGGGAGCACGACGGACCGCGGGCGCGCGAGGCCATCGAGCGCGCTCTCCAGCTCGCGGACAAGCTTCCGGAGAAGGAGCGCGTGCTCGCGCGCGGCGTGCGCGGCAGCGTCTTCGCGCGAGGACAGGAAGCCTACGACGCGTACAAGGAATGCGCAGAACGCTGGCCTGTGGAGAAGGAGTGTGCCTTCACGCTGGGCGACGTGATCTTCCATGCCGGGTATCCGAAGTACGCCGTGCCCCGCTTCCGCGACGCGCTCGCGCTCGACCCCACCATGGAGCGCGCGCACCAGCACCTCGTCTGGTCGTACCAGCTGTTGGGCGAGAGGAACGCCGTGCTGGCGGCGGCCCAGGATTACGTGCGCCGCGTCAACGGCGACGAGGCCTGGGGCCACCTGGGGCGCGCCCAGGCCGCGGTGGGAGAGCTGGACCGGGCGCGGCAGACGTTCGAGCAGGCGGCGCAGCTCTTTCCGCACAGCGCCCTGCCGGCGGTGGACCTGGCCGCGCTCGACGCGTGGCAATTCCAGATCGACGCCGCGGCGCGGCGGCTTTCGCCCCTGCTCGAGACAGGCTGGCCGCCACGCGAGCGCGAGCTTGCGCATCTCACGCTGGGTGGCGCGCTGGTCCAGGGCGGCCGTGCGCGCGCCGCCGTCGAGGCGTTCGAATCGGCCGCTGCGGCAGCCCGCCAGGCCCGCGACTCCGAAGCGGAGGCGATCGCGCTGTCCGCGGAGGCCCTGGTCCGCTTTCTCTACCTGCGGGACCCGGACGGCGCGCGCCGGATCGCCCGCGAGGCGGCTGCGCGCGGCGTTCCGGAGACGATGTTCGCGTTCGTGTATCCGTTGCTCGGCGACATCGACGACTACCGGCGAATCCTGCGCTCGGTGGGAGACCCGCTTGCCGACCCCTCGGTCGAGGCCTTCCGGAAGCGCGCCAGCGGCGACTTCGCCGGCGCGGCCCGGGGCCTCGGCGAGCTCGCCGCCAGGTCACCGTACCGGGACTTCCTCCAATACCTGATCGCCGACTCCTGGATGCAGGCGAAGGAGGACGCAAAGGCCATCGAGGCCCTGCTACTCGCGCGGTCGAGCGCCACCGGCGTGACCGCGCCGGGTCCCGGCTACGGAGGCATGTTCCGCGCGCGCTCCGATGCGCAGCTCGCCGCGCTCTACGAGCGCACCGGCAACCAGCGCGGGGCCGTGGAAGCAACGCAGCGGTTTCTCGCGGCCTGGGCGAAGGCCGACCCGGACTTGCCGGAGATCAAGGAAGCGCGGGCGCGCCTGGAGCGCCTGCAGGCGCGGGGAAACATCCCCCTCCGTTGAGCCTTCAACCGAAATGCCCGCCGGTGTAAGAATGTTCCGCCCTCATGGAAAACAAGCGCTCGCTGGGGATCGGGATCGGCCTCGCCGTGCTGGTGGCGGCGGGGGTGGCTGTCTGGTACCTGCGGCGCCCCGCGCCCGGGCAGGCTCCTCAAGCGCAGACACAAGCCGAGCCTCCCAAACCGGCCGACGCGCCGCTGCCTCCCCCCGCGAAGAGCGACGCCCAGATGCGCAAGGACCTGGCCTCGCTGTCGCCGCTGCCGGAGTGGGCCCAGTGGATCGGCGCCTCCGAGCTGCTCGATCGGTTCGTGGTGGTCGTGGACAACGTCGCCGAGGACGTGAACCCGCGCAAACAGATCGACTTCATCAAGGTGTCGGGACAGACGTCGGAGAAGCTGGACACCGCCCGGTACGACCGGATCGCCGCCGTGATCGCCTCCATCGACGCGAAGGGCGCAGCGCAGGTGGTGCGCGAGCTGCACCCCCTCTTGGAGAGCGCGTACCACAAGCTCGGGTATCCGGACCGCGCCTTCGACCAGGTGGCGGCGAAGGCGCTGCAGCGGATCATCGACGCGCCCGTGGTCGAGAAGACGCCCGTGCTGGTCCCGAAGGGAGCGAACTTCGCCTTCGCGGACGAGAAGCTGGAAGCGCTCGGTCCGATCGAGAAGCTGCTGCTGCGCATGGGTCCGCAGAACACGAGGCGCATCCAGGCCAAGGCCCGCGAGATCGCGTCCGCGCTCGACTACCGAATCGCGGCGCATTAGGCGCGGCCACCGGAGGCGGCTTGGCGCCTCCGCCTGAGCGGCAGTCGCTTCAGAACGCCTGGCGGATGGCCAGGGCGGCGCCCCGATCGAACTTTCCGTACGTCGCCCACCCGACTCCGATCCAGGCGTCGAGCTGGAACTCGTCGATGATCAGCGCGTGAATCCCGAGGCCCAGCGCGTTGGCGAAGGCCAGCTTGTCGAGGTTGGTGGTGCGATTGATCGCCCCGTACGCGACCTGGTTGTGGAAGATGCCCAGCTTGAGGACGTCGCGCATGAATGAATACCGGAACTCGAGGTCCAGACCGACGTATCTGCGCGCGTATTCGCCGCCGAACGGACCGCGCAAGACGTCCCCGCCGATCGAGCTCTCCTCGGGGAAGACGACGTTTCCGGTCCGCGAAATGCCGCGCGCTTCCACCCAGAATTCGTGCCAGCCGATGGGAAACATCTTCTGATACCCGCCGGAAAGGCTGAGGGCGCCCTCCTGGCCCTGGCTGGGCGGACCGTAGACCCGGGCGCCCAGCCCGAGCAGGTGATGGCGGTCGCGCCGGAGCGCCTCGGGATCGAAGACCAGCTCCAGCCGCGCCTCGGCGTACGGGCGGTTCTGCGCGAAGGCGTACGACGCCGGATAGGGTGGGTTGGGCACGGTGGGAACCGGCTCCACCTGGTACAGGATCCGGCGCTCGACCCCTGCGCCGATCGCGGCGTGGAACTGCGGGATGGGGAGGAAAATGAGGTCCACTCCGCCCTCGAGCCTGGCGAACATGAAGCTCTCCAGGCTGAGGTCGGCGCGCTGCTGATCGGTGAGTCCCGCGCTGGCGCGGATGGAGGGCCTCAGGACCCCCGCGATCGGCGGCGCCTCGTAGTCCCCCTGCGCGGAAGCGCCGGTGAACGAAAACGTCGTCTCCGTCTGGTCGAGCTTCTGCCGCAGCGCACCGCCGACTCGCGCGCCCAGGTTCCAGCGGTCCTCGCGGGAGATCAGGCGGCCGGAATGGTAGGTCGCGCCGACGGCGCCGCCCTGGACGGAATTGATCTCCAGCTCGGGCGAGAGGCCCGGCCGGAACTGCCCCGGCTGCACCAGGATGTGCAGCTCGTAGGGGCGGCCCGGGCGCACCAGCCCCATGGAGATCTTCTCGATCGGATCGACCTCGTCGATCTGCACCTTGGGAGCGCCCACGTTCGGCACCGGCACGATCTCGTAGGCGAACTCCGCAAGCCCCAGGCGCTTGGCCAGCGCGTGAAGCTGCCGTTCCAGGTCGGGCTGGTTGAACACGTCGTACTGGATGTTCAGGTCGAGGCGGAGCCGCAGCGTCTCGAACGCGCCGCCGCTGAGGAAGATGATCTTGTCCAGGCGCCCCTCGTCGACGTCGACGACGATCTGATCTCCGTCGATGCGCGCACGGACCGTGGCCAGCGCGTAACCCGCCCGGTGCAGGAAGCTGGTGAGTCGCGTCGCCACCGACCGCGCGTTTGCCGGCGTCGCCTTCGTGCTGGCCGGGAGGTCCAGGACGCTGCGGTACACGTCCTCCAGCAGCGCCACGTTGCCATGGAAGCTCAGCAGGGGGGCCAGCAGCAGAGCAGCGAACATTCAGCTCGGGCCCGGCAAGCGCGCGGGGCGCCGCGGCCCCGACGACGTCGCGTCGGTGGCAGCCAGAGGCAGCGTCCGGGGATCACGGACCACGCTGGATTGGTACCACAGGGTGCCGCGGAGGCGACTTTACCTGCGCGACCGGGCGGAAGCGCGGCCGCCCTTCCTCGCGGCGCTCCTGCGATTGCGAGAGGAGGTACCGGTCCGGCTGCGCGAGCGGCCCGATCTCGTGGTCTCGCCTTTCTGGCGTCGCGTCTTGTTGACGGTGGCGGCAGCGATGCGCTTGGCCGTGCCAGCGCTGCGGCCGCGGGCCTTCGCCGACCTCTTGATGTGCTCGTACTGCCTCTCGCGCTTGTTGCTCCAGGCCTTCGGCATTCCGTCTCCTCCGCAGTGCATTCCGGGGGGCACCATTCAACGTCGTCGGGGACACCATTGAAATGGTGTCCCCCAGACTGTACCGAAAGCTATGTACTTGATTTCTCGGGAGAAAGGGGGAGGAGCAAGAGGACCAGCGGCAGCAGCTCGACCGCCGCGGCGAACGCGTACAGCGGCGCTGCGCTCCCGTATCGATCGTAGCCCGCGCCGGAGAGCACGTAGCCGACCGCGTTGCCTGCTCCGAACACGAGCGCCGAGAACAGCGCCTGCCCCGTCGCGCGCAGCCTGACCGGCACCGTGCGCTGCATCGCCTCCACCGCGCAGCCCCAGAAGATGCCGAAGCTGAACGCGTGCAGCAGCTGCAATCCAATCAGCTCCGGCGCGCTGCGCGCCCGGGTCAGGAGCGCCCAGCGGAGGGCGGTGGCCGCGAAAGCCGCGCCGAACAGCATCCGCAGCGAGAACCGCCGCAGCAAGCTCGAGAAGGCCAACAGCGCCAGCACCTCGCCCAGCACGCCCGTGGCGAGACCCGCGCCCGTGACGGTGGAGGGAAGCCCCAGATCGCGCACCAGAACGCCGAAGAGAAGGTGGTACGGCGCCGACGCAGCCCAATGGATCGCGCAGATGGCGAGCACGAACAGCAGCCGGGTGTTCTTGAGGAGGACGGCGG
>Ga0137407_10000963_pt1 | contig 18893 bp, 19 predicted proteins | sample CZOMad2_2_16fung_FD_108410 | JGI IMG/M metagenome (GOLD analysis project Ga0137407, IMG submission 108410) | Vadose zone soil fungal communities from Angelo Coast Range Reserve, California, USA - CZOMad2_2_16fungal (Illumina Assembly) | ecosystem: Environmental > Terrestrial > Soil > Vadose... | reverse complement strand
TTCTTTTGCGTGACTGTCCCGGGCGTGTCGCGAGATGTCCCATACCATCTGCGTGTCACGGGTTGGGACGGATCGCAGCAACTCACGCGCGATCCGTATCAGTACGGCCCGATTATGGGCGAAGTCGATCTACATCTGTTCGCCGAAGGGCAAGACTGGAAAATCTACGAAAAATTCGGCGCGCATTTGCGCACAGTGGGTGATGCGGCAGGCGTTTATTTCGCGGTCTGGGCGCCTAATGCGCAACGCGTGAGCGTCGTCGGCGATTTCAACAATTGGGATGGCCGCGTGAATCCGATGCGCAAGCTCATCGGCAGCGGTGTATGGGAGTTATTTGTGCCGGGGATTAAACAGGGAGCGCACTACAAGTTCGAAATCCGCGCGCAGACGGGCGCGGTGCTACTTAAGAGCGACCCGTTCGCATTTTTCAATCAACACGGCAAAGCGACTGCGTCGCTCGTGTACGATCTGGAGCGTTACACCTGGAACGATGCTGCGTGGATGGAATCGCGCCGAACGCGGGATTGGCCGAGGAGTGCCGTCAACATTTACGAAGTGCACCTGGGCTCTTGGCGTCGCAAAGCCGAAGAAGGAAATCGCCAGCTCAGTTATCTCGAACTCGGCGAGGAGTTGCTGCCGTACGCGCTCGAAATGGGTTACACGCACATCGAGTTGTTGCCGGTTGCCGAGCATCCCTTCGAAGGTTCATGGGGCTATCAGGTCACAAACTATTACGCGCCAACCAGCCGGTTCGGCCCACCTGATGACTTCCGCCAGTTCGTCGACAAATGTCATCAGGCGGGCATCGGCGTGATCATGGATTGGGTGCCTGCGCATTTTCCAAAGGATGCGCACGCGTTGGCCGAATTCGATGGCACCGATCTTTACGAGCACATGGACCCACGCCAGGGCGAACACCAGGATTGGGGCACGCTCATTTTCAATTATGGCCGCAACGAAGTGCGCAACTTTCTCATTGGCAACGCACTTTTCTGGTTCGACAAATATCACATCGACGGTCTGCGCGTGGATGCCGTGGCTTCGATGCTTTATCTCGATTATTCACGTAAGCCCGGCGAATGGATCCCGAATGTTTACGGCGGTCGCGAGAACCTCGACGCAATCTATTTTCTGAAGCGTTTCAACGAAGTTTGTTACGAACGTTTTCCGGGAATCATGACCATCGCTGAGGAATCAACCGCGTGGCCCGGTGTCACGCGTCCGACTTATCTCGGCGGCCTCGGGTTCGGGTTCAAGTGGAACATGGGGTGGATGCACGATTTTCTGCAGTACATGAGCATCGATGCGATTTACCGGCGCTATCATCACGGCAACATCACCTTCTCGTTGCTTTACGCTTTCCAGGAAAACTTCATTCTGGTGCTTAGCCACGATGAAGTTGTTTACGGCAAGCGTTCCCTGTTATCCAAAATGCCAGGAGACGAATGGCAGAAGTTCGCCAACTTGCGGATGTTCCTGGCATGGATGTGCGGCCAACCCGGTAAAAAGCTCCTCTTCATGGGCAGCGAATTTGGTCAGCCGAACGAATGGAACCACGATACAAGCCTTGACTGGGAGCTGCTGAAGTTGCCGCGTCACGACGGTTTGCGCCGACTCGTCCAACATTTGAATTACGTTTACAAAAACGAGCCGGCGCTCTGGCAACTGGACGATACGTACGAAGGATTCGATTGGATCGATTTTCACGACGCCGATAACAGCGTCGTTTCGTTCCTGAGAAAATCGCGAGACGGCGACATCATGGCGTTCGTAGTGAATGCCACGCCGGTTGTGCGTTACAATTACCGGCTAGGAGTTCCCGAGGCCGGTTTCTACAGCGAGATAATCAACACCGACGCTGAAACCTACGGCGGCAGCAATGTTGGCAATTTCGGCGGCATTCGAACCGAAGACGTTCCCTGGATGGGTCGCGAACATTCGATAATCATTCACTTGCCGCCGTTGGCGACTGTGGCGTTCAAGCGGCAACGGTGATCCCTGAACCAAACTCCTTGCCTCAGATGCTCCTGTTTTTACAGGCAGATGTTAATAATACGGCAAGTCAAAAACATTTCTCCTACCTGGCATGTCGTTCATCTCTCGCAGTAGGTTATCGGTGCAGCGAATCACATTTTTAACTCAGCGATTTGCGTAGTCGGGACGGACATCCACTAAAGCCGTGGAATTCGAACCCTTGCAGTAAGGGAAACGAGTGAAAAGGGGGAGAAATGAAACTATCTATCGAAGCGAAAGTGGCTGCTGCTGTAGGGGCGAGTTTTGTAGCTTTAGCCATAGGCGCGATAGCCCAGGCAAATAGCGGAAGCCAAACTGGCGAGCCTAATGGCGACGGGCACTAGGGAGTCCTGGAGGAAACACCGGCATGATGCAGCAAGAAGACCGTAGCTGGCGACCTAGCCGGACTAACGCTCAAGAGATCAGAACACGGCCATCGCAATGGGTTGATCCGATTCGTCTGTAACAAGGAGGTGACCACAATGTTAGGCTGGGCTGTAACTTTTCTGATAATCGCTCTGATCGCAGCAGTGTTTGGGTTTGGAGGAATCGCAGCCGCATCGGCAGGAATTGCAAAGCTCCTATTCTTTCTGTTCCTGGTGATGTGCGTGATCTTCTTCATCTTCGGCTGGAGGGGAAGAGGAGTCCCGTAAATCTTATACGAAGTTATGATTGCTGCTGAATTGAGATATTAAAGGAACTTTGCTTCCTATGGATGGTAATCAAGACGCGCGAAAAGAACAAAATTCGGAGTCATCCGAAAACATCGAAATTCCGCCTATCCCGAAACAGACCGCTGGGGCTGTGGCCGGAGCCGCGGTTGGAAGCATAGCCGGACCCATCGGCGCCGTTGTTGGCGGAGTGGTGGGTGCTCTTGCTGGAAAAGCCGCCGAAAAGCGGCGCGGGATTGCTCCAGCAGCGAAAAAGACGATCCGGAAGGTCGTTAAGAGCGCAAAGGCAATGCTGAAACAAAGTCGCAAGCGACGACCAGCCAGGAAGTCTGTCCCTAGATCGCGCAAAACCGCAACGCGTTCCCGCGGTAAGACGAAAAGAAGAGTATCGCGTCGATCAACGACAGCAAAATCACGCAAAGCGGCGGGAACTCGGCGAAGATCGACATCGTCGCGGCGCGCTCGGAAACGCAGCGGCGGTCGTAAAAAAAGGCATTAGGTACGGTTACGACGCGCGGTCAGGTCTTTTCGGGCGAAACAACTTCTCTAACGTTTTGGACGTGCTCCTTGATTTCGTTAACTTGCGGATGCACGTCGCTCATTAAATCGTGCTCGGCTTTCGAAAGCTTTTCAATACGCCTTGTCATTTCATGCAGTTCTTCCAACATCGCATCCTGACGGGATGAGATGCGATGCATCCACCAGAAGCACATTACCCAGCAGACTGTTCCGACGCAGCTCAGCGCCAACGCCATGGCTTCAAAGTTTTGCATCTGAGATTAAGTCACGGTAATCGCCATCGGGCCCCGAACCGGCGGCGATATTTGTGCTTCACACTCGCTTGCACGAACCGTCCAGTCGAATCGTAGATTCTAGATCTAACCACTCCTTGAAATCCATACTGCGCGGCTCACGCGGGCGTCGTGCCCCCCTACAACACCTTCGAGCCGAATTCGCCGTCGTGCACGCGGGTGCGGATCTTCATTTTTGGCCGGACAGCTGAGATTGCGCGGATGATGTTTCCGCGGTCGTCACTCGTGATGCTATAACCGCGGCGCAGGGTCGCGTCCGGGCCGAGCACCCGCAGAATTCCTTCAATGCGTTGAAAACGATGTCTTGCGTGTTCGAGTAATCGCGGCGGGCAGGTAGTCAACCGTCGATGTAAGTCGGAAAAACGATTGCGGCGCACGGTGAGCTCCCCCAACAGCTTTCGGGGTTGTAACGCAGCCATAATATGCAGAAGGTCGCGCCTGTAGCTTTCGATCTTATGCGCAAGGCAGCGCTGCAAAATCTCGCGAGCGTGATCGAATCGTTGTTGCGCGTCACGGAGTCGATTCAGCAACTGGCGCCCAAGCGCGCGCGTGCATCCATCGAGCCGCCGCTCGAGATCGGTAACGTCGGGCACGATCAATTCGGCCGCAGCACTCGGCGTGGGCGCGCGTAAATCCGCGACGAAATCGCAAATGGTGAAATCGATTTCATGACCGACTGCCGAGACAATCGGCACTGCGGAATGGAAAATTGCGCGTGCGACAATCTCTTCGTTGAATTCCCACAAATCCTCAATGCTCCCGCCGCCGCGTGTGACCACGATTAGATCCACTGGCGCAAACGCTTGGTTAGGTAAAGCGAGTTCGCGAATGGCGACGGCAATCTCTTGCGCTCCGCCGGTTCCCTGCACGCGAACTGGATTAACCAAAATCTGCAACCAGGGCGCCCGACGGCGAAGCACGTTCAGTATATCGCGAATCGCTGCGCCGGTTGGCGATGTCACGATGCCGATTCGCTGCGGAAACTTCGGCAACGGCCGTTTTCGTTCCGCCGCGAACAATCCTTCGGCTTCCAGTTTGCGCTTGAGTGCTTCGAATTTTGCTTGGAGCAACCCGAGGCCACGCGGCTGAAGAATCTGAACGTTCAGCTGATATTGTCCACGCGCTTCAAAAACTGTGACCGTTCCGTAAACCTGCACCTGCCCTCCATCGACAAGAGCTTGTCGTGGCGGCAACATGGTGTCGCGCCAAATCACGCACGCGATCTGTGCGCGCCGGTCTTTGAGCGTGAAATACTGATGGCCGCTCGGATGCTGTTTGTAATTCGATATTTCGCCCTGCACCCAAACGGCGCCGAATTTTGTCTCGAGCGCGCCGCGAATGCTGCGCGTTAGCTCAGAAACAGTGAAAACCTTCGACGTTTGTGGGAAGAAATCGGTCGTCACTTGCATCAAAGAAAACGTCCAACATCGAACGCTTAACGTCCAACTTTCAATTGCAGAAAACTGTAGCGGCGGTCTATAAGCGTCGCTTGTGTTCGGCGGGCGGAGACCGCCGCGACAGGACTATTCAACATCGGGCATCGATCATCCTTGACAGCCTCACCGGTCTTGGGATGTTCGCGCGCTTATGAATATTCGCATCGTCTTTCGTGTCATCATTTGTGGATTGGTCCTTACTTTTGTTGGTCGGGCAGGAGGGGATCCGCCTGGCCAACAGCATTCTCAGCGGGTGTTCAAGGTTGGCGTGCTCGTGTCATTAACAGGATCGTGGTCGTCTCTTGGGCACACCACAGTTGCGGCGCTGCAGATTGCCGAACAGCAGCTCGAAGCAGAAGCGATTAGCCAACACGGCGGATATCGGTTCCATTTTTTTGTCCGTGACACGCAACTCGATCCGTCACAGGCTCTCGACGCCATCCAGGATCTTGACCGGCGCGGCGTAAAAATTGTCATTGGGCCGCAATCGAGCGCCGAAGTGGCCATGATCAAACCATATGCAGATGCGCACAATATTCTCGTAATCAGCCAGGGCAGCACCGCGTCTTCACTCGCGATCGCGGGCGACAACATCTTTCGGTTTTGTCCTGACGATACGCGTGAAGCGGAGGCCATCGTGGCGTTACTGTGGCATGACGGAATCCGCGCGATCGTTCCGCTTTGGCGCAATGACGCTGGCAACAACGGCTTGCACGATTCAGTTCAAGCGGCTTTCCAGTTGCAGGGCGGCACTGTCGAATCCGGTTATCGATACGAGCCATCAACTAATGATTTCTCCGTGGCCACCGCCTCGGTAGCGTCGCAGATTGAAAATCTGATCGGCGGCGGGACAGATCCTTCCACGATTGGCGTGTATCTTGCCGCGTTCGATGAGGTCGTGGGTATATTTCACAGCGCACAAGGAAACACGACGCTTTCAAATACCGCTTGGTACGGCAGTGATGGAGTCGCGCTTTCCGCCGTTTTGCCGGCTGATTCGGCTGCCGCCGCCTTTGCGGCCAACGCTGGTTATCCCAATCCGATCTTTGGACTCGATGACGCGCTGCAAAACGAGTGGCAGCCTATCGCCGATGCGATCCAAGCGCGCACCGGCATCACGCCGGATGCGTTTGCGCTTTCTGCTTACGACGCGCTCTTTGTTGTGCAGCGCGCGCTGGAAGACGCAGGCGACTTGAGAAATTTCGGTAATTTCAAGTCGGCATTTGTTGATGAAGCCAACAGTTACGAGGGCGTGACTGGATCGACAGCGCTCGACGCCGCCGGAGATCGATTGAAGAGGGATTTTGATTTTTGGGCCGTGCGACCGCAGGGCGGCGACTATGGCTGGGTGCGCACCGGCACTTACATCGACGGCGTCCTCACACTATTCTGAGGACCCGTCCAGATCGCGTTGCAAGCCGCCGCAGTGTAGCGGTGCTTGTGTCAAGCACCGGGAAGATCAGGCTACAAGTGGGGAGCCCAGCATGAGTACCCATTTAATTCAGAGCAAGCGTGGGCTTCAGCTTGATCGCGTGGTGTTGCTCGGTCGCACATTCGAGGAGTACCGCCGCTATTTCCTGCTTAAGCCGGACGATCTCGTAGGAAAAAGAGTCCTGGATGTGGCAGGCGGGGTCAGTTCCTTTTGCGCAGAGGCAAACAAGCTTGGAATAAAGGTGACTTCGTTCGATCCAATTTATTCGCTACCGCCCGAGAAAATCATAGAACGCTCCGAGCCCGACCTTGAATCAGTTTACCATGCCATTGGATCTGTGCCGACCTATCGCTGGGGTTATTACAAAAATCCCGAATACATGCGCGAATTGCGCAAACGCGCATCTCGTATCTTTCTCTCGGATTACACGACTCATCCAGAGCGTTACGTAGCGGGAGAGCTGCCGAGAATATCGTTTGCGGACAGTGAGTTTGATCTGACTCTCGTGTCCTATTTTCTTTTCGCGTACCAGGATCGATTAGGTTACGAATTCCATCGCGATTCCATCCTCGAAATCATGCGTGTGACGCGAGGCGAAGCACGCATTTATCCCACCGTGACCTTCGAAGCACAACCGAGTGATTATGTTTCAATATTGCAAACCGATCGGGGGCTCCAACACTTTGCATTCACAGAAATAGAAACCGATTTTGAGTTTCTGGTGAATTCCAATTCCTTTCTGCGCGTCACGCGCAGTGAATGACGTTTTGGCGAACGGCGCAGGTAGGGGCGATTGACCTCAATCGCCAGGGCGCTTCGGGTAAACCGCCCCTACCGGCCAAAAGGCAGGCCCTAGCCGAACAACTCGCTTTGCGCGCCGGCAGGTGGTTTAAGTCCCAGCTTGCGATAGGCGTTTGCAGTGGCGACTCGGCCTTGTGGCGTGCGCTTGATGTAACCTTCCATGATCAAGTACGGCTCGTTCACTTCTTCAATCGTGCCTGCTTCTTCGCCGATTGCTACTGCCAGCGAATTCAATCCCACGGGACCGCCGTTAAATTTGTGAATTAATGTTTCGATGATGCGCTTGTCCCATTGGTCGAACCCGTCGCGATCGATCTCCAACATTGCAAGGGCGCAGTCGGCGAGTTCTGCGGTGATTTTGCCTTCGGCCTTCACCTGGACATAATCGCGTACCCAGCGCAGAAGATTGTTCGCGGTTCTCGGGGTGCCGCGTGAGCGCGCGGCGATCTCGGCTGCACCCGCGGCGTCAATTTCCACGCCGAGCAAACGGGCGCTGCGGATAATGATTTTCTGCATTTGGTCGGCATTGTAGTAATCGAGCCGTGCGGTCATACCGAAACGAGAACGAAGCGGCGCGCTGACCATGCCGGCGCGCGTTGTAGCTCCAACCAATGTGAACTTCGGCAAGTTAAGGCGCAGACTGCGTGCCTGTGGTCCCTGGTCGATGATGATGTCCAGCCGGTAATCTTCCATCGCCGGATAGAGATATTCTTCGATGGCGGGTTGCAGGCGGTGAATTTCATCAATGAAAAGGACGTCACCTTTTTCCAAGCTCGTCAAAAGACCGGCAAGTTCACCGGCCTTCTCGATCACCGGACCACTCGTGTTTTTTATGTTCACACTCATCGCGTTTGCGATGATGTAGGCGAGCGTCGTCTTCCCGAGGCCGGACGGTCCACTGAGCAAAATGTGTTCGAGTACGTCGCCACGTTTCTTGGCCGCTTCTACCATCAATTCCAGGCGCTCACGCACTTTTAACTGGCCGTTAAATTCGCTAAAGGCCGGCGGCCGCAGCGAAATTTCAAAAGCAGGATCCGGCTCCGGCGGTTTCATCGGCACACTGGTGATTCTGTAGGGGAAGCTGTCAGGTTCCCAATAAAAAAACACGGGACATTAACAGCGTCCCCTACAGTTTGCGCGGCATCGCTCATCCACTACTCCAGGCTTTTCGTGAGTACCAGCTCGGTGCCGCGCCGCTTGTGTATGTAATCGACTTCATCAAACGCATTGCGAATCAGAAACAGACCAAGGCCACCCGGCTTGATCGTGTCATGAGAGCGACCCTTCATTTGATGCGGCAGGACCTGTTCGCCATAATCACGTAATCGCATACGCACACATTTGCGCAGCCCCTCCATTCGCAACGAGATGACTTGATCGTCGCGCAAGCGGTAAGCGTATCGGATAACGTTAGTGCAGGCTTCGTCGACGCCGAGCACCATCAGCAGCCGCTGTTTCTCGGAGAAGGGGTAGCCGTCGAGAAAATCGCGCACGCAGTTGCGCAGCAAAGCAAGATTCGCTGTATGACTGCTGAACTCGACTTTTCTCCTCTTCATCGCGATTCGCAAAACGTGAGCAGATTCGGGGGCTCATTCAAGCGCGGAGCGCTTTTTCGGAATGCGCGGACATGTCCGCGTCCGCCAGTCGGACGGACTCGTCCGGTGACGAGCTTTTGAAAGCGGCGACATGTCGCCGCACTCCAAAACGCGATGGACATGCGTTAAAACCGCTGTTCAATTTTGCATTATGTGGCGAACGTTTGTTGCGCTCTTGCTTTTTGCTATGCCTGCCCTGGCGCAGGACAACCCCACTGCGTACGAAGCTCTGCGAGTGGCGGGCACGGAACTCGGTCGCGGCGCTCTGAATCATATCGTGTCCATCACCGGTGTGAAGGGCGCGCCGCAGCCTGAGACATGGAAAATTACTTTTGAAAGCCCAGATGGGCGCGGCGTGCGCGAACTACGGGTTACTGACGGAAAGATTAATTCCGACCAAACACCGGATCGCTCGACGGCGGGCTCCCCGGAAGGCGCAACGATTAATGTTTCACGGTTAAACCTGGATTCCAATGGCGCGTTCGCGGTAGCCAGCCACACGGCGGACGCGTCGCATACCCGTTTCGCGACAGCGGATTACGCGTTGCGCACAGACGAGCGCGGCGAACCGACCTGGATCGTTACGTTATTGAATAGATCATCTCGTCCAGTCGGTACGATATATATCGGTGCGACTCGTGGCACCGTGAAGAGAACGGAAGGAATGTTCGCCGGCGCGACCATGGAGGATGTTGAGAACGATTACGACCAAGGAGAAGGAAGCGGCGTCATCAGCAACGTGAAAAGAGGAATCAAGAATGCTTTTCATCGAACACAGGATGAAGCGCGAGGCGTGTTCGAGCGAGTGAAGCGGTCGTTTTCCGATTTCATCAACCGGGAGTAGCAACACCAAGTGAATGGCACGTCCGACAACTGGCCGTCTCTGCCTTTCGAAGAGTGGAAAGATACTGCCATCACTCTGCACATGTGGACGCAGATCATAGGCAAGATTCGCCTGACGCTGAGTCCATGGACGAACCACTCCTGGCACGTCACGCTCTACGTGACCTCTCGCGGCCTCACGACTCCACCAATCCCACACGGTCTTTCCACGTTCGAGATACAGTTTGATTTCATCGATCATCAACTGCTCATCGATAAGAGCGATGGCGCTCGGCGAACGCTCGAACTGAAATCACAGTCAGTTGCCGAGTTTTATCGAACGTTGATGAAGACTCTCGAGGATCTCGATTTACCGGTGACAATCAACACAACGCCTAACGAGATTGAAAACCCGATCCCGCTGGATCGAGATAAAGAGCACCATTCCTATGACCGCGAATACGCGAATCGGTTTTGGCGCGTACTCATGCAGAGCGATCGTGTGTTTAAGGAATTCCGCTCGCGTTTTTGTGGAAAGTGCAGTCCGGTGCATTTTTTTTGGGGCAGCTTTGATCTCGCGGTGACGCGTTTTTCCGGCCGGCCCGCGCCGCCGCATCCCGGCGGGGTACCGCATCTGCCGGATGAGATTACGCGCGAGGCTTACTCGCAGGAGGTAAGCAGTTTGGGGTTTTGGCCCGGTAACGCCGCTGCCCCAACGCCAATCTTTTATTCCTACGCGTATCCGGAACCGCCGGGCTTTGCAGAAGCGAAAATTCAACCAGATGCAGCGTTCTATCAGCCCAAGCTGCACGAGTTCATCTTGCCATACGACGCGGTCCGCACTGCTGAAAAGCCAGATAAAGTCCTGCTCGATTTCGCGCAGACCGCGTACGACGCTGCGTCAAGGCTGGGGAAATGGGATCGCGATGCGCTGGAGGAGAAGAAACCAGCCTTGCATTCAGCTCAGCAGCATTCGTAATTACGTGAGATGAACCCCGGTTGCGCAGCCGAGCAACATGCCTGGCGTGAGGTGAAAGACGGATGGCGTCCTCTCTATGGCGACGTCGACAAAATCGGAGTCGCGATCGAGTGGCACGACTTTAGCACCAACCAGGCCTTTAACTGGGGAGGCACTTTCCATCCCAATAGTTTGGAGTTCTGTTTGAATTTTGATGGTCGCGGCGCAGTTGGCGGGAAAGGTGCTGCCCACTGCGATTACCTTCCTGGCAATTCCGGTTACTACGCGATTGCCGATGAACCGCTGCCGGCCTCACGCTACGCGCGTGATCATCATCAATTCGTTACGCTCGAATTCTCGCGGGAACATTTGCAAAAGCAATTAGTGCGGAATGAGGGCGATCTCGAACCGGAGATTCGCCGGATTGTATTTGGAGACAAAGAGCAGAATGTGGTCGCTCCCGCGCGTCCGATGACGCTTCAGCAACGGAGCGTGGTTGCGAGCCTGGCGGACCCGCCGGTGGCGAAAGCAGCACAAATTCTTTGGTACCAGAGCAAGGCGTTGGAGCTCATGGCGCATTTTCTCTTTGCGCCGAAGGATCCGGAGTTTTTCTGTGTGCGGCAAAAACGCGTCGCCCGCGAGCGAGTGGAGCGCACGAAAGAGCTGCTCGCCCGCGACCTGGCCAACCCGCCTACTCTGGAAATGATCGGCCAGGAGGCAGGCTGCAGTCCGTTTTATCTCAGCAGGATTTTTTCCCGCGAAGTCGGGCTGACTATTCCGCAATATTTGCGGAACCTGCGAATGGAACGCGCGGCCGAACTGTTGCGCACGGGACGTTACAATGTCACTGAAGCGGCCACAGAAGTCGGCTACTCGAGCCTGAGTCATTTCAGCAAAGCGTTTTGCGAAACGATCGGGTGCTGCCCGGTGCTTTATCCGGCGGCGAAGAATGTGATTCTGGATCGCTGACGCGATCTTTCGATGAAGCGATGAAGCGATAAAGCGATGAAGGGTTGACCCGCTTCAACTCTTCAACTCTTTAACGGTTCAACGATGAAAATCACCCGCGCGCTCATCTCCGTCTCGGATAAGACCGGCATAGCCGCTTTCGCACGCGCGCTTGAGCGCCAGGGGGTGGACATCATTTCCACCGGCGGAACAGCGAGCCTTTTGAGAAAAGAAAAAATTCCAGTGCGCGACATTTCGAAATTCACCGCGTTTCCAGAAGTGCTCGAAGGCCGCGTTAAGACGTTGCACCCGCGCGTGCATGGCGGTCTTCTCTATAAGCGCGGTAACGCGAAGCACGAGGCCGAAGCGCGTGAATGCGGATTCGAGCCGATCGATCTGGTGGTGGTCAATCTTTACCCCTTCGAAGCAACGATCACGAAGCGGGGCGTAACCCTGGCGGAAGCGATTGAAAATATCGACATCGGTGGACCGTCTATGATTCGAAGCGCAGCAAAAAATTACGAGTCAGTCACCGTAGTTGTCGATCCCTCGGATTATGACGCGGTGCTCGAAAACATGCGCGACAATAAGGGAGAGACGACGCTGAAATTGCGCGAACGGCTCGCTATCAAGGCGTTTGCGAGAACCGCCGAGTATGATCGGGCGATCAGCAGCTTTTTGAACAAGGAACAGGCAACCGACGCCTCGTTTTCGCTTTCGCTTCCCCTGGCGATGCGATTGCGTTACGGAGAAAATCCGCACCAGACTGGCGCGCTCTACGGTGATTTTGAGAAGTATTTCGAAAAACTTCATGGGAAGGAACTCTCGTTTAACAACGTTCTGGATATCAGCGCGGCCACAAATTTGATTGGCGAATTCGAAGAGCCGACCGTCGCGATCTTGAAACATACGAACCCGTGCGGGGTGGGTTCGGATAACGATCTTTGCAAGGCGTGGGACAAAGCATTTGCCACGGATAAACAAGCGCCCTTCGGTGGAATCATAATTTGCAACCGGCCTCTTGATGAGCCATTGGCGCGGGCGATCAGTGAGATTTTTAGTGAAGTCATTATCGCGCCTGATTTCCAGCCCGAGGCGCGTGGCATTCTCCAAAAGAAAAAGAACCTGCGCCTGATTCGATTGCTGACGCCTGCGGCGCAAGCAAGACCGGTGTTTGATGTGCGCTCGGTCTGTGGCGGCGCGCTGGTTCAGGACGCAGATGTGGTGGAGGAAATAACGTCCGACGGCGACCGGATCGTTACAAAGAGGCGACCGACTAAAACAGAACTGAAAGCGATGTTGTTCGGGTGGCGAGTGGTCAAGCACGTGAAATCGAATGCGATTGTCTACGCGAAAGCAGACAGGACACTCGGCGTAGGCGCCGGTCAGATGTCCCGTATCGATGCGTCGCGCATCGCAATTTGGAAAGCCAAGGAAGCCGGACTCTTGCTTAAAGGCAGCGCGGTCGCCAGCGATGCTTTTTTCCCGTTCCCCGACGGTTTGATCGCCGCAGCGGAGGCTGGCGCAACATGTGCGATTCAACCTGGCGGCTCAGTTCGTGACGAAGAAGTGATCGCTGCCGCCAATGAGCGCAACATGGCGATGATATTCACGGGGACCCGCCATTTTCGGCACTAAGATCTAGTTCCTCTAGGACTAGCGAGAACGAGCGATCGCATTGTTCTTTTCCATTTTATCTTCAGCAACGCACTGAAATATCTGGTTGGCATTTTGTAAAGCGGCAAAACATTGCCGCACTCCAAAACGTGGCCGTGACTGCGAGCGCACATTACGCGCTTGCGTTTTGGAGTGCGGCGGTGCTCTGCCGCTTTTGGATAATGGTGTTAAGCACGTGCTCAGGTCCGAAAGCAAACTTCCTGAAAGCCGTTTCAAGGCTTTTCTCTGTTTGGCGATTGCACCGGGCTGAAGCCCGGTGTTAATGAGAATTCGTTACGCATTTTGCGAGATTCTATAAAGCCCATGTCTCGGTCGGTTCAGTCTCCGCGCATCATTAACATTGAAGATTTGCGGCGCGCGGCGAAGCGCCAACTTCCCCGTGTCGTGTTCGACTACATCGATGGGGGTGCCGAGGACGAATGGACGTTGCGGGCGAATTCTCGCGCATTTGAAACGGTGACATTTCGGCCGCGCTGCGCGGTCGCAACACCAGTGTGCGATATGCGCACCACAGTGCTTGGCACTTCCCTCTCCATGCCACTGATTCTTGCGCCCGTCGGCAGCAGCCGCCTTATCCATCCGCGCGGAGAAGAAGCTGCCGCGCTGGCCGCGGGTGCGGCCGGAATTCCGTATGTGCTTTCAACTTTTTCGGGCTGCCGTCTGGAAGACGTCGCCGCTGCATCGAGCGCACCGATGTGGTATCAGCTTTACCTGGCCGGAGGACGCGACTGCGCGTTGCCGGCAATTGAGCGCGCGAAAGCTGCCGGCTTTTCCGCGCTCGTTGTCACAATCGACACCGCGGTGGCCGGTATGAGGGAACGCGATTTTCGAAATGGCGTTAAAGAACTTCTGAGCGGCAAAATTCAATCGATGCTGCCGTTTGTAAGTCAGCTACTGATGAAACCTCGCTGGCTCGCTGGGTTTCTAACCGATGGCGGACTAATGAAGTTCCCGAATGTCGTCGTACCGGGGAAGGGGCCGATGTTGTACGCCGATGTTACTGCCGCCCTCGAGCAGTCCGTGGTGACTTGGGATGATCTCAAGTGGATTCGCCAGGCATGGAACGGACCTATTGTGATAAAAGGAATCCACACCGCAGACGACGCCCGCCGCGCGGTGGACGAGGGGGCAAAGGCGTTGGTCGTTTCCAATCACGGCGGCCGGCAGCTCGACCGCGTTGCGCCGAGTTTGCAAATTTTGCCTGAAATCGTGGCAAGCGTTGGCGATCGCATCGAGGTCCTGTTGGATGGTGGCGTCCGTCGTGGCGGTGATATTCTCAAGGCGCTCTGTCTAGGTGCCCGAGCCGTCATGGTCGGCCGTGCCTACGCCTATGGGCTCGGCGCAGCCGGCGAGGCGGGTGTTGCACGAGCAATTGAGATCTTGCGCGCCGATCTGATCCGCACTCTCAAGCTCCTTGGCTGCGCATCAATCGCAGACTTGGATCAATCATATGTAGATGTTCCCGTGGATTGGCGGCAACGACAGACCAACTGACGGACGCCGATCGTCACCGAGGCGTTACTTGGCGACTGTCTCTATCTCCGATTCTCGGTTCCACGTTCTTCGCTTCAGTTTGTTAGAGACCTGTGGATTGCCGAGATTATCTTTGTAGAGGTTAAACAAGTGCAGACGCAGACCGTGCTTCACCTCGCATTCGCCCAAATCGTGTAAATACGGTTGCAGTGCCGATACTGGGACAGATCGTCGGCCAGATGCTTGGGCAAAAAAATATGCCCGGCATCGCCGCAATCCAACACCCGTTGCGCGACGTTGATTCCCGATCCCGCAAAGTTCGTTTTGTCGTTAACGTCTCTGATCGGATTGACTGGACCGCTGTGAACTCCCATTCGCATTTGGATGTGCGGATACTCTTGCAACACCTTGCTAATCTCGAGCGCACAGCGCACCGGCTCTTCCGGACTGTGGAAAAAAAGGAGCGCGCCATCCCATCGCCGGTAGGCACTCTGCGAGGGCTACTGCGACGCCGGACTCGGCGTGCCCGCTTGCGACAACTCGAGCTTAATTTATGGCCGAAAGATCAGAGGCACTCCGACAGATTGTCGAAAAAATACGTGATGACGCAGAGCAGGCGCTGAAGCTGCTCGGGCATTCCGAAGAAGAACGATCCCTGGCTTGGAAATGCCAACGATGTAGTCACATCAAGCATTTCACCCCACCGGTTTTGGCCGATGTCGCAGCACCGTGCCCAAAATGCTGCAGCTAATTATTTCAACCAATCGGCCGCTAAACACCAACGAGACCGCGCGATTGAGTGATCTTTCACCACGCGCCCGTAAGTCACAACAGGCTTTTCCTCCGCACGCACAACCAGACGGCTTCCGTCGCCATGGTGCACGTCAGCAATCCAAATTGTTCGCCCGCCGGAATCCACGGTTGCGACGCAGCCCCAACTCCAACCGGATTCGGCGTGAAAATTGATTTGGTTATGTTGTCGAAACTTATGAAACTGTGTGTCCGACCGCTTGCAGCCGAGGATTTTGATCGCTTCATCAATTATTGGCTTGGGCTTTCACAACTGGAGCTCGAGCGCTTAGGAGTCGCAATCGAACGCCTGCCGTCAGCCGCTCGAATGCGCTCTAACCTGGAGGCGATGCTCGCTGCGCCAGATGATGGCGTGCGCAGTTTTGTGCTTGTCTGGTGCATCAACGGCGAGGCGATCGGCCATTCGTCACTCAAAGACATCGTACCGGCTGACTTTGGAAGCATTCATTTGCACATGTGGCGCGCGGATTTGCGCGGCAAAGGACACGGGCCGCATCTTTTCTGTCTGGCGGTAGTCGATTTTTACGAACGATTTAAGCTGAAGCGCATCGTTTGCGAACCTAAAGCTGATAATCCGCCCCCGAGTCGGCTGCTGCAACGGATAGGATTTCCGCTCATCTCGAGGCGCATCGGGAGATCATCGGAACTGAGCACGATCTGCAAGCTCAATCGTTACGACATCGTCCGCGAAATCGCTGAAGATTATTTGCTTACGCGCGCGTCGCACAAAAACGAAGCCAGAAACGAGACCCAACGATAACTTTATCGTCCTCACGCAATCGGACACGCAAAGTTTTAGAGCCGGTCACATAATGCAGTGATTCACGTTTATGATGATGCTGGCAACGTGATCGACACACCCGAGCATACTGGCGATTTCAAAGAGCCGTGAAGCGGGCTTGCCATTATGCAGCCTTTTAGCGGATATTCCCTCTATGGAGCTAGAAATAGATTGCGATGCAATCTAACTCTCGTTAGGCCCAAAAACATATGGCACATAGATGCAGTTCACCGGGTTGCGCACTCTACCTTCCGAACAGTTACCCCTTGGGAAAGTGCCCATGGCACGCCGCGCCCGGTAGCGGTCCAGTTAAGATAAGCGCAGCGATTGCTATCGCCGCAGCTGGACTCGGCGGCGGCATCGCTTACAAAAAGTTTCGGGAGTATCTGCGTGAGAAGAAACTGCGGCAACAGCGATACGCGGCGTCTTCTGAACCCGTCAAAAAAGCTTCGCCGAAACAGCGCAAGCGTAAAGCCAAACCCTCGACTCGAAGAAAGCGCCGGGTCTAACCAGGCGATGCAGCCAGTCGCTGGCCGGACGCGATGAGGTTATCTTGATTTACTGGAGTGACGGGCCGAATTGCTCGCTCCAACTCCAGAGACGCTGGTTGCTTTCATCGGCACGCACAATGAACCGCTGGCCGTCGCCCCGATGCGCGTTAGCAAATCTAGATTTTCGCCGTTCGCGTTTCAGCTCAGCCCTTTCGCGTTAGGGGCGAGCAGTTCCATGAGGCGCGCCTCGTAAGAATCACATGTTGGGGACTCGCCATTTGGCTGGACCCATTCGGGATGTTGGATCCGCAGGTCATCGTGAATCTGTTGCAGCAACGCGGCCACCAATCCGCTTTGCTGCAGGGTAGCGGTAGATGCAGCAATGTAGTTTCTTCTGTTTTTCATACATGTCTTTTTTCCGGTGTTGGCTGTTCCAAATCCGTCTGTCTAGAGGTTCGGGTCGTCGATTTGAATTCCACAAACGCAGTACCCTTTTTGAATTTTGAATGACCTGGTTGCGTTTATCTCGGTGCCGCCGCCATTGCGTTAGCCAATAAAAAGATTGGCCAGATGGCCGTGACCACAATTATCCCGAAGGCGACTAGCTCAGATAAGTAATTGGGCTGTGCCCGATAGGCGTATCGATCAGTGAAGAAACGAGAAGCGCGAACGCGCATCGACTTTGTAGTTTTCATATCCGTAATATCGACAGCCACTTCGATGCGCGCGTTGCACCGCAAAAGTAACGCTGCTGTCACTTCTCGCACCCACACACTCGGTCGCTTGTGGTACACCGAAGTTGGCGATACCGTCGATTACGCGAAGTTTGGCAGCCACTCACATGATGTTGTGATTCACGTTTATGATGGCGCATGCAATGTGATTCAGACGCTGGAGCACAAGGGCGATTTCAAGGAGTGGTGAAGGCTTGCCACGGTGCAGCCTTTTAACGCATTATTCCCTCTGTGGAGCAAGAAATAGACTGCAAAATGCAATCTAATTCTCGTTAGATCGTGCCCGCAGCGCATAATGAACGCTAGAACTCAACTCCGTATACTCGCAGGTATTTTTGCTACTTGGAGCCCCAAGACAAAAATCATTACGGAACGCGATTACGAGATAAATGGTTGTCTCGCTCATTCGTTCACTATCGAATATCAGACGGACAAGCCGTCATTTCGGCGGATGGATTGCTTGCTCACGAAACCCGACCTGAATGTCATAGGGTATATGTCACCTAACGACGTGGCCTTAGAGGAGAATACGTGCAAATCGCTGTTTAACAGCATTTCCATCAAAGCAAAAGGGGTCCTATGAGGATCTAACCCGACGATGCAGGAAACCGCTGACCGCTCCGATGCCTCACTTTCGATGACTAAAACACAACCATTCCAGCTTCCGCTAGTTCCCGCCAGCGGTGGCTGATCTTGTTCTCGTTAGGCGGTCGGATTCTCCCGCGAAAATACCATGCGAGAAGAGTTATTGAAGTTGGAAAAGGAATTCGCGCTGGCAGTCGCCAATAACGATGCGAACGCGATCGGAGATTTCCTCGCCGACGATTGGATCATCGTCGATCCAGATGGAGGTATCGTCGACAAGTCGCGTTTTCTCGGGGTGATCAGATCTGGTGCTTTATCCCACGAAATGATGGAATCCGATGACGTGAGAGTCCGTACCTACGAAAACACCGCTGTCGTTACGGCATTGACTACAACCAAGGGGAGATTCATGGGGCAGGATTTCACCTCTTGTGAACGCGCCACGGATATTTTTGTGAAGCAAGACCACCGGTGGCAGTGCGTGTTTACACAGCTTACACGATTCACCAAGAAATGAAGTTTGCAGAGGAAAAGCCTCAATTTCGCCAAATTCCACTATGCACCCCGACGCATGTAACCATCGCTCCAGCCAACCGCTGAGCATCCCATGCACGTTTACGAAGTCAGAACGCGTATAGAAATCTTCGGGACTTTTACGAGGATTCGTCCAATCATAGTTAGACATCACGCTCGCGCGCATGAAATCCCCGCTCCTTGCATCCAGCGTTATTCTAGCAGTCTGCACAACAGTGTGTGGCCAGCAGCAAGACCAAGGTGTCGAGAAGCGGCTCAGCGATCTCGAAAAGCGCGTAACCGCACTTGAGAAGGCTTCGCCGCTTTCATCGCCCCTGAAC
>Ga0137407_10000962_pt1 | contig 18896 bp, 23 predicted proteins | sample CZOMad2_2_16fung_FD_108410 | JGI IMG/M metagenome (GOLD analysis project Ga0137407, IMG submission 108410) | Vadose zone soil fungal communities from Angelo Coast Range Reserve, California, USA - CZOMad2_2_16fungal (Illumina Assembly) | ecosystem: Environmental > Terrestrial > Soil > Vadose... | reverse complement strand
GTAGTAGATGTTACCAGTAAAGGATTTAAACTAATAGAAAGAGCTCCCGGAGTTTCTGTAGAAGAAATCAAAAACAAGACTTCCGGTATTTTAATCATTGATGGAGAAGTGCCTGAAATGCGCTTTTAAGTAACTTAAGATTTAATATAAAATAAGGTCGCAAGCGTATAAAAGAAATATCTGGCCAGGCTTGCTATATTTAATAACAGCATTTTATCTGTAGTTATTGGATGATGCAATTGCGGGCAACATCCGTCTATTATATCTAATAGCATGACGATTACAAAGTAAAAGAATGTGCCCGTAGCAATCCAAAAAAGGGCTGAGTAAAAAATGCGCAGATTTTCATACTGCACGATATTGACGAGGCTATAAGCCGTAATTATAATGATGAAGCTATTTTGCAGGATATCCAGCAAAATTTTTTTCTGATCCGATCCTTCCACGAGATAATAGGTTACAATTGCTGAAAGAAGGCCTATCGTAACAATGTTTACTATTTCTTTAGGTCTCCCTTTCAGGATAGATTTAAAAACCTGAATGATAATTACAAATTCCAGTAAAGAAAAAATATGCCGGATAGAAGCCTGGTTGATATATTTTATCTGAAGAGTTTGTAATGCAAGATCCTGGCTAAAGTTGAGGAGGCAAAGTATCATCAGGTAGTTCAATACTTCTTTGTGATAAATTCCCCTTAAAAAAATAACCACGACCGGCAATAGCGGGAAAAAAATAACAACCTGTGAAAAGAAATCAATAAAGATATTACCGGTTTTGAGCATACAGCATTTTGGTTAAGTGCAAACCGGTTTTTCATAGAGATGATGTCAACAAGCTTAGAGTAAGAAAGGGGGAATCAAATTAATCAATCAGATTATTTTTGACTGCAAAAAAAACAAGCCCGGCTGTGTTTTTTGCACCAAAACGTTCCATTAAGCGATCTTTAATAGCTTCTACGGTTCTGGGGCTCACATCTAGTTTTTGAGCGATTTCCTGCGCCGTAAACTCCATACAAATATATTTAATCACCTCCCGCTCCCGATCGCTAACTGTTACTTCTGTATTGAGGTTGGGAATTACTTTGGTACGGGAATGTGATTTCTTAAGTAATATTCTGTTTACAAAATTGTTCAGGTAATAACCTTTGGTAGCAACTTCAACAATAGCGCGTTTAATTTCCGAGGGATCAGCACTTTTTAACAGGTATCCGTTAGCGCCAATTTCCATCATATGACTAACAAAACGCTCATCTTCGTACATTGTTAATGCGATGATGTGAATATGAGGATATTGTTTGGCAATCAGCTTTGTTGTTTCGATACCATCTTTTAGTGGCATCCGCAGGTCCATCAGGATCACGTCGGGAGCCGAAACCGCTAATCCATCCAACAATTCCTGACCATTTTCGGCTTCCTGTACAAATTTGATATTGTTATAAGGTCTTAATGACAATATAACTCCTTTACGGAATATTTTGTGATCATCGGCAATTGCTACTTTGATTACTCCCATAGGTATTGTATGATAAAATCCATTTAAAGTTACGCATTAATTTTTTTCTGCTATCCTGCCGGCCTTTGATCCTCCTCTTTGACCAATTCAATCGTCACTTTATAATAGGTCTGTGACATATCCTTTTCAAAGAAAATTTTCCCCTGCAATACTTTCAGCCGGCTTTGTATATTTTTTAAACCCAATCCCACATTGCTTTTATTTAATTTTTCAAAATCAGTTTGTGTAAGGCCACGGCCATCATGATGAATGCGTATAAAAAATTTATTGCCACTTGTATTCTGTGTAAGATGAATAAAGCTTGCATTGCTGTGTTTGAGAATATTGTTCACCAATTCCTGGATTACACGAAAAATGATCAGTTCATTTTCGACTTTCAATCGCTCTCTGTAATCATGAAAACGACAGCTTGCATTCATACTTCCGGAACCACTGATCTTTTGAAAAAGATCATTCACTGCAGACTCAAGCCCGAAATTTTTTAAAGTGGGAGGCATGAGGCTATGTGATATGTTTCGGATCAATTGGATGGTATCATCAATGATCTGTTTGGCATTATAAATACTTTGCAATTGCGTGCTCTTGTCGAGGTTTACAAAATTTTCGTTGAGATAAAGACGTGCGGTGGCAAGCAGGGGACCGGCATCGTCATGAAGATCAGCTGCTATTCGTTGGCGCTCTTCCTCCTGGAGGCGAATAGAAGCATTCAACAATGTTTTTTGCTGATCCTGCTCCATGCGCTGCAGTTGTTGCTGGTAGCGGATTACCTTGCGCTGATGGAAACTAATAAACACAATTAGTCCGATTGTCAATGCCAACATACCAATAGTGCCGAAAAACAGCACCATGGATATATTATTATCAGGGCTCAAAACTTGTAATAATACCATGTAGATTATCCAGGGGTTTGGGTTATATTTTCCTTACGGTTTTTCCAGGACATCTTCATAAGGTTTTTCAAATAGTGGATTCGGTGATGCAAAACGGTTTACCAGAAAAGCAATGCAAAAAATAAGATTGGTAATCACATTCGAAGCGTTATTGATGACCCAATATTTATGAAACTCTTTTTCAGAAAGATTATTCGCTATGATAAAAAGGAATAGTGTTCCCGACATATATATCATAAATGCAAGCACGATCCAGAAATTTGGTGTAGAATAAATAAATTGCTTTTGTGGTTTGCTAATTTGTTCAAAAAAATAGATCAGTGATAAACCAATAATCGCTATGGACTCGACAGAAGACGTAATCGAATCAAAACTTTTTTTATCTGCTTTTAAAAAAGTTACTGTTAAGAGCGCCAGAATTACAAGCGAAATAATAAGAATTATTTTTTTTATGAACTTACTATCAATGGATAAATAAAAAAAATACGCAAACATTGCGTATTCTATTATTGAAAACACCCCGAAAATTTTAAAGTTATTTTGATTCCCCCATTTTGTTGATGATTGGAAAACATCTACTAAAAACTCCAGCACTATATATATAAAAATTACCCATAGTGCTCTCGAGCTTTTTTTTAAACAAAAAGCCAGAAAAAATACTATGGGTAAAAGAGAAGAAAATAAACTTATTAACACTCTGGTTTAAATATATTCAAATATATATAAAAATGAGTGCAATAATTGTAATATTATAAGCTTCATTCGCTAAAACCAACTTAGGCCGCCCATCGATTTATCGCCTAAAAGCGCTTCTACCTTACCTAATTTACCAGTTCCATCAATAGCAGAATATTCCAAAATGGTATTGCCTTTTTCATCGACTCCTGCATATACCAGTGTTTGTCTTCCTGTTTCATCGATGGCATTATAAAATCTCATAGCAACACATCCTGGCTGAGCCAGTATTTGCTCTATTATGTTTTTTCCAACACTAAAACACTGAGCAATTTCACTGGGATGGGCATCCTGGTAATTTTTTACCATTTTTGCTCCTAATTCGTGATCTATTGCTTCACCAACGTTCGAAAAATTAATAACCTTTGTAGGGAGTTGAGCCTTGTCCATGATGTAAATTTTAGAGGTTTGTGATGTTAGTTTGATTACGTAAATAACCCTTAAAAAAAACATTTGTCAACGGTTCTTCATTCCGGTAAATAACCTTAAATTGCCTGTAGTTCATGTCAGTCGTTAATTTACTAGCATACCCATCGTTATTTTACTGGCAAAAATAAGGTAAGTTTCACATAGCTAATTAGTATTTTTACTAGTGTTTAAAATGTAAAAATGACATTATTAGGCAAAAAAATTCCACTTATTCACATTTTGCAAAAAAATGTGAATAAGTGGAATTGCTTACGGTGTTGCGGATTTTAAAAACGGAGCGTGTTAATTGAAGGTGACAGAGGTAAGTACCTGTTTGTTAGGTTGGTACAATTAAACTGATCTTTATTCGTTTCAAATGACCGATGAAACTGTCGTATTAGAATTTTTTTGCACTAAAAAAAGAAGAAGTTGACTGATACTGGATTTTATTGCTGCTTTTCATAGATATGGAAATCAGTTGCTGGACGGTAATCGGACATTGGATGGTTGAGATGTTCTGATCAATCAACTTCAAAACAAAAATAAGCGACTGAATGAGGCTGGACAAGAGCATATTTGCCCGTTTTTACTTATTCAGGAATTACTTCTCTGTTAGTAAAATTGCTATTGCGATATTGTGTATTTTCGACATTTAAAATTATACCAGAGAAAAAGTGGAAAATGACTTAGGGCAGACGAAATAAAATGGATAGATTGGTTACGAGTATTTATTACAAAATAAAACATATCTAATACCCAAATTCTACAACTAACCCTTATGAGTGCTGAATTAATAATCAAGGTATCGATTGCAGATGACCATAAAATTTTTCGTGATGGCATCAAAATGGCACTAAAAAACAGGGAATACCTGAAAATTCTTTGGGAAGCCGAAGACGGGAAGGACCTCGTTCACAAAATGCAGCTCAAACGCCCGGACGTATTGCTGATGGATATCCGGATGCCTGAGGTAGATGGAATCAATGCCATCGGACTTTTGCGCAAAGAATATGAAGAAGTGAAGATCATTGTTCTGACCATGTATGATGACCAGGAAATGATCTCCAAAATGATGGAAATGGGAGCCAATGCATATCTCACCAAAACCACAGATCCGGATGAAATTTACCAGGCGATCCTTGCCTGTATGAATGATGATTTTTATTTCAACGACCTCGTGAATAAGGCTGTTCTATCAAAATTGCAAACCAAGCGACAGGTCAGGCAGTTCTATCCTGATCCTATAAAATTTTCTGAAAAAGAAGTGCGCATTCTCCGTTTGCTCGCGCAGGATAAAACGACGGAGGAAATTTCGAAAGAGGTTTTCCTGAGTCCACGTACGATCGAAACCATTCGCCAGAATATGAAAACAAAAGTCGGGGCAAAGACAATTGCCGGACTCATCATGTATGGTATGAGAAATAAATTAATTGATTAACTTGTTTTAGTAGGGCAATGTAACGATCCCACTTTTGATGGCATATAACGCCAATCCCACCCGGCTCCGGGCATTTAATTTTATAAACAATGAATCCCTGTAATTGTCTATCGTTCTCGGACTGATTTTCATCTTCAATGCAATTTCTTTATAGGTCAGGTCTGTACTAGCTAATTTTAAAAAAGTCAATTCATTTGGACTCAAAATGATTGTATGCAGCATAGAATTCCTGAGGCCATCATTTTTAAAAAGGTTCACCAACCTGCCGGTTGTATTATGCGAATAATAATATCCTGTATTCATGACCGATTGAATGGCGTAACGCAATTCACCCGGATGTATATCTTTTTTCAAAAACCCTTTTACACCCGTCTGTAACAATTGTATCAATGCTATTTCTGAATCGTACATTGTTAAAACCAAAACATGCATTTCAGGATATTGTGTACGCAACCATTTAGCCGTTTCATATCCATCTATCAATGGCATGTTCAGGTCAAGAATTACCAGGTCGGGTAAATTTCCTGGCTGCAGTTTTTCCATGAATTCTTTTCCGTTGCCTGCAAGCAAAGTGATCTTGCAATCTTCAAAGGTATTGACAACAGTAGCAAGGGCGTCCCGTAATAGAATATGGTCGTCTACAAGTGCTATTTTTACTGGTTTATCTTTTATTCCCTCCATAGTATTATAAAGGAGTAGTTACAGTGATCCTTGTTCCCTTGCCGGGATTGCTCTCTATATCCAGGTCAGCATTGATAAGCTTTGCTCTTTTTTGCATATTGTTGATGCCACCCGCAACATTATTTTTCCCATTATTAAGAAAACCTGTATCGAATCCCTTGCCATTGTCCTGTATATACATTTTTACATTATCCTCGATACAGCATAAAAGAATGATAATTTCACGAGCGCAGGAATGGCGCACAATATTATTAACTGCTTCCTGTAATATACGAAAAAGAATGATCTCCCTTTGCTCGTTCAGGTATTGATAACTTCCCCTGATATCAAAAACCACCCGGAATTTTCCTGTCTTTTGCAACTGGCTTACCTGCAGTTCAATTGCTTTTTGAAGGCCACCGTTTTTGATGAGATCAGAACTCAGGCTTTTTGATAAATCCCGGAGATCATCAAGTGCCTTTGTTAGTAGCTCTGCTGAATGATTGATCAGTTCAGTAGTTAGTTCCCGATCCTCAAGATCCAATGTATTTAAATTTAGTTTTGCAAGAGACAAAAATTGTCCAACATTATCATGGATTTCACGTGATATATACTGCAAAGTTTCTTCCTGCATTTCAAGTTGCGCTTTAAACAATTCCTTATCATAATTCATCTTGATTGTTTCCAGTTCTTTTGCAAAACGTCGTTGCTTTTTTTGGTGCAAAAAAAGAATCGTAATTATAAATCCTATCAACAATAGTATCAGGAAAATTACTACAATTAAAAATATCATTAATATGATGTGGCTTCTTTCTTGCATAAATAAGCCTTTATAAATAATAGAAAAAGTATTGTATATAAAATATAATTTAAAGAAAAAACAATATTGAAGTATGAAGGCATGTTTTTTAATATATATTCAGATAGAAGATAAATTGGTATGCTACAGCAATTGTAAAATAATATTCCAGTAACTACCCAAAAAGAGGAATGGTTCTTTAAAATTATTTTATGTGAAATGAAAAGTTCAAAAAAATAAAAAAAACAAGGTATAATCAAAAATAAAGACTCTATTACAGGAAGCCAAGAATTCGAACGATAACAGAGAGATGAATAGTTAATGCCTATACAAAAAACTAAAATTAAAAAAGAGATAAAAAGAGTCTTTATTGTCATTTTTAGTTTAACATTATTTATATTATTTTTTATATAAATAAAGAAGATAGTTATTTCGAACAACATGAATATGCTTATTGATATACTTTCATTTTTTGCATTTGGTAAGAATAATTCATAGTATATAGATATGCAATCAATCAACAATGACGCGCTTATATAATATGTAATAAATTGTAATTGTTTATCTCGATTTCTACTTTTGCAGCTTACAATAAACGCTACAACAGTTACTCCGATCATTATCCAATCGCTGAAAAAGTACTGTGATAAATAATAGTGGTCCAATTTTCTCCCGGTCTAAAGGGATTGTGAAAATAGAAGAAATGAATATGCAGTGTAAGCGTTAAATAACCCTTTTATTGCAAGAAATATAACGTAAATTATTCGGGCTCGAGCCCGTTTTAGATTCCGGGGAGATAATAAGAGAAAGGCTACAGGTCAAAAAAAAGCCTGCTTTTTTGTTTTCATCCGCTTACCGTTCCACACAAAAAAGCAGGCAAATATTGTTATTAACAGGTTGGCTGAGAAAAGGATAAGGCTTAGCAAAGGATTTGGATCAAGCGTTCAATGTGGATACTGAATCAGGATGTTTTTCATAGATCAATGCGATGTGTTGCAGATTTCAAAGGATAGCTGATTCTTTTTTGCAGGGTATAATAAGATCGGTTTTTAAAAAGAAAGTTGATTGACATTGGACTTTGCACGGCATTCAAGGAATATTGGAAACTTTTTATGGACGGTAATCTAGGACATTGGATAGTCTGAGGCTGCTCGTTCCTCGTCAATCAACTTCTAAACAAAAGTAGATGTGCATAACTATGTGGACAAGAGCAGTAATGCCCGATTTTAACTATTCGGTTTTTACGAGCTGAATCGTAAGAAACCAGAACTATACTAGGACAATCACGATACCTGCCGCGTAGAATCCCCGCCATTAAAATAGTTTTTAGTATAATCCGAAAAGGCATAATTTCGTAATATCCCTATAGTAAGTGTCACAAAAATTTTTCATTTTACCAGTCAATTGTAAGCATGATCAAAGGCTTAAAATTTGAACCGTATGAAAAAACCCGACTTAAACAAGACCATAAAAGTGATAATCGCAGATGACCATGCGCTTTTCAGGGCCGGCGTGAAAACTGCTTTATCTATTAAAAAAGATGTGGAGTTGGTCGCCGAGGCAGATAATGGCATGCAACTGCTCAATTTGCTTAAACATATTGAGCCGGATGTGATTTTGCTGGATATCCAGATGCCTATCATGGATGGCATTGCCACCCTGCCAGAAATCCGGAAACTTTACCCACAAGTTAAAGTGATTATACTTTCCATGCATAACGATCATTCCATGATATCCAAGCTCATGGAAATTGGGGCGAATTCTTACCTCACCAAGAATTCTGATTCGGAGAATATATATAATGCCATAAAAACCTGTTATGAACAGGAATTTTTCTTCAATGAACTGACGAATAAGGCACTACTTACCGGATTGCGCACCAAACGCGGTGACCCAGGAGCCCAGCAGGAAATCAGCCTAAGTGAAAAGGAATTGACGATCTTAAAACTCATGTGTGAGGAAAAAACTACTAAGGAGATCGCCGACATGGTCGAAATAAGTCCAAGAACTGTAGAAGCCATCCGGGATAAGCTGAAAACCAAGACTGGCGCAAAATCAATGGCTGGATTGGTTATGTATGCAATAAAAAATGGAATTATAGAACAGCAGTAATAAAGATTTTTTTATAATATTCCGGTCACTGATAATTATTTGCAGGATCGGAATTTTTTATTTTTTCCAACTATTGCCAGTGGGTGATTATATTAATTTTAACGGAAATATTGTTCGTTCAGACCAGCCCGTTATTACTACCGAAAGCAGGGGTTTCCGTTATGGGGATGGTATATTTGAAACCATGCGGGTAACTGCCGGTTCCATTATATTTTCGGAATATCATTTTGACAGGCTTTTTTCCGGTATTCAATTATTACAATTCGAACAGCCGGCATTTTTTACACGTGAAGTATTGGCACAACAAATAAATGATTTATGCAAAAGGAACAATCATCAGGCTTCTGCCCGCGTACGGCTTGTTGTCTTTCGTGGAAAGGGGGGATTGTATGATCCCGAAAACCATATTCCGAATTATGTTATTGAAAGCTGGCCGCTTGCAGGAGACAATAGCGATATCGAGAAAGAAGGATTAACTATTGACATCTTCCCGGATGCCAGGAAATCAACTGATATTTTCAGCAATCTCAAATCAAATAACTACCTGCCATATGCGATGGGGGCCTTGTATGCAAAAAAAAACGGATTAAACGATTGTTTTATTTTGAATAGTCATGGCCGTATTTGTGATAGCACGATTGCAAATATTTTTTGTATAAAAGATAAGATAATTTTTACTCCAGGTCTTTCTGAAGGATGTGTTTCAGGAGTAATGCGACGTTATTTATTTGCGAGCTTACTGGCAGCGGGGTTTACAGTTCAGGAAAAAGAAATGGAGCCAGCCTGGTTACAAACCGCAGATGAAATTTTCCTTACGAATGCTATCTTTGGAATTCGCTGGGTAGAATATTGGCGCGATCAATCATTCCAAAATAAAATTACCTCATCCATACATCAAAGATTCATCAAAAATATAGACTAACTGCTTCAACTGTTGAAACCATTCAGTGTTGTGTAAAAACGGGATGGTCCTGATGAAACGGTTCACAAGAAGGAAAACTTAGGATATCTATAGCAAAGTCCTGGAAAATAAATCAGCTTATTAATGAAACCATTTTAGCCGGATTAGCGGGATTCATTTTTGCATAAATACTGAGAAATTTTTCAACTGCCTGCATGCCATTTTTGCCCAATGCAACAGAATAATTATTCACATATAAATCTATATGCTGCTTCATTACCTGTTCTTCCATTTCCTGTGAGTGTTTTTTCACAAATGGCGGAATTTCCGGGTAATTACTGAAAGCGTATTCAACACTTTGTTTAATCAATTGTCCCACTTTTTTTTGAATAGCCGTATCAATATCTTTTCGGATAACAATCCCTCCTAACGGTATAGGATATCCTGTTTCGGTTTCCCAATATTCTCCCAGGTCCATTAATTTAATCAGCCCTTTTTGCATATAAGTAAAGCGGTTCTCATGAATAATAACCCCGGCATCAACTTTTTCTTTCAATACTGCCTCTTCAATATCAGAGAAGATCATAAACTTTTTATGAGTTGCATCAGGGTATGCCAGGGAAAATAAAATATGTGCACTGGTATTTTCTCCTGGAATAGCAACGACCGCATTTTTTATTTCGTTATCGGGGATATTTTTTTTTGCAATGAGTAAAGGACCTACTCCTTTCCCAAGCGCACCTCCTGAATCTAATAGGTTATACTGGTTTAAAACAAGCGGTAATACACCATAACTGATTTTACTGATTGCGAGCTTGTTTTGCAATGCCCATTCGTTAAGAGTTTGTACGTCTTCCAACACCATATCAAAAGATAGCCCTTCCGTTTCAATTTTTTTATTGATGAGAGCATCAAATATAAAAGTATCGTTCGGACATGGGCTAAATCCTAAAGTAAGCTTCATCGTAAATGGTCAGTTTATTAATCAATAAAATTAATTGTTCATTCAATGCAACAATGGATTCTTTAATGGTCCATTTCGATTTATCTCTTTCGCCGATATAATTCGAAACTGCTCTTATCTGCAAAAAAGGGATTTTTTCCTGTAAACAAACATAATGAAAAGCTGCTCCTTCCATGCTTTCAACAAACGGCGCATAATTTTGTTGATACCAGTCAATTCTATTTTTATTTGTTGTGATCTCATTTACACTCACAGCATTCACCTGTTCAAAGGCTGCAAGAGATAATAGTTTTTGATGGGGATTTACGAGGCGGCCATCAACGAAAGGAAGATCATTTTTGCCAGCAAGTTTTAAATCAAAAATATCTTTGAAAAGATTAGTTTCCGCTACCCCCATATCTGCCACCACATCTTTGTATATTGAAACGATTGTATTGTTTTTATTTTGACGGAAGCAACCAGCAATTCCTGCCTGTATAATCATGTCAGGACGCTGGTTATTGATATGCCTGGTAAGGAAATAAGTGGTTGATACCAGACCAATACCGGTAATTGCTATTTCTATTTTGAAGTTTTCCTGTTTATATTTTTTTTCTTCAATAAAAATGCCGGCATCCTGTATTTCATTGCGGGTGGCAGCGATGATAAGAATATACATATAGCAAATATCCATAAACATTGACAATCCTGTACTATCCATTACCTTTGCAAAAATTTTTTAGTGCAATGGTGTACCTCACCCGATTAGAACATTTTAATGCGGCACACAAGCTGTATAATCCTGCCTGGAGCAGGGAGCAGAATGATGCAGTTTTTGGTAAGTGTGCCAATGAAAACTGGCATGGGCACAATTATGAATTATATGTAACAATAAAAGGAGAACCGGATCCTTATACAGGTTTTTTGTTTGATGTAAAAAAATTAAGTGAGATTATTAAAAGCCAGGTCGTCGATAAATTGGATCATAAGAATCTCAATATGGATGTAGATTTTCTAAAGAATAAAATGTGTTCTACAGAAAATCTCGCAATTGGTATCTGGCAGCAATTAATTCCTTTCATACCTAAAGAAATTCAATTGCATTGTATCAAGCTCTATGAAACTCCGAGGATTTATGTTGAATATTTCGGCTGACAAAATATTTTTTTCAAAGTTTGTTATATAAACAATATCATAATGAATTTGTTACTTTAATCCTGTTGGATTTTGACGAACGGGCCATGATATCCGGTTCGATCTATCAATTAAACCTGCAAAGTCACCTATCCGACTATAAACTATAGACTGTAAAACTTATCTTGTAATTAATTATGGATAAAAAAGTGGCTATTTTCAGAAAAGAGCATTTTAATGCAGCACATCGGCTCTTTGTGCCTGAATGGGACGATGCCAAAAACTATGAGGTATTCGGAAAATGCAGTAATCCTAATTATCATGGGCATAATTATGACCTTGTTGTTAAGGTGACAGGCAATCCTGATCCGAAAACAGGATATGTTATGAATCTGAAATTGCTTTCTGATATCATCACTGAAAATGTGCTGGATAAATTTGATCATAAGAATCTAAATCTGGATACAGGTTATTTTAAAAAACTTAATCCTACCGCCGAAAATATTGCGATCGTGATTTATGAAATTTTGCGCGACAAGATCGATCAGCAATTTGATCTTACCATACGTCTCTATGAAACAGAAAGGAATTTTGTAGAATACCCGGTGAAATAATTGTTTTGTAAGAAAAGATTTAATTATTCCATTACAGGGGAAAAGAAGTCCTGGTTATCTTGATAACAATATATCATCCGTTATAATCATTAAATCAATAAATTCATGGGATATAAAAAGCTGGAACAATATGACGACGAAGTTACTTCAGGCCTTATGGGCAATTACAAAAATTGCCTGGCATTATTAGGTGAAAATGCTGACCGGGAAGGATTGTTGAAAACTCCTGAACGTGTAGCGAAAGCCATGCAATTTCTTACACAGGGATATACCCTGGATGCTCATGCTATTTTAAATTCTGCTAAATTTCATGAGGAAGTGAGTGAAATGATTCTTGTGAAGGATATAGAGATATATAGTTTATGTGAACATCATATGCTGCCATTTTTCGGCAAAGCGCATATAGCGTATATACCCAATGGATGGATTACAGGCCTGAGCAAAATAGCCAGGGCGGTTGATACATATGCACGACGTTTGCAGGTGCAGGAAAGATTGACTACGCAAATACTACATGCAATAAGAGATACTTTGAATCCTTTGGGAGTGGCAGTAGTCATTGAAGCTTCTCATCTGTGTATGATGATGCGCGGCGTGCAAAAACAAAATTCAGTAACCACTACTTCTGCTTTTTGCGGTGAATTTGAAAGAAATGAAACACGGAGTGAATTTGTTAAACTGATCTCTGCCAGATTACATTAGAACCGGAACCATGATTTACATGATTGAATATGATTGTGAGGAAAATTGAAATACGCACGGGGATATTTCTTCATAAACATATTCATTTCCTCATAATCGTCTTCAATCACGCAAATCATGGTTCTGAAGATTTTCTTTGTTGAATCCGGTCTTTGTGGCATATTTGTTTCGTAAATGTCTAATGAATATGAAGCATGCGTATGTTTTCCCGGGGCAGGGTTCCCAATTTCCGGGAATGGGACAGGATCATTACACAAAAAGCGTCTTCGCAAAAAAATTATATGAACAGGCTAATGAAATAGCAGGCTTCAGAATTTCGGATATTATGTTCAACGGAAGTGAGGACGACCTCAAACAAACTAAAGTTACACAGCCTGCAGTATTTCTTCATTCAGTGATTGCTTTCAAAAGTATTGATAATATCAGGCCGGATATGGTTGCCGGGCATTCGTTGGGAGAATTTTCTGCCCTGGTAGCGAATGGGGGATTGAGTTTTGAAGATGCGATGCAACTGGTAATTATACGCGCAATAGCGATGCAAAAAGCTTGTGAACTGGTTCCTTCCACAATGGCTGCTGTATTGTCATTAGATGATGCAATGGTAGAAAAAATATGTGCCGAGGTGCAGGACGAAACAGGCGGAATAGTAGTTCCTGCCAATTATAACTGCCCCGGGCAATTAGTGATCAGCGGTTCAATCCGTGCGGTTGAACTTGCATGCCAAAGAATGAAAGCAGCAGGCGCAAAAAGGGCAATGATATTGCCTGTGGGAGGTGCATTTCATTCTCCATTAATGGCACCTGCACGCGAAGAGTTGAAAGCAACTATTGAAAAAACAACTTTCTATACTCCAACCTGCTCAATTTATCAAAATGTAGCAGCAAAAGCAGTTGTTGATAAAGATGAAATCAAAAAAAATTTGATCGAACAATTAACCGGTGCAGTCAGATGGACGCAGAGTATACAGACAATGATCGCTGATGGGGCTTCCACATTTACTGAAGTAGGTCCGGGAAAAGTATTGCAGGGGTTGATTGTTAAGATCAATAAAACCGTGCAGGTGGAAGGCGTCGATTGATATTTCCAGATCAGAAATTAATCGCACAATTCATCCATTCATTATCAAATGTAACATTGTCGTATTTGCTGTAGAAATTAATGGCGGGTTTATTCCATCCAAGTACCTGCCAGGCAATACCACCGAATTTTTTTTCTTTTGCTTCCTCAATCAGCCGGTCCAATAATAATTTGCCAATACCCTTTCCCCTGGATGCTTCAGTTACTACAATATCTTCGAGATACATGCGCTGGCCTTTCCAGGTTGAATATCGTATATAGTATAATGCGAAACCGAGGATAACATCCTGTTCACATGCTACAAATGCCCACCATACAGGTTTTTCACCGAAACCGCTTTCTGTAAAATGATCTAATGTTACTGTTACTTCATCCTCCGCTTTTTCGTATTCAGCCAGCTCACGAACCAATTCTAACAGCCTTGGGCAATCTTGTTTAATTGTTTTTCTGATTATTATTCCCATCGTATTATTATATTATTTTTTTCTTGTTGCTTTAAATATTCCATTGGGCTGTATCGATAACAATTCAGTTACTTCGTTTTTATCGTTCATATTGAATTGAACGGTAAATCCATTAAGCGATTTGATGCTGAATTTATTATTTTCTGTCGGAACCAGTTCATATTCCGGTTGCCCTGGTACAAATAGAAATAAAGTTTTGTCATTCTTCAGATACACTTTTGCAATTATACCGCCCAGGTCGTATTCCCCAATATATTTCTGCAGATTATCTTTTCCAATTTCTTTTGGCTTTGGTATTTTATTGAATACAATGGGATCTTTTAATGCCGGTTCAAAAGAAACAGACGCTCTTTCTATTTCACCTGAAAGATTCATTTGAAATTGAATCGGAATACTTTTTTCTGATACATCAATGCCATATTTCGGATCCTTTTCGAGCGGTTCGAACATATCATAATGATAGTGTCTCAACCACATAGTATGTTTCCCCACATAAAGAAATAAGGAATCGTGCTGCAATGAAATTTCAAAAACTCCGTAACCATTATTTTTATATAACCCTGTATAATCTTTTAGATCATGAGATGGTTTCGTATTTAATTTGCGATTTGAAATATTACTTTTTTCTCCCTCTTTTGCCGCTGCCTTTGTTTTATCATCGGCCTTTTTTAGATCTGAATTCCAGTCAAAATATTTCAACTTAAGCATTCTGTCCGCGATTAAATTTCTCACTATGGAAGGGACAGAAGAATTACTTTGATTTACCAGTACAACAATGCCTATACTGTCTGATGGGAAGAAGCAGGTCATGGCTGAAAACCCATCAATATTTCCCCCATGCATTACACGATAGTGGCCTTTGTAAGAAGACAATATCCATCCGAAACCATAATCTGAAAAATATATTTCCGGTTGTTCTTTTGATGGAACTGTGCCTGTACCTCCAATACTCATTTGCGAGCTTATCGCTTCACTCACATATCCATCCGGTAAGATTTCTTTACTGTTGAATTTTCCATGGTTTATCCAGGTGATCAGCCAGTTGGACATATCATTCACACTGCTGTTTATACTTCCGGCCGGTCCCATTGCATCGATATGAAAATAATCTGTTTTGCTGATGAGGATGTCTTTTAAAAGATTGTAACCTATCGCTGCATCATCACTCTTCGTCATATCTTCAATGGAAAAGACTGAGCGGTTCATGTTTAAAGGTTGAAAAATTTTTTCGCGTATATTTTCTTCCCAACTTTTACCTGTGAGTTTCTCAGCGACTACGCCCTGAGTCATAAACATGAAATTATTATATTGCCATTTTTCCCTATACCCAGCGCTGGGCTCCATATATTGAATACGATGTATCAGGCTGTCTCTCGAAGATGTAGAAAAAAAATACCAGGAATAATCATGTCTTGGTAAGCCGGTACGATGACACATCATATCCCGCAATGTGATCTTATCATTCATTTCATCATTATAAAATTTTAATTCTGGCAAATAGTTTCTTACCGGTTTGTCAAAATCCAGTTTGCCATCCTGTCTCAGAATGCCAAGGAGAGAAGCTGTAAATGCTTTGGTGCAGGAACCAATTGCAAATAAGGTATTGGGAGTAACCGGGATTTTCTTTTCAAAATCACGATATCCAAAACCTTTTGCGTATATGACTTTATTTTTTTCTACTACTGCAACAGCGAAACCTACTGCCCGCCAATCCTTGAGCGCTCGGGCAAAAGCAGTATCCAATCCTGCAAAACGTTTATCAATTGTTGATTTTTGAGCGAACGAAGTGATACTTATGATGCAAAGTATCAGGTATATAATTTTTCTCATAAGCTTTTTGTAGAAGGGTTAAGGTGTTGGGCTTAGGGCGTGAACTACTGGTCATGCTCTTACGCTCTACGTCTTTGTACCATTATAGAAATGTTTCGATTTTTATTTCAGTGCCTGCTCCAGATCATTCAAAATATCTTCTATATTTTCCATACCTACACTCATCCGTATAAGTCCATCTGTAATCCCATATTTTTCTCTCGCTTCTTTTGGCACGCTGTAATGAGTCATGGATGCGGGATGGCTCAACAGGGTATCACAAGTGCCAAGAGAAACTGTACGTGTGCACATATTCAACTTGTTCATAAAATGAATTCCTGATTGCAAACCGTCTTTCAATTCAAAACTCATCATGGCGCCCGGATGACGCATTTGTTTTTTTGTTACCGCATAGTCGGGGTGAGATGATAACCCATTATAGTTTACTTTTATAATCGCCTGATGTGTTTCCAGGAATTTTGCGATAAGCATTGCATTCTGACAATGCCTTTCCATCCGGACCTCGAGCGTTTTCATTCCGTTGATCAACAAAAAAGCATCGAATGGATTGCTGTTTCCCCCTAATAATTTATGTGTTTTGGTAGCTTTTGTTTGCATGAATTCAATATTCTTTCCTAATAATACGCCACCAATGGAAGTACCATGACCATTTAAAAATTTGGTAGTTGAATGGATTACAAAATCCACATCGTACCTGAAAGGTTGTTGCAAATAAGGAGTAGCAAAAGTGTTGTCGCAGGCTACAATGATATTCTTTTGTTTTGCAAGTTTGCTCAATGAATCGATATCAACGCATTGAATGGTCGGATTGGCAGGTGTTTCTAAATATAACATGCGTATGGAATCATCTGCTTGCAATATTGCTTCCGCTTTATTCAGGTCACGCAGATCGGCAACAATCGTTTCAATACCCAGGGCCGGCAACATATTCTGTACCATTTCTTCTGTGCCTCCGTATAACGAAAAATGCGTAAGAATTTTGTCACCTGCTTTCAGATTCATCAGCATTAACGTGCTGATGGCTGCCATACCTGATGCATGAAGAATAGCTTTAAGATGGAGTGGATTTCCGTTATTATCGCTAATACCAAAACTTTCCATGGCTGCAATTTTGTTTTCTGCTTCGGTAAATGTCGGATTGCCCCACCGAGTATAAATATATCCGGGTTCTTTTCCACTGAACCGGCGCATTCCCTGTTCGGCATTATCATATACAAAAGTACTGCTCGCATATATTGGGGTGAGGTGTGCGTAGTTGGGATCCTGTTGATGACCCCCATGAATTGCCAATGAGCTAAAACCGGTCAGCGGAGTTTTTTTTTCTGTCATTTGTTGCGTGAGTAATTAATTTTGTGAGTGATATGGATCAAAAATAAACCATAATTCTTTATGAAAGAGTTACTCGATCAATATGCCAGGTATAATGTATGGGCACATAAAAAATTACTTGAACTTATCAACACGCTTAATATAGAGCAACAGCACCAGGAAGTAGCGAGCAGCTTCAATAGTTTATACAAAACAGTTTTTCATGTATGGGGAGCTGAAACTGTTTGGTGGCGACGCTTGAATAAAGAAAATTCGTTTATAGCCGGTGATCCATTCAACGGCTCAATGATAAACCTGTCTGCAGGATTGGAGCAACTCGACGCACAATGCATGAACTGGGTATTAGGGAGCGATGAAAATGGATTGAAAGAAAAAATTGCGTACAATAATTCAAAGGGAGAAAAATTTGATCAACCCATCAATAAACTGCTACTGCAATTGTTCAATCATAACACTTATCATAATGGGCAAATTGTAACAATGCTTCGTCAACTAGAGGTTGAAAAAATTCCACAAACTGATTTTATTACCTGGACGAGAGAGCAGTTGTAGATTAATATTAAAAAACAATTTAATCTTCGGGGCTATTTTTTTATTTAGATTTTGAAAAATCTTTTACACATCATGCATCATGATAATCCCTCAATCCTTTAATCATGGTTCAAACCCCATTTAACCAATGTAGCACCCCAGGTAAATCCACCACCGAAAGCAGCGAGTACAAGATTGTCTCCTTTTTTGAGTTGATTTTCCCATTCCCATAAACACAAAGGAATAGTCGCAGCTGTTGTATTGCCATAACGTTGTATGTTGATCATAACCTTTTCCTGGGAAAGCCCCATGCGACTGGCAGTAGCGTCAATAATTCTTTTGTTGGCCTGGTGAGGTACGAGCCATGCAATATCGGAACCGGTAAGGTTATTGCGTTCGAGCAATTCAGCGCTAACATCGGCCATGCCTTTTACGGCGAATTTAAATACAGCCTGTCCTTCCTGGTAAATAAAATGTTCTTTGTTTGCAACTGTCTCGTAACTCGAAGGTCGCAAAGATCCGCCGGCTTTCATATGCAGAACCCCTTTTCCACTGCCATCACTTCTGAGAATGCTATCCAATACCCCAAATCCCTCAATATTCGGTTCAAGTAATACTGCTCCTGCGCCATCTCCAAAAATAATACAGGTACTTCTGTCGCTGTAATCAACAATGGCGCTCATTTTGTCGGCCCCCACTACAACAACTTTTTTATATCGGCCGCTTTCGATAAGCGCAGCGCCGGTAGTAAGGCTGTACAAAAATCCTGAGCAAGCAGCGGCCAGGTCAAAGCCCCAGGCGTTTTTGGCCCCTACTT
>Ga0137407_10000961_pt1 | contig 18900 bp, 16 predicted proteins | sample CZOMad2_2_16fung_FD_108410 | JGI IMG/M metagenome (GOLD analysis project Ga0137407, IMG submission 108410) | Vadose zone soil fungal communities from Angelo Coast Range Reserve, California, USA - CZOMad2_2_16fungal (Illumina Assembly) | ecosystem: Environmental > Terrestrial > Soil > Vadose... | reverse complement strand
TGATGGAGGAGAGTTTGGTTTCGGTGCGGAGATGGGCATCAGCACCCAAAAATTGCACTGCCGCGGACCATTCGCGCTGGCAGAATTAACTTCCGCAAAGTATGCAGTGATTGGCAGCGGACAAGTGAGATAGGAATCATGGCGGCCGAATCACGCCTGCCGTGCGTGGTTTCCTTGGCGAGATACAGATGAGGTGAACGACGTTGCTTCAGCCCGGTGACATGGCCCCCGATTTCGATGTTCCTGTCCTGATCGGAGGCGTAAAAAAGCAGTTCCGCCTCTCAGAGCGTCGGGGCATACAGAATCTGGCGCTCGCTTTTTATCCCATGAACTGGGAGCCTGTCAGCGCGCGGCAAATGGTTGGGTATCAGGTGGAGCGGGAAAAAATCCTGGAGCGCCAGGCCGAAGTGGTCGCCATCAGCGTGGACCACATCATGAACGCGACCGCCTGGGAGCGCGAGATCGGCCCCTTCGATTTTCTGCTGGCCAGCGATTTCTGGCCGCACGGCGACGTCAGCCGCAGATACGGCGTGCTTCGTGAACATGAGCCTTGGGCTGGAGCCAGTGAGCGGGCCGTTTTTGTCATCGACAAAGCTGGCCAGGTCGCATTCAGTAAGGTCTATCCCATGAACCAGCTTCCAGATCTCGACGAGACGCTCGAGGCGTTGCGTGGGCGGTAGAGGCTACGGAAAATTCTCTCAACAGGCCAATCGTAAAGCCCATGCGTGATCAGGACAAAAAGACAGCAGAGAAAAAGATCAGCGCAAAGCTAATGCGGGCAATCCGTATTCACGCCTATGGCGGTCCCGAAGTAATGCGATTGGAAGACCTCCCTATTCCCATTCCCGGCCCAGGACAGGCCGTCGTGCGAGTCCAAGCGGCAAGCCTGAATTTTCTAGACGTCCAGAGACGTCGTGGCGAACTTGTTGGGCAAGCTTTCTATAAACGCACGGGCGCCAGTGGATCAGATCTCCCTGCAACTCTCGGAAGTCAAGGAGTTGGAATTGTGGAAACGGTCGGTCCCGAGGTCGGCCATATTCAACCGGGAGAGCGTGTCAGCTTCGTAGGGGATTCCTACGCCACCCATGCCCTGGTCCCAGCTGCGCGACTGATCCCCGTACCCAATGGTCTGGGCCTGGAAGAAGCTGCAGCTGGGATGAACCAGGGATTCCTCGCCTACGCGTTCACACATTTTGCCTATCCGGTCAAGCCAGGAGACTGGTGCCTGATCCAAGCAGCGGCAGGAGGGATTGGGCTCTTGCTCTGTCAGATGGCAAAGATTCGCAAGGGACGGGTGATCGGCGTGACCTCGAGCCAGGAGAAAGAGAAATTTGTGAGAGAGGCCGGCGCCGATGAGGTAATCATTTCCAGACAGGCTGATATTGCCAAGGAAGCCAGACGCGTCACCGAGGGTCGCGGGGTGAACGTTGTGTATGACGGGGTTGGGAAAGACACATTTGCGGCGAGCCTCGATAGCCTTGCTCTCGGAGGTTACCTGGTGATCTACGGGCAGGCGAGTGGATACGTTCCTCCGTTCGACTTGATGACGCTCCAGGAAAAAGGCTCGCTGTTTCTCACGCGCTCGAATGGCCTCCCCTATCTCAAGCAGTACCCTCATTACCTGCAGCAGCTCGTCGCCTGGATACGGCAGGGGCAGCTTTCCATCAGGATTGATCGCACCTACCCGCTCGCCGATGCTGCTCAGGCCCATGCTGCGTTCGAACAGCGGCAGATTAGCGGCAGGGTGTTGCTTGTTCCATAACCTGAGAACCATTGCACGAACAAGAATCAGGCCAAACAGGAGTCCGATGAAATTTATCTCCGCAGCGGTTCTTTTCATCTTTCTTTTTCCCAACCTAAGTGGTACATCGCAATCGGCTCTGCCGCCCAACCGCGCGGCTCCGCTCTTCGGATTCCGTAACTCGTCCGACGAGATGGCGCAAGAAATCCGCTTCATGGTCGTACCCGATCCGAAACTTGCCGAGGAGCATCTGCGCATCCTCACCCAGGCGCCGCACATGGCGGGCACGCCGGAGGACAAGGCGACAGCCGACTATGTGGCCCAGAAATTCCGCGAAGCTGGCCTCGAAACCGAGATTGTCGAATACCGCATCTGGATGAACTACCCGGCGGAAATCCGCGTGGATGTGACCGCGCCCCCTGGCGTCAGCATGCACGGCCCCACCCGCGAGCGGGTGAGTGGCGATCCCTACCAGGATGACCCTCGCGTCGTCATGCCTTTCAACAGCATGTCGCCGTCGGGTGACGTCGAAGCCGAAGTGGTGTACGCGAACTACGGATCCCCGGACGACTTTCAGAAACTCGAGCAGCTCAAAATAGATGTCCGCGGCAAGATCATGCTAGTGCGTTACGGACAGAACTTTCGCGGCGTGAAAGCATTTGTTGCACAGGAACACGGTGCCGCGGGCGTGCTCCTCTACTCCGACCCCGCCGACGACGGCTGGCGCCATGGAGACAAATACCCGCAGGGCCCGTGGCGTCCCGACACCGGGGTGCAGCGCGGTTCCATTGGCTACATGTTCCAGTTCCCCGGCGATCCCACCACGCCCGGCATTGCGTCCGTGCCATCGCTACCCGATGCCAAGCGCACGTCGCCCGATCAGTCAGCGCAGCTCCCAAAAATTCCCACAACACCGATCTCCTACGCCGACGCCTGGCCGATCCTCGAGCACCTGGGCGGCCCAGACTCGCCGCGGGAGTGGCAAGGTTCGCTGCCCTTCACCTACCACGTCGGACCCGGGCCGACAAAAGTGAATATGCATCTTAAGCAGGATTATCAACTGCGCACCATCTGGAACGTAATCGGACGAGTGCGTGGCAGCGAACTGCCCGACGAGTGGGTGGTGGCCGGCAATCACCGCGATGCCTGGGTCTATGGGGCGGTCGACCCCAATAGCGGCACGGCGGCAATGCTGGAGGCGGTCCACGGAATAGGCGAGCTGCTCGAGTCGGGCTGGAAGCCGAAGCGGGCTATCGTATTCGGCAGCTGGGACGCCGAAGAAGAAGGACTCATCGGCTCCACCGAATGGGGCGAGCAGCATGAAGCGGAGCTGGCCAATGCGGTCGCCTACTTCAACATGGATGTAGCGGTCTCAGGTCCGAAATTCGGCGCGTCGTCGGTGCCCACACTGAAGCAGTTTCTTCGGGAAGTAGCGAAGGTCGTCCCCGGGCCCAAGGGCGGCATGCTCTATGACGATTGGCGAAAGACCAGTCAATCGGGAGCGGATGCTGAGCGGAGACCCACACAGGACATCGGCGGTACGGAACGTGCCCCCGCAGCCCAGAGCAAGTCTGATGTCTCGGTCGGCGACCTGGGTAGCGGATCGGACTACACCGTCTTCCTGCAGCATCTGGGCGTGCCCTCCGCGGACGTGAGTTCATCCGGATCCTATGGCGTCTATCACTCGGTCTTCGACAACTTCAACTGGTTCAAGAAATTTGGCGATCCCGATTTCATTTACGAGCAAGAGATGGCGCGTGTCTTTGGGGTTGAAACCATTCGCATGGCAGACGCTGACGTGCTGCCCTACGACTACGAAGAGTACGGCAAAGAAATCGTTGTTTACATAGACGCTGCCCGGAGGAGGGCAGACAATACTTTCGGCAGTCAATCGCCCAATTTTGCCGAGGCCGCCCGCGCCGCACATCAATTCGAGCAGGCGGGAGCAAAGATGCTGCACAAGCAGCGGAATCCGGGCAACGACTCGGCCCGGCTCAATCAGAGTCTGCGTCAAGCGGAACGTGCCTTGCTGATTCCGGAGGGGCTACCCAACCGTCCCTGGTTCCGTCATGCCATTTATGCCCCAGGACAGTACACCGGCTATGCTGCAGTGGTGATCCCCGGCGTGAATGAGGCCATCGACAAGCACGATCTGGAGCGGACTCGGCGGCAGATTGCAGTCCTGGCTGCGGCGCTCAATCGCGCAGCCAGGATGCTGGAGGGCTCTCGCTGATGATGGCGGAAAACGCGGTCACTCAGATCCTGAAGACTCTGCCTTCGGCAGCAGGTGCGACCTTTCTCGCGTTATTTCCGATTGTGAATCCATTCGGCGGGATACCCCTGTTTTTCTCGCTCACCTCGGGCTTCCCAGCAAGCGAGCGCAACCGCACTGCCGGGAAGACTGCCATGTATGTGTTTGGCATCCTGGTGGTCTTCATGTTCTTTGGACGCTTCGTGCTCAATTTTTTTGGAATCTCGCTGCCGGTGCTGAAAATTGCGGGCGGGCTGATCGTGGCCCACACGGCCTGGGGCATGGTCACAGCTTCAACCCGAATGACTCCCGCCGAGAGCGACGAAGCCACCGCCAAGAGTGACATTTCCTTGACTCCTATGGCGATGCCCATCCTTTCCGGACCGGGCTCCATCGGTGTGGTCATGGGCCTGGCGGCTCATGCCGACAGCATGATGACGTATCTCGGAATGGTGATCGGGATCGCTGCGCTGGGCCTCAGCGTTTATTTGTTCCTGCGTCTGGGAGGCCCGCTGGTGGCAAAGTTTGGTCCCGGAGCAGTCGCCGGCATCACCCGAATCTTCGGGTTCCTCATTTTTGCGGTGGCCGTGCAGTTAGTCTGGAACGGCGTAGCGGATTTCCGGCAGTAGGCCGGTGCAGCGATGGGTGTCGGCACCCACTTCAGGCGCGATGCTACAGCCATAAGTGATCTAGCCACGGGAAAGTCAGCCAGGGCAAGATGTGGATGCCATGGCCTTCAATCCCGAATCAGCAATGGTGCCGGAAGCAGAAATAATCTCTGCAGAAACACAAACCGAAGCAAGCCAGGTTTCCGCGGAGGACCCCGAGTCGTCCCGGATAACTTCTCCGGTGGCCTCCGATGTTTGGAGGCAGAGGGGTGAAGAGCTGGCCCCTGCGATCCTCGATTTTGAATCGCGCCCGGAACCGGGTTGGCGGGAGTGGAACGAACCGGTCCAGAGCGCGTCTGCAGGTGAGATGCCGGAGCAAGTTTCGGATATCCGGTTGATGCCAGACATCGAACTGGTTCAAGCCAGGAAGGCCTGGCTTCAACCTCTGCTCACGCAACTTCGCGAAAATTACAAAACCATTTGCCAAAAACGGGGCACTAGTTGCCGTGGGCGCGGTTGCTGCCCTGCTGGTGGTCAGTTTTGCGCATCGGCGTTCGCCCCTTCCTGCCGGCCTGCAAGGCGCAGAGAAGGTAGGGCAGGAAGTGCCTTTATCCAAACCTCAACTAACCAAAGCCCGGCGAAAGCGAATGGCTCAGGCCGTAGATAGACACCACCTGGCGAAATCGCAGGTCACGGCAAAGATGGCCGCTGAAGTTAAATCGCTAGCGCCCTCCTCAAGAGCGAAGGTCGCGATCGGCAAAGTTAGTCTCGCTTCCTCTCAGCAGCGCCTGTCATCTCCGCACTCGAAATCCAGTAGCGAAACGGACTTCGTGGCCAAGGACACCGTAACCCACGACGGCAACGGTGCGGTCGGACGAGCTCCGAAATAGCCTGCGCGATATCGAACCATGTGGGAGAGTCGCCCCCTTCGCTTTCTCTTAGGAGGGCTCTCGGCTGAGCAAAGCTCGGCGTCCCTGAAATTCGACCCAATGTTCCAGATGGAACATTTTGTACATACATTTATAGCTTCAAGATATTGCCAGCGCTATGCATCTGATTTGGGTGGCAACCGGCGCCGAAAGGTAGTCATCGCCTGGGACCGGCTGCGCCTCAGTTGGCCATATTTCAGTGGGTCGTACTGTCGAAACGAGCCCTTGCTCGGTAGAGGCGGGGTGCCTCCGAACTTCGCTCAGGGAGCTCCGGGCGCTCCCATACAACCAACTCTATTTGAGGCTGACCAGTTTTTCGACCAGCTCGGAGTAATCTTTCTTTTCCAGCCCGTGGACCTGCTTATTGTACTCATCCACCTTCGAGGAATAATTCATCGAGCAGAATTTGGGACCGCACATGGAGCAGAAGGCCGCCTCTTTGTAGTAATCGTCAGGCAGGGTTTCATCGTGCATCGAGCGCGCCGTCTCGGGATCGAGTGACAGCGCAAACTGTTTTTCCCAGTCGAATGTGTAGCGAGCATAACTGAGCGCATCGTCGCGATCCTGTGCGCCCGGGCGATGCCGCGCGAGATCTGCGGCGTGGGCGGCAATCTTATAGGCAATGATGCCGTCTTTGACATCTTTGTCATTGGGCAGACCCAGGTGTTCCTTGGGCGTGACGTAGCAGAGCATGGCGGCACCATGCCAGCCGATCATGGCCGCCCCGATCGCCGAGGTGATGTGGTCGTAGCCGGGAGCGATGTCAGTCACCAGCGGGCCCAGGGTATAGAACGGCGCTTCGTGGCAGAGTTCTGTTTCTTTGTCCACCTGCTCTTTGATCTTGTCCAGCGGGACGTGTCCCGGGCCTTCGATCATGACTTGCACGTCATGTTCCCAAGCTTTTTTCGTGAGTTCACCGAGAGTCTTGAGTTCCGCGAACTGGGCCTCGTCGCTGGCATCGGCGATGCAGCCGGGTCGCAAGCCATCGCCGAGAGAAAATGAAACATCGTGTTTGATGAAAATCTTGCAGATATCGTCAAAGCACTCGTAGAGAAAATTCTGTTTGTGATGATGTGCCATCCACTGCGCCAGAATTGCGCCGCCACGGCTGACGATCCCGGTAATGCGTTTTGAAACCATCGGCAGATATTGAATGAGCACGCCGGCATGGATGGTCATGTAGTCCACGCCCTGCTCCGCCTGTTCTTCGATCACTTCCAGCATGACTTGTTTGTTCAGGTCTTCAATCCGCTTCACCCTCGAGATGGCTTCGTAAATCGGCACGGTGCCGATGGGCACAGGCGAATGACGCAGAATCGCTTCTCGAATTTCGTGAATATTGCCGCCAGTGGAGAGATCCATCACCGTGTCGGCGCCGTAGTGTACGGACGTGTGCAGCTTCTTGAGTTCTTCGTTAATCTCCGACGTCACTGCCGAGTTTCCTATGTTGGAATTGATCTTGCACAGCGAGGCCACGCCGATGCACATCGGTTCGAGCTCGGGATGATTGATATTGGCGGGGATAATCATGCGTCCGCGGGATACTTCGTCGCGAACCAGCTCGGGCGAAAGTTTTTCGCGGTGGGCGACGTATCCCATTTCCTCGGTGACAACTCCGTTGCGGGCGTAGCGCATCTGGGAGAAATTGCCGTCGGTATTCTTAGCCCTGCGGTTTGCGATCCACTCTGCCCGAGACTGGGGAACGCCGCTTCCGTTGCTGCCATTGCCAGGAGTGCCGTTTGCAGGAGTCATTACCAAATTATCCTTTTGAAGTATCTGTTTGAAGATTATACGCTGCGTTGCGCGAGTTAATCAGGCGGGAAAATGTTTAAGGCCGCAGAGGTGGCGGTTCGAATTCCTCGATCGCAGGGCGGCAACATAACAATTCCCGCCTTGTCCGTCTAAGCCGGAGGCCCTAGAATCGACGGTTCAGTCCAGCGAGGTCCTCATGCGTGTATTCCGCTTCTTGCCGGCGTTCTCCTTGTTTCTGGTCGTCAGCAGTTTCGCCCAGTCCACTCCATCTCAGCTGGCTTTCAATCCCGACGCGATCGATAAGGCCATCGATCCCTGCGTCGATTTCTACCAGTACGCTTGCGGCAGCTGGCTGAAGAGAGCGGAAATCCCGGCGGATCAAACGTCATGGGCGAGCTTTGTCGAAATCCGTGAGAAAAATGCAGCCATCATGCGGGAAATCCTGGAGAAAGCGGCGGCTGAGAATCCTGGACGCGATAGCATCACCCAGAAGATCGGCGACTACTACGGTTCCTGCGTAGACGAAAAAGCGGTCGAAGCCAAGGGATTGAAGCCGCTGCAAGCGGAACTCGATCGCGTCGCGGGCGCGAAGGATAAGGCGGCGCTGATCGAAGCGATTGCCCGGATCCACCTGATTGGGCCCAGTCCGCTGTTCAATTTTTATTCATCGCCCGACCTGCACAGTGCCAATGACGTGATCGCCTATATTGACCAGGGCGGCCTGTCGCTGCCGGACCGGGACTACTACCTCAAAGACGATGCCAAGATGGCGGAGGCGCGGAAGAGCCTGGTCCAGTACGCGACTCAGCTGTTCACGCTGGCAGGTCAATCTTCGCAGCAGGCGGGAGATGCGGCGCAGACGGTGTTGCGCATCGAGAGCGCTCTGGCCAAGGCTTCCATGGACCGCACCGCGCGGCGCGATCCCAAGAATCGCGATCACAAAATGAGCCGCGATGAAGCGGTTGGCTTGGCGCCCAATTTCTATTTGAATCGTTATTTTGCCGCCGCCGCCGTGCCCAGTTTTTCCAGCCTGAACGTGACCAACCCGGATTTCTTTAGGCAGGTGAACGGCGTTCTGGAATCAGAATCTCTGGACGCCTTGCGAACCTACGTGAGCTGGCATTTGCTGGACGGTGCCGCTCCCTGGCTTTCTCAGCCATTCGTGGATGCCAATTTCAAGATGCAGCAGGCCTTGACTGGGCAATCGGAAATCAAGCCGCGCTGGAAACGCTGCGTCAGTTCCACCGATAACGCGTTGGGCGAGGCGCTGGGCCAGCGCTACGTGGAGCAAACCTTTGGTGCTGACGGCAAGCAGCGAATGCTGAAGATGGTTGACGCGCTGGAAAAGAGTCTGGACCAGGACATCCGCAACCTGCCCTGGATGACGGAAGAGACGAAAAAGCAGGCCAAAGTAAAACTGGATGCAATTCGCAACAAGATCGGCTATCCCGACGTGTGGCGCGATTACAGTTCGCTCAAGATCCTGCGCGGCGATCTCTTGGGAAATTTCTTGCGGGCAAATGAATTTGAAGCCCGCCGCCAGATTGCCAAGATCGGCAAGCCGGTGGACCGCAAGGAGTGGCAGATGACGCCGCCCACGGTCAACGCGTATTACAGTTCGTCAAGGAATGAAATTGTTTTCCCGGCAGGAATTCTGCAGCCGCCTTTCTTCGACAAGCAGGCCGACGACGCCGTGAATTTCGGGGGCATCGGGATGGTGATTGGCCACGAACTGACTCACGGCTTCGACGATCAAGGCCGCAAGTTCGACCCCGAAGGTAATCTCCGCGACTGGTGGACAGCGCGGGATGGCACCGAATTTGAGAAGCGTGCCAGTTGTGTCGCCGATGAGTACAGCGACTTCGTAGCCGTGGATGACCTGAAACTCAACGGCAAGCTGACCCTGGGGGAAAACACGGCCGACAATGGCGGCGCGCGCATCGCACTCATGGCGCTGGAGCAGATGATTGCCGGCAACCCGGCCGGCACTGCCGCGCAAACCATCGACGGCTACACTCCGCAACAGCGTTTCTTTCTCGGCGCTGGGCGCGCCTGGTGCGAAAAGCGGCGTCCGGAATACTCACGCATGCTGGTCAGCGTGGATCCCCATTCCCCGGGCAAATACCGGATCAACGGCGTAGTGCGGAACATGCCTGAATTCCAAAAGGCGTTTAGCTGCAAGGCCGGGCAGCCCATGGTGCCGGAAAACGCCTGCCGGGTGTGGTAAAGCCAAGTGTGGGGCAGACACTGTTGTCCGCCGCCTTTGACTTTGACGCTACTGTTCAAAGCCTGATTCGTGCTCTCTGAACCGAGCAGGCACGACTTCCAAGCCAGAGTCAAAGGCGGCGGACCAGAGTGTCCGCTCCGCACCACTTATCCCGGCACCGACTCAGCCTGCTAGCTCAGAAGCCTTTCCGCCGCTGGTCACTGTAGCGGGACAGGGCATCGTTGATGATGGGATAGGCCTCCGCAGCGGGCTGGATCTTGTCCACTTCCACCGCTTTGCCTTCCAGTAGTTTGTAATCCTGGAAGAAACGGCGCAGCATGAGAAGCCGGTGCGGCGGCATCTCCTGGGCTTCGCGGTAGGTATTGAATTCAGGATCCTGGGTTGCAACCGCGATAATCTTGTGGTCTTTCTTTCCGGTATCAATCATGGTCATCAACCCAATGGTTCGCGCATGAATCAGAGTCAGCGGAACAACCGTCTCCTGACACAGCACCAGGACGTCGAGCGGATCATCATCTTCGGCGAGGGTCTGCGGAATGAAGCCATAGTTGGCGGGATAATATACCGCGGAGTAAAGCACACGATCCAGCTTGATCAGCCCGCTGGTCTTGTCGAGTTCGTACTTCACGCTTGATCCGAAAGGGATCTCGATAATGCTGGAAAACTCCTGTGGCAATTTATCGCCAGGTGTTACGTCATGCCAGGGATGGATCATTCCGGCCTCGGGTAGATAGAGGGACTGGGTGCATTATAGATCGGCCTTTCGGACATCTTGACCTGTCCGCACAGCAGGAATACAGTCGTAAGCGAAAAGACTTGCATGTCAAGCGAAACGGGCAAATACCTAAAATTCGGTGGGGCGGTGGCGGTGATCCTGGTTTCCCTGGGCTTTCTGGCCTACACCGGGGTGCAGGAGAGCAAGAGCTACTACGTGACCATCAAGGAACTGCGTGGCATGGGCGACGGCGCTTATACCAAGCATCTGCGCGTGGCTGGGAATGTGCAGCCCGGTTCGATCAAGCGGTCCGGCACCAGCGTCAACTTTGTGCTGATAGAAAACGATCAGCTTCTGCCCGTGGTCTATAGCGGAACGGAAGCGCCACCGGATACTTTCAAGGACGACTCTCAGGCGCTGGCCGATGGCAGCTTTGGACGCGATGGCGTCTTTCACGCCAAACAACTGCAGGCGAAGTGCGCATCGAAGTACGCGCCCCAGCAACCCGGAGCGCCAGCGAATGGTGCGCGTCAGGCTGCACCTACGAAGAGCATGACGCAAGTCGAGGGTGGCAGCTCCGCTAACGCCACCAACTGAGGCGAGCGTTAGTTTGGCGAATTTCCGCCTGTCAGAAGCTTGCGAGGCTTGCTCCGCCGGGCGGGGACACCTGCCTCTACTTGGTCCCAGTCCGCGTTGCTCTCGACTTCACTTCTGCCTTCGGCTATCTTCCAGTGTTGGGTACTTCGCTTGCATTCTTCTCCCACCGTCATCATTACCGCGTTGGTCAAGCAGTTCGGCCGTTTTGCCGCACTCCGCGGCGTGAGTGCCGAGTTTGCGGCTGGGCGGCTGTACGCAATCCTGGGTGACAACGGAGCGGGGAAGACCACGCTGCTGCGAGTGCTCGCAGGGCTGGCACAGCCTACGCGGGGCAGCATCCTGATTCTGGGAACGACAAACTTGCGAGCGGTATGCCATGAAATGGGTTACATGGCCCATCCGTCGCTGCTTTACGACGAGATGAGCGGTATGGAGAACCTGCGCTATTTCGCGCGCCTGTATGGGATCAGGGATGGAATTAGCACCGGTGGGACCGGCAAGGACCGTCGCTGCGCCGCCACCATGACCGCGGTTGACCTCGACCCTGCGCTTCCGCGTCCGGTGTCGCAGTATTCGCAGGGCATGCGGCAGAGATTGTCGCTGGCGCGGGCGTTGCTCAACGATCCCAAAATCCTTTTGCTGGACGAGCCTTTCTCCAACGTGGATGTTCGTTCGGCGCGCGCCATGGTCTCACTTCTGGCGCAGATGCGCACTGCCGGCAAGACCATCTTCGTGGTGACCCATCAGGCGCCCTTGCTTGAGGCTGTGGCTGACGAGTTTGTCTGGATGGACGCAGGGCAGATCACCGCTCGTACTCGCGAGCTCCGTCCGCTCGAACCAAGATGAGAAAACACGCTCGCCGAAACCCGATGAGCGAAGAAACGACAAGCCAAACGCAATGAGCGAACCCTCAGGTGCTATAGCCGGCGTCACCCGAGCCACCTTGGCCAAAGACCTGCGCCTCGAGTGGCGATCAAAAGACGCGATCAACTCCATGCTTTTCTTTTCCCTTCTGGTGGTTGTGGTCTTCAGTTTTTCCTTTGATCCCAATGCCGAAGAATCGCGCCAGATTGCCGGGGGACTGGTATGGGTTGCGTTTCTCTTTGCCGCGGTGGTGGCGCTCAACCAGACCTGGGCGCGCGAGCTGCGCAATCAGGTTCTCGACGCTTATCGCGTTTCGCCAGCTCCCGCGAATTCTCTTTTTCTGGCCAAGGCGCTGGGCAACTTCATTTTCGTCGCGGTATTGGAAATGCTGATGACGCCGCTGTTCATCATGTTCTACAAGTTGCGACCGCTCGGTCCGGCGTGGCCGTTGATCCCCATTGCTGGGCTGGGTACATGGGCCATCGTGGTGAACGGCACGTTTTTTGCCGCCATGTCGCTGCGCACCCGTAGCCGCGAGATCATGCTGCCGCTGCTTCTGTTCCCGGTCTCCATCCCCGCTCTGCTTGCCATGGTGAACGCCACCACAGCCATTTTGACTGGGGAACTTTCGCTGAAGTTCTGGATTGTGTTGCTTACCACTTACGACGTGGTGTTTACTATCGCTTGTCTGCTGTTGTTCGAACTTGTGTTGCACGCGGAATGAGTGACCTGCTGAGTGAAATGAGAATTGGCAACGAAATCCGCATAAAGCGAGTCCGCATGAAAGGAAAATGAAGCGCGCCTTCCCCATTTTTGCCGTGCTCACGGCGGCCCTCCTGAGCTACGCCCTTTATGAGGCCTTGGTGGCTGCTCCGACCGAGCAGACCATGGGCAACGTGCAGCGCATTTTTTACTATCACGTGCCTTCGGCGTGGACCGCATTCCTGCTTTTCTTTATTAACTTTGTCTGCTCGATCCAGTACCTGGTGCGCCGGGACAAGGTCGCCGACACAATGGCAAACTGGGTCGCAATCCTGCTGGGCGTCGCAGCCTGCGTGGCTGCGGCCGTGATCCGCCCCTTGCCGGCTGGCGTAGAGCCGTCATCCGTGGCCACAACCGGGCTCGCGGCCACAGCCCTGTATTTTCTGATAAAGAAATATTTCTCGGAAAAGAGAACCGATGCGCTGGCCGTAGTCACAGCCGAAGTGGGAGTCGTGTTCTGCACCGTGGTGCTGGTGACCGGGCCGCTGTGGGCGCGTCCGGTTTGGGGCATTTGGTGGACCTGGGATGTTCGTCTGACCTCAACTCTGGTGCTCTGGCTTATTTACATAAGCTACCTGATGCTGCGCCGGTTTTCGACCAGCGCTCAAACTCCAGTGCTGGCCGCCGCTTTGGCGATTTTCGGCGCGCTCGATGTCCCGCTGGTCTACTTCTCGATCTGGATATTTCGCACCCAGCATCCCCAACCAGTGATCGGCGGTGGAGGTTCGATTGATCCCCGCATGTTGCACGTATTGCTGATTAATTGGCTGGCATTCCTGTGCTTTGCCGGTCTGATTTGCCGGTCGCGGTATCGCCTGGAGATTTTGCAGAGAGAGGTCGAAGAAGTTCAGGCATTGGAAGCGCTGCACGACCCGCGGAGCGCACGATGAATTTCCTCTACGCCGCCTATGCCGCCACTTGGATCATCCACATCACCTACCTGGGAATTCTGGTGCGCCGCTACCAGCGCCTGCGCAGCGAAATCGACGAGCTGAAGAAGGGGAAGCTGGCATAAACAATTAGTCGGCCGCTAAGTTGACGGGTTTTTGCTAGTTGCCAAGTTCCGAACTAATTGCCAAGGTCCGAAGCGGGATTGGAGCGCAAGAACTCATATTCTTCGATCATTGCGGCTACGCCAATGCCGGAATAAGCCTGCGACGTTTCGACGCGCACCACACGGGCCGTGAAGCGCACCCGCACTGGCTCGGTCAGGGTCACGTGGGGCGGAAACGTCATGGTCACTTCGATGCGCATGCCCTCGGCCAGAGGACGATCAAGATAGAAAAAGACGCCGCGAGCGCTCACGTTCTGGGTCTCCGTCGAAAGATCGCGAAGGCCCTGCCCAGCCACTCGGACGGTGGCCGGCAAACGCATATCAAAGCGGCGCATAGTGCGTCGCTCCTGCCCAGCTTGTGGTATCGAACTTTCTCTTTGCAGACCCATGAATCCAGACCCAGCCAAATTTCACCCCAAAGCGGCACCATCCAGAACCTGGAAGATACCCTCGCGCCAGATTTACTTATTTACCAACAGTTTGCAAGCGCAAAATAATCGGGAACTGATTCGGTTAACGCCTCTTGGCGCCGGGAGAGAGCCCATTGGGGAGGAGTCTCAGAACGCACACCAAAGGTGAAGTACGGATGGTTGCACGCGCAATACCATGGCCCGACAACTACGACGGTGCCGTTTCGAGGGCAAACAAAGGGAGTTGAGAAGCAATTCGGGTTTCCCTTGAAGAGACAAGTGAAACAGTTTGCACATGAACTGGTTCAGGGAAGAACCTGCCGCCGTCTTCAGTGCGGGAAGTCAGGTTTTGCATTTGCGCGCGGCATCTCGGGCCCTCGCTCCGCGCATCTGAACCACCCAGGATGTGGCGAAGGTGTGCGCAGCTTGACAGTCTATCCGTCAGATGTTTAAGTAGTTACTTATTTTTCGCCAATATTCTGGTGACAAGTACGCGTGCCGCTACGCGGACGCCAGCCGACTGCGGTTTGCGTGCCGTCCTTACTTCCTCTCCATGAATCGGAACATCCGGAGGAGCTGGTGACATTGAATTTCCGTGGGTTGGGAACAGGCTATCGCCCTGTTTTGCTGACGTTCGCGACGCTGTTGCTGTTAGGTGCTCTGACGCTGGCGCCCGGCGGTCGGGTGCCGAAATTGCCCGTCTCCGGCTTGAATCAGTTGCTATCGGCCTCGTTGGTTCCTTCCGAGCCCGCTTCACAACGCGAGAACATCCATCTCGCACCGGGCCAGCTTGCTCTCGGCCAACTCCCTTTAAGATTCGAGCCGAATCAGGGCCAGACCGATCCACGGGTCAAGTTTTTGGCGCGCGGCGCGGGCTACAGACTATTCCTCACCCCCGACCAGGCAGTGCTGACTCTCGAGGCGCGTCCCAAGAGTGCAGTCGTACGCATGAGGCTGGCCGGGGCGAACCCAATTGCGGCCGTCCGCGGAAACGATCAGCTTCCGGGCAAGAGCAACTATTTTATCGGCAACAATCCGGCCAAGTGGCACCGCGACATTCCGCAATTTGCGCGCGTGCGCTATCAGAGCGTGTATCCCGGCGTTGACCTGGTGTACTACGGCAAGCACGGACAACTGGAGTACGACTTCGAGATTGCTCCTGGTGCAGACCCGACGACGATAGCGTTTCAGTTCGAGGGGTCGCAAAGACCGGGACTTGATAGCAACGGCGACCTGATCCTGGCCACGGGCAGCGGGGAAGTCCAGTTTAAAGCCCCACGTATTTATCAATCCGACGGAGCCGGGCAACAGCCCGTCGCAGGACGCTTCGTCGTACGCCACGATGGCAAGGTTGGTTTTGCGATCGCAGCGTATGATCGCCGCCGAGCCCTGGTGATTGATCCAGTTCTGAGCTATTCGACTTACTTTGGCGGCAACGGGGACGAAGCCTGTTCCGTCATTATGGGAGTTGCCACACCACCTTCAGGATGTCCCGCAGTAGCGGTTGACTCCTCCTCCAACATTTACCTCGCGGGTTCTACTACGTCGGTCGTCTTTCCTCTCACCCCGCAGCCCACGACCAATCCTCCGCCAGCGGCGTTTCAGACCGTGCTGGCTACGGCCCCTGATGTTTTTGTGACCAAGTTGAACTCCGCCGGCACAGCCGTTGTGTTCTCAACCTACCTCGGTGGAGATGGCGCGGATACCAGCGCCGGAGTCGCGGTGGATTCCGCTTTCAACGTGGTGCTGGCGGGAACCACCACTTCCACCAATTTCCCCGTCAGCGGGTCGGCCTTTCAGGGCACTCCCGCCAGTGCTGGGGCGCACGCATTCGTGAGCAAGTTGGATGCGACTGGACACACTCTCCCCTACTCGACTTATCTTTCCGGCAACGGCGTGGAAGCTGCGCGCGGTCTGGCGGTGGATTTTAAGAACAGGATTTACGTAATTGGTACTACTACTTCTACTAACCAGCCGGACGCAACCCATTCATTTCCAGCCACCCTCGGCGCGCTTCAGGTCGCCTCGCTGGGCACGTCGCAGTTTTTCGTGAGCAAGCTTGATCCTGGTCTGATTGGGTTTCCCAGCCTGGTGTATTCCACCTACTTTGGCGGGGGCAGCCCGCTCAACGGGGTCACGGTGGGCGGCGGAATCGCCGTGGATGCGAACGCGAATGTTTACATAACCGGCGGCACCAACTTTCAGCACACCGGCAGCGCGACCACTGATTTCCCCATCGTCAACGCGTACCAAGGTTGTCTGGACACGCCGCCTCCCACGACCACCACGACCACAACGCCAAATTGCAACACCGCCTTCACCGCTACCGACGCCTTTGTTGCCAAGCTCAATCCTTCAGCGGCGTCGGGATCACAGTTGCTCTACTCCACTTATCTGGGCGGCGCCGGCGATGACGTGGGATACGGCATCGCAGTTGATTCCGGCCTCAGCGCCTACGTCACGGGTTCAACGAGCTCGACCGATTTCATCCTCCCCACCGGAACCACTGCGTTCCAGGGCCTTAGCGGCGGCGGCACTGACGCTTTCGTAGGCAAACTGGGAAACCCGTGTACGGGTTCTACTTGCACCACCACCACCGTGCCTCTGAACTATTTCTCCTATCTAGGTGGCTCAGGCACCGATGTCGGTTTGGGCATTGCTGTGGATACCCTTCAGGGCGCACGCGTAGCCGGTTGGACCAATTCGGCCAACTTCCCCCATCTCAACAATCCCGTCCAAGCTGCTTTGAGCGGGCCGGTTGATGGATTTGTAGCCCGCGTTGATACGACGGCTGCTTCCTCGGTCTCTCTGGGTCATTACGCCACCTATCTGGGCGGCAGCGGCGGCGATTTTGCCACCAGCATCGCGACTGATGCGCAGGGCAACAGCTACGTCGCCGGCGAGACTTCCTCGACGAATTTTCCCACGGTGAATCCTTTGCAAGCCGCTTTGAACGGGGGTACGGATGCTTTCCTCAGCAAGCTTGGTCCGACCATCGGCGTGGTGGTTACCGAGACGGTCACGCCTAACCCCGTGGGCGCGGGCAACAACGTCACTTTCACTTACACCATTTCCAATCAGGGCGATCTGATCACCGGCATCGTTTTTACGGATGTTATATCTTCGGCCGGCGCCGCCTTCGTCTCCGCCAATAGCTCTCCGGGCCAGACCAGCTGCCCGGCCAGTGGTGGCAGCGTGACCTGCACGGTCGGAACGTTAAACGGCGGCGCATCTGCCACGGTCAGCGTTATCCTGACCCCAACCCAGGCCGGATCGCTGAGCGATGGCGGCAGGGTTACCGTGTTCGGCACCAACGTGGTCGTAACCCCGAGTCCCCCGCCTGCGGTCGCAATCGTGAATGATTTCGGCATCGCTGTAGCTCCAGCAACGGCAACGGAGTTGGCCGGTATACCCGCAAGCTATACGGTGACTGTCACTCCCACCGGAAACATCCCGGAAACTGTTACCCTGTCCGCCTCAGGTGCGCCCACTGGAGGTACCGCGACGTTCCCCAACGGCGCAACCTTTACCAACCTGAGCAGCGGACCGCAAAGCCGCCAGTTGGTGGTCAATACCACGGCCCGCGTGACTACCCCAGCCAGTCTTTTCCCCGTGGGCAAGCCTTTCTACGCCGAGTTGTTCCCGGTTTCGGGATTGGCGCTGCTGGGTTTTGGAATTGCAGGAAAGAAGTCGCGACGGCGGCGCCTGTTGTTAACGGTTATGCTGGGCGGTTTCTTCTCGCTGCTCCTGTTCCAGACAAATTGCGGTTCCAGTAGTTCGACCACTACGACGACGGGAACTCCCGCCGGCACCTACAACCTAACTGTGACGGCAACGTCGGGTACAGCCACTCGGACCCAACAGATTGTGCTGGTAGTGCAGTGAGAACTTTAACTTGCACTAAGAACCTGGGGTAAGGCCTTAACTGTGGCCGCTGGTGGTGGTGACGCGCCGCACAGAAATGACAGAGCTAGAAACCCGACTCGCCCCGCGCTGGCCGGAACGGGATCATCACAACGGCTTCGAGGTCAACTGGGTTGCCGTTCTTGGTTGCCGGACGAAAGCGCCAATGGGCTAGGGCGGCGCGGGCATACTGATCGAGACGATCGTCAACTCCACGCAGAACCTTCACATCCGTTACCGACCCATCGTTGCGGATGACGGCGTAAAGAGTGACTGTGCCATGCACATTGCGGCGCATTAACTCCAGGGGGTAGGCGGGATCAACTTTCTGCGTGGCTACGGGAGCGGTCAGCTCGCCCTTGCTTTCATTTCCCTTGCCCTCATTCCCATCGAGTTCAGCAAAACGAATCACCCAGCTTCCGCCCGCGGAGTTGAGGTTCGGCATGTTCAGGGTCATGGCATAAAACTTCCGATCGCCAAAGATCCAGTGATCGACGTCCGTGACTTTATCTTGGGAGACCTCCGAAGCCGGAGGGGTCGGAGTCGAGGTAACCCGTGGTGGGGTGGCATCTGCGATCAGGCGTGAGCTGTCTGAATTTTGGGACGACGCCCTGCCACCTCCGGTTCTGTTGCCCTGTCCTTGCCCCGCCACCGTAGCGGTGGTCTGAGGGTTGGGCGCTGCGCCGACCCTCAGGCCAGCAGGAGCACCGATATTCTTGTCGGTGGCTGAACCGCTCCCGCTGCCGGAATTCGTGCTCGCCGAAATGTCTGGGGTGCCCGCTGCCCCGGTCTTTCCGGCCGGAGTCGCGGCAAAAGTGCCGCGTCGATTTCCATTTGGCATTTCGATCGGCTCCTGGAATGCGAGCGGATGAACGCCGAGGGAGATGAGTCTTCCCCCCGGGCTCGAACCGGCATTGCCCGCGATCGAGGGTGGCGGCGGTACGACCGCCGGGCCAGCGCTGCCCATCGCGGCTTGCGCCCTGCTGGTCGCTGCGTAGCGATCCGCGTATTGCTCCGCCATCGGCAATTCCGGCGTAGGCGCAACTACTGCGGAGTGACCAATGTTGATGTCTCCTAACCGGCGGTC
>Ga0137407_10000954_pt1 | contig 18961 bp, 20 predicted proteins | sample CZOMad2_2_16fung_FD_108410 | JGI IMG/M metagenome (GOLD analysis project Ga0137407, IMG submission 108410) | Vadose zone soil fungal communities from Angelo Coast Range Reserve, California, USA - CZOMad2_2_16fungal (Illumina Assembly) | ecosystem: Environmental > Terrestrial > Soil > Vadose... | reverse complement strand
CTTTCGGGAAGCTTTAGCTTGCGCGAGATTGTGAACGCACAAGCTGGCAGCTACTGGCATGTGATTCCGCGCTGGAATATTTTCCCCCAGTTGATTGGATTTTTTATTTATCTGATGGCGGCGTATGCGGAGACCAATCGCATCCCCTTCGACCTGCCCGAGGCGGAAACGGAGCTGGTAGCGGGATATCACACCGAATACAGCGCCATGAAATTTGCCATGTTTTTCATGGCCGAATACGCCAACATGATTACGGTCGCGGCGGTTGCCTCACTGCTCTTTCTGGGCGGCTGGCATGGGCCGGTGGCCGGGCCGCCGCTGGTTCGCGCGCTTCTTCCGGTCTTTTGGTTTGTGCTGCGGATCTTCGGATTTCTATTTGTCTATATTTGGGTGCGCGGCACGCTGCCCCGCTTTCGTTATGACCAGCTGATGGCATTTGGGTGGAAATTCCTGCTGCCGCTGGCGATTGCGAACCTGGTGGTGACGGCTTTGGTTGTGGCGTGGCGGGCGTAGAAGTTTGCGGCCGGTTTTTTGATTTCAGTTCTTAAGTTTTTAGTTCCCGGTTTTCAGTTTGTATGACTCATCTGATCATATTTTTGTTTTTTGGGGCCCTGTGCGTGGCGGGGGCGGTGAACCTGCTGGTGCAGCGGCACCCGATCAATAGCGCGCTTTCGCTGGTGGTGGTGATGGGCTCGCTGGCGGTGGAATACCTGCTGCTGGGGGCGGAGTTTGTGGCTGCGGTGCAGGTGATCGTCTACGCCGGCGCCATCATGGTGCTGTTTGTCTTCGTCATCATGCTGTTGAATGCGGGAGAGGAAGAACGTTCCAAGGGGAGTCGCGTGGCGCTGCTGTTTGGAATTCCCGGAATGCTGATAGGCAGCGTGCTGGTGGGCTGGGTGCTGATTGAACGTACGGGCAGCCAGACCGTAGCCGCCGGAGCCTTGCCGGGCGCGCCGCGGACCATCGGTTGGCTGCTGTTTCACAATTTTCTGCTGCCCTTTGAGGTGACGTCGATTCTGGTGTTGATCGCCATCATGGGCGCCGTGGTCCTGGCCACCCATCCGGACACGGACGCGGGAAAGAAGGAAAGCTGATGGTGCCGATCTCGTACTACCTGGTGCTGAGCGGGATTTTATTTGCCTGCGGCGTGACCGGCTTTCTGATCAAGCGGAATATCATCAGCATCTTCATGTCGATTGAGCTGATGCTGAATGGCGTCAATTTGTCATTCGTTGCGTTTGCCGCCCAGTGGCATGCGCTCAGCGGGCAAGTATTTGTGTTCTTTGTAATGGTGGTGGCGGCGGCCGAGGCGGCGGTGGGACTGGCCATCATTATTGCGGTGTACCGCACGCGGGAAACGCTCAACATCGACCAGGTGGACCTGCTCAAACTATGACGCCCAACCTGCATCTGTGGCTGATTCCGCTGCTGCCGTTGGTGGGCGCCACGATCAATGGCTTTTCCGGCAAGAAGTTGTCCCGGCAAGCCGTGGCCAGCGTGGCGCTGCTGTTCAGTGGAGCGGCTTTTGCCATGGTGTTGTACGTGGCGTCCCGTTTCGCTCTGTTGACCACTCCACACATTGAGTTTCTGGCGACCTGGATGCGGGCAGGAAAATTCCAGGTGGATTTCTCGTTCTACCTCGACCAGCTTTCGCTGGTGATGCTGCTGGTGGTCACGGGCGTGGGCTTCCTGATTCATATTTATTCTGTGGGATACATGTGGGAGGAGGGCGGGTTCTATCGCTTCTTCGCCTACCTGAATCTGTTCATGTTTTTCATGCTGACCCTGGTCCTGGCCAGTAACTACCTGGTGATGTTTATCGGCTGGGAGGGCGTGGGCCTGGCTTCGTATCTGCTGATCGGGTTCTGGTTCACCAAGGATGCGGCCGCATCGGCGGGCAAGAAGGCATTCATCGTCAATCGTATCGGCGACTTCGGATTCCTGATCGCGCTGTTTCTACTGATTCAGCATTTTGATTCGCTGGACTTTGGACAGGTTTTCAGGAGCGTCGCTCCCATCAGCCCCGAAACCGGCGGAGCAGGACTGCTCACTGCGGTCGGACTGCTCTTGATGCTTGGGGCTGCGGGCAAGTCGGCACAAATTCCGCTCTACGTGTGGCTGCCCGACGCCATGGAGGGCCCCACGCCTGTCTCGGCGCTGATTCACGCGGCGACGATGGTCACAGCGGGCGTGTATATGGTTTCGCGGTCGCATGTGATCTTTGAGCGGGCGCCGATTGCCTTGACGGTGGTCGCGATTGTCGGCATGCTGACCGCTCTGTTCGCCGCCACGATTGGCATCACGCAAACCGACATCAAGAAGGTGCTGGCGTACTCGACGGTCTCGCAACTCGGGTACATGTTCATCGCCTGCGGTGTCGGGGCATTCTCGGCGGCCATTTTCCATCTAATGACCCATGCATTCTTCAAGGGGCTTTTGTTTCTGGCGGCCGGGTCGGTGATTCACGCGGTGAGCGGCGAGCAGGACATGCGTCAGATGGGCGGGTTGTGGACGAAGATTCCGTGGACGTTCTGGACCATGACCATCGCCACTTTCGCCATTGCTGGGATTCCGCCCTTTGCCGGATTCTTCAGCAAGGATGAAATCTTGTGGCGGGCTTACCAGGCCAGCTGGGTCTACTGGTTCATTGGCCTGTTCACGGCCTTTCTCACATCCTTTTATATGTTCCGGCTCTGGTTCATGACGTTCTTTGGGGAGTATCGCGGGCAAGCGGAGGGTGGACACGGCGATTCGGCTCACGGGCATTTGGATGATGGCGACACGCGGGCGGGGGCGCCCGCGCCACACGGGCACGGTATTCACGAGGGTCCTTGGGCTATGGTGATTCCGCTGGTGGTGCTGGCCGTTTTGTCTTTGATCGGTGGTTGGATCGGAGTTCCGGGATCACTTGGCGGCGGCAATCACTTTGATAAATTCCTGGGCCCTGTATTTCATTCGACGACCCCTGCAGTGGACGCCGAAGGCCACGGAGTCGCAGCGCCGGCAGAGCAGGAGACCGAAGGACCCGAACCGCGGACGGGCCATAGCACCGAGTTGTTGTTTACGGGAATCTCGGTTTTCGCGGGACTCCTCGGTTTTGTACTTGCCTGGCTCCTCTATTATCGCGACCCGCAGTTGCCGCAGCGGATCGCGACGAGCCTTGGTGGTTTCTATGAGGCTGTGGTCCACAAATATTACATCGACGAACTGTACGCCACGTTGTTCGTGAAGCCGCTCATCGCCGGCTCCGCGCTGATTTTGTGGCACGGGATTGACCAGGACGTGATTGACGCTTCGCTGGACAATAGCGCTCATGGGGCGAGCGAAGTTTCTGATTCTGTCCGCCACATGCAGTCGGGCAATCTGCGCTCCTACGCCGGGTGGGTCGCGGCGGGAGCAGCGGCAGTCATCGCTTACATGATCTGGATGGGAACCCGATGAACCTTCACGCGATGGAACTGGACAAGTGGAGTCCGATCATCCTCACGCTGGTGACGTTCATCCCGCTCGCCGGGGCGCTGCTGTTGCTGCTTCTGCCCCGGCGTGACCGCGACATCCGGGTGTTTTCTCTTGTGGTCTCGCTTTTTACTTTCGTCCTGTCCCTGCATCTGCCGGTGCACTTCCATCGCGCCCAGAGCGGATTCCAGTATGAACTCAACCGCGCCTGGATTCCCACGCCCAACATTCATTACCACATGGGGGTGGATGGAATCTCGATGTGGCTGGTGGTGCTGACCACTTTTCTAACGCCGCTGTGCGTGCTGATCTCCTGGAAATCGATTCACGAGCGGGTGAAGGAATTCTTTATCATCCTGCTGGTCATGGAAACGGCGCTGATCGGCGTGTTCGTCGCGCTCGACCTGTTCCTTTTCTACTTCTTCTGGGAAGCGACACTGATTCCGATGGCGCTGCTGATCGGAATGTACGGCCATGGACGCAAGGTTTACGCCGCCATCAAATTCTTTATGTACACCATGATCGCGTCAGTGTTCATGCTGGCAGCGATCCTGTGGCTTTACGCCAAAGTGGGCACATTCGATTTCGTGACCATACAGAACGCGATCCGCGGCGGACAGGTTGCGGGCTTCACCAGCGCGGCGCAGTGGCTCTTCCTGGGGTTTTTCATCGCGTTCGCGGTCAAGGTTCCGCTCTTCCCTTTCCATACCTGGTTGCCGGATGCCCACGTGGAAGCGCCCACCGCTGGATCGGTGCTGCTGGCGGGCGTGCTCTTGAAGATGGGCACCTACGGCATGCTGCGCTTCAACCTGGGATTATTTCCCGACCAGGCTCGCGCCAACGCCTGGTGGGTGGTGATTCTGGCGCTGATCGGCATTGTTTACGGTGCTCTGGTGGCGCTGGTTCAACCCAACATGAAGAAGCTGATTGCCTACTCTTCGATCAGCCATCTGGGCTTCGTGGTGCTGGGAATCTTCAGTTTCACGCAGGCCGGGCTCGATGGAGCCACGTTCGTGATGCTGGCCCATGGCGTTTCTACCGGTGCGCTCTTCATGCTGGCGGGCGCGCTTTATGAGCGGCGTCACACTTACGAGATTTCGGAATTCGGAGGCCTCGCGAGTTCAATGCCGGTGTACGCCAGCTTCTTTCTGTTCATCGTGCTGGCATCGGTGGGACTGCCTCTACTAAATGGTTTTGTCGGCGAATTCCTGGTGCTCAGTGGAGCATTTCAGGCACGCGCGGTCTATGGAATTCTGGGTGCGACCGGTGTGATCTGGAGTGCTGGATATCTGCTGTGGATGTATCAGCGAGTGTTTTACGGAAAGATCACGCACAGGGTGAATGAGACGCTGCCCGACCTGGACCTGCGTGAACGGATTGCCCTCTTGCCCGCTGCCGCGGCCGCACTGGTAATGGGAGTGGCGCCGCTGTTCTGGCTGAACTCGATTGACCCCGCAGTACAGACTGCATTGGCGCCGTTTGCCCAATTGGTCGGCAAGGTGGTCGGCCAGTGAATACCGCTGGAATGACGCAGGCGCTGCCGCACGGCGTGGAATACATTCGCATTCTGCCCGAGATCGTCCTCTCGGTTTTCGGCATGGTCATCATGCTGCTAGATCCGCTGGTGGATGAGCGCAGCAGCCAGAAGTTGCTCGGCATCATTGCGCTAGCCGGCTCGGTCGCAGCGATCGTTGCCACGCTCTACCAGTCGCAGTTCCCCGGCCTGGGATTCTGGGGCATGGTGAAGATCGATGGGTTCAGCACTTTCTTCCACGTGCTGGTGACCGCCATTGCCGCAGTGGTCATCCTTAGTTCTTACGAATACATGCAGGTGCAGCAGATCCGGGCGGGAGAGTATTACGGGTTGATTCTGTTCGGCACAGTCGGCATGTGCCTGATGTCATCGGCGGTGGAGTTAGTGCTCATCTTCATCGCGCTGGAGATTTCCTCGATTTCCACCTACGTGCTGGCCGGATTCAGGCGGCGCGCCGCGATCAGCAGTGAAGCTTCCCTCAAATATTTCCTGCTGGGTTCCTTTGCCACCGCTTTCTTCCTATATGGAGTGGCGCTGATGTTCGGAGCCACAGGGTCGACCAGCATTTCGGTGATCGCCGAGGCTTTGCGGTCGAGACCGATTCCGGTGCTAGCATACGCCGGCATCGCGCTCATGTTCGTGGGCCTGGGGTTCAAAGTCGCTGCCGCTCCTTTTCACGTTTGGACGCCCGACGTGTACGAAGGAGCGCCCGCCCCGGTGGTCGGTTTCATGTCGACCGCGCCGAAGGCGGCCGCGTTTGCGGTGTTGTTACGGGTAATGTTTGAAGTGAATGCGCCGGGCCGCCTGGGTCTGATCTGGGTTGCGGCTGCACTCTCCATGACCCTGGGCAACGTGGGTGCGCTGGTGCAGCAGAACGTCAAGCGGTTGTTGGCCTACTCTTCGATTGCGCATGCCGGATATCTTCTGGTGGCTTTCGCCGCGCTGCCTGACAACGGCATTCCCGCGGCGATGTTTTACACGGCTTCTTACGCGGCCATGAATGTCGGCGCATTCGCCGTGGTCAGCCACCTGGCGGGCGCCGGAGAACGCTTCGTCACCCTTGATGACTACGCCGGACTGGGCCGCCGGTCGCCGCTGCTGGCCGCCACGCTGACGATTTTCCTGCTGTCATTGATCGGGATCCCGATGACGGGCGGCTTCTTCGCCAAGTTCTACGTGTTCAGCGCCGCGCTGCAGGCGAACCTGGTTGGGCTCACCATCATCGGCGTGCTCAACAGCGCGGTGGGCGCGTACTACTACCTGCGAATCATCGTGGTGATGTACATGCGTGAGGCGCGGGAAGAATTGCCAGCCGTGCCAGTCTCAGCCGCTCTGGGCACGGCGCTCGCCATCAGCACCGCGGCTACGCTTTATCTGGGCTTGCTCCCTGGTCGAGTTCTTGAGTACGCTTCACGCTCGGCGGCAGAGCTTCTACGTTAAGTTTTCGCGGCGGATGTGTGGAGCCTAAGAGGTTACTGTGGTTACTGCACGGCGTGCGAGCCTGAATCCTGAATCCCTCCAAACCTCAAGCCCAGCGCGCGTTTCACCTATGCAAAAAACTGCAACGAATGTGCACATGAGCGATTGACAAGCACCCACGATGCGTTCATGATGGTTTCCTAATTGAGAATATTCCGGAGCTTTGGAGGTCGGTCATGAGCGAACTCATTCAGAGGATTTGGTCCGAGGACCAGGGACAGGACATTGCCGAGTACGCAGTCATGCTGGCGGTGATTCTGGTTCTCGTGGTTGGGACGATACGCCTGGTCGGCTCTAACGCCAACAATGTCTTTTCCAGCGTCGCCAGTTCGGTTCAGTAAGTAACCAGGCCGGCGGCGCCGGTTACCTATTTTTGAGCCGGTAGAGGATTTCACCGGCATGGGGAATCAGCTTTATTCCCTCGCTTTCACGTCTCTGCCAGTCTTCAAGCCTGACGGTTTGGGGATCTATGTAGCTCAGGCTTAACCGCTGACAGCGGTCTTCCGGAATACCGGTGGCTAGCGACACCTTTATCCGCAGTTTCTCCACGGCCGTGGAGGCATCGTAGCTGCCCTCGCTGTTGAACTGGAACCGGCGGGCAGCGGGAAGTTTTTCCCGGCGGTAAGGCAAATCAGACAGCTTTGACGGAAGGCAAGGGTTCGCCCGCTGCCGCCAAGCCAGGCGTCCGGTTCACAGCCGTAAGAGGCGTCTGCGTTCGCTAGCGGACCGGTTCGAGAATCAACTTTTGTACTCGCCAGTTCAACAATTCCCCGACGAAGAGTTCATTTTCCGACGGGCAAGCGATGGAGTGAATCCAGCCAAATTGTTTTAGCTGCTTGCCCGACTCTCCAAGTACGCCCAGAACCTTTCCATCCAAACTCAGCTTGTAGATCCGGCCGGGATAAGCGTCCGAGCTATACAGCACCTGATTGGGCGGAGGCGTGATGCATAGAGCCCAGGGTGCGCCTGGCGCCATGACCTGGTTCCCAGTGACTGGCAGCTGTGGCTTATTGCCGATAGCCGGGAGTGCGTTGGAATCAAAGGGTACATCGATGACGATCTGCCGCACGAATTTTCCCTCACCGTCGAAGACCTGAATGCGGCGGTTGCCGCGGTCCGCGACGTAAACGTTCCCTGCAGCGTCCACGGCAATGCTGTGGGGCGTAGAGAATTGCCCGGACTGGTCTCCGGGTTCGCCCCACGACTTGAGCCAATTGCCATTTTTATCGACTTTTGCGATCCGCGAATTAATGTAACCGTCGCTGATGAAGGTGTTGCCGGCCGCGTCCCAGGCCATGTCGGTGACCTGGCGGAATTGCCCGTCCACGGGCGGTAGGGGCGGCTTGGGATGCTTCAGCGGTTCGGTACCTTCGTCGGAGGCTTCCAGCTTGCGCCCAAACACCATCGCGACGCGGCCCTCGGGGTCGAACTTGATGACCATGTCAGAGCCCTTGTCGGCGACCCAGATGTTGTCATCCTTGTCGATCCTCACCGAGTGCGCGAAAGACCAAGCGTAGAGATTGTGGCCAATCTCACGCAGAAAGTTGCCGTGGGGACCGAACTCGAGAAGCTGCGCCGCGCTGGCACCGTAAGCGGGACCCGTCGTGCTGCCGCGGGAGAAAACAAAAAGGTGTCCCTTGGAGTTGACCGCCACCCCGGCAACTTCGCCCAAATACAAATCCGTTGGCAACTTCAGAAACTTGGGGACGGAGCGAAAGGGGATTTCAGGGACGCGAGCCTGTTGCGCGAAGAGCAGTCCCGTCAGTGAGAGGACCAGCAGAAGTGCAGCACGAATCATGAAAGCCTCCGGACGATAGAGATCACGGCCTACTACTGAGTCAGCGCGGTGAAGCAAAAACCCAAACAGTGCGGCGATCAGCGCGAGGGCGGCGATGAGGCCGCTCCTTGACTACGCGAAGCAATTGTGTTTGGAAAGAACTCTTCAACGGTCCGCTCCAGTGGATAATTGGGGAATCAGCCTACACTACCTTCGCAGCGCCTGCCTAGCCTCCGTCCATTTTAAGCCGGTGAAGTTGCTCTGCTATTATGCCCGCCGACAAGTGTGAACGTTGACTTCACAAAATCTAAAGTTTGGTTCGACTTAAAGTCACAATCAGTTCTTACGAATTGACAGGGCCGAAGAGCGATTCTTATAGTGTGGGGTTGTCCGGGCGGTGCGACCTCAAGGGCAGGTAGAAATTCTCGGGGTTAGAGGTGTGGCTCAATGAAATTGTTTTGGCGGTTCAATCTGCTTGCAACTACCCTAGTCATGACGCTACTCATAGCTAGCGCGGAGGAAAAAGTGCCGGACGGATTTCAGCAGTGGACGGGCGCATCGCTCAAGGAACTGGAGCAGACGCTGAAAACAGAGGCCGGCGCCAGCCCACATCACATGGCAGTACGCCGTCTTGGGGATTTTCCGCAGGATACGTTCATGCTCTCCCGCCGCGAGACCGACGGTGTGGTGGAGTGGCACGAAAATCAGGCTGACGTATTCTTCGTACAATCCGGTTCGGCGACACTGCTCGTGGGTGGCACGGTGGTGGGCGCGGAAACCACCGAACCACATGAAAAGCGCAACGGAACTATTCAAGGCGGCGTCAAGCGCAAGCTTTCAGCGGGCGACGTTGTTCGCATTCCTCCCCAGGTGCCGCACCAGATCCTGCTCGACGGCTCCCCTGGATTCACTTATTTCGTGGTCAAGGTAAAAGGGTATTAGTATCGAGGGCGCGGCAATGTGACCCAAGCCCTTAGTGGCCGTGGGCACGCGCAAACTCGAGGAGGACCTCCATGTCCACGTCTCTGTCTCTATCTCTACGCCGGGCTAAGTTTCCGGCAATCTTGATTGCGGTGTTGTGCGCCATGACTGCCCAGACCCAGAATGCGCTGGCGCAGGCGCCCGGTCCCTACGGATTGCCGGTCAGCGTGGAGAACGCCAAGAAGGCCGCAGCGGCGGCGCTGGACGAAGCGCGAAAAGGCAATTGGAAGATGGCCGTGGCCGTGGTCGATACCGGCGGCATTCTGGTGTACTACGAGAAAATGGACAACACGCAGATTGGAAGCGCGGACATCGCTATTGAAAAAGCCCGCACCGCGGTCCGGTTCAAGCGGCCCAGCAAGGCCTTTCAGGACCAGGTGGCGAGTGGCGGCAGCGGCCTGCGCATTCTTCGTCTGCCGGGAGCCGTTCCACTGGAAGGCGGCATTCCTCTCGTCATCGACGGTCAGATCGTAGGCGCCATCGGCGTTTCCGGCGACAGCGGCGATCATGACAGCATCTGCGCGCAGGCAGGGGCCAGCACGCTTAAGTAGCATCGAGCGGCGTTGCGTAGACAATCACTCGCGGGGGATTCACGAACAGTCATGACAGCGCAGCGATGAAGAACATCGCCGCCTTGAAATACAGGGTGACCTTCCAACTGGGGTGACCGGGCTCGCCCGCCAGCACCGCCATCCACGCGACTAGCGGTATGCTTACCACCTGGCCCAGGCTGCCGACCATGTTCATGAGACCCGCAACCGTACCGGAATAGCGGGATATGAAGCTTCCGCCTGGTATAACATCTGCTGCTGCCGTTCACGGAGGAAGTGTTTTGAAAGCCATGGCCTGCGTTTTTCGAAGTTCCGTTGCGATATTTTCCGCCGCCGTGCTGTTCCTGGTTGTGGCCCAAGGCCAAAACGCGGATTTTCACGGTGCCCCAGCGTCGGCCAAGCAACTAAAGAACCCTTTCGCGGGTCAGCAGGCTCCCCATGGGAGGGCGTTATTTCATCTTCGTTGCGCTCGCTGTCACGGGGAAAACGGCGAAGGCTCGGGTAACATTCCGGCCCTCAAGGCGGAAAAGATCAAGGCGGCGGCTCCGGGTGAAATTTTCTGGTTCATCACCCAGGGCGATGTGAGCAATGGCATGCCGTCCTGGAAGAGTCTGCCCAGTCAACAGCGCTGGCAGATCGTCAGCTACGTGCAAACGCTGGGTCAACCCCAGCGTGGGAGGTTGAGCAAGCAGGCAGAAGCTCCGATGGCAGCCGACACGTCGAACTTGCCGGCGCCGCAGCCGCCGTTTACCGACTTCCGCCACGAGAAACCGGGAGAGATACGCAAGATCACGCTGAAGGATCTTCCCACTCCCTACGCGACGGCGTCGGCGGGCAACGGTCCGCAAGTCGTGGCGCGCCCTGAAGGCGCCTGGCCCAAGGTTCCGGAAGGCTTCAAAGTGGAAGAGTACACCGCTGGGCTCGACAATCCGCGGATCATTCGCACCGCCCCGAATGGTGACTTTTTCGTGTCCGAGACCCGGGCGGGGGATATCAGAGTGTTCCGTGGCATCAACAGCAAAGGCAGACCCGAGCAGATGGCGGTTTTTGCCAGCGGCTTGAATGAACCATTTGGCATCGCATTTTATCCTCCTGGTCCGGCTCCGGAGTGGGTGTACGTGGGAAATACGGATTCCGTGGTTCGGTTCCCATATCAGAATGGCGATTTGCAGGCGCGCGGTCCGATCCGGCACATTGCCGACGTGCCCAGCGGCGGAGGCCATTCGACCCGCGATGTTCGGTTCTCGCTCGACGGCAAGAAAATGTTTGTCTCCGTGGGCTCGGCTTCGAATGTCAACGACCCGGATACCACGCCCGCAGAAAAGAATCGCGCGGACGTCCTGGAGTTCGATCCGGACGGTTCAGCGATGCTAGTGTATGCCTACGGCATTCGCAACTGCGTGGGACTCGCGGTCAATTCCAAGACCGGCGAGCTATGGTGCTCGGTCAACGAACGCGACGCGCTGGGCGACAACCTGGTTCCGGACTACATCACCCATGTGCAGGAGGGCGGCTTTTACGGGTGGCCGTGGTGGTATATGGGCAGCCATCAGGATCCCCGACACCCGGGGAAGCATCCTGAATTGAAGGAAAAGGTCATCACTCCCGACGTAATCCTGAACCCTCATAACGCATCGCTCGGCATCACTTTCTACGATGGCAAGCAATTTCCCGCGGAATATCAGGGAGATCTTTTTGCATCCGAACATGGGTCCTGGAACCGGGCGGTTCGCGTGGGCTATGAATTGATTCGAGTGCCCTTGCATCAGACCGGCCATGCCAGCGGGGAATATCAGGATTTCATGACCGGATTCGTGGTCGACAATGGACACGTCTGGGGACGCCCGGTTGGAGTCGCCGTCGCTCCTGATGGCTCGTTGCTGGTCACTGATGACGCTTCCGATTCCATTTGGCGGATCAGTTATTCCGGAAAATAGCGCAGTGATTTTCTCAACCGCTTGGATGGCATACTTGCGGGATCGCAAACTCTCTTGATCCACAATTCTCTTGATCCATAAATATGACGCTTTGATTCTGGGCGGCGGCGCTGCCGGATTGCTGTGCGCCATCGAAGCAGGCAAACGGAGACGTAGAGTCGCGGTCCTCGAGCATGCCGAGCGACTGGGGAAGAAGATCCTTATTTCCGGCGGCGGGCGCTGCAATTTCACCAACCTCCACTGCGCGCCGGATAACTTTATTTCGAGCAATCCGCACTTCGCCAAGTCGGCATTGGCGCGCTACACTCCGGCGGACTTTATCGCCCTGGTCGAAAAGCACCGCATTCCTTATCACGAGAAAACTCTGGGCCAGCTTTTTTGCGATCGCTCCGCTCAGGACATCTTGAGCATGCTGGAGCTGGAGTGCCGTGAGAACGGAGTGGAACTGTTCACGAAAACCGCGATCCGGGAGGTGACACGGACCGATCAATTTGTGGCCAAGACGGAAGAAAGAGAGTTTCGCGCTCCCGTGCTGGTCGTGGCCACCGGGGGACTGTCGATCCCGAAGATGGGGGCGACCGGCTTTGGATACCACCTGGCGCGACAGTTCGGGCTGGCGATCCGTGAAACTCGGCCGGGACTGGTGCCACTGGTTTTCGCGGACGGGGACGAGCGGCAGTACAAGTGCCTGGCTGGGGTATCCGCCGAGGTCATCGCCGCGTGCGACGGCCAACGCTTCCGGGAGAAGATGTTGTTCACTCACCGCGGCCTCAGCGGACCGGCGATCCTGCAGATTTCATCCTACTGGAAAGAGTCGCGATCCATCTTGATCGATCTGGCGCCGGAGCAGGAGGTCGCGGCGGAGCTTCTTGCGCCAACTGCTCCACGAAATATCACCTCACTGCGGGCGGCGTTGCGCCGGGTTCTGCCTAACCGTTTTGCCGACCGCTGGCTGGAAATCCATACTCCGAAGGGCTGGACCAATGCCTCGCTCAAAGAGCTCGAGCAGCAGATACACGGGTGGACCGTGGTTCTGGCGGGCACAGAGGGCTTCGCAAAGGCCGAAGTGACCGCTGGCGGTGTGGATACCGATGAACTGTCGGCGAAAACCATGGAAAGCCGAAGAGTCCCAGGCCTGTTTTTTATCGGCGAAGTCGTGGATGTGACCGGACACCTGGGCGGGTTCAATTTTCAATGGGCATGGGCCTCGGGAGCGAGCGCCGGGCGGGCGCTGTGAGTGGACGCGGAGCGGCGAAGCCGAGCTTCTTGACGGGAATCGGAACTGGGTTGATGATCTCTTGCAACCTTCATCGCTTGAAATCAGGCCGGGAGCTTGGTTCATGACCTCCCGTCTTTCCGGATACAGCCTACCGATCAAATGGAAGACCTCCCCTGCTGCGAGCGCGATGGTTCAGCGTTCTGGGTCTCGCGCTCTGAGCCGCCTGGGCCGCTCCGCCTGCCGGCAAGGATCTACACATCTACTTCGTGGATGTCGAAGGCGGCCAGGCAACTTTGTTCGTGACCCCGGCCGGGCATTCTCTATTGATTGATACAGGCTGGCCCGGCAATGAAAGTCGCGGCGCCGGGCGTATTGTGGCTGCCGCCCGCAAGGCAGGAGTCAGCAAGATTGACTACGTGCTGATTACCCACTTTCACGAGGACCATGGGGGTGGCGCTCCGCAACTGGCCGCGCGCATTCCGGTCGGGACGTTCATCGATCACGGCGAACACCGCGAGACCGCTGACGCTTCGGCGATGAAGAATTGGCAAGCCTAGCATGCGCTTTTGGCATCGAAAAAATATCAGCGCCTTACTCCGAAACCGGGAGATGTGCTGCCGGTGAAAGGAATGAGGGTCACTGTCATCAGCTCGGACGGAGCACTAATTGACAAGCCGGTGCCTGGAGCCGGGCAGGAAAATGCGAACTGCAAGAATGCCGAGACCTATCCCGCCGACAAAACCGAACATCTGCGCTCGCTGGGAACGCTGATCGATTTTGGCAAGTTGAGAATCCTGGACCTGGGCGATCTCACGCGCGACAAAGAAATGGAACTGATGTGCCCAACCAACAGACTGGGCTAGATCGATATTTACATCGTGTCGCATCATGGCTCGGGGCAAAGCGGCGCTCCTGCTTTCGTGCATGCCATTGCTCCGCGGGTGGCAATCATGGACAATGGAGCCAAGAAGGGCGGCACTCCTTCGGTCTGGGACATCATCGAAAAATCTGGCGGGCCTGGAAGACCTGTGGCAACTGCATTTTTCCGAGGAAGGGGGGCGCGCCCACAATGTCGCGACACAATTCATCGCGAATCCCGACGGCCCCGACGCCGCGAACGATCTGGAGTTGACCGCCTACCCGGACGGCAGCTTTGAAGTCTTCGATTCGCGGACGCAGAACAGCAAAGGTTACTCAGCGCGATGAGAGCGTCCGCGCAGCGGACAGGGTGTAGGGGTGGTCAAATCTGGTAAACGTTTTCTGCCGTGCTGTAGTGCGTGATTCTGGCGCTGAAGTTTCGTACGGGCGCCGAGTGTTTCGTTTGAGTAGTGGCTGTAACAGACAGAATCGAGGACGATCACTTGCTGCGCTGGCGAATTGCGATCCTTGTGAGTGTTGCCATCGCGGTCAGTTATCTGGACCGCCAGACGCTTCCGGTGGCCGTCACCGCGATCGGCATGGATATTCCGCTTAGCAATCAAGGCTTTTCTGCGCTGCAATCGGCCTTCCTGCTTTCCTACGCGTTCCTTTACATGGGCGGCGGAAAGTTGGTCGACGCTCTGGGCACCCGCATTGGATTCGCCGTCATCATGACCTTCTGGTCGCTGGCCAATGCCAGCCATGCTCTAGCCACAAGCTTCGGCATGCTGATGGCCAGCAGATTTTTGCTGGGCATGGGAGAAGGCGGCGGCTTCCCTGCCGCGACCCGAGCCGTGGCGGAATGGTTTCCCGCGAAAGAACGCGCTACGGCAATGGGCATCATAAACGCCGGTACGGCAGTGGGAGCAGTCATCGCCCCTCCCCTCATCGCACTGGTCCTGACCTACACCAACTGGCGCTGGATTTTTGTGATTACGGGCGGGCTGGGATTGCTTTGGACCTGGTGGTGGATCTCATCTTATTTTTCGCCGGAGAATCCGCCCGAATTGAGCGCGGACGAGGTGGCAGCCGCTGCCTCTCAACTCTCGAGTTCCGCGCTGAAAGTTCGCTGGATTGACCTGCTCCGCATTCGTGAATCCTGGGGCCTGGTGAGCGCCAAATTTTTGAGCGACGCAGCCTGGTACTTCTATCTTTTCTGGCTGCCGAAATATCTTTATGATGCCCGCGGATTTAATGTGAAAGCGGTCGGCACCTTCGCCTGGATTCCCTACGCTGCAGCCGGAGTGGGCTGTCTTCTCGGAGGCTGGTTTTCGAGCTACCTGGTGCGCCGGCAGTTCTCGCTGGGCCTGGCCCGAAAGCTGGCGCTGGGATTGAGCGCGGTGGTGATGCCTTCCATTCTGCTGGTGCCGCGGCTTCCGGTGGCATGGGCGCTGGTGATCTTCAGCGTGGCCTATTTCGGACAGCAATCCTGGTCCACCCTAATCATGGTTCTTCCCACCGATCTCTTCCCTGCCAACGTAGTCGGCTCGGTTGCCGGACTGGTAGGCTTTGGCGGAGCCATGGGCGGAATCGCCTTCGGGCAGCTGGTCGGATACCTGCTCGACCACGGCTTCGGCTACGGTGTCGTATTCTCATTGGCAGCCACTTTTCATGTCGCTGCTTTCGCTATCATTCTTGCGACCGTTCCTGTCATCCACCCGCTGAACCTGGAACGGAGATTGGGTCATTCGGGAGCCTGATGAGAATCAAAGAAATTCGTACCCGGGTCATGCACTGGCGCGGAAAGACGGTCGCGTTGCCGCCTCACTTCTGCACCAATCCCATGGACTTGCTGAACCTGCCGGAAGCTTCGATGGGCACGTTTACCTTTCATGGCTGGCTGGTGGTCGAAATCTTCACCGACGATGGCCTGGTCGGGATCGGCAATGCCGCGCTCGCGCCGCAGGTGACGAAACAGGTGATCGACCTGTATCTCAAGCCTCTGCTGATCGGAAAAGATCCGTGGGACATCGAGTTTCTGTGGCAGCACATGTATCGCAAGACCATGGCGTTTGGCCGCCGAGGCATCGGCATGGTTGCCATCAGCGCCGTTGATATCGCGCTATGGGATCTTCTGGGCAAGTCGGCGAAGCAGCCTGTCTACCGGCTGCTTGGCGGCAGAACCAAGCCGCGGATTCCGGTCTATGCCAGCCGGCTATATAGCGTCGAGTTGAGCGAAGTGGCGGCTGAAGCCAAGCGTTACAAGGCGGAAGGCTACAAGGCGATGAAGCTGCGCTTCGGCTGGGGACCGACCGACGGCGCCGCCGGGATGCAGCGCAATCTGAATCTGGTGCAAACCGTGCGCGAAACCGTCGGAGACGGCATCGACGTGATGGCCGACGCTTACATGGGATGGACTCTCGACTATGCCAAGCGCATGCTGCCGCTGCTCGAACCGTTCAATCTGAGGTGGCTGGAAGAGCCGGTCATTCCTGATGATGTCCACGGCTATGCCGAATTGAAATCCTACGGGCGAATTCCGATTGCGGGTGGCGAGCACGAGTTCACGGCCTACGGGTTTCGCGACCTGATCGAGGCCCGAGCGCTTGACTACATCCAGTTCGACACCAACCGCGTAGGCGGCCTCACCCAGGCGAGGAAGATTGCCGCCATGGCCGAGGCATATTCCGTGCCGGTCATTCCGCATGCCGGCCAGATGCACAACTATCACGTGGTGATGGCAAGCCTGAATTCACCGATGGCGGAATACTTTCCGGTGGTTGACGTGGAAGTCGGCAACGAACTGTTCTGGTACATCTTCAAGGGCGAACCCACAGCCAAAGACGGCTTTATCGATCTGGACGAAAACCTCCCCGGCCTGGGCCTGACCATCAACGAAGGCGCATTGAAAGACTTTGAAGTCATCGAATGAGTTAGCGAATGAAGGAGCAAATCCGGATTCTATGACACGACTGGTTCAACTGAAGAGGGAGAACACGAGGCGGGTGGCGCTGGCGGAGGAGCCGCATCTGTGGCTGCTTGAAGGCTGTAGCTCGATCTACGAACTGGCCAACGCCGCGATCAGCAGCGGCGTAAAACTCGGCGACTTAGCACGCCAGCGGGCGACCCGCGAGCGGCTCGATTACGAGCCGATTTATCGCGGAAAATCGGAGTGGCACATCCTGCCTGCCATTGACCATCCCGCAGAGCCTGCGCGCTGCATGGTCTCCGGAACCGGGTTGACCCATCTGGGCAGCGCTCAGAATCGCCAGAAGATGCATGCCGCCTCGGCCGAGGAATTGACTGACAGCATGAAAATGTTTCGCTGGGGGCTCGAAGGTGGCCGCCCCGCGCCAGGATCGATCGGCACCGCGCCGGAGTGGTTCTACAAAGGTACGGGCACAACACTGCGTGGGCAGGGCGATGTGCTCGAGGTTCCTGCGTATGCCGGCGACGGCGGCGAGGAAGCCGAAATCGCAGGAGTTTATCTGATTGCTCCTGACGGCCGGCCGCTGCGCCTGGGAATGGCGGGCGGCAATGAATTTTCCGACCATAAATTCGAGAAAACCAACTATCTCAACCTTGCGGGTTCCAAGCTGCGCACCTGCGCGCTCGGCCCTGAGCTCGTGGTCGATCCCGACTTCAAGTCCGTTCTCATCGAAGTGAAGATTGAACGCGCCGGCAAGCTGCTCTGGTCGAAAACCTTCCAGACCGGCGAAGCGGAGATGTGTCACAGCCTGGCCAACATCGAACATCATCACTTCAAATTTGAAGCCCATCGCCGTCCGGGGGACATTCATATTCATTTTTTCGGAACCGACTGCTTGAGCTTCAGCGACGGCATCAGCTTGCAGGAAGGCGATGTAATGCAGGTTTCCGCAACCGGATTTGGCCGGCCGTTGCGCAATCCCGTGCACATTGCCACATCCAAACCGCAATTAGTCAGCGTAAAGGCTCTGGGGTGAAATCATGTCAAAACCGCGCGTAGCAATTATGGGGCTGGGAATCATGGGAAGCGGGATGGCAGGGCGCCTGCTCTCCGCCGAGTTTCCTCTTACTGTATACAACCGAAATCGCGACAAGGTGGCGCCCTTCGCCAGCTCCGGCGCGACGGTCGCGGCTTCTCCTCGTGAAGGGGCGCCCGGAGCGCAGATCATCATCAGCATGGTGGCCGACGACGCTGCTTCACGCGGTGTGTGGCTGGGCGAGAAGGGCGCGCTGGCGGGGGCGTCTCGCGGCGCGGTGCTGATTGAATGCAGCACGCTCAGTGTGAACTGGATCAAGGAACTGGCGGCGGCAGCGGCTCAGCATGGATGCGAATTGCTCGACGCGCCAGTCACCGGCACCAAGCCCCATGCGGCATCGGGCGAGCTGTCGTTCATGATTGGAGGATCGGAGGCGGCGATCGACATCGCCAGGCCCGTCCTGTCGGTGCTGGGGCACGAAATCATTCATCTCGGCCCCACGGGAAGCGGCGCCCTGATGAAGTTGATCAACAATTTCATGTGCGGCGTACAAGCGGCATCGCTGGCCGAAGCCGAGTCGCTGATCAATGCCGGAGGGCTGAGCCGCGAGAAAGCACTGGCCATCCTTATGAATGGAGCCCCGGGCAGCGGCATTGTGAAGAGAGCGGCCGCCCGCGTGTCGGCCAATGACTTTACCCCGAACTTCACTCTGCGCTTGATGGCTAAGGACCTGAGCTACGCGATCGACGAAGCCTCACAGCGGGGACGCAGCCTGCAGACCGCGAGTTCCGCGCTCGCGGTATTTAAGGACGCGATCGCCAAGGGCTACGGCGATCAGGACTTTTCCGCGGTGGTCAAGTCGCAGCAGCGCGGCTAAACGCAGTTTGCAATCGAACCAGAAACTACCAGGCAATGCGGATCAGCGACAGCCCTTGCCTGGGCAGCGCGAACTGAAGGTGGGCAGCGCCTTGCGCGACCGGCAGCCATGCGGGAGACGTGAGCAACTGCAACTGGCCCGCGCGCTCCAATTGCTGGTACTGCCCTTCCGTCGGCGATTGCGGGGAGCCGGCGTCTTTCCACGCGGTGAACGCGTTGCTGTGACTGGAATCGATGCGGAAGTGTTCCACCAGCCCCCGGTTGATTTTGGCCGGCAGCCCGTTGATCACGAGATCGATCGCAGTCGAGCTGGCCGGCAGATCATCGT
>Ga0137407_10000953_pt1 | contig 18964 bp, 16 predicted proteins | sample CZOMad2_2_16fung_FD_108410 | JGI IMG/M metagenome (GOLD analysis project Ga0137407, IMG submission 108410) | Vadose zone soil fungal communities from Angelo Coast Range Reserve, California, USA - CZOMad2_2_16fungal (Illumina Assembly) | ecosystem: Environmental > Terrestrial > Soil > Vadose... | reverse complement strand
TTTCCCGGCGCCGCATCCTCGAACACCTGCGCCGCACGCAGCCCCGACACCCGTACCGCTTCGCTGAACTATCTCTAATGAGAGTACTGATGCTGGACAGAGACGGGGAGGCAGCTAGCTCCGGTCAGGTCCCTCAGCGGTACTCGGCGATACGGCGGGACAGTCCCCAGGCGCACCCGGCGGCCATCAGCAGCGATGCGATGCCCATCCCGGCGGCCAGACCGCTCAGCGCGCCGTCGCCGCGGCTGGCGGCGGCCGTGAACGAGGCGCGGTCCGCCGTGATTCCGCCGGCCAGGTCCGCTTCCACGGCCTGAAACGCGCCCGCCGAGGTGGCGGGATGACCCGGGCCGACCTGCTTCGCCAGGGCTGATTCCCGCTGCTGGATTACAGCGGGCGAGGCGGCCGGGCCGGATCCGATGGCCAGGTAGACGGCATCGGGGTAGTCGCCGCCATTGTCGAGGTCGCGTACCGCGCGGTGGACGGCGTACCAGGCCGTCGCGGCGCTCCCGGCCGCCGCGGCCCGGCCGTCGCCGGGGCGGCCGTCCGCCGCGGCCCGCGCCGCGGACAGGAGCGTTCCGGTGCCCGGGCCCAGCTGTTCCTCGGCTTGCTTGAAGTCCGCCTCGCTCGCGTCGTCGCCGCTGCGGTTGATCAGGGTCAGGCTCTCATCGGCGTGCGCACGGAGCACGGTGATCTCCGCCCGGACCAGGGATTGCGCCGCCGCCCCGTGCTCGCGGGCGGCGATCAGGCTGGTCCGGGCGGCGAGGAAGCCCCCGAGCAGCCAGGCCAGCGAGAGCACGCCGATCAGGGAGGCGGCCACGAAGCCACGGTTCAGCACCCGCTGCGTGCGCGAGGTCAGCCACCGCTGCACCCGGAAAAGCACGACGGCGCCGACGACGGCGGTGAATATGACGATCGCGGGGAACCCCGTCGCCTGAGCGTACGAGCTCGCGAGGCGCGCGTTCTCCTGGCGGTACAGGCCATCGGCCGCCGGGAGAAGCCGGCTGCGCATCAGGTACGAGGCCTCCAGCAGGTACGACGCGCCTACCGGCAGCCCGTCCCGGCTGTCGGCCTGCGCTTGCCCGATGAGCGTCGTGTACTCGGGAATCCCGGTGTCCAGCGTCGCCAGGCCGGATCTGGCCGCCCGGGTCGGATCCGCCGCGGTGACCGCCCGCAGGTAGGTGACAGCCCGCTCGATGTCCGCGCGGAACTCCGCCCGCGCGGCGGGCGGCTCGGTCACGGCCAGGAACGCGGCCGCCGCGGTGGCGTCAGCGTCCGCCAGCGACTGGTAAACCTGCTCGGCGTCGAAGCTGAGCGGACCGGTGGCGGCCACCATGTCGTTCGCGGCCGATGTGCGGTTCACCGCCGTCCAGGTGGCGGCCGATCCCCACAGGAGGCTGGCGGTGATCGTCACGAGCATGGCAGCGAGCAGCTTGGCCGGCGTGGGCTTCAGGGCCGCGCGGAGCCTGGCCGGGCTCAGTCCAGGCATGACGCGCCGCAGTAGGAAGGGGCGGGCGGGTCGGGGATGGACGACTGGATCCGGGTGCCGATATAGCGGGCGTACAGCTGTTTCCATTCGCCATTCGTTCTTATCCGCTCGAGCACCGCGTTGACGAACCGCACCAGGTCCTTGGCATCCTTTGACATACCGAGTCCCTGTGGTTCGAAGGTGAACCTGGGCCCGACGATCTTCGTCTGCGGATCCTGGGTCGCCAGGCCCGCCAGGACGGTGTCCGTGGTCGAGATCGCGGCGACCTGTCCCTGCTGGAGCATGGCCAGGCAGTCGGACCAGTTCGGCACCGCGACCGGGATCGGGTGCGACGGCTGCACCGCGATCGCATGAATCGACGTGGTGCCGGCGGCCGCGCATACCTTCTGGCCGCCGAGGTCGCCGATCCCGCGTGCCTTCGACCCGGACGGGACGAGTACCCGCTGGTGGGCGTCGAGGTAGTCGGCGGAGAAGTCGGCCCACGCGAGCCGGTCGCAGCTAATGGTCGTCGGGTCGGCGATGAGATCGACCTGGTGGCCCTCGATGGCGGACCTGCGCTGGGCCGACGTGATCGCCACCGGCTTGATCGCGTTCTCGTTGCCGAAGATAGCCTCCGCGACCTGCCGCGCGATCGCCACGTTGAAGCCGTCGACCCGGCCCGTAGCCGGATCCCGGTAGCTGAGCAGAGGGGTGGTCTGGTCGACGCCGACGACGAGGTAACCGCGCTGGTAGATCGCGGCCATGGTCGACCCGGCGGGCATATGGCCGGGGGCCGGCAGCGGCCCGGACGGCCGCAGGCTCGCGACGCAGGCCGGGCTCGCGTTGACGACGCTGCTCCCGGCGAGCGCGGCCGTCCCGGTAGTGACGCCCGAGGGGGACGGCACCGCGCCGGCGGCGGTGGCGACGGGAGCCGGCGGCGCGGCCGTACCGCACGCCGTGATGAGGAAAATCAGCAGGCCAAGGGCAGCCCCGCGCACGTTAACTCCTCATTTGACAGCGGATGAGCAAGTCGGATGGGAATGCGCGCATGATGAGGATACGGCCGGAACAGCGCGAGATCCCGTCCCGGCGGTGATGCGGTCATTGTGAGCATGGAGGGCCGTGCGGTGGTGATGCGGGCAAGCGCCAGCTACGCTGGCAACGCGCCATGAACAGCGAGCTTCCGGTGATCGCGCCCGCAGGCCACGACGATTCTGTGGGATTCCCGTGCCGTCAGGGCCGCAGTCCCGCCAGGTAGTGGAAGTTGCCGTCGCCGACGTTCTGGCGCAGAGTCCGAATGATGCGCCACGTGTCGTCATGGGGGCCTTCGATGTACATCGGCATCCCGTCCCGGCCGAATTCCAGGTCGCATACGCCGTCCCACTCGCCGAGATGCCCCGCGGCCTTCGTGAAGTCCGCATGCGGCTCGAACCCGAGCCCGCGCGCGTACCCGGCCGCGCCGAACACGATCTGCTGGGCGAGAACCAGCGGCGCTTCCACGGGTGGCCCCGGATAACTCCGGAAGGCATCAGCGCAAAACGACGGGAGCTTCCTCCTCTCGACCGACTTCGGCCCCAGGGCGTTCTTCACCCCGAGGCACCAGGTGTCGACCAGGTACTCGCACACCCGCACCGAGCCGCCCTGTTCACGGGCAACGACCACGATGACCAGCCCAGATTCATCTGCCTCGCCTGCGCCGGCGTCCAGCCACTCGGGATGGCCTGTGAACCGCACGCTCGACGACCAGCCCTGGTTGACCCAGCAGCCGACAAGGGGCGCCTCTTTTTCCTGGGGCTCGGCCGCGGCGACCTGCTGGATCAGTGGCATCACCGTCGCGGGTCGCACCTTGAGGACTCGGGCGATCTCCTTCGGCGACCGTCCCCCCGCGCGGAGTTCGCGGACACGTTCCAGCAGTTCATCATCGGGCATCCCACTATGATCTCGGATGCCGCGCGCCAGTATCCAACGTTCGGCGTGACCGCGACGCTGCAGGATAAAAACTTGCTCCCGCGCATGGACTCGAACCATGAACCTGCCGGTTAACAGAAGGCCTGTCATGGGCCGTCCCTCACCATCCTCCCAGCCGGTCACGAGTTACGCCGAAGCAGCATCGCGCCGGCCGGCGTGAGGCCACCACTGCTCACGACGGCGACCCGCGCGCCCGCCACCTGACGATCGCCGCCCTCGCCGCGCAGTTGGACAACTGCCTCGTGCACCAGGCCCATGCCGTGCGTACGCCCGGCGGAAAGCTGGCCGCCGTGCGTGTTCAGGGCGACCACGCCGCCGTCGCGGGCGATCGCCTTTCCGCCGTCGAGGAAATCCTTGGCCTCGCCGATCCGGCAGAAGCCGAGGGCTTCGAGCCATGACACGCAGTTGAAGGTGAAGCCGTCGTACAACTCGGCGACCTGGATGTCGGACGGCCGCAAGCTGGTACGTGACCACAGATGCGCGGCAGGCCCCAGCACCTGGGGCTCATGGGTCATCGTCGACTGCTCCCAGGCCACCCGTTCGGTCATCTGGGTCCCGACGGCCTCGACCAGCACCGGAGGCTTGGCCAGGTCGCGGGCCGCCTCGACCGCGGAGACCACCACCGCCACGCACGCGTCCACCGGCACGTCGCAGTCATAAAGGCCGAACGGGGTGCTGATCGGGCGCGCCGACAGGTAGTCATCCATCGAGAGCGGGTCGCGGTAGATCGCATCGGGATTGAGCGCGGCGTTGGCGCGCTGGTTGAGCGCCACCCAGCCCAGCGTCTCCCGCGTCGTCCCGTACCGGCGGAAGTGGTGAGAGGCCGACATGGCCAGGTAGTTGGCGGCCGACCCCAGCCCGTACGGCGCGCTGTAGCCCGGCATCCGGGTGCCCGGGGGCCCGCTCAGCATGCCGTGCGGGCTGCCCGCCCGCGGGTCACGCGCCCGCTGCCCGGCCGCGAAGGTGGCCTGCCAGACCGTCCGGAAGCAGACCACGTGACGAGCGAGGCCGGCCGCGACCGCCAGCATGGCCGCGATGACCGACCCCGCGGGGCCGAATGTCTCAGCGCCGCCGTTGTACCACGCGGGCCGCAGCCCCAGAGCGTCCTCCAAAGCGCTGACACCGCCCTCCCCGAAGCCCCCGTCCCCCCCTCCCCCGGGATAGGTAGACAGCCCGTCGATGTCGTCGAGGGTAAGTCCGGCATCAGCGACCGCGTCCTTGACCGCCGCCACGGTGAGGGCCAGGGGCGCCAGCATGAGCCGACGGCCGACCGGCGACATCCCGACCCCGGTGATCGCTACCCGGTCCTCGAACTTCTCCGTACCGAGCATCGGCCGGACCCAGCGCTGGTGATCCCCCGGCGGCGTCTCATCCGACGGAAGCTCGTCGGCGTCGCCGCCGTCTGGTTCGAACAGCGGCAGCCAGACGTCCTCGATGGCCTCGAACCGGACACGCACCCGCATGCCGACGTGTGCCTCGCCGGCCACCACGCCGACGAGGTTCGTGATGACGCGCACCCGGGGGTCCTCCTCGACCGCCACGGTCGCGATCACGAACGGCGGCGGGAAACGCGGGTCCCAGAGCTGATGATTGACCGTGACCCCGACCACGACCCCGCGGCCCGACACGCCGGCCACGCCGATGTCCTGCGAGCGGCAATAGCGGCACACCGGAGGCGGCGGGTGCAGCAGCGCGCCGCAGGCATTGCACCGATTGAACTGGAGCACCCCGCCGGCGCCGCCCCGCCAGAAGTGGGCGTTGTCGTCGTTGACGACAGGGAGCTGCCGGGCGAGGCCGACCGGCACCGTCATACCCTCTTCCCCTGCCGTCCTGAGAACCGGCCCGCAGCGGCGCCGGGCCATGGCCAGAGGGTCGCCCCGGCAGTTCCAGACAATGTTTTAGGCACTTCCCGATACATGCCATTCATCCTGATATGCATGTTACGCTCCTGTCTGGCACACCGGTGACACATGTCATTATGATGACTAAAAGTCTAGCAGTGCACCCGCCAGCGGTTTCTTCACGCCGCACAAGGCAATGGCGCCGGAGGCTCATGGTGAAGGTTCCTGATCGACGGAGAGTCCCGACCCGCACCCGGCCGCACCGCACCCGGTCGATGCGGCTCACGCTGGCTGGCCTGCTCGTCGTGCCGCTCGTTTCCCTCATGGCGCTGTGGGGTTTCGCCGCAGCCATCACGCTGGGCAACGCCGTCATAGAGCACCGCTACACCTCGGACTCCGACACGATCGGCAAGAGCGTGGGGAACCTGTCGCTCAGCCTGTCGCAGGAGCGCCTGGAGTCCTTCGTCTGGCTGAGTACGGGGCGCCGGTCCCCGGTGGCGCCGATTGCTGCGGCCCGGCGGCGCACCGACGCGGTCGCCGCGGCGGCCCGCCGCGGACTGGAGTCGGTACGGAGCCTGCTGCCCACGACGTCAGCGCCGCAACTGGCCGCCTTCCTGGCTGAGCTGGACCAGCTCGGCAGCATCCGGACGGCCATCGACTCCGGGCGCATGAGCCCGGCGGCAGCATTCCAGGCCTACAACGACATCATCGATGCCGAATTCCATCTTCTCGACGCCTCAACCCAGGCCAACGACCCCGTGCTGGAACAAGACACGCTGGGGAGCATCGACGCCGCTCGCGCGCTGGAGCTGGCCGACGGAGAGGCTGCGCTGGTCGGCGGGGCACTGGCCACGCACGACCAGATGAGCGCCGCGGACCGCGAGCTGTTCGCGACCGCCGTGTCCGAGCAGCGCCTGCTGATGGGCGACGCGCTCGTGCTGCTGGGCCCGGGCCTGCGCGACATCTGGGCGCGCGCCTACAACTCGCCGGCCCATCAGCAGTTCGCGGCGATCGAGAACCAGATCGCCGGGAGCGCCGGGAGCAAGGGGCCGATCCCGGTGAAACCTGTGACCTGGCAGTCAGTCTCGACACCGTTTCTGACCTCGATGGCGAAAGCGCAGCTCCAGAGCGGTATCCCTCTGGCCCGGCGGGCCAGTCAGGTCAGCAACAGGCTGGTTACTCAGGCCGTGCTGGCCGGTGGCGGCGGCCTGGCCGCGGTAATGGCGTCAGTTTTCCTGATGCTCTGGTTCAGCCGCAGGCTGGCCTCCGAACTCCGCGGGCTGCATGACAATGCCCACAACATGGCCTACGAGCGGCTGCCGGAGGTGGTCGAGCGGCTGGGCCGCGGCGAGGCAGTGGACGCGGACGCAGAATCCCCGCCGCCCGGCCCCGGGAAGATCACCGAAATCGCCAAGGTGGCGCTGGCGTTCTCCGCGGTGCAGCGCACCGCGGTCGAAGCCGCTGCCGGCCAGGCCAGACTGCGCAGGGGGGTCAGCCAGGTCTTCCTCAGCCTGTCCCTGCGCAACCAGTCACTGCTGCACCGGCAGCTGGGCATGCTCGACTCGATGGAGCGGGCGACCCAGGAGCCTGAGGCCCTGGCCGATCTGTTCCGCCTGGACCACCTCACCACCCGCATGCGCCGGCACGCCGAGGGCCTGATCATCTTGTCCGGCGCGACTCCCGGGCGCGGATGGCGCGAGCCGGTACCCGTCGTCGACGTGCTGCGCGCGGCGATCGCCGAGGTCGAGGACTACACCCGGGTCGACGTGATCAGCGAGTCGCGTGACACGGTGGCCGGCGTCGCGGTGAACGACGTCATCCACCTGATCGCCGAGCTGATCGAGAACGCCGCCGCCTTCTCCCCGCCGAACACCCCGGTCGAGGTCAGGGCCGACCGCGTGGGCGGTGGCGTGGCTGTGGAGATCGAGGACCGCGGGCTTGGCCTCACCCCCGGCGAACTGGCCGAGATCAACGAGCGGCTCGGCAGCTCGCCAGAGTTCGACCTCGCCAACAGTGATCAGCTCGGCCTGTTCGTGGTGGGCCGGCTGGCCGCCAGGCACGGGATCAAGGTCTCGCTGCGTCAGTCACCCTTCGGCGGGACGACGGCCATCGTGCTGCTGCCGCACAGCGTCATCGTGCGGGAAGGCGAGAAGGGACTCCGGACCACCCCCGTCAGCCGTCAGCCCGTGGCCTCCGGCGCCTCGAACGGGTCGCAGCCGCCGGAGGCCACCGACGCCATCCAGCATCGCGAGCGGGCATCGTCATTCGGCCTGGCCGGCCGGCACCGGCTGGCGCCGGGCGGAACTGCCCGGGGGCTGCCGATGCGCGTCCGCCAGGCCAGCCTCGCCCCGCAGCTGCGCGCCGACCCGCAGCCGGATCCGCCAGCGGACCCGCGCCCGGCCGGTGAGCGACTATGACCGCCCCGAAGGACAGATGGCTCGACCGGGAAGCGGGACCGGTCGTCCGGCCCTACGCCGTAACCAAGGGCCGGACCCGGCCGGCCGGCGGAACGTCCTTTGGCCTGATCGACCTCGTGGTGGCCAGCGATCTGCCACCCCCGCCAGGGTCCCGGCTCACCTCGGAGCACCACCGGATCCTAGAGCGGTGCCTGTCCCCGGTCACCGTGGTGGACCTGGCATCCGACGTTGACCTCCCGGTCGGGGTGGTACGCGTGCTGCTCGGTGATCTGAGGCAGGACCAGATGATCAGGATCCTGGCGACCCCGAGAGGACGGGTAACCAGCGAGCACCTACTGAAGGATGTACTGGCTGGACTCCGAGCACTCTGACGTGGCTGCCGATAGCGCAGGCCGTGACCTTGCTGGCTAAAGAGATTTCCCTGAAGTAGAGGACTATTACCATCAGATGGAACGCTCATTATGAATAACAGCATGGCGGTAGGCGCAGTCCGGTCGGCCGTGGCGGCCCTGAACAACGGCGACATCGACGGCTACCTCCGGTACTTCGATCCGTCCTGCCCGCGCTGGGCCGCCGGGCTCGCCCAGCCGCTCAGCCTGACCGACATCGGCGACAACCTCCGTCTGCTCCACACTGCGTTCGAGGGCCTGCACCTCGACGAGGACCTGCTCTTCGGCGACGAGCGGTTCGCGTGCGCCCGCTGGCGGCTGCGAGGCCGTCACGTGCGCGACTACCTGGGGTTCGCGCCGAAGGGGCAGTCGATTGACGTGGAGACCTGCGAAGTTTATGAGGTCAGCGGCGGCCTCGTCGTCACGACCTGGGTCTACGGGGACCTCGGGCAGCTCTTCCGGCAGATCGCCGCCGAGGAGGGAGATGTCGCGTGACCCACGGCTTCGCACGGCGGGCGTCACGGCCGGCGCCAGCTACTGGGCTGGAGCGGCGAACAGGCCCGATAGGTCCACCTGGCCGGTCTGGAGCGCGCCGAAGAAGCCGCCGTCGGTGGTGAACGTTTCGCCATTGACGTAGCTGGACCGCGGGCTGTTGAGGAAGATCAGCGGCCAGGCCTGCTCCTCCGGCGTGGCCTGCCGCTTGATCGGGCCGACGAACGCGTCGATCGTCTGCTGCCCCGCGTTCCGCACGAAGTGCGGCATCATCGCGGTCGCCGTCGGACCCGGGTTGATGCAGTTGAGCCGCTTGCCCTCGGCGATGAGGGTGCCGGCCCGCGAGGCCACCCAGGCGTCGACGACCTTCTTGGAGAAGGAGTAGACCTCGGGCTGCATGGCCTCGGGGTGGCTCTCGCACCACTGTTTCCCGGCGTCGAAACCCGAGGTGTTCACCAGCTCCATCAGCTTCTCGACCTCCAGCTGCCAGCCCATGGCCGCATTGGAGGCCACGACCGCGATCGCCCCGCCCGCCGGGATCTTGGGCAGCATGAGATCGACGAGGTACCGCGAGCCCACGAAGTTGACCAGCATGACGTCCAGGTCGGAAAACGGCGCCCCGGGCAGGCCCGCAGATCCGAAGTAACCGTGCACCGGCCCCTCCACCGAGTCGGCGGCGGCCTCGATCGCCGCCTTGTCGCGCAGGTCGGCCTGGAGCGCCTGGTGCACCGGAAAGGCTACCGGGTTGACGTCGATGGCGGTGACCTGCGCGCCGAGGTCGAGCAGGAGCCGGGCGGTGGCCGCACCCATCCCCGAGGCGGCGCCGGTGACCACGACGTGGCGGCCGGCGTAGCCGAGTACATCATCCATGGATGGTCCTTCCGGAAGGCGCTGCTGGGCTTGGCAGGAGGCCGTTAGCGGGTGCGGGCTAGCCGTCTGCTAGCACCGCCGTCTCTGGAAAAGAATATTACTCTCTTTCGATACTCGTATTACACAATAGAGTAATGATATTTTCTCTAGATGAACCTGCCGCCATGATCTGCAGACCATCGCCTTTCCGCTGGCGGCGTGTTCCCATCCGAGCCTTGATGAACCGGTTACCCGGCGTGAGACGAAGGAAGCACCATGACGAAGGACAGCTGGAAGCATGATCGTCTGTTCGTCGGCGGCGACTGGACGGCCAGCAACGCCGCGGGAGTCCTCGACGTTATCGACCCGGCCACCGAGGACGTGATCGGCTCGGTTCCCGACGGTGACGCCAAGACGGCTGAGGCCGCGATCAAGGCCGCTCGCCACGCCTTCGACGAAGGGCCGTGGCCGCGGATGTCCCCGCGCGAGCGGGGAACCGCACTGAGCCGGTTCGCCGCCATCCTGGACGAGCGCCACGATGCCCTCAAGGAGCTCATCATGGCCGAGACGGGCTCGACCGGCTTCCTATGTGACTTTGTCCAGGTTCGCGGGACGATCGATATCGCCAGGTGGGTCGGCGAGTCGGTCGAGCACGTGGTCAGGTGGACCGAGGTCTCCGCCCCAGTAGGCGGCCCCAACGGGATGAGCGGCCACGCCGTGGTCCGTGAGCCTGCCGGGGTGGTGGCCGCCATCACTCCGTTCAATTTCCCCTTCTTCCTGAACATCGTGAAGGCGGTGCCCGCGCTCGCGGCCGGCTGCACGGTCGTGCTGAAGCCGCACCCGTGGACCCCGCTGGACGCGTTCGAGCTCGCGAGGGCCGCCCAGGAAGCCGAGCTACCGCCGGGCGTCCTGAACGTCATCACCGGCGGCGCCGAGATCGGCGAGGAGCTGACCACCCACCCGATGGTCGACATGGTAACCTTTACCGGGTCCACCCCGACCGGCCGGCGGATCATGGCCGCGGCCGCGCCGACGCTGAAGCGGCTCCAGCTCGAGCTGGGCGGCAAGAGCGCGTCGATCGTGCTGGACGACGTGCCGGAGGCCCACGTCAAGGCCATGGGCATCATGATGAACATGATTCACGCAGGCCAGGGCTGTGCCCTGCAGACCCGCACCCTGCTGCCCGAGCATATGCTCGATGCCTTCGTCGAGGGGGCCAGGGACTCGCTGTCCTACCTGAAGGTGGGCGACCCGCGGGAGACGGACACGATGATCGGCCCGCTGATCCGGGAGCAGCAGCGGGTGCGGGTCGAGGAGTACGTCCAATCCGGGATCGACGAGGGAGCCGAACTCGTGTTCGGTGGCAGGCGCCCCGGGCATCTCACGAAGGGCTTCTTCTACGAGCCGACCTTGTTCATCAACGCCCGCAACGACATGCGCATCGCGCGGGAGGAGATCTTCGGGCCGGTCCTGACCGTGCTCACCTACCGCACCGAGGAGGAGGCCATCAGGATCGCCAATGACTCCATCTACGGCCTGGGCGGCGGCGTGGTAACCGCGAACACCGCGCGCGGTTTCAACGTCGCCCGGCAGATCAGGGCCGGCAACGTGGCGGTGCAGACCGTCGGCCCGGCCGTAAACAACTTCGCCGCCCTGCGTGGCACCGGGCCCGGCTGGTCAGCGGACGAGCCGGGCGGGATAGGCCTCGGCATCACCGGCGTCTTCGGCGGGTTCAAGCAAAGCGGCGTGGGCCGGGAGTGGGGGCACCACGGCATCGAGGAGTTCACCGAGCTCAAGTCCATCGCCTGGGCGTGACCCGGGTGGCCGGCCCGCACGATATCGCGGCGGGCCGACATCGCCGCCGACTCAGGTCACCGCGCCACCGATCTTCAGGTCGATCAGTTCGTCGTCGGTCCGGCCCAGCTCACGCAGGATCTCATCGGTGTGCTCGGCGAACTGCGGCGCACGCGTGATGGCGGGCGGAGTCTCGTCGAACTGCACCGGGCTGGCGACCAGTTCGTGCCGCCGGCCCTCGGCGTCGGTCACCTCGGCGATCATCCCGTTGGACCGCAGCGCCGGGTCCTGGCCGACGTCCCAGGGGTCCTGCGCTACTGCCCACTGACCCTCCATGCCGGCGAACCGCGCGGTCCACTCGGCGAGCGTGCGGGTACACAGGATGTCCTGGATGATCTCCGCGGCCGTCGGAGCGTTAGCCATCAGCTTGCCGACGGAGGTGAACCGGTCATCCTTGATCAGGTCCTCGCGGTCGATACGCCGGCAGAATTCCGGCCAGTAGCGGCCGGGCTGGAGCATGGCCAGCACCAGCCATCGGTCATCCGCGGTCCGGTAGCTGCCGACCAGGGGGTTCATCTTGGCCGTCTTGCTCATCGGCCTTCGCGGCTGCGGACCGCCGGTCACCAGGGCAAATCCGACCGAGACGGCGTTGGCCCAGGCGCTGACCCCGAGCAGGGAGACATCAACGACTGAGGTCTCGCCGGTTCGCTCGCGGGCGAACAGAGCGCCGGCGATCCCGCCCGCGATCGTCATGCCGCCGATCGAGTCTCCGTACGCGGGAGCGGGCATCTGGCACAGCCCGTCGAATCCCGGCGGGGTCGTCCCCAGCGCGCTGCCGCCCCGAGCCCAGAACGCGGTGCTGTCGTACCCGCCCTTGCCGCTCTCCGGGCCGCGAGCGCCGAAGCCCGTGCCCCGGACGTAGACGATGCGCGGGTTGACCGCCCGCACGTCCGCCAGGTCGATGCCGAGCCTGCGACGGGCCGCGGGCAGGAAGTTCGTCAGGAAAACGTCGCTGGTGCGGATCAGCTCGTGCAGTACCTGGAGCGCCTCCGGTCTTTCCAGGGCGAGGCCGATGCTGCGCTTACCGCGGTTGGGATGCTCCATCAGCGGCGCGAATGCCCCGCCGCCCACCGGCATGCCCATCGCCTGACTAAGCCCGCGCTGCGCGTCACCGGTCTCCGCGTGCTCAACCTTGATCACGTCCGCGCCCCAGTCCGCCAGCACCGCTCCCGCGGCCGGGACGAAGGTGAACTGCGCCACCTCCAGGACGCGGACGCCCTCCATCGGTCGAAGCATTTCCCGTCTCCTCCCTGGTGCAGTGCATCGCGCGCCGCTATCCGAGTGGCTGCACCCAGATAACGTTATAGATCACTGATAGTTTCCCTGAAAGAACAAGAGAGTGCAGCCATTGTATAATAATATTGTCCGAACAGAGCGGGTGGCATGCAGAACAGTTGGCATGACGCCCTCACGCCGGTGCACTAGGTAGTCGGTGCGAGCGCTGTCGCAGCGGCCGCTAAGAGCCGTGGACACGGTGTTCACACCAGGGCAAGGGGCGTGCAGTTAAGGAGCAGTAGACTTGCGTAGCAGGAAAGTCGCACTGGCGCGAGCGGATGCGAAGGTACTCGAGAGATCGGCCGCGAGTGCGGCTCAGGGGTCATGCTTCCCCGCACCCGGTGACATCAGGAGATGGAGAGGTCATGGCGCGACGCAAGGCGGTTAGGGATGGTGGCCTGTCCCCGGACACCGACGTGCCGTTCTGGCAACAGCGCAGCATTGAACGATCACTGCAGGATGCCCGCCTCCGGGCGCAGGAACGGAGCGACAGGTTCGTCACCGCCGCCTTGGAGCTGATCGTCGAGCGGGAGACCGGTGACTTCACCATCGAGGAAGTCGGCGAACGCGCGGGAATGTCGCTCCGGACGTTCTACGCGTTCTTCGACAGCAGGGACAGCCTCATGCTGGCCATCTACGACACGATCATGAGCAAGTCGGCCGTCCCGGTCCTGACCGAGCGACTGGCGCATGCGTCCGATCCCGTGCTCCGGCTCAAGGCACTGGTGGACGCCGTGTTCGACATCACGTCGGTCCCGCCCCCGCTGGCCCGTGCGCTGACCGTGTTTCACCTGCGGCTGGCCGAGAGCCGCCCGCGGGATCTGGCTCAGGCGCTGGCGCCTTTCAGCCGCCTCGTGACCGACCTGCTGGCGGCGGTGGCGCAGGCCGGCTTGCTGCGGGAAGACCTGGACCTTGACGTGATGTCCGCCATGGTGCAGGAGTTGCTGCTGACCAGCGTGCACAATGTAGTGCTTGGGGGCAGCCGCGTGGTGAGCGCCGCTGACCTGTGGGCGTTCTGCTCGGCCGCCATAATGCAGCGATCTGACCTGCCCTCCGTGCGGCCGGCCGATGAGAGCCGGGCGGAGGCCTGACCGCCACCGGCCCGTTATCTCACAGTCGGCCGGCGACCAGGTTCCTCAGCGCGTGCCGGTGCACCTTGTGCAGGCCAGGCGTGACCGTCGGTCCCCGCACCACGTCCGCGTCGTGGAAGCTGTCCGCGGCGGCGCGCACGAGTTGGCCCACGGTCAGAGCGGCCTGCGGATCCCGGTCCGCCGCCGCGGCGCCGCCGAGTCGGCCGGTCACGTCCCGTCTTCCCCTGGCCGGCGCCCGGCCGTCGGCGGGTACCCGCTCCCGCCGGCCTCGCTGGTGTCCGGGACCAGCCGCGCTGCCTCCCCGAGATACTGAGCCAGCACCTCCTCGCCGGCCGCGGCCGCCGGGCCGCGCCAGCTGATCATGCCCCGGTTGAGGATGATGCACTCGTCGGCCAGGCCCAGGGCCCGGTGGACGAACTGCTCGATCAGCACGATCGTGATCCCCGCATCGCGAGCCCGCTCCAAGCTCGCGAACACCGCGTCGACCATGCGGGGAGCCAGGCCGAGCGACATCTCGTCGGCGACGATCAGGGCCGGGTTCACGCAGAGCGTCCGGGCTAGGGCCAGCATCTGCTGCTCACCCCCGGACAGGCTGCCGGCGCGCTGGCGCCGGCGGCTCCCGAGCACCTGGAACATCTCGAAGGCGCGGTCCGTAGCCGCCTGCCTGGATCCCTTGCTGTCGAGCTGGCGCACGGCCATCTTCAGGTTGTCGACCACCGACAGGCCGGGGAAGATGCCCCGTCCCTCGGGGATGTAGGCCAGCCCCGCTCGCCGGATACGGTGCGCGGCCCATCCGGTAATGTCTTCCCCGTCGAGGGTCACCCGGCCTTTCTTCAGTGGCACCAGCCCGGACAGCGCCCGCCCCAGTGTGCTCTTGCCCGCCCCGTTGGCGCCGAGCACGGCCAGGACCGTTCCCGGGCGAACCTCCAGGGAAATCCCGAAGAGGGCCTGTGTCTGCCCGTAGCAGACCTCAGCCGCGTCCACCGCGAGGGCTCCCCGCGCGGTCATCGCGCGTCCCCGGGTTCCGGGGTCTGCAGTTGATCCGCGTCGCCGAGGTAGGCGGCGCGGACCTGGGCGTCGGCGCGAATGTCGGCCGGCGTGCCGCCGGCGATGACGGCGCCGAAGTCGAGAACGTAAATGAAGCTGGACAGGCTGAGGACCATGGCCACGTCGTGCTCGACCAGCAACATGGCCAGGCCCTCGTGGTCGACGACATGGCGCAGGGCGGTCGCCAGCCGCTCGGCCTCGCCGACGTCCAGGCCGGACAGCGGCTCGTCGAGCAGCAGCACCGAAGGCGATGTGGCCAGTGCGCGGCCCACCTCCACGATCCGGCTGGTTCCGAGCGGGAGCACGCACGCCGGCTGGCCGGCCACGTCGGTCAGGGACAGCAGTTCCAGCAGGGCATCGACACGCGCCAGCTCGCCTGCAGGCGGGCGGCGCAGGGAGCCGGCCAGGAAGAGGTCCTGCCACAGCCTCGAGCGAGCGTGCCGCGACCGGTAGGCCAGGACCAGGTGCTCGCGCACGGTGAGCAGCGGGAAGAGCTCCGGCTGCTGGAACGACCGGGCCAGGCCCGTCCGCGAGCGGTCCTGCGGCGTCCGGGCGGTTACATCCACCCCGGCCAGGTGCACCGCGCCGGCGTCGGGGCGCCGCAGGCCGGACAGGACGCCGAAGAGGGTGCTCTTGCCCGCGCCGTTCGGCCCCACCAGCCCGGTGATGGTGCCAGGCGCTACAGCGACGCTGACGTCGTTCAGCGCGACCAGCCCGCCGAAGCGGACCGTCACCCGGTCCGCGGCCAGGGCCGGCGTGACGGCAGTCGGTGTCACGGCCGCGCTCACCGGTCCTGCACCTCGCTCAATCCTCTCGGCGGTGCGGCCGACTCCGCAGCCGGGCGGGCGCCTGCGGGTCCCGCGTCGGCCAGGGGACCGCGGGCGCCGGCGGCCACGCGTGCCGTTACGTCCCGGGTACCTCGGACCCGCCGCCATAGCCACCGAATCTGATCCGCCTGCTGGGCCATCCAGCCGTCGGGGTTCTTGGCCACCAGGATGGCGCCCAGTCCGAACAGGACCGGCGGTACCTGGCCCCACGACGCCGGGAGATATTCGAGGACGATGCCGGGCAGGACGGTGAACATCATCCCCGCCGTCAGGGCGGCCATATTAGAACGGATGCCCGCGGTGACGAGCACCGCCAGCCAGACGATCCCGCCGAGCGTAGCGAAGTTGCCCGGCAGCGCGCTCAGCTGGCTCATGGCGAGGATCGCGCCGCCGACAGCGGCCACGAACGCGGCCACCCCCGCGACGAGGACCTTCATCTGCAGCACGCTGAGCCCGATGGTTTTCGACCCGGCTTCGCTGAAGCGCACCGCGCTCAGGGCCAGGCCCGTCGTCGAGCGGCGGATGTTGACGATCAGCAGCGAGACCGCACAGAAGATGCCGAGCCCCAGGAACAGCAGGGCCCGGCTCGTGGTCGCGAAGCCCGGGCTGGGCATCGTCACGCCGATGCCGTTCTGCGTGAAGATGGTGCGGGTGAAGACCAGGTTGTCCATCAAGAGCCCGAACATCAGCGTGACGAGCGTGACGTAGAGCCCGCCGAGCCGGATGGTGAGCATGCCGATGATCACGCCCATCGGGACCGCGATGATTCCGCCCGCGACGACCGCGGCCAGCACCGGCCAGCCGTGGCTGGTGGCGAACTGCGCCGCGGCGACGGCGCCGACGCCGGCGAAGGTCGCCTCGCAGGCCCAGATCATCCCGCCCTCGCCGACCACGAGGGTAAACGCCAGGAAGATGATGGCGTAGGCGGCGCCCTCGGCGAGCAGCCCGACCCAGAACGAGCTGAGGACGAAGGCCGCGACACACAGCACCGCGATGCCCAGCACCGCCGGGGGCCAGTGCAGGGGAGGCCGCGCCCCGGGCCCGCCGGCGGACGGGAAGGCGGCCCGCCGGTTACCTCCGTGCGGGAGGATCGCCCGGTCCAGCGCGCCGCCGACCCCGTCGGTCTCGTCGGCACGGCCGTAGCGGACCAGATGGTAGACGAGGAAGATCACGGTCACCGCGAACGGGATGCTCGGGATGACCGCGGCGGTGAACGAACTGCTCGGCGGCAGGTAGTGCTGCACCAGCGAGCCGGCGATGCCGATCACCAGGCCCACCACGACCGCGACCGGCACGTTGCGCAGGCGGGCGGCGACCACGGCCGCGAACGCCGACGCCATGAGCAGGGTGTAGTCGGTGGGATCGAGCCCGATGATCGGCGCCGACAGGACCCCCGCCAGCCCCGCGAGGAAGACGCTGGCGGCCCATACCCCGATGGACACCAAGGCCGGGCTGCTGCCTGACAGCGACGTCATGGCCGGGGAGTCGACCATGGCCCGGACCCGGAGCCCCACATCGGTATAACGCAGCACGACGAACCCCACGATCACGACGGCCAGGACGCAGCCGTAGTCGATGATCTGGTCCATCGTCACCGGCACGCCGAGGACGTGGTAGACGCTCACCGGCTCCGGAGCCAGGCCGGGAGCCTCCACGATCGTGACGTTCCCGAACAGCAGCGTCGCGAGCGGGGGCACGCAGACCGAGACCCCGAGCGTGGCGACGATCTTGATGAGCGTCGATGCCAGCTGCAGCATGCGGAACAGGACCAGGTAAAGGAGCACCCCGAGGAGGGGGCCGACCGCGAACAGGGCGATCACCGCGGACGGGAGCAGTCCCCAGTGATGCTGTGAATGCAGCCAGTAGAAGAAGCGGGCGACGAAGTAGGCCAGGGCCCCGAAACTGAAGTTGAGGATGCCGGCCGACGCGTAGGTGAGGGTCAGGCCGGCCGCGGCGATGGCATAGATCCCGCCGATCACCAGACCCGCGATGACGTACTGAAGCACTGTTCCCCCTCCCTGTGCGAGGGCTGAGAGCTGATCACTAGCTGAAGCTGATCCGGGTGCCGCACACCTCGCCGTTGCCATGGAACGGGACCCACTTGCTGCCCTTGAGCTGCACGAAGTAGTCGCACGCGGTCGGCGGGAACATGGCCGGCGTGCCGAAGCCGGTGAAGCTGATCCCGTAGGGGAGCAGCCCTCCGACGGTGTAGTTGGTGACCTGGCGCAGATTCGCGATGAACGACGAACGGGTCGGGTTGCGGCCGGCCGCCTCAAGTCCCCTGATGAACAGGTCGGCGGCGGCGTAGGAGGTCCAGGTCCCGAAGTTCGGGATCGTCCCGGCCGCGAAGTGCCCGTACTTCTGCAGCGCGTTGAGCATGGTGGCCACCGCGGGGATGCTCGGACTGAAGATCACCGACGAGGAGACGTAGGCGCCCTGGTCAATGCGGCGGGCTGTCGGACTGTCCAGTGTCTGCTGGTCATAGCCCTGCTCAAACCAGTGGATGGAGTTACTGCCGACGTTCTCCTCGGCCTGGGCGAGCGCGTTGTTGGAGGAGTCCACCAGTGCGGCTACCGTTCCGTCACATCCGGCGTTCTTGATGGCCAGCGCGGTCGCCGTGAAGTCCACCGCGCCGAAGGGGACCGAGTAGTCGGAATAGCAGTCAGCGATACCCTGGCCCACGGCCGAGGCGAAGATGGCGCGGACAGCCTCCTGCGACGATGGCGACACGCCGTAGGCCACCCCGGCCAGCTTGGTGACGCCGATGCCCCGCAGGAACTTCCCGTAGGTGGTGTAGTCGTAGTTCTTGCCCGCGTACGTGCTCGAGTAGGGCGGCAGGAAGCTGAACATGTTGCGGTAGGGCTGCTCGCCCCACTCCGGGCCGTCGAAGGCGCTCCCGACCACGGGGATGCCCTGCTTGTTGAGGTAGCTGGCGCCCGCGAAGGTGAACGAGGAGATGGGCAGGACAGCGAAGACCTTCTTGTTCTGCACCAGATCCTGGGCGTCGGTCAGGAGCAGGTTCCCGTTCGACTGGTCGTCCTCCCGCACCAGTTCGATCTTGCGGCCGTGGACACCGCCTTCGGCGTTCTGCAGGTCGAACCGCGCGACGGCGCCCTCGAAGGCACCGGCGGATGTCGACGACGCGATCCCGGTCTGCGACCAGATGTACCCCACCTTGATCGTGGTGGGTGTCACCCCCACGTCGCTCGTGCTGTTGACCGCCGAACTGGTGTCGCCGCTCGTCTTCGCGGAACTGGCGCATCCGGCGGCGGCCAGGCTGAGGACCGTTGCCGCGAGCAAGATACGAGAGGGCTTGGGTAGCATCATTGCGACTCCCCTGGGTGTCGTTGCGCGATTTGTGGCTCCGGCGGGCGGGCGGGCTGGCTGGCTGGCTTCTCGGATCAGCGGCGGCTGCGGATGGCGTTCGTGCGGACCTCGCGGAAGGGAAC
>Ga0137407_10000951_pt1 | contig 18975 bp, 26 predicted proteins | sample CZOMad2_2_16fung_FD_108410 | JGI IMG/M metagenome (GOLD analysis project Ga0137407, IMG submission 108410) | Vadose zone soil fungal communities from Angelo Coast Range Reserve, California, USA - CZOMad2_2_16fungal (Illumina Assembly) | ecosystem: Environmental > Terrestrial > Soil > Vadose... | reverse complement strand
GGCGTTGATCTCGTCCATCGCCAGGGCGGCGCCCTTGCGCATGAACTCTCCGTATCCTCCGAGCGGGCCGGAGAGGATCGACTGGCAGCCGATCTTGATCGGTTTCTTGAGCTTCAGATCCACGGCCGCGGCAGCGAGCGCCCGGGGCAACCCGAGGCCGGCGGCGGCGAGGGCGCTGGTTTGGAGGAAACGGCGGCGTGTACTTCCGCGTCGAGGTGCCATGGGGAAACCTCCGACAGCGAGTGGGACCGGGATGATTGGTTCAGCGAGGGCGGAAAGTCAAAGCGGGTGCGCAGCCCTCGGCGCAAGCAGGACGGTTCACTCGCGAACGAAGTTTTCTCGGGCGACGGCGGGATGACCTCACTGCGCCAGCGCGCCGGGCACGACCACCACCTTGCCCTTCACCTTCCGCTGCAGCAACCGCAACATCGCGGCTGGCGCTTCTTCGAGGGACACGCGCTCGCTCACCGCTGGCTTGATCTTCCCCTCCGCAAACCACCCCACGAGCTGCTCGACGTTCCGGCGCTGTCCCTGCGGATCGTGCTGCGCCCATTCTCCCCAATACACGCCCACCAGGGACCGCTCCTTGAGCAGCGCCAGGTTGAGCTTCACCTGCGGAATCACGCCCGAGGCGAATCCGATCACCAGGAGCCGCCCGCCCCACGCCGTCGCGCGCAAGGCCGCCTCGGTCTGCGCGCCGCCGACCGGGTCATAGACCACGTCCGCTCCCTTCCCGCCAGTCAGGTCGAGGATGCGCTGGCGCAAATCGGCTTTCTCGTAGTCGATGGTCTCGTCTGCGCCGAGCTTCCGGCAGAACGCGAGCTTCTCCTCGCTGGAGGCCGCCGCGATGACCTTGGCCCCCATCGCCTTCCCCACCTCGATGGCCGAGGTGCCGACCCCGCCGGCGGCGCCGAGCACCACCAGCGTCTCCCCGGGCTGGAGATGGCCGCAATCCTTGAGCGCATGCAGCGACGTGCAGTAGGTGAGCAAGAACGCCGAACCGGTCTCGAAGTCCATTCCGGGAGGCAGCGGGGAGACGCGGTCGGCGGCGACGAGACACTCCTGCGCGAAGCCGCCGCGGCCCGGAGAGGCGACGACGCGATCGCCCGGCGCTACGCCGCGCACGGCCGCTCCCACCTCTTTGACGATTCCGGCGAGCTCCATCCCCGGCGAGAACGGGAGCGGCGGCTTCACCTGGTAGAGGCCCTGGACGAGCAGAGCGTCGGGAAAGTTCAGCGAGCTGGCCTTCACCTCGACGACCACTTCGTTCGGGCCGGGTCGCGTGGACGGGACCTCCTCCACGCGCAGCCGTTCGATCGGTCCGTACTCGCGGCAGAGCAGCGCTCTCATGGCTCACTTTCCTTTCGGCGCCGCGGCCTGATCGCGCAGGACGCGCTTGAGCACCTTCCCGGTCGCGGTCTTGGGCAACGCATCGAGGAAGCGGATCTGCCGTGGCGCCTTGTATGCCGCCATGTTGTTCCGACACCACTCGGCAATCTGATCCTCGGTGATGCTGCCCTTGGCGTCGGGCTTGAGCACCACGAAGGCCAGCGGATCCTCTCCGCGATACGGATCGGACACGCCCACGACCCCCACCTCCGCGATCGCCGGGTGGCGGTACATGATCGCCTCCACCTCGGCGGGGAAGACGGCGTAGCCGGACACCTTGAGCATGTCCTTCTTCCGCTCCTCGATGCTGAAGTAGCCGTCTTCGTCGACACGGCCGATGTCCCCCGTCAGGAACCAGCCGTCGCGGAACGCGCGCCGGGTGGCGTCGGGGTTACGCCAGTAGCCTTTCATTATTTGTGGTCCGCGCACCGCGATCTCGCCCGACTGGCCGATGCCCAGCTCGGTGGCGCCGTCGTTCGCGTCGACGACGCGCGCCTCGGTCAGTGGCAGCGGCACGCCGACGGTCCCATACTTGGGCCGGTGCGGCGGGTTGATGTGCGTGGGCGCGGTGGTCTCGCTCAGCCCGTAGCCCTCGATCAGCTTGTGGCCGGTGATCTCCTCCCAACGCCGCGCGATCGCGGGCGGCACCGGAGCGCCTCCGGAGAAGCAGTGCCGCAGCGATGAAAGATCGAACTCCTTCGTCCTGGGGAAATTGACGATGGCCACGTTCATAGTGGTGATGAAGGTGGTGAGCGTGCACCGGTACACCTCGATGGCGCGCAGCACCGTGACGAGGTCGAAACGGCCGATGGCCACGAGCGTCGCGCCCATGTAGGCCATCATGTTCATCTGGCATTCCATGCCGGTGATATGGAACCAGGGCAGGACCCCCAGCGCCACGTCGTTGTCGCCCGCGCCGATGTAGACGCGCTGCAGCTCGCAGTTCGCTATCAGATTCCCGTGGGTGATCTCGGCCGCCTTGGCGGTCCCGGTGGTGCCGGAGGTGTACTGCAACAAGGCGGTGTCGCTCAGCGCGCGCGGGACTTGCGTCTTCAACTCGCGAGCGGTGCGCAGCACGTCGAGCAGCGCGTGGGTGCCCGCCGTTTGCTGGTCACCCTTGTTCTCCAGGAATGAAGGCGGGGGCGGAAGCGCGGGGTTCTCCGGCAGGAAGTCGCGGTAGGCCGTGAGCACCACGGTCTCCAGCTTCGTCTGCGCGCGAATGGGTTCCACCACGTCCCAGCCAGGATGAGAGGTGACGAGAGCTCGCGCGCCAGAGTCTTCGAACTCATGCGAAAGCTCGACGGCCTTGTGCATCGGGTTCAGGCAGACCGCGATGCCGCCTGCGCGCAAGGTGCCATAGTACGCGATGGCGAACTGGGGCGAGTTCTCCAGGAAGATCGCCACGCGGTCGCCCGGCGATAGGCCGCGGGCTTTCAGGAATCCGGCGAAGCGGCCCACCGCCGAATCCAGCTCAGCGAAGCGGATCGCGCGCCCGTAGAAGTGGATGGCAGGGCGATCGGGGACGCGCTTCGCCTGCCGGGCGAGCGTGGCGGGCAGGAGATCTTCGGGGAGACGGATCGACTTCTCGTCGACGGTCGAGGGCCAGTGTTTCTTCCAGATGGGTTCCACGGCTCCTCCCCGGCAGAAGGGGCAGGCAACCATTACACCTCCATGTGGCGTCCCGAAACCTCCCTTGCTATGCAGAGTGCCCATCCGGTTCCGTCCGATGAAATGAAGGGAGAGCAGTCATGAAAGTTGTCCTCGCAGCGTTGGTCCTCTCCGGTGTGCTCGCTCAGCCAGCTTTTGCGGCGCTGAAGCAAGGTGACAAGGCACCTGACTTCAAGGCACCTGCTTCGCTCGCCGGCAAGGAGTTCAACTTCGCGCTCAAGGATGCCCTGAAGAAGGGCCCGGTGGTCGTCTACTTCTACCCGGCGGCGTTCACCGGCGGCTGCAACCTCCAGGCACACGCGTTCTCCGAAAACAGCGACAAATTTGCCGCCGCGGGTGCGAGCATCATCGGGGTGTCACTCGACAAGATCGCGACGCTGAACCAGTTCTCCGCAGACCCGCAGTATTGCGCCGGCAAGATTCCGGTGGCCTCCGATGCAGACGGCATGATCGCGAAGAGCTACGACCTGCAGGTGCGCGAAGCCAAGCCCGGCGCCAAGAACACGCGCGGCGACGAGATCGACCATGGCTTCGCTGAGCGCACCACGTTCGTCGTGACGCCGAATGGGACGGTCGCGGCCACCATCAGCAACCTGAGTCCCGCGGACAATGTCGCAAAGGCGCTGGAAGCTGTACAGCAGGTCAAAGGCCGATAACGCCAGCCTCGCCCTGCGCCAACATTTCGAGACTCCATGTCCGTCGTGGTCATCACCGGTGCGAGCCGCGGGATCGGCGCGGCGACCGCGCGCCTGGCGGCGGAGCGCGGCCATGACGTGTGCGTGAACTTCCGCGCGAACGAAGCCGCTGCCGAGGCGGTCGTTGCCGAGGTGCGGCAGGCAGGCCGCAGGGCGATCGCCGTCCGGGCGGACGTCGCCAGCGAACCGGAGGTCGTGCGCTTGTTCGAGACCGTCGACGCGATGCTCGGCACCATTGCGGGACTGGTGAACAACGCAGGCGTCCTCGAGCGGCAGACGCGCGTCGAGCAGATCGACGCGGCACGCGTCAGCCGCGTATTCGCGACCAACGTGACCGGCGCGTTCGTCTGCGCGCGCGAGGCGGTCCGCCGGATGTCCACGCGGCATGGTGGCCGCGGGGGAGCAATCGTCAATGTTTCCTCGCGCGCGGCTGTCCTCGGTGCACCGGGTGAGTACGTCGACTACGCCGCGTCCAAAGCGGCACTGGACGCCCTGACCGTCGGGCTCTCCAGGGAGGTCGCCGGCGAAGGGATTCGCGTCAACGGTGTGCGAGCAGGGATCATCGACACCGGGATCCACGCCAGTGGCGGCGAACCGGGGCGCGTTGCACGGCTGGGCCCGCAGCTGCCGATGGGACGGGGTGGCCATGCTATCGAGGTCGCACGCGCGATTCTCTGGCTGCTCTCGGATGAGGCCTCCTACACCACAGGAACGTTCATCGACGTCGCCGGCGGCCGATGAAACGCAGCTGGCCGTTCTGGCATCAGAACCAGTCCGGAGGCCGTGCATCTCAAGGGCTTGCCCTCGCGCGAAACAATGAGCTCCGCCATATCCGACACTTCCGCCCTTCCAGCCGCTCGCCCCGGCCGGATCGAGGCGATCCTCGCCTTCCTTGCCATCTACGTGATCTGGGGCTCGACCTTCCTCGCCATCCGCTACGCGGTCGAATCGATCCCGCCGCTGTTCACCGCGGCGACCCGCCATTTGCTTGCGGGGTTCATCCTGCTCGCCTGGGCACTATGGAAAGGAGAGCGGCCGACTCGCCAGGGCTGGCGCGCCGGGATCATCCTCGGTTTTCTCTTCTTTTTCGTCAGCCACGGGCTGCTCCACTGGGCGGAGCTGAGCGTGCCTTCCGGAGTGGCGGCGCTGGTGATCGCCATCGAACCGGCGATCGTGGCTCTCCTGCTGCCGCTGCTGAAGCTCGGTCCGAAGCCGCGAGGCGTGACCTGGGCCGGGCTGGCGCTGGGCGCCGCCAGCGTCGCGCTGCTCTTCCGGCCGGACGTATCCGCCGCCCCGGAGGTGCTGACCGGGCTTGTCGCGGTCCTCGTCAGCGCCATCGCGTGGTCCATTGGGATCGTTTACTCCCGCAAGCTCCAGCCAGCGAACGGCTCCACCCTGAATGCGGCCCTGCCGCTCCTGTGCGGATCCTTGATGCTGCTGGCCGGCGGGGTCCTGCGAGGCGAGCATCACGCGCTTCAATTCAGCCACGTGTTGCCGGAATCGCTCGTCGGTCTCCTTTTTCTCATCTTCTTCGGGTCGCTGACGGCGTTCAGCGCCTATGCATGGCTGCTGAAGCACTACCCACCGACCCTGGTGGCAACCCACACGTACGTCAACCCGATCGTGGCAGTGCTGCTGGGATGGGCGGTGGCTGGAGAAAAGCTCACCGGCTCGATCCTGTTGTCGATGGCGCTGGCCATCCTGGCGATCGCGTTGGTGAACCGCGGGAGTCAAGAACGCGCCGCTGGAAGCCCGTGAGATTCGGGGCCACCGTACGCCAGCGCATCACCGCGTGGCGCGGACCCGCATCCGGAAGCGCACCGGCCGGATCATCCCGCGGAGCAGCTCTGAGGGGGCGAGAATCGCGCCGTCGGTGACTTCGGGCGGCACGGCGAGCCAGGCGCTGAACAGCTCCTCGATGGTGCCGTGCCCTCCGCACCGCGGGCACGACGCTGCGTCCCCCGCGCACTCGGGGCAGCGGACCGGCACGCGCATGGAGATGGTGACCATGCCGCTCTGCGCGGCTTCCTGCGCGTTGAGAAAGAGCTCGATGACATCGCCCTCGGCGCGGCGCGCGACGCCGCACGTGAGCAGCGCCCTCAACGACCCCACTGAGCCGCGAGAGCATCACGGCGGGCGCGCGACGGCGCCTTCACGGCCGGACAAGGTCGCGATGCATCAGTACCGCGGGACCGTCCGGCGTGACGATCTCTCGCACCCGCCGGAAGCCCGCCTTTTCGTAGCAGCGGATCGCGCGGGCGTTCAGCGGCGATGGATCGGCCTGCACCCGCGTGACGCGTGGGTCTGCGAACAGCTCCGCGACGAACGCGCGCAACATTCGAGCCCCGAGACCCTGCCCCTGCTTCGCCTCGTCGGCGAGAAACAGATCGACGCCGAACACGCCGGCGTCGGTCACCTCCAGCCACCACCCATCAGAGTGGCACGCGACCGCCTGGTACGACTGGACGTAACCGATCGCTTCGCCATCGAGCACCGCGAGAGCCTGGCGCAGCTCAACTTCGAGGGCGATCGGTCCATCCCACCATTCCGCGACGTGCGGCCGCGTCAGCCAGCTCGCTACCAACGGCAGATCCGCTGCGCTCAAGGGCCGGAAATTCATCCCCTATTGTGCGGGCCTCGTGACCGCAACCGGTTCGCCACGCTCGGGCGCTCGGCTGCTGTCGATGCTGAAGGCGCCTGCTCCTCTTCCAAACACGATCAACAGCCCCCCGGCGATGGCGAGGTTCTTGAGGAAGTTGGCCATTTCCATCTGCTGTTGCTGAGCAGGGACTGCCCAGAAGTTGTGGAACACGAGCGTCACCGGCACGAGGAAGATGAGCAGCGCGAGCGCGCCCCAGCGGGCCTTGAAGCCGACCACGACGGATACGGCCCCCACCAACTCGAGGGCGGTCGCGATCGCGAGCAGAATCTCCGGAACGCCCTTGCTGCTCGCGTACGCGACGGTTCCGGACCAGCCCGAAAGCTTTCCAAGTCCACTGACAACGAAGATCAGTCCGAGCGCAACGCGACCGACGAACTGCGCCCACTTCGAGATGACATCCATGTGCTCCTCCGTTCTCGTCACACCGTCCATAGCCGTTCGAGGAACCCGCGCAGCATCAGCCGCGCGCTGTGAACGCGCCTGCGGACGACCCGCGGGGAACATTGCACGATCTGAGCCACGTCCTCCACCGGGAGCTCAAGACTGTCCTGCAGGTGGAACGACCATTTTCGTTGAACCCTCAGCCGGGCGCCGCTACTGTCCCATGGGCGGAACAACAGGCGATGGACGTCAACGAAATGGTCGTCTTCGCTCGAGTCGTGCAGGCCGGCAGCTTCACCACGGCCGCGGCGAGGCTCGGGATGCCGAAGTCGACCGTCAGCAGGAAGGTGTCCGAGCTGGAGGCGCGGTTGAAGTCTCGACTCCTGCAGCGCACGACCCGCAAGTTGAGCCTGACGGACGCCGGCCGGACCTACTACGACTATTGCGCGCGGATCGTCGCCGAGGTCGAAGAGGCCGAGCGCGCGGTGAACAGGCTGCAGGAGACGCCTCGGGGTCTCTTGCGCGCGACCGCTCCCGTGAATGCGGAATTCCTCGCACCCATCGTGAGCGACTTTCTCGGGCGCTACCCGGAAATCCGGCTCGAGCTGCTCTGCACGGCGCGCACGGTGGACCTCGTCGAGGAAAGCTTCGACGTCGCCATCCGCGCGGGGGCGCTCGCGGACTCGACGTTGATCGCGAGGACCCTTGGCAGCCCGCCCTGGCACCTCGTGGCGACCCCTGGCTACCTCAAGAAGCATGGACGTCCGCGGTCACCCGAGGACTTGAAGAAGCACGATTGCCTGTTCTTTGGCGGCGGGCGAAACCCTGTCGACCTGCGCCTCGAAAACGGTGACGCTTCCGCGCAAGTCGCGCTGTTCGCACGCATGATCGTGAGCGACATGGACATTCTTCGGACGGTGGCGACCGCGGGTCTGGGTATCGCTCTGATTCCCGCGATGTTGTCCGTGAAGGATCTACGTGCTGGCCGGCTGAAGCGCGTTCTTCCTGACTGGAACCCTCCGTCGACGCCGGTCCACGTGGTCTATCCGAGCAGCCGACACCTCTCTCCCCTCGTCAAGACCTTCGTCGACCATCTACTGGAACGGATGCCGCCGCCAGCCTGGGAGTTGCCGAGTCCCGCATCGCGCAAATCCAAGCGGGCCTGAGGACGCATGGCGCCATGCCGGCTCACTCGACGGGCTCCACTTCACCGACGAAGTACTCGGTGTCGCCGAAGCAGGTGCTGGGAACGAACTTGTGTTGCGCGTACCGGACGCGGACACGCTTGCCCAGAACGGCATTCACCCTGCCCGCGACCGGATCGCTGCGCGTGCTGAAGTAGAACTTCTCTGGGACCATACCTGGCGTGGCTTGCATGGCCAGCTCGCCCTCCCAGGTCTTGCAGACCCATCCCTTTCGCGAGAACCTCTGCAGGTACCCGACCCGTTCCCCGTTCGCGTACGCGAAGCTGAGCGTGGTCCAGGTAAACAGCGCCACCGCGCCGCTGATGACCAGCATCGCGCCGCCAATCCAGAGGGACCATCGAAAGCGTCTCGGCGGGGGAGCGTCCATCGGACCGCATTGAACACCGCGGGACAATTCGGGGAATTGGACCTAGGTTGCATGGCCAGGCCGCGAGCAGCGACGCGGCCTGGCGAGCGGAACGCGGAGCTGGCTCCGAAAGTTCAGCATTCTGTTCCGGCCTTTCAGAATTTGTCTGAGGGTCAGTCGTTGCTCCGAGTCACAAACAGTCTGGCGCTCTGTTTGCACCAGCCGGACGAGGATGACGCTGAAGCTCGAGCGGAGATCGGATGGGGAACACACGGCCATCCGCTTGATCGGGCGCATCCAGTCTGAGCATCTCGGCGAGATCGCGAGCCAGGTGGAAAGCAGCGGTCCCAACGTCGCGCTGGATCTGGAGGAAGTCACCGTTGTGGACGTCGACGGGGTCCGGTTCCTGGGCCAATGCGAGCGGGAAGGAACCAGGCTTTTGCATTGCCCGGCGTACGTCCGCGAGTGGATTTCGCGCGAAGAAGAGCGACCAGGACCGATTCCGATGAACACGATCACGACGAAGGATGGCACGCAGACTTGATGAGGGCGGTTCACGTCGGACACTCGACGGGCGGCGGCGAAGTCGCGCGCTACGTCGCGCGCCACGGCACCAAGCGGGTGGCGAAGGCCGCCCGCACGGCATCCCCACCACCCACAAAGACCGCCTCAACGCCGATCTGCTGGCATTCATCGAGGGCTGATCTCGAGGAGAGAACGACATGTCCAGGTCATTGACGTGGGCGAGTCGACGGCCGACCTCGGCAAGAACGGCCCGCCTCCTCCCGGATCCGCGAGCATCAGGCCCGACAGCGCGGGATTCCTCTATCTGACGCCCGAAGGCGTCGCGAAGGACTTCGCGCAGGATCTGCCCGCCGCGCAGACCAAGCTGATGGCGGTCACCCAAGGACCCATCTTCGCCAAGGCGTTCGAGGACAAGGTGACGAACGCCGCCTGGAAGAACAAGCCCTCCTGGTACATCGTCGCGGCGGTCATCATCGCCGCGGCCGAGAAGAGCAACTGACGCCAGGAGCATATGGCACATGTCCTTCTGATCGACGATGACCTGGCGTTCATACCCGAACAGGTCCGCCAGGCGTTCCCGCCCCCAAATCACCAGGTGACATGGGTCGCCACCGGAGCGATCGGCGTCGAGCGGGTGCGAGCCTTGTTGCCAGACGTCGTTCTCCTCGACCTGCTCCTGCCCGACCAGTCAGGTCTCGCCGTCTACGAGGGATCCGCGCCATCTCATCTATTTCCACGAGGTCGACAAGGGCAGATGTTGGCTCAGAACACTGGCGGAAGCATCGTCAATATCACTGCGGCGCTGGCAGCCCGACTCGGAGGACGAATGGAATCACGTTTCTTGATGACGTTGCAGGTCGAAGTGGTCGGCCCGCAGAGGATCGGCGCAGTGCCTCACGGTACCCGCGTGACGGCACCGATAGCGAGCGGCCACTTCGAAGGCCCTAGGCTGCGCGGAAAGGTGCTGCCCGGTGGCGGCGATTGGACGCTCCTCCGAGGAGACGGCGTCCTCGAGCTCGACCTCCGCATCACGCTCGAGACCGACGACGGCGCCCTCATCCACATGACGTCGTTCGGGCTTCGTCATGGGCCGCCGGAAGTGATTGCGGCGCTCGCGCGCGGCGAGAGCGTCGACCCCTCGACGTACTACTTCCGGACCACGCCCCGCTTCGAGACCGGGAACCCGAAGTACGCCTTCTTGAATCGCCTGCTCGCCGTATCGAGCGGCGATCGGCGCGCCGAAGGCCCCATCTACACGATCTACGAGATTCTCTGATGGACGCTCGCCATGGCAGTCCTTCAGCCACCTCCCTGATATATGGGCTGTGGCTGCCTCCTGGAGTCCTCCGTGTCCCTGAACGTCACATTCCCTCAGCTCCTCGACCTGCAGGACTTCGCGCTTCTCGGTTTGCGCCTGATGGTAGCGATCGTTTTCGGCGCCAGTGGCTACTTCCATCTCAAGGATCCGATTGGGCGCGCGAAGAGCATCGAGCTGAGCCCCGCCCTGACGGCTGGGCTGGGTGCCGCGGAAGCCGTGGCAAGCCTTGCCCTGGTCACTGGAATTCTCATCCAGCCGGCGGCGCTGGGGCTCATCCTGGTCAGTCTGGGAGCAATCCAAAAGAAGGCGCTGACGTGGAAGACGGGGTTCTGGGGCGAGAAGGCCGGCGGCTGGCATTACGACCTCATGCTCATGGCCATGAACCTGGTCATTCTCTCCACGGCCGGCGGCAGTCTCGTCATACGGTTCCGAGTCCCGTGAGCGCCACCGAGTAGATCCCGATGGCCAACGACACTGGAAGAGTCCTCTCGGTCAACGTTGGTGGCGTGCTCAAGTTCGAGTACCACGGCCCTCCCGGGTGCAGCGAGGCAGCCGATGAAGGCCGGCCCGCCGGGTGAACCAGCAAAGCGCCCACTTTCGGTGCAGGTTAGAGTCGGCGGGATGAAACCAGTGCCCACCCTGTTCGAGTGGATCGGCGGCATGTCCGCCATCGAGAAGCTGTTCGACGTGTTCTACGCAAGGGTCCCAAACGACCAACTGCTCGCGCCGGTCTTCGCCGAAATCACTCCCGCGCACGCGAAGCACGTCGCCGCGTTCGTGGCCGAAGTGCTCGGCGGTCCCAAGGCGTACAGCCAAGGGCTGGGCGGTCATCCGCACATGATCCGCCGGCACGTGGGCCGCGCGTTGACCGAGCCGCAGCGGCAGCGATGGATGCACCTGCTGCTTGAATGTGCCGACGAGATCGGCGTGCCCGCCGACCCGGAGTTCCGTTCGGCGCTGGTCTCCTATCTCGAATGGGGAACGCGGCTGGCGGTGATCAATTCGCAGCCGGGAGCGCCGGTCGGCGAGGACGCGCCGATGCCCCGATGGGGATGGGGCGAAGTGAAAGGCCCCTATACAGGCGGCTCGTAATAGAAAGCTGATTTCGATGTCGAGTGGAGACGGAGAGGCTTGCAGGGAGAACCGGACGGTTGTGCCGTCCGGTTCTTTCATAGTCCCTGAGCAGAGATCCTACTTGCCGTCGTCCGCGTGGCTTTCAGCGGCTTCGTAGAAGAAGTAGTCGGCCGTGTAAGGCACGAATGCCAGATTGCCGACGTCCGTTGGCGAACGACAGCCCGTCGACGGTGCGACTCCTCCAGAGGTGTTCAGCCGCTGGATGAAGGTGGTCTTCGTCAGCGCGTCACCACCGGTGGGTCCGTTTTCGGCTCCAACCACCGTAACCAGGAGCCAGGCAATCGCATTGGGCGCAACGAAGGCGGCGTCGGAGGAGGAATTGCCTGGTTTCACCTGGCCCCAGACGGTGCTCGTATCCCGGGAGTGCTGCCACGTCGCGCGGATCACGCCGGCGGCTGCCACCGCTGGATTCGCGTTGTCCTCAAACGGGTTGGGGCTGAAGAAGTGAGTGGTGATCTCCTTGTCGCCGTCGCTGAACAAAGTGGCCTGCGGCGTGAAGAGCACGAAAGAGACGCCAGTGGCTGAGGGCAGGCAGACGTAGTTCTGGGTGCCAACGGCGTGCCCCACGAGGAACGCCACGTTCCCGGCTTGCACCTTGATGTTGGCGGGCACCGCCGGGGGGGTGACATCGTCGGCGTAAACCGGCCGCGGAAACGCGACCGCGAACGCCACCGCGAGAGCACAGGCGCACGCGGTGGCGAGGATGCTCTGACTCTTCGCTGCATGACTGTTTTTCATATTTTTCCTTCAAGGGTTTGCGGGTGGGGTGTGGCTCGTTGTTTCGATTGCCTCCACCCAATGATGCAATCAACCGGCCCGCCTATTCCCACGCTCGCGTGGCCAAGGCACTGGGCATCCCGCTGAGCGGTCGCGCGGCGCTCCGCCTCCGCGCGAGCCACGCGTCGAGCGAGAGCGGCCCCGGCCCGGCGGCGAAGAGGAACATCGCGGTCAGGATCTGCGCCCAGTCCGAGCGCACCTCATGCAACACCGCCCACGCGCCCACGGTGGGCGGCGCTGGCGGCAACGGCAGCGGCGATGTGCCGAGGAAGAGCGAGATCTTCGTGCTCAGGATCGCCACGATCATCTCAATGATGAACGGCACAGCGATCGCGCGCGTCATCAGGCCCGAGAGGAGCAAGAGGCCGCCGCCGATCTCCAGGCCGGCGACGAAATGGGCGCTGAAGTGCGGGAGGGGGATGCCGAGCTTGGTGAATCGGCCCACGCCCTGGTTCGTATAGACGAGCTTGAGAAGCCCTTCCCAGAAGAAGACGCTGCCCGCCATCAGCCGCATCAGCAGCGTCGCGGGCGGCGCGTTCAGGGGAGGGTGGAAGAGGAAGTCGATCGCTTTCTGCATCGCTCTCTGCATGTGCGTTCCGGTTTGGGTTTCGTTGCCGTTGCGAAGTTCAGGCCCATCCGGACTCGGAGCGCTGTCTTCTTATTCCCGGACCGGCCGCGCGGGAATTTGTCGGTGGCTCCGGCAATCGGGTTCGCCGACGGCTTCTTGCCGGTGGAGGATGCGATGAAGAAGTGGACGATGTTTGCACTGCTATCGATGTTCGCCTGCGCGGGCGTGTCCCGCGCGTCTGCCGACGATGCGCTGAGCGGATCGTGGCACGGCGTGGTCCGCAAGGGCATGCTCGAGAACGTCGTGTACTTCGACTTCTCGCGGACGGATACCGGGTATCGAGGCAACTACTGGGGCAGGGCTCCGGTTGGCGCGCCGATGTCGCTGAGCGGAATCGAGGTCGGCCATTCCGTGCGATTCGAGGTCCCGCGGATAGGCGTGTTCGAGGGAGAGATCGTCGGGGAGACCATCGAGGGCACGTTCCACGATGCGGAGGGAGCGGGCTCGTTCCGGCTGGAGAAACAGCTCGCCTGGGACGCCCTGCAGAACGGACCCTGAGCCTGGCGTCAGCTCGCCGCCGCCTGCGCATCTCATAACGCACAGAACCAGACCCATTGCCCGAAAGGGCAATTGCTATTTGAAGACCGGGGAGAGCCAGGGAAGCGCTGATGCGTCCCTGCCACGTTACTCCCGCGATCGCGATGGCCTGCGCGCTCCTCTGCTCCTTAGCGGTCCGCGCTGAATGGGAACCCCCGAACGGCCCCGCCGTCGCGATGCTGGTGGCCGCGGAGACGCTCATCCTGGTCGACGTCCTGCAGACGCTGGACCTGAAGCGGCACCCTGAGCTGGTTTTCGGCGAGATGAACCCGCTCCTCGGTTCGCACCCCACTGACGAGCGGATCCTGGCGATGGGCGCCGTCGGCGCGCTGGTGACCGCGGGCCTCTGGTACGCCATCCCGCCCGGGGGCCGCTGGATCGTGCCTTCGGTGGTCATGGTGCTCGAGACATTCGCCATCGTGGGCAACGCGCGCGCTGGGCTCTCGATCCGGTTCTGATAGCGTCCGCGGCGCCTACTTCCAGTCCCGGACCGGCCCAGACATCGCCCGAGGTCCGGAAGGAAGAAGCCTCAAACCCTCTCGAAGAGCTGTGCAAGGCCGAGGCTTTGAGTTGGAGCCGGCGCGCTACGGGCCCATGCCAGGGTCGAACATCGGCCGCACCTCGGACTCGCCCTCGAAGCCGGGCCAGTGCTTTCGGTGCAACTCCATGAACTGGGTGGCAATCTGAATCGCTTCAGCCTTGGAGTCCACCTTCAGGATTGCCCAGCCGCCGATGACCTCCTTGGCCTCGGAGAACGGGCCGTCGGTCACGGTGATCTTCCCCTTGGCGAGCCGCACCCGGACGCCATCCTTGCTCGGCAGCAGACCGCCCGTGTCGACGAGCGTCCCCTTCTTGAACGCTTCCTCCACGAACTTGCCCATCGCCTCCATCAAGGCGGGCGGCGGCGGGGACTCGCGATACGACTCGGAATGGCGGATGAACGTCAGGTATTTCATGGCTCCTCCTTGGGGTTCCGATCCTGCGACGAGCGACCCTCGGCTGGATCGACACGCCAGATGCTTTTTTTTGCCGCTGGATGTAGGGCGCAGGAGAGTGCTGTTGGTTCAGGCGCTGCGCACGATGCGAAGAATGTTAAAGGATGCCTAGCGTCGATGGGAAGTCTGCTCCACCGCACCTCTCGCCACTTCGAGAACGTCCAGCACGATTTTCCGGCCGGTGGCAGGGCCCTTTCCCATGGCCGCAAGCTCGCCAGCGGTCTCGCCGATGTCGAACAGTCGCACTCCGGTTGCCAGCGAAATAGGGTCGGCCTTCTTCTGCTTCATCGCCTTCAATAGAAGGGTAGCTCGACCTGATCGCCTCGCCGCCATTCGTGGGCGGTCATCGCGCAGCGCATCGCCCGAAGGCCGATTGAGAAGAACTTCCCGAGCGCCGGCGATGTCGACTCCAGTTCCCGGGTGAGGGATTCCTCGTTTTTGGCAGCCCACGCGCGGTAGCCCGCATGGCTGCGGGGTAGATTGGCCTTGATGCGCAGCGCGCGAAGGAACTCCTGCATGCGCTCGCGACAGCGTCGGTACCGAGCCCCGGTTACGCCCGCGCTCCGGACGCGACACGCTTCGAAAAACGAAGCCAATGAGAGGCCATTGACGCTGCAGCAGACATCGGAGTCGAGGCTCGTGCCGGAAGCCAGCGATGTTGGAGCCTGGGGATTTGCCGGGAGTTCCTTCCGATCCACATGCAGAGGCTAGCACGAGCTACTTGGGCATGCCCGGTCGATCCGACTCTGCCCGGACGGCCACGGCGCCCAGCTGGTCGCCGAAAGGAAAAAGTGACGGGGAGACGGCGCGCCAGCCGGCCCACAACGCGGCACGCTAGTTGCTCAGACGAAGAAGCGAGGTCTGCGATGCGAGCGATCACCGTCATCGACCCTGGTCACGGAGGCACGGTGGACATCGGCCGATCCACGCCGTACGGCGTGCGCGGCCCCAACGGCTTGCTCGAGAAGGACGTAACACTCGCGCTTGCGCGGCGGGTGGCGGAGCGCATGGGCACGTCCTTGTGCCTGACACGGTATGGGGACGTGAACCTGTCCCTGGCCGATCGTGCACGCCTTTCGCGCGATCTCGAATCTCCGGTCTTTCTGTCCATCCACACGAACGGCGGCGCGCGCGGCGCGCATGGATCCGAAGCGTGGGTCCACTCGAACGCGGGACCAGCGTCGATCGCGCTCGCCGAGGACGTACGCGGCGAGCTCGCCCGGATCGGCATCGCCGATCACGGCGTGCGCCGCGGAGACCTGGCCGTGCTCAGGTCGTCGCAGCATGCCGCCGGATGCGCAGCGTGCCTGATCGAAGTCGAGCACCTCGACCACGAAGACGGCGCTCGCCGCTTGGGCAACCCGCGCCAGTTCGATGCCGTGGCCGATGCGCTCGCCCGCGGCCTCGAACGGCACTTGGGGCGACCGCGGCTGGGCACCCATCGACCCCACTCGTTCGGATGGACCCGCGGCCTGGCCGACGCGCCCGACCTCACCGACTTCCCCACCAACATCTTCGTCGTGATCCCCGACGCCGATGCGTCGACCGTTCCGCGCGAGATCCGCAAGAGCGATCTCGACAAGCTCCAGAACGCGTGGCACTGCATGATGCGGAGCAAAGGGTTGACGCTCGAGGGGAGCGACGACCACCAGCGCGACTTCCGCGTGCTGCTCCGCGGCGGCCTTTCTGACTCGCCGATGATCCGCGACCTCTTCCAGGAGATCGCCTGCGACGAAACGCACCCGCTGACGATGCACGTCGGGCGGAAGCAGTCACGGATATTCGTGGACGCCTTTCAATTCGACCCGACACAAGTCGACCCGCGCACAGGATCGACCGCGGCGGCGGTCCATCAGGCCGGCCACCATGTGATCGACCTCGATGACTTCGACCAGATGCCGCGTGTCTCTGGAAATCCGCGAAACAACATGATGCTGATGCACCAGAACCTCGTGCACGCCCTCCGCGAAGCGCGACAGGGGCTCCTGGGGGACGCGTTTCCTGTGGCGCACGAGCGCGCGATCGACGACGAGAACGCGTTCCGGCAGGAGCAGGGGCAGCGTGGAAGCCTCGATCACTTCCAGCCCGTGCAGCTGGGCACCGATATGCGCTGGGACTTCTTGGACGGGGGAGCGGTGGGGTTCTTCGAAACCTGGCACCTGAGCGCGGACTTCGAGAGCATCACGTCGATCGACTACTCTCCCTGAGTGAGGGCAGCATGGCTTACGAGAATCGTACCCGACGGCGTTACGGCGGCGGCTCGACGCCGGAGACGGTGGATGCGGAGTTCGCCGGTCGGGTGCGCTCCGTCGGCAAGGAGCCGCGATTCCTGAGCGGGCGGGTCCCCGCTCTCCAGAGGGTGGGGTTGACGGTCACCGACGTGCGGCGCGGGAGCGGCGTATCGGTCGGCGACGACGTCGACGTCGACGTGATGATCTACGGCGGCAGTCCCCACGTGGGCATCGGAGCGTCCGGGCTGCCTGCTTTGGATGCTTCGATGGTACAGCCAGGCGTATCGCTGGTCGCGTGGGCGAACTCGGCGGATGGTCGCTGGCAGGCGATCGAAGTCAGCACCGACGGCCCATCGAAGGCGTTTGCCGGCCATTCCGCGCACCGTCGCTGACGCCCTTCGATTCAACGCCATGAGCCTCCTGCTGCCGGAACATACCTACCGACCGAACTGCCTCGTGCTGCAGTCTTGTCGCCGGCGTTCGAGAGTCCGAGCAGCGCTGAACATGCAACTCTCAGCAAAAGAAGTATCCGAGATAGAAGTGACCGCTGAGCGGTCGCACCCAGAATCCGCAAGTCAGTTCCGTGTGGCTCGCCCGCTCTACCCACGCTGACGATTGCCCACCTGGAGGATGTAACCGGACCGGAGACCAATCGCATCTCAGGAGCGGTCATGGAAGCACTCGGATTCAGTCATGTAGCGTTGACGGTGACGCATTGGGATAGGTCGAAGCCCTTCTGGGAGGCGCTGCTCTCGTATCTGGGGGCTGCAAAAGTCATTGACGTGGTTGGACCGCCGCACCGCCGCCCCGACGGTCACATGATGATGTACGCGGGCAAGAGCTTCGCGATGACCATCTGGGAGGCGTTCAGCGAGTTTCAGGAAAACAAGTTCCAACTCTACAACGTCGGCCTCTAACGAGCCGGAGAACGTATCGGGAGGGACGCGATGCGTTCGAGCACCGCGCGCAGCTTGGGGACGGCGATGTCGACGAACACGCGTACTTTTGCCGCCGGAACGTCCGCGGCCGGATGCACCACGTGCACCGGGACCGGGTCGGGCTCGTAAGCGGCGAGCAGCCGCACCAGCCGGCCGTCCCGCAACTCCCCTTCGATCTGATACGAGAGCACGCGAGTCACTCCACGGCCCTCGAGCGCGGACGCGATTGCCGCTTCGCTGCTGTTGACTACCAGCCGCGGCCGGACCTTCACCTGCCGCGCTCGCCCCTTTCCTGCGCCTGCCCCGAAGGTCCACGTGTCGGTGGCGATCACTTGCGAGAAAGCGATGCAGTCGTGCGCGGCCAGGTCCGAGGGGACGCGCGGAGCGCGGCGACGGGCCAAGTATGATGGGCTTGCGCAGGCGATCCGCTCGACCTGGCCGGTCTTCACGGCGACGAGGCTGGAGTCGGGGAGATGAGCGAGGCGAATCGCCACGTCCACGCCCTCGTCGACGAGGTTCACGATCCGATCCAGGAGCAGCAACCGGACCTGCACATCGCGATGAGCGTCCAGAAAAGCGTCGACCAACGGGCGCACGTGCAGGCGGCCGAACATCGACGGCGCCGTTACGGTCAGCACACCGCGCGGAGCGAGTTCTTCTCCGGCCATCTGCTCGGCCGCGGCGAGGTCGGCGAGGATGCGGCGGCAAGCTGCCAGATAACGATGGCCCGCCTCGGTCAACTTCATCGCCCGCGTCGTGCGCCGCAGGAGCTGAGCTCCGGTCCGCAGCTCGAGGAAGGCGATGGCGCGGGTGATCGACGCGGCGGATCGGCCAAGGTGCCGGGCAGCGGCGGAGAATCCTCCGCGATCCACGGTCGCCACGAACGCGACCATCGCCTCAAAGCGGTCCACGATATTATTTCATATTATGAAACAATGTAGTGCTTCAAGCATGTATTGTCTATGGGCTCGGCAAGATTAGCATTCTCCGCGTCGCGCCCGTGCGGCCGTCTCGGTGAGCCCCGGTCTCACCCGAAAGGAAGAAACAATGGGCCTTGCCTGGCAACAAGGGCCGCTCTCGCCGGGAGCGATCGGCCGGTTCCTTGTCCCCGATCCGCTCCCCGACAGACTGCTATACGCCGAACCGCTCCGCCGGCGCATGCGCGTGCGCTTCGGCGGAGCCTGGATCGCCGACAGCGAAGACGTCATCCTGCTCCATGAACCCGGCCGCTACCCAGTGGCCTACTTCCCGCAGGGCGACCTAACCCCCGACGCGCTACGACCTGGCGACCACACCACCCGCCACCGCGACCTCGGGCCGACGTCCTGGTACACGGTCCGCGGCGGCGAGCAGCACAGCGCACAGCGCGCGGCGTGGCAGCACACCGAGCTGCCCGCCTACGCCCGCGAGTTGCAAGGACGTGTCGCGTTCGCGTGGCGGGCGATGGACGCCTTCTACGAGGAAGACGAGCGGATCGTCGGCCACGCCGCCGACAGCTACCACCGCATCGACATCCGTCAGGCCACCCGCCACCTCGTCGTCCGCT
>Ga0137407_10000950_pt1 | contig 18978 bp, 38 predicted proteins | sample CZOMad2_2_16fung_FD_108410 | JGI IMG/M metagenome (GOLD analysis project Ga0137407, IMG submission 108410) | Vadose zone soil fungal communities from Angelo Coast Range Reserve, California, USA - CZOMad2_2_16fungal (Illumina Assembly) | ecosystem: Environmental > Terrestrial > Soil > Vadose... | reverse complement strand
ATCCGCTTAACCGGCCGGGCTGGCATTGCGATGGATTCGGAACTGACGACATGAATTATGTTTGGTGGTCCGGACCCGGCACGCGATTCGCCGTGCAGAATTTTATCGATATCTCGAACGATCATGTGAAATCGCAGATGCAGTTCGAGAAACAAATTGATCCTGAGAGAATCATTCACCCGCCTGAGCGCAATTTGTACGCGCTTGATCCCTACGTGGTGCATGCCACGCCCCTTATCCAGCCGCCCGGTTGCATGCGTCAGTTCGTCAAGATCTCACTATCCGATCACCGCTATAATCTGGAAAACAACTCCCACAACTATTTGCTGGATTATAGTTGGCCGCTACACTCGCGGGATGAGATCCGCAACGACACTCACCGGGCTCAGCTCGACTATGTCGATAGGGGAAAACCATGAAAGTTCCAGTGCAGCATAACGAACTACTCGACGATTTCTGGCGCGACGGGATGCTACTCGACAGCACCTATTTGCGTGCGCTGGTGGTCGATGGCATCACCCCGCAGGAGGCCGCGGCGAGGCTCAGTCGGCTGCGCTCGGAAAGGCCTGATGGCGCTGTTCAGCGGCAAGTGTGAAGGCGGCCCGTTTCACGGCAAGAGCCTATATCACGGAGGGCCAATACGGCACTTACGAGCACAAAGACGGCAGGTGGGTCTGGAAGGCGCCCGTAAGCGAATAGTTGACTTTCGAGAGTGGGGAAGCATATGATTCGAGATCGAGCCGGACGCTTCAGCAGTGGTAAGTCTACGGCTCTTGATGCGGCGGCGCGGGTTGGTGATGCTCCCCGCGCCGCATGCAACATCTTACAATGGAGAGACGTTTATGCAGCATGATTTTATCCTCCTCGATCGTTCTGGATCAATGGAGACGCTCTGGGTTGAGGCGCTTGGTTCGGTCAACGCCTATGTTCAGAAACTGGCCGAGGACAAAGTCGACACCGGTATCACGATCGCGGTTTTCGACAATCAGTCGTTTGACGTCATCAGAGACCGCATCATCCCGAGCACGATGCTGCCGGTGACGAAGAAGGACGCTATGCCACGCGGGGGCACCCCGCTAAGCGATTCAGTTGGGAAGATCGTCGATCTGGCCGACAAGGGCGGCTACGACAAAGTCGCAATTATCATCATGACCGATGGTCAAGAGAATGCCAGCAGCGAGCTGACCGTCGTTCAGGCTAAGGCGTTGCTTCATCGATGCCGCGCGAAAGGATGGTCGATTACATTCCTCGGTGCCAACTTCGACAACGCTGCGCAGGGCGCCTCTTATGGCAATGCACGCGGCCATACCGCTGCGGTGTCGCCACAGAACCTTCGGGCCTCTGGCAGTATGATGGCGTCGAAGCGCTACGCATACGCCCAAGAAGGCGCGACGGCTGATGCGACTATGTCGTTCAGCGATGATGAAAAGGCTCGGCTGGCGAAAGGCACATAGAGCGTGGCAATCGACGGACCGGTCTCCGACACCTCGCGCGCGATTCAGCATGATCCGGACCAGACGTGGCCGGCATCGGTGGTGCTGCAAGTGACGTGGCTGGTCGATGGGCATTATCGAACCCGCAGCATGATCGTCGAGGGTGATGCGTTCTTCGGTCGTGGGCGCTACGGAGCCCCCATGCAAGGCCAATTGCTGATCAGTCAGATCGAGAACATGCGCCGTGCCGGCCCTCCCGCGCTTCCAGCCAAAATAGGACGCCAAGATGCCAAGAGCAAAGCCAGCCCCAAAGGAAAACGATACTCTCAAGGTCGAGATGTGGCCCATCCAAAGGGTGCTGCCGTACGCGTCAAACGCTAAGGTTCACCCGGAGCGCCAGATCAGCGAGATCACGGCTTCGATCAAACAATTCGGCTTCATCAATCCGGTGCTGGTCGACGCCAAAGGCGTGCTGATCGCCGGGCATGGCCGCATCATCGCCGCGCGCAACATGGGCTTCAAGAAGGTACCGGTGATCAAGCTGGGTCACCTGACCGAGGGCGAGGCCAAAGCGCTGCGAATCGCCGACAACTCGATCGCGGTTTCCGGCACCTCATGGGATGCCGAGATGCTGGAATCCGAACTGACCACGCTGCGCGCAATGAATTTTGATCTGGAGCCGCTCGGCCTCGACAACATCCAGTTGCCCGACATCGAGGATCTGCCGGTGCAGCCGCCGCGATCGAATCGCAGTAAGACCACGATCTTCCTAAGTATCAAAAACGAGGTGGTGGAGAAAGCCCGCAAGACCATCATCACGGCACTCGACAAGGCGGGAATTGCCCACAATTTATAGGAGCATCACGATGCCAGTAGACGTAGTCGATATTACTGAAATTCCTGAGTGTGGCACCGACGAAATGGTCACCTTGATCCATCACCAGATTATGGGGGCTCTCGCGCAGGCGCAGGAATTTATGAGTTTTACTCTCGGCGATGCAATGAGTGCGGCCATGCATCTTATCGTCGAGGCCGGCTTGGGAGCTGGGGCTCCTCCTGATAAATTGCGCTCGGATATGATCGAGGCATTTGATCTGACTTTGGCCGATTATCTGCAGCGTCGAAGGTCGATGCAATGATTCAGCCCACCATTGCCGAGGAGCGAATCGCCAAGATGCTGGCGATGTGGCACGGTCAGACGCCACTTTACCGTGAGCCGGGCGGTCTTCTGGTGACCGTGGCTAACTCCTTCATGATGGAGCGCTCCGGCTGGGCATGGGAGTTAGATCGATACGTCGAAATGCACTGGAAAGAATATCTAGCCGCGGCGCGCGCGATGATTGAGTTGAGATGATTCGCCGCTTCCACCCGTGGCCCATGGCTATCCTGATTTCGGTAGTGCTGTGGGTGGGGACGATCATGTTTTTGCTCTGGCTCGCGGAGGTGCTCGAATGATGACCGATCGGCAGCTCGCTGTATATCTCAACATCCTCGACTGGCCAAACTGGGAGGAAGCCATCAAGGCTTTCTCGCCTCAGCGCCGCGCCTCGTTCGACCGCATGGCGGATCTGGAGAAGGAAATCGACCTATGGGCGCAGGGTCTCGGTCCCAAGCCAACTGGGGTGTTAATCGATAGCGCTCGCACGCCGTCCCTAGCCAAAGGGCGTATACAGCGCCTGCTCAACCGCAATAGGCCACAAAAAGGATAATCAGATGCTCAAATTAACTTATCAGGGCAACCCCATATGGGTCGCTATCCAGCACATGGTGGCTATTTGTGTGGGAAAAGACGGGACAGAAATCTTGCTTACAAACCAAACCAGTGCTCTTTACGTCAAGGAGACTGCAGAGGAAATAATGGCCATGGAAGCGATGGTCTATCACCTGCACCCGGCGATGATCATCGATCCCAACCGCAGCTTCGCCCGATAGATGTACGGCAGCACCCCAACCACGACCACGTCATATCCCAGCAGCAACGGCTGCCTGTATTGCGGCTGCACTTGTGGAGGTCAGCAAACCGGGTGCTATTCCACAATGGGTGATGATTGGAACCTGTTCGTTCTGACACCTGAGCCACAGCGGCGGTGGCCGGCGCTGCCGCTGTTCTGGTGGCCGAACTGGATGGTAGAGCTGAACCGCATCCCGCGCCGCATGAAGCGTCCATTTCCCCGCAACATCGAAGGTCCGCGCCGATGCCATTCCAGTTTCCACCCGACACCCCGCCGGCTGATACGAGCCAAGAGATGGAGGTACCGATTACGCTCACTGTCCACGGCAACTGCGGCAAAATCCATTCCTCGATCGAGGACTGGGCAGCATGCCGGGCCTGTCACCGTCCGAAGCCTTTTGGCCTGAGATTTATCCCATACATGGGATCGGTCTGGGACAGATGGCCAACGTCGTGATCCACAAGCCTCAGCCCCACTACGACATAGAGCTAGCCAAGATATCCCGTTGGCTGGTAAGGCACTCCATGACCTGCCATGTATCCCTTGCCGGGACACTGGAACTACACGACAGATCATCAACACCAGAAGATGCCAAATCCAGCTATCGCCGTTCAATCATCAGACGATCATCGGGGATGGCAGTGATAAATGGGACTCCTGCTGCGGCTCTTTGATTTTTAGACGCCTACGGAAGATATGCTGTGCCAGCATTGAGAAATACCCGCCATGAAGCCATGGCTCTCCACCTCGCCGCCGGCAAGTCCATATGGGATTCGTACATTCTTGTCGGTTATACCGGCAAGGTTCACTCGGCCTCCACCTCGGTCGCCAAGCGACCTGATGTCCAGAAGCGGGTGCAGGAGCTGCTAGCCACCCAGCACCGCAAGGAAGTTCAATCCAACGAAAGGGCCATAGAACAGGCCTCAATCGACAAGGGATGGGTCGTACAGCGCGCCAAATACATTGTTGAACTTGGGATACGCGGCGGCGCGCCGCTGCTGGGCAAGGACGGCAAGCCCACTGGGCAGTTCTCTGGGAAGCCGAACCTGAACGCCGCGGTGAAGTCGCTGGCACTGCTGGCATCGATGGGCGGATTCATCGTTCAGCGGCACGAGTTGGGCCAGCCCGGAGACTTCAGCCGGCTGACGGACGAGGAGTTGGACGCCAAGATGATCGAAGTCGGCGAGGCGATCGGCATTTCCGGGCCGGCGCTGCAGAAGGCGATTGCTGGGCGGTAGCGTTACCCTTGACGTAACGCCGTTACCGGCCCATGGTAACGCTCATGAGCGATATCTCCCAAACCATCGGACGGGTCCGGCGCGCGATGCCTCGGAACGTCGATGTCATGGAGGTATGTGATGCTCTTGATAAGCTGCTGCTGGCGCATCAGACGCAGGCCGCACCGAAACTGAGCCGAGCTGACATCCAGCGGAACTACCGCCTGCGCAAAAAGGGGAAGGCATAATGTGCCAGCTTTATCGGCACTTCGATGCCACCGGAAATCTTTTGTATGTTGGCATCTCCAATCAAACTATTGTCCGTTTGGGCCAGCACAAATCCTCATCGTGGTTTCGAGAGATTTCTCGGGTTGAGATAGAGCATTGCCAGACAAGGGAATATGCGGAGTTTTTGGAAGCCTATGCCGTGAGATACGAGAAGCCCCGTTGTAATCGTGTACAACCCCAATACGATGCCTGTTCGCCCACGCTGACCAGTATTGTTGTTCAAGAAGCAAGAAACGAAGCGTGGGTTAAGGCTTGGGCCGGTGAGGATGTTTCAGGGGCTCTGAAGCTGTGCGACGAAATTGAAGATCCCGTAGCGAAAGCAACCAAAGGCAAAACCGACAAAGCCGGACGATGTGCCGGCGTCGGACGGATTGCAAGTAGGCTCGGCGCAAGGCGGATTGCGCAGGACTCGCCCCGGCTGGAAACGGCTGGGGCGGTCGCTATTCTGAAGCGTGGGCGCCCGAAGAAAAGTGGCATGCGGCCATGGGATGTCGAGCGCATCTCAAAGCGGACATGGTATCGCCGGAAGCGAGAAGCGGAGAAGGCAAAATGAGCATTCGTTGGCGGATCATCTGGTTTCTATGGGGTGTCGCTGTTGTAGCGATTGTGGGCTGCGGGCTTTCTGTTGCGTTCGACGGCAAGCCGATGGAGACGCAGTATGGGCCGCCCATCAGGTATCCGGACCCGCGCGATTGGGGACCGGACGAGCGCGCACGCAGGATGCCGCCGCCACGTCGTGGCTACGATCTGCCACCATGCATCGTATCTGGCGAGTGCTCTGGGCCGCGTCCGAGAATGCCGCCCTTCCCCGGACCTCCCGGCAGATATGACCTGTATGAGGGCGAGTGATGAAGCTGGATCGGAGCACTAAGGGCCACAACAAGTACGGCTTGATCTTGCGGCGCAAGCTAGATTCTGCTGAATGCATCCACTCGCCACAAGGTCTCACCGAGATCGAGCATGCGGTGAAGGTGCTGGAGACTGCCGGCATCATCGACTGGGGCGCCACGCCGGAAACCGAGTTCTTCGTGATGCGGCTCAAGGATCAGTACGCTTTCGAGGCGTTGTACACATACTCTGAGACCGCGCGGTATACCTACAAGCCGGATTTGGAGTATGCCGACGAGGTCAAGGCGCTGGCCATGCGCTCCGGCCGGTATCACCCCAACTGCAAGAAACCGGATTGAGGAAAGCATGAACGCATTTTACACCAACTCGATGAACCTGCAGATCAACGATAGCGTTCGCATCACGTTCTTGGATATGCGCGAAGGCATTCCGCCGGTGGACCATGGGCCGATCGCCGTCAAGGTTGGCGAGGCGGTGATGTCGCTCCAGAACGCCCGGCAGCTTCGTGATCTGCTGGTGGCTCACATCAAGGACGAGCCGGGCGCGGAGACGGTCCAATGAAGTGCATGGTCGTGGCTCACGCGGTGGCATCGCGGCTGGAACACGGCGCTGGCTATGCTGTGATTCGTTGCGAAGTTCACAATTTTCCGATGGAAGGCCTAGCGACAACGAGCGCAGGTTCGCTCTGCCCCATCGGCCGCATCGAGCGGGCGACCGAGGAAGCGCTGGCGAAAATTGAGAGGGCGCAAAAGCTTCCCGGGTTCGGTCTTCGCTAAACTCCCGCCTTGGAACTTTCATAGTTGTGGCGTATTAGGGGCCATGCGACTATTCCAAAGCATACGCAGACCTCTCGGCGGGTTCTTGATGGACCCGCAATCTCTCCGCGATCAGGAGCGCGACCGGGAGCAACGTCAAATGGAGCAAGAACGCACGAGCTGGCAAGCCGAGACCAGCCGCACGAATCACATTCTCGGTTTTCTCGTGAGACGAATGGAGAGAATTATGGCCTCGGTAGATGATATCCTTGTGTTGGTCTCGGCAGAGCGTGGGCAAATCGATTCCCTCGTCGCTCTCACCGGCAGCATCAAGGCCCGCTTGGATGAAGCTCTGGCCGGGGCGCTGTCGCCTGCGGTTCAAGCGAAGGTGGATGAGATCTTCAAGGACGTGACGGACAATTCGTCGGCTATCGTGAAGGCAATCAATGCCAACACCGATACGCCACCGGCGCCGGCACCGGCTCCTGCGCCCGAGTCGGGCCAAGCCCCAGTTGCTGACACGACTCAGACCTGATACGAGGAACGTTCTCAAGCGACGTTTCCTCCCATGACTTAGCCCTGCAGGCCGCCAAGCTTGCAGGGCTTTTTCTTGGCGTGTAGGGTAAGCCTGCAGCACGCCGCTGCATTGGAGAATAGCGATGCCCGCTGAGACGATGGTGAATACGAACGAATTGCGCTTTGTCGAGCGCCCACAAACGCTCCGACCCGGTACCGGTGATTCCGACATCAACGTTGTCTACAAGCTGCGCATCCTGCAGCAGCGCTGGGTGCTCATCGGCACCTCGTTCAATGATCCTCTGACCGACAAAAACAGCGAATGGCGTGATATCCCGCTTGAGTTCGAGTGATGGACAATCTCCTCGTCCAAGCCACCGAGCGCATCAGCCACGGCTGGGTCGATCCACGCGCGGTGTTCGGCGGTGATCCTACCCGGGACTATTGGCACACAATCTGGATGGCGGTGTCGTGCTGCTGCGGCATCGAGGGGCCGACTGTCCCCGTGGAAATGCTAGAGCCTGAGCCTCGCTTGCCAAGATGCCGGGTTTATAGAGGCATTCGGTGGAACGACGGGACTGGCAACCCGCTTGAGCCGCTCCTGCCAGTATGAACCGGCCAATTGCACGGGCTGACATCGAGCAATTCACGTCGATGGCGCAAGAGAAGCGCCGACGCCGTGCCAAGGTCGATCAGAGCCAACGTGGCTACCGCGATGAAGACGGGAACTGGCAGGGCGGGCTGCTGGCGTTCGTTCGGTACTTCTGGCCTATTTTGGAGCCCGGGACGAAATTTCGCGATGGGTGGGCTCTGGAGGCTGTTTGCGAGCACCTTGAGGCCGTAACCTTCGGCGAGATCACCAAGCTGCTGATCAATGTGCCGCCGGGATTCATGAAATCCCTGCTCACGGATGTGTTCTGGCCAGCGTGGGAATGGGGCCCGATGAAGCTGCACCACATGCGGTATGTGGCCTTCAGCTATTCATCATCATTGACCGAACGCGATAATAGCAAGTTCGCCTATCTGCTCAACTCGCCTGAGTTCCGGGGAATGTATCCGCACTTCGATCTGGTGCTGGATGGTGCGAAGAAAGTCTCCAATACGGAGCACGGCTGGAAGCTGGCGACTTCCATCGGCGGTGTCGGTACCGGTGAGCGCGGCGATCGGATCATCCTCGACGACCCTCACAACGTCAAGGAATCGGAGTCTGAGCCCGTCAGAAAGGAAACGATCCGCTGGTTCTGGGAATCGATGTCGGATCGCCTCAACGATATGGAGAACGGCGCCAAGGTCGTCATCATGCAGCGCGTCAACGAGGAGGATGTGTCGGGCGAGATCATTGCAGCCGGCGACTGGGTTCACCTGCTGATCGCCATGGAATACGTCTGGGGGTTCGTCGGCACGCCCGGCAACGAAGGTCCACCACAAACCGAGATTGGTTGGGCAGATCCTCGCTGGCGTGAGACGCCAGAGGAGTGTGACGGGGCTTTGGCATGGCCGGAGCGCTTCCCGGAGCGGATCATCCCGAGCATGAAGAAAGATAAGGGGCCATTCGCATGGGCCTCGCAATACCAGCAGACACCTGAAGCTCGCGGTGGTGGTATTTTCAAGCGCGAATGGTGGCAGCCATGGGAGCCGGGAGACGGCAAATTCCCGCCGTTCACCTACATCGTCGTCTCGATCGATTCGGCTTATGGTGAGAAGGATGCCAACGACCCTTCGGCTGCGGTTGTACTGGGGATCTTCGAAAACGAGCGTGGCTACAACCGGGTAATGCTGATGCATGCGTGGCGCCGTAGGCTGCCATTTTCGGGTGCCAAATGTCTGCCTGAGCCCGGGGAGAAAGCCTATCATTTCCGCGAGCGTCTGCAGAAGTCGTGGGGTCTTGTGGAATGGACGGCCGACACCTGCACCCGCTTCAAGGCGGATAGGCTGCTAATCGAGGCCAAGGCTAGCGGCATTTCGGCGGCGCAATCGCTCGGCAACTCGCATCCTCACGCCGGATGGGGAGTTCAGCTCGTCGAGCCGATCGGCGACAAGCACGCGCGCGCCATTTCTGTTCAGCCTTCGTTCTCACAGGAGATGGTCTACGTTCCTTACCCATTGCGGACATGGGGCGAGACCACGATCGATGAAATGGCCGTGTTTCCCAAGGGCAAGTTCAAGGATCTGACCGACGCAATGACGCAAGGCATCAAGCACTTGCGTGATTCAGGCCTGCTGCGCACCGATGAAGAACGCCGGCATGAAGAGTTGGAAAAGGTAAAGCTCAAGCCGAAGCAAAAGCCACTTTACCCGGGAGTGAAACGCGGGTAAGGTGATGGTTTACTCAAAGCCACCATCGAATCTTTGAAAGCACCCGCATGACCGACGTCCAGATGCTCCAGAACCTGCTGGCCGTGTACGAGGCCATGGTAGTCAACGACGGTTGCGATCTCGGATGGCCATTACTGAAAGAAGTCATCGCGGAGCTTCGTCGGCGGATCGAATTGGAGGAAACGAAATGACTAAAACATATCCGGGTGATGAGCCCTACAACGAACTTGACGTGATCGATTGGTCTATTCGCACGATGCTTCTGGCTGACGGCGACCGCGATCACATGAATTCCAGCGCCATGACATGCAACCAATCCATGGTCGTCTGCTCTTTACTCAGACATCTTCGCGCCAAACTGTATCCGAATGCGCAACCGATTTAAAGGATAACAGAAATGACCGACGAATTGGAGAAACTGCAGCGCAAGGGAACGAAGCCGGACTGCTGCTATGGCGTTCGGCCGCTGTCTGATTGCCAGTGCGAGAAGGATCGACTGGCCGCTCTCGCTGCCACGCCTGCGGTTGGTGGGGAGGCGATCCAATGGGAAGATATAGCGCGGCAACTTTTCGCCGTTGACGGGTGTGGTTTCTGGGAAGATCGCGCGCCTCTGCAAGAGGAAGCCTATTCGATTAGAGCTAAGGCAGTCGCTGCGCTTTACGCCTCCCCACCGGCCTCCCCATTGCGGGGGAGAGAGATTCTGTTGGCGCTGGCAAAACGGCACGCAGAAGCTCTCGCTGAGCTTGGCGAAGCTCCGATTGGCAAACTATCAATCGACGCCATATCCCGCAATTGGTTGGGCGGTCGAGTAAACGGACTGGCCATTGCTCTTGAGATCGCGCGCGCCGCCCTCTCCGCAGCACCCCCGGGACAGCCCGCCGCAGAGGACGAAGAAACTGAGATTGAGCTTCTCGCCTACAGACTTGCTGGCGCTGAGCTTGATTACCGTATCGCGTATGAAAAGTGCGGCGGCGATAGCATCAACACTGGACGGGCCTGGGACAAGATGCGGTTGGGCGGGGACGCCATCCGGGAATACGAAGCCGATTGGTACTGAACAGTGACCGACGAAGAATATTACGGAAAAATGTTTTCCATCGGCCACAAGTCGTCATGCCAATGGAGCTGGGATCAATATTGGTGGGAGTGCGATTGTGGCCTGATCCCGGTTGCCGAGTTGAAGATCGAACGCGAACGTCGCCGAAAGAACTTAACCGCAAAGCCCATGAGGACGGGACCATGAACATCCGGGAAGCCTGCGAAGACATCATGGGCGGGAAGCTGGCCGCCGAGATCATTGCCGACATGGGCATTTCTTGGTGCGTCATCGCGGCGATGTCCGATCTGCGGAACAGTAAACGGCTGCGGGCCTGCGGTGTCATTCGCTCATGGCTTGCAGAGCAGAAGGCCAAGGATCGGGGACGGGACTATGCAAGCTGAACTATCCATTATCGTTCATCACGACTTCTTCAAATTCATCCTCATGCCGGGATTCGCGATCTGTACTTGGATGTGCTGGATCGCCGGAAGGGCATAGACATGAACATAATGGATCTTAAGATCGGAGAAACGTGCGTCAGCCTCACTGGCACTAAATATCATATCATCCGCGATGATATAGAACGGCGCCCAATGATCGGAAGGGTGAGGATCAGGACTGCGGAAGATCAGAACGGACGGACACACAAGTTCATTCGCGGCATCGAGGTTGAGCCAACATGATCGACCGCATCCCCGATCCGTTAATGGCGGTGACCTGCACGGGCGTTCTTTTGCTCACGATGACATAGGAGGCGATATTGGCTTGCTGGGTAATGTCATGATTCACGATCGCGGTTCAGTTAATACTGTTGAGTTGGCGATCCGACGCGTATCCTTTCGTTTGAAAAAAGCAGGCGTGGACATAATACTTACTTCGACGCTGATTGAAATCGCCGACGAGATTGCCATCATCGCCAGCGGGAAGGATGAGCGGGAGAATACGGAACAACCGTAAACATACGGTTGACACTTGGACTGAAGCAGGCGTAATATTAGAAGATCGCAACAAACCTCCTGCGAGGTCCACCCCATGTGAACCGGAGCCGCACAAACACACCGAACAGGCCCCAGTTTAACCGCTGGGGCCAATTTTCTTAAAGTAGGAGCTTACAGCAGGGGAAGGCAGTGAAACATGAACCCGTCCGCATTACTGAACACGCTATTGTCCGCTATCTTGAGCGCGCTATGGGCTTCAACATTGAAGCGGTGCGCGAGCACATTGCCGGCATCTGCGGCGGTGCTGCTGCTGCCGGCGCCGTCTGCGTCCGATCCGAGGGTCTAAGATTTGAGATTACCAACCACCATCGTGCCGGATCGCCAGAACCCGAGTCTTACCGGCCGGGAGCGCAATCAGCGGGCGATCGAAAGGAGCCAACGTGAAGCTTGAAACAATCGTTCTGGTCGTAGGTGCGTTTCTCACAGGCCTTCCCTCGGCCCCCTATGCGTTCGCGCAGGACGATGACCCAATACAGGTCTCGCCCGAGAAAACCGCTGCAGCGGCTGCGCTAGCCCAGCAAACAACCCCTCAGAAATTTCATCTGGAGTTGGACGCGGCGGATCTCAATTCTCTATCGATCGCGATCAACGAGTTGCCAAAGCGGGTGGCTGATCCGTTGGTCATGAAGTTGAACGAGCAGATCAAGGCTCAGGTACAGGCCAAACAAGGAGGAAAGCCATGACCGATACCAGCAATATGCCGACCTATGAGTGCCACAAGAAGGTCCACGCTTTGGAGATCGCGCACGTCGGTAACTACAAGAAGAACCCAGAGATGGGCAATCTGGTCCGCACCCTGACCTTTATGGATGGGACGACCCGGGACGTCGGGGACGATTTGTTTCGGCGCTATCTTCCGCAGCCGGGCGATTTCTACGTGGTTTACGAGGATGGCTACGAATCGTTCTCGCCGCGGAAGGCTTTCCTTGACGGCTACAAAGCGATCGACGTTCGCACCTTCCGCGATATTAAGGATAGCATCGCCGGTACGAATCTTCAGGATAAGCCGAGCGGCATGAGCGGCTATCCGGCGGCCGGCGGCGCGGGCGCCGTGAGCCAACATCCTAGGGAAGAAACGAAATGAAGAAGCCGATACTGCTTAGGCCGGATGGCGGCGCTGCTGGGCTGCGAGCCGACCAGCAGGAATGCATCAAGCTGCTGGAAGGCTTGCTCGATAACGCCAGAAACGGCGACATCTGGTCCTGCGTTGTGGTGGCTTGTGGTCCGAACGACTTCGGTAGCGCCATGGCCGGCACGGACGCGCCGCGCATGATCCTCGGTCTTGAGGTTGCCAAGGCCGATATCATGGCACGGGTCACCGGTAAGAAATCGGTCATTCATCGCTGAATTTTATGCTATGGCTCGGTTCCCGCTGCCTTTTAGGGGACCGAAGCCTTGGCCATTCCAGTCCAGAACGAAGATATCACCGTCCTCATTGAGGGTGATTCGGACAACGTCCAGACATTGCCGGACGGCTCTCGCATAATGATCTCGTGGGATGTGAGGAACTGCGCTGGAGTTTATTGTCTGGGTTTCCCAGATGGGCGCTTTTACATCGGCAGCTCTGCCAAGTTGAGAACTCGGCTGGTCGAGCATACTGGCAGGCTTTGGAGCGGCGGCCACCGCAATCCAAAACTTCAACGCGCGTGGAATAGATTCAAAACGGTAAAGGCTATGCCTTTGCTGTATTGCCGCGTCGAAGACGTCCTGTTTTACGAGCAGCTTTGCATGGACCGAATGGGTCCTCACCTCAATCTCTCATTTCTCGCTGCCGCCGTGAATTGGACGCAAGAGAGCCGAGAAAAGCTTTCTCGATCGCGTAAAGGATTCCGGCATACGGCTGATGCAAAGGCTCGGATATCCGCCACTCAGAAAGGTCGTAAGGGACGCCAGCAATCTGCGGAGGAAAAAGAACAGCGGAATGGCAAAATGCGCGGAGTGAAGCGGCGTCCATGGACCGAGGAGGAAAAAGCCGCCATAGCTATGGGAATGCGGAAGGCGTGGGCCGAGGGAAGGTCAAGGCATGTTGGATGAATCGATCAAAGTTGTCATAGAGGGCGATGATGAAGGCGTTCACACGATGCCGGATGGATCAATTGCGGTCAATCAGCCTGACGGCGGCGTGGTGGTGCAGCTCAACCCGCAGCGCGCCGACAAATCTGAGATCGACGATCCAGCCAAATTCTATAGCAATATCGCTGACCAGATCGGTGAGGGGAGGCTTCTCACCCTCGCTGCCGAGCTGTACGAGGCCGTGGACGCCGACGATAAGTCGCGGTCGGAATGGCTCGCCAACTTCTCTGCCGGCATGGAGCTGCTTGGCATGACGCTGCAAGACCCATCCTCCGGGGATGGCTCAGCCGCGGTCGACGGTCAGTCCGTCGTCACCAACCCGCTGCTCGCCGAGGCCATCCTGAAGGGTTGGGCTAACGCGCAGGCTGAGCTGCTGCCGGCTGAGGGACCGTGCAAGGTCGCTGACTACGACGTCAATCCGGTCGAGCAAAAGGACGAGCTGGCCGAGGCGTTCCAGCGCGACATGAATTACTTCCTCACTACTACTGCGACCGAGTTTGGACCTGAGACGTCGCATATGCTGTTATGGGGTTGCTACTTCAGCGGCTCGGGGTTCAAGAAGGTTTTCACGCACCCGCTGAAGAAGCGCCCAGCCTCCGAGGCCGTCTCCCCGCAGCATTTGATCGTCTCCGACGCCACCAAAGACTTCGCGTCTTGTGAGCGCATCACCCATCAGATCACAATGCGCCAATCGCTGATGAAGCGATACATGCAAAAGAATATTTACCGTAGGGTTGCCCTCGCCCCGCCGACGCCGGAGCCGAATCAGGTCGATGAACAGATCGCGTCGAGCCAAGGTGTGGCGCTACGCAAGGACCGGCCCGAGGACCAGCCCTACACGCTGTGGGAAATTCAGTGCGAACTCGATTTGGAGGAATTCGCGCCGAAACAATTCAAGGGCTCGGAAGTGCCTCTGCCCTACCTTGTGACGATGGACAAGGATTCGATGCAGATCCTCGCTGTCCGCCGCGACTGGAAGCCCGAGGACGAAGACTGCAACCGCAAGCAGATGTACGTGAAATACCCATACGTGCCGGGCCCGGGCTTCTATGGCACCGGTCTGCTCAATATCCTCGGCAATGCGTCTGCGGCGATGACCGCAGCATGGCGTCTCGGCCTCGATACCGCGATGTACGCCAACTTCCCGGCGTTCCTGATGGACAAGCTGGCGGGCCGACAGAACACCTCGGATTTCCGTCTTTCGCCCGGCGTTGGGCAGGGCATTGAGACCGGTGGCCGCGACATCAAGCAAGTCGTGATGGAGTTGCCGTACAAGGACGTCACCGCGGGCCTGATGACGCTGATCGACAAGATCACCGAGCAGTCCAAGGCGGTGGGCGGCGCGCCCGACATCCCGGTTGGAGAGGGGATGCAGAACATTCCGGTCGGCACCATGCTGGCGCACATCGAGCAGGCCACCAAGGTCATGGCCGCGGCCCACAAGGGCCAGCACCGCGCCATGGACGAGGAATTGACGCTTATCGCCGATCTGTTCCGGGAGAATCCGGAATCGTTCTGGAAAGGTAACAAGGCCGCCAAGGGCTATTGGACGGTCCAGAAGTTGCTGCAAGCGCTTGAAGAACGCACGCTGGCGCCGAAGTCGGACCCGAATGTGCCGAGCCATATTCACCGGGTCATGAAGGCAGTTGCGCTAGTCGAGCTGGTGTCGTCCCCGCTTGGCGCCTTGCTCGACAAGAATGAAGTTCTGCGCCGCGTTCTGGCGGCAATGCGCGAAGATCCGACTGGCTTGGTATTACCGCCGGTCACCAATGCGCCGCCGTCGCCGGAAGAGATCACGGCCAATGCCAAGATGCTCACGGCACAGAACGCCAGCAAGAAGATCGAGGTTGACGGGGCCGAGATTGCCGCAAGGCCGCAACTGGAGGAAGTCAAGACTGCCGGCACGATCAAGGGCAAGACCATCGATTTGGCCAAAGCTCTCATCACCCACGGCGGGGACCGCGAGGACGCTGCGCATACTCAGCGAATGGATCTGGCCGAGCATGCTCGTAATATCCAGAAGGATGCAGTCGACGCCACCAAGGTGACGACAGACGCGATGAAGACGAGACATGAAATCGGGCTCGCCGGACAGCAGCACGGTCTCGAAGTGGCCAAAACGCAGGCCGATATCGGGCACAAGGATCAGCAACTCGGGCTCGCCCAGCGTCAGCAGGATCTTGCCGAAGCGCAGGGCACGCACGACATGGGCATCAATCAGCAGAAAGTCGGCATCGAGGGATCGAAGCTGGGGATCGCACAGCAGCAGGCTGACACCGCAACCCATACCGCGCTGCATCCGCCGAAGCTGGCGGTAGCGAAGCCGAGGAAGAAGAAATGACAGTCGCTCAGAAGCGTATCCTTACCGAGGTCCAGCGCCGTTCAAAGGGATGGCCGGTTGGCATACCGGTGAAAAGATTTATGGCGCAAAGGCTAGTCGCCCTCGGATATGCTGAATGGGCCCCGCCGGCATTCCTTTATCCGAAGCCTGTTTTTGCCATCCGTCTTACGGTAAAGGGCGAAGTTGCCTTGATGCAGTAAACATGCGATTGATGCACCTTCGGTTGCAAGGAGATCGCAATGAACATTCAGGACATCATCGGTCCGGTGGACGTATATTCGGCCGCTGTGGCGATAGGCTTCGGTTTGGCTATTACGGTCATCACGACTACGGCGCTGGCGCGCACGCCGAAACGGCAACGCGAGATCAATTTCGATCTGGAGCGGCTGAGATTGGCTAACACCGATGCTGCGAATGCTCGCAGCTTTGATGTGGATCGCGAAGTCAAACTGGGGCAGATCGCAGCGAATAAGCAGATCGAAGTCGCGCGCATCGAGAGCGGCATGGTCGATCTAAAGGCTAACCGCGGAGACGGTTGATCACGGAAACCATCGCCAATCCGCCGGCCAAGACCCGGCGAACAGCCTGACCAGTACGAGAACGCACATCAGAATGAGGATCACGCCAATGATCTTCACGACCATTGCTGGCAGCGCGATTCCTATCGCCGCGAAGAACCAGAGGATCAGGTAGTACGCGAGAAAAACGAAGGCGATGTAGATTAGCCCTCGCACAACTCTCTCAAGCAAGCCCATGACGGCCTCCTGTGTGGGATACAAAACTGCGTGACGTCATAATGGTTCCGTGCGATACAGGCCGGGAGCACGTATTCCGCCCGAGCCGGGCTTTCCCTTGAGGACACCATGGCAGGTCACCCCTTCAACAAATTTCGCCAGAGTAGTGTCGAGCGCTCCCGCGTCGGTGCGCTCACCAGCGGCTACAAGAGCGGCGGCAAGGTTCATGCTGACGCCGAGCAGGACAAGAAGCTGATCAGGAGAATGGTCGGCAAGAATCTCGGCGACATCGGCGGTATCAAGGCTGCGTTCCGCCACGATCGGCCGCGGCGCGCGTCCGGCGGCAAGGTTGGAAAGAAGGCGACGACGGTTGTCAATGTCATCACCAGCGGGGCGCAGACGCCTCCTCCACCGCCACCGATGATGCCCCCACCGGGCGCGATGGCTCCCCCACCGGGACCCACGCCACCCCCACCGGGGCCGCCGCCGGGAGCGATGATTGGCCCTCCTCCGGGCGCTGGTGGTCCTCCTCCGGGAATGCCGATGCGCGCGCGCGGCGGTGGCGTCAATTCCGGCACCAAGGTGTTCGAGGCCGGCGAGCGCGCCGGCACCAAGGTCTCCCACAAGCCGGGCAAGAACGATCTTGACCAGATGAACCGCAAGCGCGTGGTGACGTTCGCCACCGGCGGCGGGGTAGTATCGTTCCGCGCCAGCGGCGGTGCCGTCAGCAAGGTGCCGACGCCCAAGCCGCGCCCGGCCGGCGCCGAGCCGCAGCCCAGCGATATGTATGGCGCCGGTGACGTGAAGCGTTTGGAGCAGCAGCGCTTCAAGGGCGGTCGCGTCAAGAATGGGCAATCAGCCGGCCAGTCTGCCGGCCAGTCTCCTTACGGCGCCGGCAGCAGTGAGGGACGCCTCGCCAAGTCGGCTGCTGCCAAGAAGACGTATCCCTGATGGCGCTCAAGAACTTTGGCCCGGGAACATTCGAAATGGAGCCGGTGAGAGAGTTCACCGGCGACAATCGACGTCTCACCATGACGCTGCTGGTGATGCTTCAGGCTGAACGTTTGAAGCAGGTCGAGCAATTGGCGACGCTCGAACTGAAGACCTTCGACGAGTACCGGGCGCGCCGCGGAAAGATCGAAGGTCTCGACATTGCGATCAATTTCTGCAAGGAAGCCCAGAGTAAACTGGAAGCCTAGACTTGACCGCCCCCTGCCGGGGCGATGCCACGCAAGGGATGCCCCTGATGAAAAGGCCACGCAGGCCGGTGAAGCGCAAGGTCGCTTCGAAGAAGACCAAGCCAGTAAAGCGAGCGAAGTCTTTCAAAAAAATCGTTTCCCGTCTGTCCTCTTGGGACCGAGCCAAGATTGCAGCGCTTGCCGCAAAACCTCGCGAAATCCCGGATTGGACACCGGAAGACGCTGCGGTCTTCGACATTCCAAAGCCGCCATCTGGCTTCGCCTACCAGTGGTCGCCGTTCAGCCGCATCGAATACATGCGATCGAGGGGTTGGTCGCAGGTGCCATTCAGTCGGCATCCCGAGATGGCGCAGTCCACCAATTTCGACGGCTACATCGTCTACCGTGATACGGCGCTGTTTCAGATTAGTGCTGAATTGGCTGAGGCTGAGCGTCGTCGGCTCCAAGCGATTGCGCAGGATCAGGTGAACGATAGCCTTCTGGCCTATGGCGTCCATGTCGAGAGCGGCAGCGCCCATCATTTTTCCTACATCCTGCCTCCCTCCTTCTTGGTCAATAGTGACTATGACCGCCATCGGGACAGCGATGGCCTTGTCGACATCGAGTTGACGATCAAGATGCGGGTGCCGGCGCGCTGGTGCGATACCGCCAATGCGCTGCAGCTCGATCATGCCGAATATGCGCGCCGCCGCATCCAGCAGGCTGGGCATATAATCGCCCCGGACGAGGATGGCGTCTTCTCGCCCTTCGAACTAACCACCAAGAAAGTTGAAATCTGATGGCCCGCTCCAATGCGATCGGCAAAATGCGCCAGATCGCCGAAGACAAACTGAACGCCACCGATGCAAGGCTGGCCCATCTGCGCGGCGTTACCGGGAGGTCGAAAGGAACGCTGAAGCAGCTCCTGAAAGATCCGATGGCTGGTGATTTGACTGTCCTGCATTCGCAGGTGCTGGTGATGGGATATATCCCGCCGGCCCGCACCAAGAGCGGTCTGTATCTAACCGACAAGAGCACCGAGGAGGAGCGGTTTCAGGGCAATTGCGGGCTCGTGATCGGTCTCGGCACCGGCGCCTTCAAGGACGACAACATTGCCCAGTTCAATGGTGATTCCCTCCAGATCGGGGATTGGGTAATGTATGTAGCCGCGGACGGCATCTCGATGTTCATCCGCGAGGTGCCGTGCCGGCTGTTCTCGGACACGCGCATCCTGATGAAGGTAACGACCCCGGAGATTTATTACTGATGTGCCTGACAGATATCGAAGT
>Ga0137407_10000949_pt1 | contig 18982 bp, 16 predicted proteins | sample CZOMad2_2_16fung_FD_108410 | JGI IMG/M metagenome (GOLD analysis project Ga0137407, IMG submission 108410) | Vadose zone soil fungal communities from Angelo Coast Range Reserve, California, USA - CZOMad2_2_16fungal (Illumina Assembly) | ecosystem: Environmental > Terrestrial > Soil > Vadose... | reverse complement strand
TTTGTTCTGATTGATTTTCGCGCAGAGTTAACAGAGAAAAGAAAAATACACTCCTTTTCTCTGCTAGATCTGCGCGAAATAAAAATCATAAAAATCATAAGTCAAATCAGTTCAATCAGAATAAATCAGAAGTTCGTTTGATCTAAACAATTTTACTTTACATAAATCAGTAATCAAATGACAGCTGGTAAATTCATTTGCGGAATATTTTTTTTGCTGATTATTAATAGTTGCAGAGATAAACATCCCAACGAAATGTCCAGATTCACTGGAATGTGGAAGCTTGATAAATATGAATCATTTGATTCAACAGCCGGAAAATGGCAGGACGCAGCGAATAGAACAGGATATTCCGGGTACCTCTTATATGACGGGCTGGGACATGTGGGCGTCCAATTAATTCCACCAGGATTTAAAGATTTGGATAATAGTAAGAACCTCGATAGCCTGAATGAGGAAGAACTAAGAAAAATCGTTGGTTTTCATTTCAGGAGTTTTGAATACTTTGGAAATTATAAAATCACATCAGCAGGAAATTCTATTGAGCATTATAAATTATCATCAAACAACCCTAAAGAATATGGTACGACAGTAATTCGTGATTTTGAATTCAGAGGTGACACACTGATCTTAACCGCAAAGGAATTAGTTGGTGGCCTTAAGGCGCGGCTTCGCTGGGTGAAACTTTAATTACCAGATTATTTTAAATTTTCGAGAGAGGCAATTGGACAACGAATTCTGTAAATTCCATTTCGTGTGTTTCAACCCTTATTTCCCCACCATGCGCTTTTATAATATCGTAAGCCAGGGATAACCCTAAACCGGTTCCCTGTCCTGATGGTTTTGTTGTGAAGAACGGTTGGAAAATTTTTTTCAGTATTTTTTGCGAAATGCCATTCCCATTATCTTTTACTTTGATTTCAATACTATCATTTGTTTTTTTTGTACTTATTGTTACGGTAGGTTCATAACCTTCCACTGATCCCTTCGTCTTTTCATTTACTGCGTAAAATGCGTTAGAGATTAAATTAAGAATAACTCTGCCAATATCCTGCGGGATTATTTTGATTTTCCCAACGCCTGTCTTGCCGGCAGACAGGTTTTCATCATAATCGGTTTTTAAAGTTGCATTGAACGATTTGTCCTTTCCCCTTAAACCATGATATGCCAGGCGCAGATATTCATCAACCAGGATATTGATGTCGACAAGTTCTTTTACACCACTACTGGTCCGGCTATGCTGTAACATACTTTTTACAATAGCATCCGCCCTTTTGCCATGTTGGTTTATTTTTTCCAGGTTTACTTTTATATCATTTGAAATGGCAAAAGCTTCATCATTGCTACCGGCTTTTAACTCCTGTTGCATTTCATCAATCAATTCTGAATTAACTTCTGCAAAATTATTTACAAAATTTAAAGGGTTTTGTATTTCATGGGCAATACCTGCAGTGAGTTCTCCCAGCGAGGCCATTTTTTCCGAATGGATGAGTTGATTTTGTGTTGCTTTAAGCTCAGTTAATGTTCTCTGTATTTCTTCTTTTTGCTGTTTCAATATGTTGTTGGCTTTTTGCTTATTCCTGTTGTTTACATAGAGAAAAAAAGCAAGAAAAAGAAAAGCTGCCAATGCAGATAATAAAGCATACAACCTTGTTTTATTCCGGGATTCAGTTTTCGATTCCTCAATTGTTTGCAGACGCTGTTGTTCGAGGAAAACAAGATTCTGCACCTGTCTTACCTTTTCGGCATTGAACATGCTGTCTTTCGCTGCTACAGCAATTCTATAATATTTGAAGGCCTCAGTTTCATCAATCCCTTCGTATGCCTGTGATAATAATTGACTGGCTGCCATAATTCCTTTTACATAATTCACCTTCTGTGCATACACAAGGGCCTGTTTGGCGTAATAAATACAGGAATCTGTTTTTCCTGCTTTTTTGAAAATACTCGCGATTCCCTGGAAACCAATACTCAAATTCGCCTGCGCACCATATTTCATTGAATAGGGAATACTCTTCCGAAAATTGATCATCGCTTCGGAATCATTTCCTTTTGCTAAATAGATTTCTCCAAAAGCAGAGAATAAATTATTAGGAATAAAACCAATCTTTTGAGCCAATACCAATTCATTCGCCCGGTTGTAAAATATTATTGCCGAATCCAGGTTTCCCTGTTCTTTATAACTTTTTCCAATATTGGTGAGCATCAGCACCAGTTCAAAATCGTTGTGCGAATCTTCATCTATTTTTTTTGCATGGAAATAATTATTCCTGGCTTTGTTGTAATCCCCCTGTTCAGTATAAACATCACCAATATGCCCCAGGCCGGCAGAAATCCCTGCAAAGTCGTGAATAGCTTCACTGATTTTTAAAGCTTTTTGAAAGTTATCGAGCGCCTCAGGATATTGCCCCTCCCGTTTAAGCACATTTCCTATCCACCTTAAACAATTAGCTTCCTCTCTACGAAAATTCAATTTGAGAGAAAGTGCAAGGCCCTCCTGAAAATATTTCTTGGCAAGTTCAGGGTTCGTTAAAAGATAGAATGAGCCAATCCGACGAAGTAATATTACACGGTTTGTGTCATTTATAGATTTTGCAAGCTGCCCTTCAAGAATATGAAGACTATCAGCTGATATCAGTTGTGAATTTGCGTTATTATATGTTAACCCGAAAATGATTGCCAGCGCTAACAATTTCATATCAATGACTTTTGAATATAGAAATTAGGATTAGGTAGAATATTCGCATAGGAAAACCAGTTATCATTTAAATGTCCCGGAGGGACATCCCGTGGGTAGAAAATATCCGATACAAGATCCGACGTTCCGTAGGAACGTTTGGTGTGCACCAGGCGTTCCTACGGAACGCTATGTCATTTGTAACATTGTTCTACCGACCAGCCGTCCCTATCGGGACGGATTTGTGAATGCTCTATCTAATTCTATATAGAAATATAACAAAATCCGCAGATATCGTTTTCTTTTCCCTGAATATTTTGTTGAAGTCAGGTATATAAATGTTAGGACAACATTTTTATGATCTCCTTCTCAGGGATTTGACTTGTTACTTATCCGATAAAATCGTAGCCAGCTAATTCTTCTGCTGTCGGGATTTGAAAAGAATTGAAACAGTCATCAAGAAATGTTTCGATCTCTTTTTCCGGAATATAAAACTCATGCCGGTCAATATTTTGATTTCTTATTAAAACTCTTTCTTTCAGTGTCTCCCTTGATATGTTTAAATAATAGAATTTTACGTTCGCACCAATTGCTTTCGCTTCATCCCTCAATTTTTCTCTTTCACTTCTTCCCCATGTTCCCCATTCAATGATAACATCAATTGAATTTTGTAGCATTTGCTTTGCAATCTTCCATTGCAATTGTTCAATCTGATCCCTGAATTGATTGCCTTCGGCTTCGGCCCTATCATTCCAGATATCTTTTATCCATTCATCGGCTGAAAATCTGATTGCTCCGGTTGATGCGATACTTTTTGCCAATGTTGTTTTTCCCGATCCGGGTAGGCCGCATATTAAATGAAGTACTGGTTTTTTAGTGTTTTGTAACATTGCAAAATAATTGTATTTCAGCAAAACAAAAATACAAAACTTGGAATTGGGACAGGCTATCGTTGTTCAAGGGCTCCCTCCCAAAATAATAAAAGACAGTCGGAAGGATAAAAAAAGATATCGTAATTAGTATTGATCTTATTCTATACATTAGTTTTTTATTAATCGCCTTTTACAGGATATTGACTATGAATTACGCTTGTGATAAACCGGAATTGAATTATGAACAACTACCAGCTTTTAAATAATTGGCCCGATCTGCCGGGCGGTTTTAAATTAGGCAATCCAACGGGTATCGGTATTGATAGCAATCAAAATATTTTCATCTTTCATAGAACCGGAAGAGTATGGTCTGGCGGCTCTATGCCCGACAAATACATTTCATCCAAAACTATTTTGATGCTCGATAGGGACACTGGAAAAATATTAAATAGCTGGGGAGATAATCTTTTTATTATGCCTCATGGTTTAACAGTTGACATGAATAATAATATTTGGGTTACTGACGTAGGATTGCACCAGGTTTTTAAATTCAGCCACGACGGAAAGCTATTAATGATTCTTGGTGAAGCCAAAGTTCCGGGAAACGATTCAACACATTTTAATCTCCCAACAGATGTAGCTATTGCAAAAGATGGTTCTTTTTATGTCAGTGACGGTTATGGCAACAGCAGAGTCGTAAAATTTTCTTCAACGGGAGAATATCTTTTTGACTGGGGTAAAAAAGGAGATAAAGAAGGTGAATTTAATTTACCACATGCAATTGACCTGGACGATAAGGGAAATATATATGTGGCTGACAGAGAAAATAGTCGCATACAGGTTTTTACTCCAACCGGAGAGTTTTTAAAACAATGGACAGACAAAAGTTTTGGAAACATAAGTTCAGTTGTATTTGACAAAGAAAAAAAGGGTTTTATTGCAGTAGACTATACAACGTCTCCTTCAGACATGATCCTTGGATCAGAAATAATTCTTTTTGACCCATCAGGTAATTTTATTACAAAATTTGGAAAAGAGGAAGGCATAAAATGCTGGTATCACAATGTTGTAGTTGACAACCAGGAAAGTATTTATATTACGGATATTCTTAGAAATAAAATTCAAAAGTTTAAAATGGTCTTCAACTGATAAAATGAAGAATGATTAAGCGAACATTTTTCAAAGCTGAAGGATAATCCGAATTCGTCGCAATTTTCAAAATGAAGTCCCAGCATTTTACTGTCTTTGAATTTCACGTCACGAAATGCCGTCTTTGTCAATTTGACTAAACTCAAATTAGAATCGATAAATTCGCATTCCAAAAATATAATTTCTGAAAGGTCTGTATTAGAAAAGTCGCAATGCTTAAAAATGCAGTTTTCATACTCTCCTCTTGCTAACGGACTATCTTCAAAATCTTTTTTGTCAAACGTTTCGTCAATGAAAATTTGTTCCATTATATAATCTTAATAAAATTTTAATTTATTGTACAACCCAGTCGTCCATATATTTTATAGTATAAGTCCCATATTTTTTTAATTCTTCTTCAATAGGTTTTACTCTTTCCATAGCTGATTTTTCCAGGTCATTCATTGTTCCGTCTTTATTAAAATATTTATCCCGGGCTGCTTCACTTTCAAAAAGCCAGACAATAGCAAATTTATTGCTGTATTCACCCCTGACTGATTTTACCAGGTATCCTTTTAATCCCGTCCAATTTTTTTCATATTCCGGGATAACCTTGTTCACGAAAAATGTTTTGAACTCATCAGATGTCACTTTAGCATTAAGATTTATGGTTATCATATGAAGCCCAAAGAGGCTTCCTTTTGGTAACGACTGTCCAAATGTAAAATTGGCGCCTATGATAATGGCAGCGACAATAATCAGCTTTTTCATAAAAATTAATTTTAATTATTTATTTGATGTATAATTCCCTCATCGAACAACCTCAGAAATATCATCCATAAATTGTTGGTCAATGCGGATCTAAAATTGCCGTTCAAAAATATAATTTGCGCTTGATAAAACTTGAGAAATTTTGCTTTATATGGAACCGGTCTTCTTAAAGATGTAAGGTGTAAGGTTTAAGTCATAAGGTGTATCATGCCCTATGCCCTAAACCCTACACCTCTTATTATCATGCAGGAATTAATATAGTAGATTAGATGGGTAGCAATTATTTTATTCCGGGATATTTAACAAGGTGCAGAGTTCATGATAACTCATTTGTGAATAAACGGAACTGGCGCCATGTGCACTCACGGCGTTCGATTCAACCGTTCCATCTTTTTTAATTACAGCAGCAGCATTAGCCTTCACACCTCCGGGAATAATAATATAACGGAACTCGTGCGAAGTAGAAATGCTGTTGTAATAGTTCTGATCGTTCACGAAGCGAATCGTCAGGTTACCAGGTGTCACCAATGCCGACCACGTGTCGGTATAAGTGATACCACCAGGAGAGAATTTATAAGAGATAATAATTGGCATTTGCGCCACTTGTGTCGATGGCCAGACGAGCGTGTTGTAACCATTCAGTTTGCCGACGGTGATCACGGTGCCGCTGTCGATGATGCTTTGAGTAATACCGGTAACGACCTTTGTATAGCTGAATCGAAATATGTCAAAGACCGTATCTTTTATCCACGGCGATGCGGTAAACCAGTCTGAATAAATAACATTGGCCGCGCCTATCGGTCCGGTTGGGCCTGCAACGCCTGCAGCACCCGCGGGACCCGCAGGACCAACAGCACCATCATCCCCTTTCTTACAGGAAACAACACAGATCAATAAACAGGAAAATATGAGTACGGAAAAAAAACTATATTTCTTTTGCGGATTATTATAAGGTTTCATTTTTTTATTTTAAATGATTTTATGATTTTAAAATACGGTTTAGGAAGTCCGCAATATGGATAATGAAATTCTATATTGGCGGTCCATCGGGTTATTTATATGATCCTGCCGGTGATCCGGCAGGATCTGCATTTTTTATCTAAATAATAAAATGCGAGGATAAGGAAGCGAAATAATCTGCAGATTATTTCACTTTTTGCACTTCGAAAATAAGTCATGAAAAATATTGCACACGCGGAAATGTAGCAATGGTTGCTTTTGTTATGCAAACAGAGAGATACGATGTATGTCAATGATTGATTCGCGAAAAATTTGCGCAGTTTGAAAGCAAATAGTTGTAATGAGTGAATTATCCTCATTCTTTGAACACGGATATTTCGTATAAGGACTAAGCCTGTCCCGTCGTCCAATGTCATTAAGTTAAGGGTTTTGCCCCTTGAACGTTGAGTGTTGAATATTGATTATTGGATGTTTTTTGATGATGCACCTAAAACATTCAATAATCAATATTCAACACTCAATATTCAATTTTGAAGTCGCTTAACTTAATGACATTGCCCATCGTCCCAGGCAGGTTTGAAATATCCCTGTCATCAAACTTTTCACCAGTACACGGTTTTAGTATGCCAATGGATGATTTTAGTTTGTCAAATTTTAGCATAAACAGATTCATTGAATTAATTTAGGCAATGTATATCGTTCTCATTCCAAATTATTAAAGCACATGTTGAAAAATAATATTTACTGATGAATGCGCTGAGCCGGGCGGTATTTTTTTTATTGTCAATAATTGTTTGCATCCAGGCAACAGCACAGAAAGACGCGCTGCTTTTTGAAAACTACAATTCCGAGCAGGGTCTTTCGCAGAACAGCGGTTATGCTCTAACGCAGGACCAGCAGGGTTTTATATGGATAGGAACTCAGGATGGCCTTAACCGTTTCGATGGACTTCGGTTTAAAGTATTCCGCAACAATCCGGCGGACAGTTTTTCAATTCCATTCAATGAAGTATCTGCGTTGCTCACCGATAAGCAGGGTCATGTTTGGATATGCAGTCCATTGGGTACTGCAGTTTATGACCCCGCGGCCAATGCATTTTACCGGGTAAGCCAATTATTTCACAGCGTTACGGACCTTGATGGACTTTCGGGGCAAAAACTTTTCCTGGATAAGGAGGACAATATCTGGATATTAAGCCGATACAATGGACTGTTCCGGTTTGATCATCATACAAAAACAATCAATCGTTTTTTTTCTGAACCGGGTCTGAAGGATCAGCTTAGTGGCATCACGCAGGATAGTTCCGGTCATATATGGGTAAGCACCTCGAATGAATTATATAGATTGGTTGGTAATGTATTTCAACCTTGTTTTCTTAAATCAGCGCAAGGATTTCAGAAAAAAGAAATAGTGATCAGCGACCTGTCTGTACTCAATAATGAATTATGGATCGCCACTTTGAATGATGGTATAATCATCAGGGATCCCGGTTCGGATAACCATGTGCGTTATTTAGTAGCGGGCGCAACGGATCATGGCCTCAGCAGCAATAATATAAAATGTTTATACAAAGACCGCAAGAACAAAATGTGGGTAGGTACACGCAACCAGGGGATTTGCCGCTACGATCCCGAAACAGGGAAACTTGCAAAAGCTGTTCATTCATTTTTCTCAGAACATTCACTGGCCAGGAATTTTGTGCTTTCTATTTTCCAGGACAACCAGGGAATTGTATGGGCCGGGCTTAGCGGCGGAGGTTTGGCAAAATACGATCCCGGTAAATTTCAGTTTGCTGCCTACAGGCAAATACCTAACACAAAAAATACATTGTCCGATAATATGATCTTTTGCCTGTACGGAAAAAATGAAAACGAATTGATGTTAGGGACGCAGAACGGTGGCCTCGTCAATATAAATTGGCCCGCGAAAAAATTTACAGTATACATGAACGATCCTGCCAACACACATTCACTGATCAACAATACAGTATATGCAATAACACAGGATGCTGGCAAAAATTACTGGCTCGCTACCTGGGGAGGCCTTTGTGAATTCAGACCCGGTGAAGAGCGAGGCGGAACATTTAATGCTTACACAAACAATCTCCTGGCAAAATATCTTTACTCGGTGATATACCTGGAAAATACCAATGCCTTGCTCACATCAGGACCTAATGGCCTTTTCAATTTTCACCTGGAAGATAAATCATGGAAGCCATGTAATGATAAATATGGTTATCTCAACAATCACACAATTGTCGGGCGATACTTTCTTCCCCGCGGCGACAGCAGCGTATGGATCGCCACAGAAGGACTCGGGCTGATCCTCTATAATTATATTTCAGGTGAATTCCGGGAAATCCCTTCCGTATACGCCATTGCTCATAATATCCGCTATGTGCTTGCCGCAAAAGACTCATTATGGCTTGGCACAGACAATGGTCTTATTTTATTGGATGCCGGAACGCAACGGCTAATCAGTACCTGGAACTCCCAAAACGGCTTACCTAACGATGTGGTATATGCGATATTAAAGGATAAAAACAACAGGCTCTGGTTAAGTACAAATAACGGGCTTTCCTGTTTTGATCCAAAAAAGAACGATTTTAAAAATTATGATGAAGGATATGGATTGAACGGGCTCGAGTTCAATACGGCTTCCTGCTATGCTGACCCGGGAGGAAATCTTTATTTTGGCGGAGTAAACGGATTCAATGTTTTTGACCCATTGGCAATCGTGCCTAATACATATACGCCGGATGTGAAGATCACTTCCTTCAGGGTATTTGACAAAGAACTAAAAACAGCATTCTCCCTCAGTTTCACTTCTCAAATTGAATTGAAACACGAAGAGAATTTCATAACTGTTTATTTCACGGCACTCAATTATTCTCATACCGATAAAAATATATATGCTTACCAGCTTGAAGAAGTTGATGAAAAATGGATATATGCAGGTAACCGTGATTTCGCTTCTTATACCCAGCTCCCGCCGGGTAACTATCATTTCAGGGTAAAAGCTGCTAACAGCGATGGTCAGTGGAGTAAGCAGGAAACGGAACTGAAAATATTTATACATCCACCTTTCTGGCTTACCTGGTGGTTCAGGATAGTCATGCTTTCTTTGATCGTTGCGTTCGTATTTATGTTGTGGACGAGAAAGGTTAAGCAGATCAGGAAGGAGGAACGATTGAAAGCAGCGTTCAATAAAAAACTTGCAGATGCGGAAACGGCTGCGCTAAGAGCGCAGATGAACCCGCATTTTATTTTTAATACGCTCAATTCAATCAATAGCTATATCATGGATAATAATCCGAGACTGGCCAGCGATTATCTCACTAAATTTGCCCGCCTGATACGGATCATTTTAGAAAATTCAAAAAATGAAATCATCCCACTCTGCAAAGAGATCGAAACGCTTAAACTTTACCTGCTGATGGAAAGCATACGCTTCAATAATAAATTCGATCATGAAATGCATGTCGGGCCGGAAGTGGATACAGAAAATATCCGCATACCACCTATGATCATTCAACCTTATGTGGAGAATGCAATCTGGCATGGCCTGATGCATAAACCTGAAAAAGGAAAGGTTTCAATTGCTGTTTCTCTTGCAGCAAACAGGATGCTGAAAGTCAGTATCAGGGACAACGGCATAGGGCGTAAAAGAGCGATGGAATTAAAAAGCAAAGCAAGCAACCTTAATAAAAGTTATGGGATAAGGATCACCGGTGACAGATTGCTGATGAATAATGAGCAAAACAATGTAGAAGTGCTCGATGTCATGAACAGTGATGGAGAAGCAGCCGGGACAACAGTAATCTTAACTATAAAAATATAATCGTTTATTATGCTGACCGCTGTTATTATTGACGACGAAGAACATTGCATAAAGACACTGGCGTGGACACTGGATCAATATTGCAGTAACGACATCAAAGTCATCGGCAGGTATGCTAACCCGGAAGAAGGGCTGGCCGCCATCGAAACTTCTCCTCCTGATCTTGTATTTCTTGATATAGAAATGCCGGGACTCAGCGGGATTGAATTGCTCGACCGGCTTGGAATGATACGCTTCGAAGTGATCTTTACTACAGCTTACGATTCATATGCAATCAAGGCGATTAAATTGAACGCGTTGGATTATCTTCTTAAACCAATCGACAAGGATGAATTGGTGGAAGCCGTAAACCGGGTGAAAGTTAAAAAACAGGCGATCAATGATGCACAGGAATCAATGAAAGGAAAATCCCAGGAACAACGAGGAATAAATAAGATCGCCCTGTCCACACTCGCCGGGTTGCAATTCGTATATCCCGATGATATTGTCAGGATTGAAGGCGAGAGTAATTATTGTAATTTTTTTTTAAAGGATAAGAAAAAAATCCTGCTTAGTAAAAAGTTGGGTGATGCAGAATCATTGCTGAAAGACAATCATTCTTTTTTCAGGGCTCACAAATCTCATATTATCAATTTGAAATATGTAGACAGATACATCCGCGGCGAAGGAGGTGAAATAATTATGCAGGATGGTACTTCCATTACGCTGTCACGTAGCAAAAAAGAAGAGTTCCTTCAATTTTTTTCACGCATGTGATAAGAAGGCGAGTGGTGAGTGGCGAGTGGTGAGTAGGAATACCACTAACCACTAGCTACTAGCCACTCGCCAATTTATGTGTAAGATTTTTCCCAAGTTAGTCCAAAACACCTGAACTCTTCATTTTGACGTTTATGGAACAACCTTTGATACTAATTCCTTGAAGGATTGCAAATTGAAAAAGTAACATCTATATCATACCCGGGAAAAAACAGGCCCGATTTATGAGTAGTCAGAATGTCGAGTGCCCGTGATGACAGATGAAACCGGCTCTTTTTAAGATCTTATTATGGAACATGATATGGCCACAAACTTTTTTATTATCAATAACTTTTAAATACAGGAATTCATGAATTATAAATACACAATTTCCCGACGCCAACAATACCGTTGTACATTGCACGCAATGGATGAAGCCCTTCAATATTCGTTACCTGCCTGTTTTTGATCGAAAGACTTTCCGGGGAATTATTTCAGCGGACGATATTTTAGCAGAAGCGGTTTATTTGCAGGAAAGGATTTTTGATGAAGAATAATCTTCACGTGTAATTTTAATTAAAGAAATCGAATGCCGTTTTAAAACATTTAATTTTATTTTTTGTTGATAATTTAAATTTATAATCATAGGACGCTTAATAATTATATCAAACCGATTACCTTTTTCCATAGAGAATGATGGAAACTCGGTCAATATCCGTCAAAGTTCCGGGGGCCTTGTATCTTCAATTAAAAGCTATTTTGAGAGAGGAAATACAGATGGAGATGAATTAAAGGAACGGGTATGGGTTGGAATGGCGGATTTCACAGAAGCGGACTGGCAAAATGAAACTGTGATTGAGCAAACATCTAAATTGGGTTTTAAAGTATCCCCTTTATTTATCGACAAAGGATTGTATAAGGATTATTATAATGGTTTTTGCAATTCAGTGCTATGGCCATTATTTCATTATTTTTCTTCTCTTGCCTCATATCAATCATCATACTTTGAAGCATATGTTCATGTGAATAAACTTTTTGCAGAAAAGTTATTATCAATCATGGAGCCGGACGATACAATCTGGATACACGACTATCAATTATTGTTATTGCCGGAAATGTTGCGCGCAAAACAATTCAAGGCCTGTATCGGCCTTTTTCTTCATATACCATTTCCATCTTACGAAACATTCAGGTTGCTCCCTGCCAAATGGAAGAAAAAGTTATTGCAGGGAATGATGGGTGCGGATCTGATCGGGTTTCACACACATGATTATGTACAGCATTTTATGCAGTCGGTGAGAATAATATTAGGTTTAGAAAATTATTTTTACAATTTACAATATAAAGAAAGACTGGTAAAGGCCGCTCATTTCCCGATAGGTATTGATTATAAAAAATTCAAAGAAGCTGCAGGAAAAAAGGAGGTACAGGAGTTGCGCGATGGAATCAGGAAAAACTTTGAGGGAAAGAAAATTATTTTCTCCGTCGACCGGCTTGATTATACAAAAGGAATGATGGACCGGCTGATGGGATTTGAATATTTCCTGGGACAATTTCCACAATGGCTGGAAAAGGTTGTATTCATTTTAAATATAGTACCATCAAGGGATGATATACCTGCATATAGTGATCGAAAAAAAATGATCGAAGAAAAGATCGGATCAATCAATGGGAAATTTTCCACTATAAGCTGGCAACCGGTTATATATCGATATACTCATATTGAGTTTAATGAGATGTCGGCATTATACCAGGCGGCCGATGCTGCACTGATAACACCTTTGCGTGATGGTATGAACCTGGTTGCAAAAGAATATGTAGCCAGTTGTAATTCCCAGGGTGTACTGATATTAAGTGAACTGGCAGGAGCTGCAAGTGAATTGAATGAAGCGCTATTGGTTAATCCGATTGATATCGACGATGTATCATCCGCCATTCAAACAGCATTGACGATGCCTTTGGAACAGCAGGTTAACCGGTTGCGTTTAATGCAAAAAAGACTGGAAGAATATGATGTGGTAAAATGGGTGAACGATTTCCTGGAACAGCTTTGGAATATAAAACGGGAACAACAGGAACAGGAGGTAAAATTGTTAGATGAAATAGCTACAGCAAGGCTTATGCGGAAATACCGACTTGCAGAAAACCGGTGCCTGCTACTGGATTATGATGGAACATTATCGCCAATTACCCGTTTTCCTGACCAGGCGGTTCCGGCCCAGGAATTGAAAGACACACTGTCACGGTTAGCCGCAGATAAAACAAACAATGTAGTTATTATCAGCGGCAGGGAAGCTGCAACATTAGATAAATGGTTTGGAAACATGCAGCTGATTTTAGTTGCAGAACACGGAGCGAGTATAAGAAAACCTGGTGAGCAATGGGAACATCTCGTATCTCCATCCGATCAATGGAAAGATGAGATCAGGAATATCTTCCAGGTCTTTGTGTCGCGTTGTGTGGGATCATTCATAGAAGAAAAAAAATACAGCATTGCGTGGCACTACCGTAATGTGCAGCGGGATCTCGGTTCGAGTATGTCGAGAGATCTTGTCAATAACCTCTCACAATTTTTACAGAATACCATGCTCCAGGTAGTGCATGGCAGTAAGGTGGTTGAAGTAAGGATGTCAGGTTATGATAAAGGAATCATTGCGTTGAAAATTGTAAATGATTCAAAACCTGATTTTATATTGTGTATTGGAGATGATACTACGGATGAAGACATGTTCAAAGCATTACAAGGAAAAGCTTATACGATAAAAGTGAGCCAGGCTGCGACAGCCGCTAAATACACTGTTTTTTCGCAAAAAAATGTTTTGCCCTTACTCAATCAACTTACGCAGCCATTAACAGAGCAGAAATATGCCGCTTCATAAATATAATATGGGAATCATTGGTAATTGTTCCTATATGGCATATATAGATACGAGTGCTGATGTAAAATGGATGTGCCTTCCGCGTTTCGACAGCAGTTTTATATTCGGTTCATTACTGGATGAAAAAAAAGGTGGTCATTTTTTTATCCGGCCCGCAGAAGATAATTACGAATCAAAACAATATTATGTTCCAAATACAAATATACTTTGCACTGAATTTACCACATTGCAGGGAAAATTTATTGTAAAAGACTGCGCACCCAGGATGATGATCTATGAAAGGATGTTCAGGCCATTGATGATGGTACGCAAAATTGAATTGGTGCATGGAGATCCTTCTATCCGTATCAGTTGCCAGCCCCGTGGTAATTATGGACAACTCATTCCTGAAATTGTTACTGCCAGTAATCATATACGTTATATGGGTTTTGAAACCCAGGTCCGTCTCACTACCGATGTTTCTTTGACCTATGTAATAAAAGAGGAGCCCTTTGTGCTTGACCAGGATCATTGGCTGGTATTTACATATGGTGAACCCCTGGAAGCGCCACTTGAAGACACAGCAGGAGAATTTATTCGCAAAACAGAAAAATATTGGCAAGGTTGGATTAAAAGTGCTTTTATCCCGGATATTTACCAGGATGAACTGATTCGTTCTTCATTGATATTAAAACTACATCAGTACGAAGACACGGGAGGCATTATTGCATCGGGTACAACCAGTCTTCCTGAATTTCACGATAGTATGCGCAACTGGGATTATCGCTATTGCTGGTTACGGGATGCTTACTATACTTTGAAAGCATTCAACCAGATCGGTCACTTTGAAGAACTGGAAAAATATTTTGATTATATTCATAATATACTCCGGAATGCCGGCAATTATTTGCAGCCCTTATATTCCATTACCGGGGAAGCCAATCTTCATGAGTATGAAATTGATCTTGCCGGTTATAGAAACAACAAACCTGTCCGTGTCGGCAACAAAGCGTATGTACAGGTGCAGCACGATATATATGGACAGGTGCTTGTGAGTCTGCTTCCATTATTTACTGACAAACGCCTGATTTTTTTAAAAAAGAACAGTTACAAGAACATTGTGCCATGGCTTGTAAAACAAATTGAAAGGACACTTACAGAACCTGATTCCGGAGTATGGGAATTCCGGAATAAAACACAGGTTCATACTTACACGCTGCTTTTTCATTGGGCGGGCGCCAAGGCAGCGGCTAAGATTGGCCGCATATTTAATGATGATCAGTTAATGAACTATGCCGGTAGCATTGCTGAAAAGGCGAATGCTCTTATTGAAAAAGCGTATGACCCCGGAAAGAAAGTGTATTTGCAGGCTATCGGAAGTAAGGATCTTGATGCAAGTACGCTTTCCATGATAACCTTGCATTACCTGGATAATGATTCAGCAAGAGCGAAGAATCATATTGCCGCATTGGAAAAAGAATTGCTTGCTGATCACGGTTTATTTTATCGTTACAAGCATTATGATGATTTTGGTTTCCCGGAAACCACTTTTCTTGTCTGTGCCTTTTGGTATGTGGAATCACTTGCTTGTGTGGGCCGCCTTGATGACGCTGTAAAAATTTTTGACAAATTACTTTCATTCGGCAACCACCTCGGTCTGTTCAGCGAAGATGTAAGTACAGACGGATCCCAATGGGGAAATTTTTCACAAAGCTATAGCCATGTAGGTTTGATCAACGCGGTATTCCGTATCGCAAGAAAACTGGATAGGGCCGATTTTATATAAACAGATGGCTTGTGGAATAATTTTCTCATGTCTTAATCTTAAATGGGGATTATAGCTGGTATAATTTTTTCCTGTGTCAAACAAAAAACTAACTATGACATCGCCAAGACCGGTTTTAAAAAAAGTATTGATTATAGAAGATGAAGCAGAAATGTGTTTTTTGCTTGAGCTCCTGCTAAATGAAAAGGAAACCACAGTCGAGCATGTTAAAACAATTGCAGCTGCCCGGCAATTCCTTCAGACTGAAATCCCATCTTTAATTTTACTCGATAACAGGCTGCCGGATGGATATGGTATGGAATTTTTAGTTTTTCTTAAACTCAATCATCCGGATATTAAAATCATCATGATTTCAGGTGTCGATAAAGAAGTTGAAGATGCCGCAATGGAAATGGGCGCAGATATTTTTATGAATAAACCATTCACAAAGGAACAACTTTGCGCAAATGTCCGTCGGCTGGTAAATTGAATCCTGTTTTGGTATTTGAATTTTTGAGCAATTTATTTCGGTAACCGATAATCTGCGTTTACGCTAATTTCGGAATATTGTGAAAGTTTAATTTATTTTTTTGTGTCTGTAGATTGTTGTGCCTTGCTGGAAAATCAAATCCTCATTTGTGTCTATTGATATTTTAAATTCTGTAGTATCTGCAAAATGAGTTCCCATAAAATCAGAAAAAACATAGAATACGATTTTCTTATCATAATCTTTTAATTTCCAGGTTCCTGCCGAGCCAGGGCCTCCATTTACAGCAAAACTGTCATCCTTGTTAAGTGTTACTGAATTCACATAATAGCCTCCCCATTCAACAACTATTCCGCTATCATTACGAAAATTATTGGTAGCTACTACGCGCCACTTCCCTAAAATTTTGCTTTTGAAAGATGGCTCACTGTTAGTTTTATTGCAGCTAATAAGCCCTCCCGCCAGAACCAGCGCAATCAGAACAATAGAATTTCGCATTTTATATAGATTTGATAATAAAATTCTGAAAGAAAAAATGATTAATGGTTTTGGGTTGTAAGAGATAAATAATGACCTCGGCCTATGAATGACAACCTAAAGCCAGAAAGTGTTGCTCAATAATAAAACTATAATAAAATTTGCAAAAACGCAAACTGAGAAACCAGGTGTCCTGGAGAAAATTGACGGGTCTGGTTAAACGCTGTTTTATCCTGGGCAATTCGACCTTCCACCCGTTCATTATACGGAACTCATTTAAGAAATATTTCTTCTTTACCTTCGATCCGGATGTCTTGAAAATATTCAGATGAAAGATTTTGTCCAAATGGTGGTCGTATGTTTGATATATAGAAAACAAAAGCATGATCGCAAAAAAAGTAAAACCTGGAAATATTGCTGATTATATCGAATCTGCCCCCGGGGAGGCCCGGGGAAAATTGCTCGAAATATATGCCTGCATCCGTGCAGCTGCATCCGGAGCTACGGAAAGCCTGAAATGGGGAATGCCTGCTTTTTCTTATAAAAGAATACTCGTCACTTTTGCCGCATTCAAACATCATATCGGCTTCTACCCTACTCCATCAGCAGTGAAAGCTTTTAAAAAAAATCTTACGAAATTTAAAACAGCTGATGGTTCAATCCGATTTCCAATTGATAAGCCGCTGCCGCTCTCTTTGATCCGCAAGATCACTATGTTCCGTGTTAAGGAAAGTCTGGAGGAAGATAAAAAATGGAAATCCTGAAAAAAATGAATAAATACTGAATGCTGATTAAAAACCTTTTTTCTTTATCCGATTTACTCTTACTCAGTTCTTATTAAGATGAAAAAAACATTCGGATAATACAATTAACTTAAATCCGGATAAGTCAGTGTTAAAATATAAAGTGGGAAATGAAATTAAATTGAATGAAAAAGATTTTATACAATTATCAAAGGCTTTTTTTGATGACAGTGAAAATAAGTATTTGTAAACACGGATCGTCATTTCGAACCCGCCACCGAGACCAGCATCATTAAACTCTTTCGCGGGTGAGAAACCTCATGCCAATAATCAAACTCTAGATGTGGTCAGGTTTCTCACCCCACGAAAGAGCATAATATCGCAATTCTCTGATGTGGGGTTCGAAATGACGAATAACAATAATTATCATATCATGGAACAATCAATAAAATTCATCGGCAAAATTCATTCAGAACTAAAAAAAATTGAAGACTGCCCTTTGCAGGAAAATGAAAATGCTCCCGAAGTTTTAATAAAAATTTTTCCGGAATTTATGGAAGGAATTCAGGATATAAAAACTGGTTCGGAAATCCTTTTACTAACCTGGTTGCATATGGCTGACAGAAATATCATTAAATGTAAACCCCGGAATAATCCTGCATCTCCCCTTACCGGAGTATTCTCAACAAGATCTCCTGACCGGCCAAATCCAATCGGTATTCATTCTGTAAAAGTTCTCTCTATCTCAGATGATTTGATAAAAGTTTCAGGACTGGAAGTTATTGATGAAACTCCTTTAATTGATATTAAACCTGTGTTGAATAATCGAAGACGCGAGGGAGGAGGTATGGGGTAAGGGGTAAGGGGTAAGGGATATAAGGCATAGCTCCATGATAACAGTGAGCCATACCCTAAACCCTACGCCCTAAACCTTATCCACCCTGATGCTAACCGTCTTAAACACCGGTGTATTACTTTTTTCTGCTACGCTGTCGATGGATACAAGCGCATTTGTTTCGGGATAATAGGTAGCTGCGCAATATTCGCTGATCGGATATTCAACGACGATAAAATTATTGACTGAACGTTTTTGTCCGTTATGGACACTGCTGATATTCACCACATCTTTATTCGCTAATCCTCTCCGATCCATATCTTTTTTATTGAGCAGGATCACGCGACGTTCGCCATGTATGCCACGATACCGGTCTTCCAGTCCATAGATGGTTGTATTAAACTGATCATGACTTCGGATGGTGATCATGATCAATTCATCATCATTCAATATCCAATCATTTACCGGGTAAATATTGAATATTGCTTTTTTCTTTTCCGTTTCAAAAGATTGCTCACGCGCAGCATTCGGCAAATAAAAACCACCAGGGTGTCGCACTTTTTCGTTGTAACGGTCACATCCCGGAATCACTCTTGCAATATCATCGCGGATATGATCATAATTTTTTTCATACAGATCCCAGTTCACCACTGAATTTTTCAAAACAGCTTTCGCTAACCTGCAAACAATAACCGGTTCACTCAGTAATTGATCGGAAACGGGATTCAGTACTCCTTTGGAAGACTGGATAACGCCCATCGAATTTTCACAACTCACAAATTGCGCTTCACCATTCAACATATCTTTATCGCTTCTCGACAGTACAGGAAGAAT
>Ga0137407_10000948_pt1 | contig 19006 bp, 22 predicted proteins | sample CZOMad2_2_16fung_FD_108410 | JGI IMG/M metagenome (GOLD analysis project Ga0137407, IMG submission 108410) | Vadose zone soil fungal communities from Angelo Coast Range Reserve, California, USA - CZOMad2_2_16fungal (Illumina Assembly) | ecosystem: Environmental > Terrestrial > Soil > Vadose... | reverse complement strand
CCTGCCGCGCTGGTGGAGCTCGCTGCGGAGTGCAGGGGCGCCGACATCATCGTGCTGGATAGCCTCGCGGATCTGTCTCCGGCGACCGACGAGAACGACTCCAAGGAGATGAAGCAGCTCGCGGCGGCACTGCGGACCCTGCAGCGGTTGAGCGGCGCGACGGTGATCGCGCTCCACCACTTGACGAAAGAGGCCTGGAAGCCGGGCGAGACCCCTTCGCTGCGGCATCTGCGTGGCCATGGTGCCCTCGCCGGCAAAGTCGACACCGTGCTCGCGCTCGTTCCGGGCCATGACGAGCCCGGCAAGGTGAACTTCGACCTGTTCTGCCTGAAGCAGCGCGACGGCGAGAAGGCGCCGCCAAGGCATGTCTCGGTGTGCATGACCGGCCCCGCGGCGACCGTCGAGATGACGTCCCTCGAGCGCAAGGAGCGCGAAGGCGGCGCCAAGCGCGGGGGTACAAGCAAGATCGCCGCCGATGCCGGCCTCAAGTCCCGCGTGCTGCTGAAGCTCCAGGAACGGCCTGACAGCGGCTCCGGGGTGGCCCGCCGGCTCGGCATCAGGAAAGACGACTCCCTGAAAATCTGCGCCCAACTCGAGGAAGAAGGGGCCGTCTGCCTGGTCGGCCAGAAGTACCACCCTGCAACGGTTCCCACGGTTCCGGCGGTTCCCAGCGGTTCCCCGGAACCAGTCGCAGCCAGCGGTTCCCGCGGTTCCCATCCCCTTAAGGGGGGAACCGCTACGGGAACCGATCCGGGAACCGATCCGGAGAAGAGCAGCACGTGACCGGCCTTCTCCTCGCTTTCCTCCGCCTACGCGCGCGCGAGTGACAGGACTGAGTGGACTGCCGCGCCGCCAGCTGCAGGAAGCGGGCAAAGCGCGCGCGGCTGTGCTGGAGGCACTACCGGCAGCAGCTCGGCGGACAGCCGCTCTCCACCGGTCCGGCTGCCCTGACGCCGTGGGAGCGCCACGTCGAGGCGATGCTCCGTCTCCAGGAAGCGGCGGACGCGAAGGACGGCGCTGCGTTCAGGCGCGCGAAGGACTGCGCGCGGAAGAGCGCCGAGCGGCTCATGCTGTCCCGCGGCTGGCGGCCGCCTGAGCGTGGGTGTGTGCAGCGATCGGACGCGGCCGCACAGATTCTGCCTCCTCTAGGCAGCCCGTCGCGTGCGGCATCCTCGTGAATTGCCGAGGCAAAGGCGACGCGGTCGCGCCCGCTCCGTCACGGCGCCGTCACCGCGACCGGAATCTGTGCGCGGGCACGGGCGAGAGTTGCGCAATGACACGGCAAACAGCACCGCACGAGGACCGCGCACCGCAAGCCGAACCGTTGCGACTGGCGAGCCGGGACATCAGCCGCGGGATCGCCAAGGCGATGACGCTGGCGGAGCTCGAGGGCCGGGTAACGCTGCTCACGCGTCGGGGCGAACCCGTGTGCGCGCTGGTGCCCCTCGCCGACCTGGCGCGGCTCGAGCAGGGCAGCACACCGGCGGCCCAGGAAGGGGAACAGAATGGCAAACCGTGAGGATCTGTACCGGGCGCTCCACGCTTCGTACGAGCGCAAGCGGCAGGACGGAAAGTCCCATTCGGAGGCAATCGCGCTGGTCGAGGACGACGACGACCTCGCCGAATGCTCCGAAGTGGCCGAGAAATTGGGCGCCACAGCGACGGCGCGGGCGATCGAGCCGACCGTGGTCGACGTGGGGCAGGGCATGAAACGCCGGTGTGCGGTCACCTCGCCGGAATTGCTTCCGTCGCGCGGCTTCGATCCGAACCGCATCGAGAAGTTCAGCGCGGCCGCAGCCGACGCCTACGGCCTGCGCAAGCTGTTTGACGCCTGGGGGCAGGCTCAAGGGACCGAGGCCAGCAAGGCAGCGTTCCGGGCCTACAACGACGCGTTCGACATCGCGAAGGCGCGCGGCGAAGGCGCGCAGCGGCGAGGAGAAGTGTACGCACTGAAAGCGGCTGTTCTGATCGCCGGGCAGGCGCTGCAGCAAGCACAACGGCAGGGCGTGTCCCATGATGTGCTGACCAGCCTGAACGCGGTATTGGCGGACGCCGCGCGGCTCTACGATCGGGCCGCGAACCCGGCGCAGAAGGTCGCCGGAGCGCCGTCGATCGGCCCGGGCTTTGTGCGTATCGCCGGCGCGGCTCACGTTGCAATCATGACGGGCATGGCCAAGCTCCAGGCCGCCGAGACCAAGCTCGAGCGATTGAAAAATCTGACCGAGCGACTCCGGAAAGACGCGCAAGCCGGGAACAGCGGTAGGACGACGAGCCAGATCGATACGGCCGTCGCTCGCAGCGCCGAGGCCGCAGCCAGGCAGGCGGAGCACGACTGTGAGACGCAGGCCGCCCTGGTCGAGAACCTGAAGGCGGAGCTGGCGAACCTGAAGGCGGGGAGCTGAGATGGCGACCGAGCTCAGCGAATTGCTCGACAGGATCCGGCGGTCCACGCAGCGGCTGCGCACGTTGATCGCCCAGGCTGAGGGCAGTCCATCCGATTCCACATCTCGCGTAGAAGGGGCAGCCCCTCCCGTTCCGGACTCATCGCCGGTCGCGGGTCCTCCTGCCCCTTCTGCGCGGATCTCTGCACAAGCAGGCATCCGCTACCAGCTCCTCGAGCTGCACCACCAGGCCATCGAGCGCATCGTGCGCGCGCGCGGCAAGGGTGTCGTCGGCGAGCTCGTGATCGAGGCGCTCCGGACTTGGGTTGCGTGCGGGAAGCCACCGCCGCAGCCGCCACCGTTGCGCACGGTCCTCTCCCCAGATTCGGAATGGCTCCGCGGCATCGTTTCCTGGTGGCTGCGCCAGCCAGAGGCGCGTGCGGTCCTCGCTCCGGCGAAGCTGCGAGACGAAGCGCTCAGCTGCGCCGCGGCAGGCGACTTCGCCGCGGTGAGCGGCGCGCAGATGCAGCTCGCGTTGATCATCGCCGATCGCGGCCATCCCGATCGCGATAGGGCCCGGGCGGCGCTGCTTGAGATGATGTCTCCCTGTTCGGCGCTGTGTTCGCACATGGCAGAGGCGTAGCGGCGTGGTGACGTCGCCGAGTTGCAAACTCTCTCCCGAGGTCGAGAACAAGATCCTCGAGGTCTTGCGGGAGGGGAATTTCCGAGAGGTCGCAGCGCGGGCTGCCGGAATCACTGGCCGCACGTTGAAGCGCTGGATGGCCGCGGGGAAGGACGAGCCGGAAGGGCCGTTTGGCGCCTTCCACCGGGCCGTGCTCGAGGCAGAGAAGGACGCGGAGGAGAAGGCGGTCCGCACGATCCGCGCCGCCGGGGAAAAGGACTGGCGAGCGTTGGCGTTCTTCCTCGAGCGGCGATTCCCGGAGCGCTGGGGCCGCCGCGATCCACGCATCGAGTTGACCGGGAAGAACGGCGCCCCGATCGAAATGGAGATGTTGCATGGGCTCACGGACGAAGAAAGAATCGCCCGGATCTCTTCTCTCCTCGGCCTCGAGCAGCTCCGATCTGGCGGAGACGGTGCGCTCGCTGAGCCCGCAGCAGCGCAGAGAGCTCTCCCGGCTGTTATCGGCGAAGCGGCGGTGGACGCCGTTGCCGGGCCCGCAGACGCTGGCGCTAGAGAACAAGGCTGACATTCTCCTGTACGGAGGGGCCGCGGGCGGAGGAAAGACCGATCTCCTTCTCGGCCTGGCGCACCTTCACCATCGGCGGTCGATCATCTTCCGTCGCGAGTATGGCGAGCTCAAGGGCGTGATCGATCGCTCCCGCGAACTGCTCGCCAGCGCCGGCGAGTTCAATCAGACCGATCTCGTGTGGAAGCTGCGCGACGGGCGCATGATCGAGTTCGCCGGCGTGCAGCATGTTCTCGACGAGCTGAAGTTTCAGGGCCGTCCGCACGACTTGAAGGCCTTCGACGAGGTGCCGCGACTCGCCGAGTCGCAATTCCGATTCCTCTGCGGTTGGCTGCGCTCTGCGGATCCGAAGCAGCGCTGCCGGGTGGTCGCTACCGGCAACCCTCCGATGAGCGCGGAACAGGAATGGGTCATCAAATATTGGGCGCCCTGGCTTGATCCGCAGCATCCGCATCCGGCCGAGCCTGGCGAGCTGCGCTGGTTCAGCACCATCGACGGCAAGGACAAGGAGCTCGAGAGCGGCGAGCCGTTCCCGCACAAGGGCGAATTGATCACGCCGCAGAGCCGCACGTTCATCCCCGCGAAGGTGACCGACAACCCGCATCTCGCGGGCTACGTCGCGCAGTTGCAGGCGTTGCCCGAGCCGTTGCGCAGCAAGATGCTCTTCGGCGACTTCACCGCCGGCCGCGACGACGATCCGTGGCAGGTGATTCCTGCGGCATGGGTCCTCGCGGCGCAGTCACGCTGGAAGCCCGACGGCGGCACGGCACCGATGGATGCCCTCGGCGTCGACGTCGCCCGCGGCGGCGCCGATCGGACTGTCATCACCGCGCGGCGCGGCCCATGGTTCGCGGAGCAGCTCGTCTTCCCTGGCTCGGCGACTCCCGACGGCCCGGCGGTCGCGGCTTTGGCGATGAAGTATCGCGAGGACAACGCCACGGTGAACGTCGACGTGATCGGCGTGGGGACGTCGGTTTTCGACTCGCTGCGCGCGGCGATCGGCGCCCGGGCCGTGCAGCTCAACGGCGCGGCTGGTTCGAAGAAGCGCGATCGCAGTCGCCAGATGGGCTTTCTCAACCTGCGGGCGGAATTGTATTGGTCGCTACGCGAGGCCCTGGACCCGGAGCACGGCGATGACCTGGCGCTCCCTCCGGATCCCGGCCTGCGGGCCGACCTCTGCGCACCGCGATGGAAGCTGACCGCGAGAGGTGTCCAGGTGGAGAGCAAGGAGGACTTGATCAAGAGGCTCGGCCGGTCCCCGGACAAGGGCGATTCGCTCGTCTACGCCAGCGCGCTGCCCTACTTCCCGGGCCGCGGCATGTACGAATACTGCATCGAGGAACTGGAGCGAATCGGGGCGAACAAGGTGGAGCAGCAGCTCGAGAGCAGGCCGCCGGTCCCCATGACCCCGCCGGTGGGCGCCGCGAGCCGGTACGCGTTGCTCGACGGCTACCGGATCGACGTGGGCGGCCCCACCGTGGACGTGCCCGCCGACCGCGCCGCGGAGCTGGAGCGGCTCGGGTTCCGGCGGGCGTGAGCGCCGGTCATCTCATGCTGCTTGCGCAGTGCATTCCGTAGAGGTCTAATAGGCCGCCTATGCAATCCGCACAATTGAAGGTCGGTGATGTCGTGCAATTGAAATCGGGCGGTCCCCACATGACCATCGACGAAGTGCGCAAGGACGGCGACGTCCGGTGCGTCTGGTTCTCTGGCGACAAGCCAGAGCATGCAGTGTTCAAGCCGGACGTGCTGACCAAGGTCTAACCTTCGACCGCCCGCCAGGCGCTGTGGTGGGACGTTCCACGGGAGTACGTCGACGAGCTGCTGCGCCTCGGTTTCCGCCGGGCAAGAGCATTCCGATATAAGATTGCGAGATGACCGAATCAGGCAGGCCGCAGCCGAGCGCGTCGGATGCTGAGTGGCTGCACGCATGGAAGACGACAGAAGAGGTCGCAATGCACTTCAACGACCTGATAATGAACTTCCGGCTGAAGGCGATCGGGGGCATCACCGCGGCCGCGGGTGTCTTCGGCACGATCCTGCTGAGCAAGGGCGATGTGGCGACCACGGCACAGAATTTCCGCCTCTTCGCCGCTGCGGCATTTTTGCTGGTGCCGGTGTGGTTCGCGGTTGCCTGGATCGACCTCGCCTACTACCAGAAGCTCCTGCGTGGTGCGGTCGACGAGGCATTGAGACTCGAGGAGTCGACGAAGGGCCGCATCGAACTGAGTACAAGGATCGAAGCAGCGGTGAATTCCTCGCGGCTCGAGCGCGATCATCGAATGAGCCGCCGCGCGTTTTACGTCCTACCAGGTATCGCATTGGTCGCCGCCGGCACCCTGGCACTTTGCGCTGCATCTCGACCGGAGCCGACGGAATCGGGCCGGACGCCAGCAGCCGCGCCGTCCAAGAGGGATGGCGGCAACACGAAACGCTGACTCTCCGGGAGGGATCTTGATCTAGGGGCGAGTGACGCCCATCCCCGGCGGCGTCCACCTCTCGTCACCGCCGAAACCGTACCTGGCGCCAACAACGCCTGCACCAGTAGAAGTGCTGCGGGTACCAGGGCCGCTCCTGGCGCTGGTAGAGAAGGCTGGTGCGGCAGGCGCGCAGAGCAGGGTGCGGGTACTCCGGCTCGGGGAGCTGCTCGTCTCGAGGGTGGGGCCAAGCATGCGACGAGCGTACCACCATGGTACAGATGCGCCCGTGCCTGACGGAACGCCGCGGCCGCTCCAAGAGGCGATCTTCGAGATCTACCCGAGCAGCAGTCCGGGGTGGTCCGACCTCTCGTACACGCGCCTCGCCGAAGCGGCCGGCGAAAAGTTTGCGGGCCCGAAGGAAACCCTTCGCTTCATGGGACTTGACGTGGAACTCGGCCCTGATGTCAGGACGCCGCCGACCGTGAAGGGTGCGCCGCCTCGCCACCGATTGTGGACCCCAGACAAAGGGGAAATGTTTCAGTTCGGACCTGACGTCGGCGCGTACAACGTGATGTCGAGCCGCTACACACACTTCCCAGATCACGTCCCTGAAATGGAGAGGCTGCTCGGCGCGTACTTGGAGCAGACACAGCCGCCGCTGCTCAACATGGTCGGCCAGCGGTACATCAACAAGCTCCTCGTCGATAAGGACGATGTCCCCGAAAAGTACTTCCAGTTCTACCCGCGGCTGCCGCCAGCGACTGCTCACCGCTTATTTGCGCTTCAGGTTGCGACGGAGACGTTCGAAGACGGGCAAGTTGTCGTGAATTTGGTTCATCGCGGACCAGAAGGGAGCTCGGCCGCATATTTGCTTGACATATACGCCCAGGCGCCTACGAGTACCGTCCAGCCGGATGTCGGCAGCGTTATTGCATGGCAGGGGCTTGCTCACGAATTTGTCAGACGTGCGTTTATGATGGCACTTACCCAAGAGGCTCTCGACAGGTGGTGGGGAAAGAAATGATCGCCGTCGCCCAATTTGCAGACCCGCGGAGCACCGCGAGCCAGCCGTACATGCCGAACCCTCTCATCTACGTCCTGGAGCCGACGGCCAAGCAGCAGTCCGTCTTGCTCTCGGCTGACGAGCGGTCAGGCGAGATAGCAGCGCTGATTCTGGGTGCCCGCAATCACATGAACAAGCTAGCGCTCCTTCCCCTCGATCTAGAGGCCGATCGACGGATGGAGGAGCTCATGGCGGCGCAACCGGTGCCGAAGGCGCGCAGGATTGCACTGAGGAAATAGCGGTGCCGGTTGAGCGGTGGCCGCCAGTTCACGATGCGCAAGAGCTCGGCCGCACGATCCACGACCTAGCAAATCGGGACGACCTTGACGCGGTCATCTACGACCGCGGTCGTGCTGCCGACGCCGGCCCGTGCTGCCAAGGCGACATCATCGAACTGAGTGAAGGCGTCCCGCTTCTGGACGAAAATTGTACGGGCGCAGTCCTCGACGACTTCACTCACTGGCTCGTCATCGGGAACACTTGCGACTTCGCGCGCGCGATGGACGCAGTCCGCTGGACGCAGGTGGTGCCAATCATCGAGCTCCTCGGCGCCACCCCCCAACATCTAGAGGATCTCCGCCGGTATCGCCTGAGCCGGCAGTTCTTTGTTCCGCAGTGGGCAGGGAGCGCCCAACCCGACCGCGTGATGGTCGCGGATCTACTTCGCCCATGCGCTCTCGACCGTCGGGCAATCGCAGCATGCGCGCGCGTCGTAGCTAGGCTTTCGTTTCGGGGGTGGCTGCTGTTGAACGCGTGCTTGGTGCGCTTCCTCGCTCGTGACGACGGACGTTTCGACTGAGGGTGCTGGCACAGTTTCGGCACATCGCCTGTGGCGCGCGCAGACGGGAAACCTGAAAACCAGCACTACGTTCCGAAGATGCTGCTCCGGCATTTCAGCGTCGCCGGACAGGGCAAGGAACCGCAGATCCACGTGTTCGACAAGCGGCTGGGGAGATCCTTCCGGACGGCGCTGGAGAACGTCGTTGCAGAGCGCGAGTTCTACGATCTTCCTCACCCGAGCGGGACGTACTCGCTGGAGCCTGCCTTCGCAGAACTCGAGACCCACACGTCCCCTGCTCTTCAGGCCCTGATCGCGCGTCGGAGACTCGACGCTCTCACCGAGGAAGACCTATCGTGGCTTGCCATGTTCGTCGCGGCGCAGCGGCTGCGCGTGCGCAACTTTCGCGAGTCGATGAAACATTTCAACGGCATGATTGCAGAGAAGGTCCGTCGGATGGGAGGCGATCCGTTGAAGGTGAAAGGATGGGACCACATCCAAGACGACGAAGAGTTGAAAGTCGCGTCCTCCGTCGTTCTCTTGGGGCTACTCGAGAAGCTGCCACCGATGATCCGAAACAAGAGATGGTTGCTGTTCGAGCCGCCGCCGGGCGAGTACTTCTGGATCTCGGATAACCCCATCGTGCTGCACCACGAAGGTGAAGCCGGACAGCGCGGGGAGCTCGGCTTTGCGGTCCCTGGCATCGAAATCTACGCGCCGCTCTCACCGACGCTTCTCCTCGGAATGTGGTGTCCGACACGAGAGCAGGAGTTCCGCGAGGGTCTCGGCGTATCCGAAAGGACGCTCCAGAGGCTCGACGCGCAGGGACTAGCACCGACCGTTGGCGGCATGATTGAAGGCGCCGCACTGCGCGACCGCGCCGTACGCATCCGTGACGACCTTAGACCGATCTGCGCAGCAATCTCCGCCGGAACACCGGTGCAGGCCACGTCCACGAACATGATGTTCTACAACTCGCTGCAGGTTGCCTGGGCGGAACGGTACGTAATGTCGAACACGGCTGACTTCAGCCTTGCCCGGCGGATGCTTGACGAGAAGCCCCACCTCCGCGACGGTCCGCGCTTCCGGCTCGATTGAGCCAAGGCGCTCGAGTTCTGGCGGCCCGACGTCGGTTGACATCACTGACGTCGTATGCTATCAGTCACGGCATGCCAAACGAGCTCGTATCGCTCAGGCTTTCGGAGGACGTGCTCGAGCAGCTCGACGAGTACGCCGCCACGTTGTCTCAATACGTAGGGGTACCAGTCACCCGCACCGAGGTGATCCGAAAGTTCATCACCGAGGGCCTGGACAAGGCGCCGGTGACGAAGAAGCCTCGCAAGAAGTAGCCACACGGCCAGCCCCCGCGAACGGCGCGCGCGGTAGCTGGAACAGCGAGAGGCGGCGCCGCGTGAACGGAACCGCCTCTCTAGATCGCGCCCTCACAAGGAAGGACACGACCATGAAGCGAGACACTAGCAGCAAGACCTACGGACAGCAGGTTGCCGCCATCGCAGAGCAGCTCGCGCCGAGATTTCAGGCCGGCGAGTTCGACAACACGCTCGAGGGCGATGGCAGCCCGCTCTTTCTCAAGCTCGAGGAGTTCTGCGAGAGGCTTCCGATCTGCCTGAACGCCGAGACCGCGAAAACGGTGCTGATCGACTCGCCGTACGCGGACGATGCGGCCTGGTACTACGTCGAAAGCTGCTCAATGCACCCGACTCGCGGCAAGACGTGGACGACCATGGCTGCGTGGTGCTTATCCCGCGATGTGCAGGATGAGGCGATCCGCCGAGGCTGGGCGCGGTCCGTCGAGCGCCGTGCGCGCGTCGAGATGACAGAACCCACTCTCTACGAACGCCGGGGCCTGGAGCCGGGGGGGCGCAGCCCCTCCACGATGTCGCCAGAGCCCCGCCGCGGAGACGCGAAGGTGATCCCGCTCTTCCCGCAGCCGGAGGCGCGGTCGTGAACCGAGCCGGGGCGGTTGTGACGGAGGTGTGCCGGAGCGTATCCGGCAGGTCCGACAACCGCCCCTGCGCTTTCGGCGAAAGCACCCCAATTCCACATTGTTATGTGGTGGCGCTGCAGGATTTCGAAAGCGATCCGGCTGCCGTCAACAGGCGGATCAGAACCGCTCGATCTGGAAATCGTCGTCCACCGCCGGCGAGGCCGGTTTGGCGGGCGCGGCGCCGGGCTTCGCGGGAGCGGCCGTACCCGACTTCCCCATGACCGGCGGCGCGCGCGGCGGCGGCGCGGGGCGGCCGTCCTTCTGCGCCGCGACGGGCTTCGGTGCCTCGCCCTTGCCGCCCTCGAAATCGTCCCAGGTGGAGTCGCTCGTGCCGCTGATGCCGGAGACGCGGAGGGCGAAGTCGTCCGGGTTCGAGCACTGCCGCAGCGCCTCCTCGTAAGCGATGATGCTCTGCTTGAAGAGGCTCATAAGCGACTGGTCGAATGTCTGCATGCCGTAGGTGGTGTAGCTCTGGGAGATGGCCTGCGGGATCTCCTTGGTGCGATCCTTGTCCTCGATCATCTCGCGCACGCGCGAGTTGGAAACCAGCACCTCGACGGCGGCCACGCGTCCCTTCCCGTCTGCGCGCGGCACCAGCCGCTGCGAGACGACCGCCTTGAGCACCGAGCCGAGCTGCAGACGAACCTGCTTCTGCTGGTGGGGCGGGAACGCGGAGACGATGCGGGCGATGGTCTCGGTGGCATCGAGCGTGTGCAGGGTGGAGAGCACCAGGTGCCCGGTCTCGGCCGCGGTCAGCGCGGTCTCGATGGTCTCCAGGTCGCGCATTTCGCCGACCAGGATCACGTCGGGGTCCTGGCGCAGCGCCGACTTGAGCGCCTGCGCGAACGAGAGCGTGTCGACGCCGACCTCGCGCTGATTGACGATGCTCCGCTTGTCGCGGACCAGGAACTCGATCGGGTCCTCGATGGTCATGATGTGGCAGGTTTCGTTGCTGTTGATGTGATCGACCATCGCTGCGAGCGTGGTGCTCTTGCCGGAGCCGGTGGTGCCGGTGACCAGGATGAGCCCGCGCTGCTCGCCGGCGACCTTCTCCAGCACCTTGGGCAGGACCAACTGCTCGATGGTGGCGATCTTGAAGGGAATGACGCGGAGCACCACCCCGATGGTGCCGCGCTGCTGGAACACGTTGACGCGGAAGCGACCGAGACCCGGCACGCCGTACGCGAGATCGAGCTCGTTCTGCGCCTTGAACTTCTCCTTCTGATAGTCGTTCATGATCCCGAACGCCATCCGCGAGATCTCCTCCGGGGGAAGGCGGCGGGCGTCCTTGAGGGGGACCAGCGAGCCGTCGACGCGGAACATGGGCGGGAGCCCCGCCTTGAGGTGGATGTCGGATGCTCCGCCTCGCAGCGCGACCTGGAGGATCTCGTTCAGTTCCATCCCACGACGGTAGCATGCGTAATTCGACCCTCCCAATGAACGCACAGGTAGGCGCTGTGCTCGGATGTGGTGATTTGTGAATGCGCCCGAAGCACGACGGCCCCGCCGAAGCAGGGCCGCCAAAACGCGACTGAAGGACCGGACGCCTACCGCTTGGAGAACTGGAACCGCTTCCGCGCTCCCGGTCTCCCGTACTTCTTGCGTTCCACGGCGCGCGCATCGCGCGTGAGGAACCCCGCCTTCTTCAGTGGCGGCCGGTACTCCGGATTGAGCTTGGTGAGCGCGCGGCTGATCCCGTGCCGGATGGCGCCGGCCTGTCCCGACAGCCCGCCGCCGCAGACGATCACGGCGATGTCCACCTTGTTGAGCTGCTCGACCACCTCGAGCGGCTGCTTGAGGATCATCTTGCTGGTCTCGCGCCCGAAGTACTCGTCGAGGGTGCGGTCGTTGACGACGAATTCGCCCGAGCCGGGCTTCATCCGCACCCGCGCGATCGACTCCTTGCGCCGCCCGGTAGCGGAAACGATCAGGTCCTTGGCCATCTCTCTCGAATCCTCATGCGTTCGCCGCTTCCATGGCGACGGGCTTCTGGGCGGCGTGGGGGTGCTTGTCGCCCGCGTAGATCTTCAGCTTCTTCATCAGCGCGCGGCCGAGGGCGGTGCGCGGCAGCATGCGGCGGACGGCGTCCTCGACGAGGCGGGTCGGCTCGCGCTGCAGGGCCTGCTCCGCGGAGAACTCGACGAGGCCGCCCGGGTACATGGTGTGGTGGATGTACTTCTTGTCGTGCCACTTCTTGCCCGTGAGGCGCACCTTGTCCGCGTTGATCACCACCACGAAATCGCCGCAGTCCGCGTGGGCGTGAACATGGGCTTGTGCTTGCCGCGCAGCACGCTGGCGATGGTGGTCGCCGCGCGGCCGAGCACCTTGTCCTTCACGTCGATGACCACCCAGTCGCGCCGGACGGTCTTCTTGCTGCCCATCACCGTCTTCATCTGCAGAGACCCCGAGAACAGAAATCCCCTGCGGCAAGCCGCTGAGGGGCGGCGGTAGATACGCGAATCGGTCCGGAGTGTCAACAGGTATGGGGACACCATAGCAACCCGTGCCAACCGCTCGGCTGCCCCGATCGGCATGGGCAGTTGCGTGGGGTGTCCCCTCATTTTTCGTCGAGCAGCTCGGTCATCGAGGCGAAGAAGCTCCTCGCCTTGGCCTGCTGCACCTCCTTCGGGGCCCCCTGCAGCGGCCCACGCAGATCGATGGCGTCGACCAGCTCGGCCGGAATGTCCTCCAGAAACCGCGACGGGGTGCGCGGAACCGGCTTGCCGCGCTTCGTGCGCTCCGCGGCGCGCGTGAGGATCAGCCGCTCCCGCGCGCGCGTCATGCCCACGTAGCAGAGCCGCCGTTCCTCTTCGAGATTGAGGGCGCCGTCCGCGCGCGGCTCGGGCCCGGCGTCGTCGAAGCCCCGCCCGGAATGAGGGAGCAGACCCTCCTCCATCCCGCAGAGGAAGACGCAGCGCCACTCCAGGCCCTTGGCGCCGTGGAGCGTCATCAGGGTGACTGCGTCGCCGGCGTCCCCGTCTGCTTCCCTGGAATCGAGCGCGAGCCGGGCGAGGTAGGCGGAAAGCCCGCCCCCGAACGGCTCGCTGTCCTCCTGCTGCCCCGCGTTCTCCGCGGCGCGCTGTTCTTCGCGCTGCTCGTACTCGATCAGCTGCCGCAGCAGCGACTGCACCGCTTCCACCTTCCGCGCCTGCGCGGGCAAGCTCTGCGCGCTGCGGCGCGCCTCCTCGAAGAGCCCGACTTCCTCCACCAGCTTGCGCGCCGCTTCGGAGAATCCCTTTCCAGCCAGCCTCTCCCCATGCTTGCGCATCAGCCCGACGAAGTCCGCGATCCGCTCCGCCGCATGCGACAGCTCCGCCGGCGCTGCGAAGAAGACGTCCCAGACCGTGCAATTGCGCGCCCGCGCCAGCTCCTGCGCCCGCGCCACCGTCTGATCGCCGATTCCGCGCGGCGGGACGTTCACGATCCGCAGCAGTGCCACCTCGTCGCGCGGGTTCAGCGCGGCCCGCAGGTAGGCGACGACATCGCGCACTTCCTTGCGGTCGAACAGCGAAGTCCCTCCCACCACGCGATAGCGGACACCGCCGAGCCGCAGCGCTTCCTCGAACGGCCGCGCCTGCGCGTTGGTCCGGTAGAGGACGGCGATCTCGCGCAAGGGGATCTTTTCCTCGTACGAGACGCGGACGATCTCGTCCGCCACGTACTTCGCCTCCGCCTCGTCCGAAGGCGCAGCCACGAGGCGCAAGCTTGGGCCGCGGCCGCGGTCGGTCCACAGCCTCTTCGGCTTGCGCGCGGCATTCTTCGCGATGACCGCGTTCGCGGCATCCAGGATGGCGCCGCTGCTGCGATAGTTCTGCTCGAGGAAGATCTCCACGCAGCCGGGGAATTTCCGCTCGAATTTCAAGATCTGCCGGACCTGCGCGCCGCGCCAGGCGTAGATGCTCTGATCGTCGTCGCCGACCACGCAGAGGTTGCGGCGCACGCCGGCGAGCTGCGTGAGCAGCGCGTGCTGCGCGTCGTTGGTGTCCTGGTACTCGTCGACGAGCAGGTAGCGGTAGCGCGCCTGGTACTTCCGCAGCAGCTCGCTGTCCTTTCCGAACAGCGCCAGAGGCACGAGGAGCAGGTCGTCGAAGTCAACGGCGCCCATCGCGCGCAACCCGAGCTGGTACTTCGGCAAGAGCTCCGCGGCGCAGAGCTCGTACTCGTCGTCGGGATGGCCACGCGCTCCGCCCATGCGCAGCCGCGAGATGATGCCGAGCAAGCGGTTCACGTCGAAGCGCTTGTCGTCGACCTTCAGATCGCGCAGCAGCCGCTTCAGCAGCGCCGCCTGATCGCCGGCATCGAGAACGGCGAACTTCGCGGGGAGGCCGAGAGCCTCGCGCTGCTCGCGGACGATCCTCATCCCGAAGGCATGGAAGGTGCTCACGGTCACCCGCCGCGCATCGGACGCGCTGCCCGCGAGCCTGACGATCCGTTCCTTCATCTCCGCCGCGGCCTTGTTCGTGAACGTGACCGCGAGGATGGCGCCTGCCGCAATGCCCTGCTCCAGCAAGTGCACGACCCGGTGGGCGATCACGCGGGTCTTCCCGGATCCGGCGCCGGCGAGTACCAGCACCGGTCCCTCGGTCTGGATCACCGCCTTGCGCTGCTGCGGATTGAGGAGCGAAAGATCGAGCGCCATGCCGGTGGGCGTTTGGTACCGCGGATCTGGCAGCGCGAACCAGACTTGATCTTGCGGCGCAACCGTGCGTGCGTCAGCTTTTCGCAAGCGCAAGACATCGCTGCTCCTACCGCTGCTCCTCGGTCGCTCGCTGCTGAGGCAGGCCGGCTCGCTTCCTTCAATCGGGCGCCGCGGTGGCGCAGGCGATCCGGAGCGGCGTCGCGGAGGTGAAGGTCGACGCCATCCTGAACGCGGCGGGAGCGTCCATCCCGGTGAAGGTGGCCCGGACGGTGGAGTTGCAGCGGCCTACGGGGTCCGCTGGTCCCTAGCGCGCAGCGCAGCCAAGGCCCTCCTGGCGCGGGCCCGCAGCCAGTCTAGCGCCTGGCGTGCCCAGGGGAACTGGGTGCCGAGCAGCGCCAGCCCCGCGACGATGAGCGGGATTCCAGGGCCGGGGAGCACCAGCAGCGCGATCCCCGCCACCAGCAGGACGGAGCCGGCGACGATCACCGCGATCCGGCGAGCGCCGGCATAAAAAGCGTCCACCCGGCCAGTATACGACGTCCGTCGGAACCGGGCAGCCGATCCGCCCCTGAGCGGAATTATTCGTCGATCTTCCGCGCGGCGGCGGAGACGGCGGCGTCGTCGGCCTCTTCGGCGCGGCGCCGCTCCTCGACTTCCAGCCGCCAGCGGGCAAGCCGGTCGCGGATCTCCGCCTCCTCGCCATTGCCGGACGCCTCGTAGAACCGCTCGCCTCGCAGCGCGTCGGGCAGGTACTGCTCCGCGACGTAATTGCCGGAGAAGTTGTGGGGGTAGCGGTAGCCGCCGCTGTATCCCATCGCCTTCATCAGGGGCGTTGGAGCATTGCGCAGCTTCAAGGGGACTGGAAGCGGGCCGTGCTCGAGCACCGCCTTGCGCGCGTTCGAGTACGTCGTCAGCGTCGAGTTGCTCTTCGGGCAGGTAGCGAGGAAGACCGCCGCCTGCGTCATGGGAAGCACGCCTTCGGGAAGACCCACCAGCTCGAAGGCGCGCAGCGCGTCGACCGCTACCCCCAACGCCCGCGGGTCGGCGTTTCCGATGTCCTCGGCAGCGAAGATCACCATCCGGCGCAAAAGGAAGCGCGGCTCCTCGCCCGCCTCGAGCATGCGCACGAGGTAGTAGGCGGCCGCGTCGGGGTCGCTGCCGCGCAGGCTCTTGATGAAGGCGCTGATGGTGTCGTAATGCGCGTCGCCCGACTTGTCGTAGAGCAGGGTCTTCTGCTGCAGCGCTTCCTCGGCGTCGCGCGTCTCCAGAACGTCGCGCCGCTCCGCCCGGGTCCGCGCGGCGGCGATCTCCAGCGCGGACAGCGCGCGCCGCGCATCGCCGGACGAATGCTGCGCCACGTGATCGAGGAACTCCGGCCTGGCCACGAAAGCGCCTTTCAGCCCGCGATCCTTGTCCGCGAGGGCGCGCTCGAGCAGGAGCTTCAGATCGGCCTCTTCCAGCGGCCGCAACGCGAACACCCGGCAGCGCGACAGCAGGGCGGAAATCACCTCGAAGCTAGGGTTCTCGGTGGTGGCGCCGATCAGCGTCACCGTCCCGCGCTCGACGTGCGGAAGCAGCGCGTCCTGCTGCGCCTTGTTGAAGCGGTGGATCTCGTCGATGAAGAGCAGGGTGCGCTGGCGGTGCTCGGCGAGCCTGCGCTCCGCCTGTGCCACCGCCTCGCGGATGTCCCTGATCCCGCTATCCACGGCGGAGAGCGCGACCAGCTCCGCCTGCGTTGCCGCCGCGATCACGCGGGCCAGCGTGGTCTTTCCCGTGCCGGGCGGACCCCAGAAGATCAGGGAGGGAACCTGATCGGTCTCGATCGCCTCGCGCAAGAGCGAATTCGGCCCGAGGATGTGCGGCTGGCCGACGATCTCGTCGACCGTCCGGGGACGCATCCTTTCCGCCAGGGGTACGAGCGAGAGATCCCTCGCCGCCGTGGCGCGGAAGAGATCGCTCGTCTGGCCGGTCCGCGCTGGCATTCGTGCGAGTGTAACGCCGCGATGCGGTAGAGTCGCGCGGTGGCAACCGTCGGACTGATCCCCCGTCTCGCCAGGGAAGCGGCCGTCGAGCTGGCGCGAGAGATGGCGCACTGGCTGGAGGCGCGCGGGCACACGGCCATGGTCGAAGAGGAAGCGGGCGTCCCGGGAGCCCCTTCCGCGCCGGGCCGCGAGATCGCCGCGCGCGCGGACCTGCTGGTGGTCCTGGGGGGCGACGGCACGCTGATCCACGCCGCCGGGCTCTGCAACGATCGGGAGGTCCCCATCCTCGGCGTGAACATGGGCGCGCTCGGCTTCCTCACCGAAGTGCCGCGCGAGCGCGCGTTCCCGCTGCTGGAGAAAGCGCTGAACGGAGATCTGGCGATCTCGCAGCGACTGATGCTGGACGTCGAGGTTCGCTATCGCGACCAGGCGCTGCTCTCCGGAACCGTCCTCAACGATGCGGTGATCTCGAAGAACGCGCTCAGCCGGCTGGCGACGCTGGAGGTCATGGTCGACTCGCGCCCGGCCACCACCTACGAGGCAGACGGCGTGATCGTCGCGACGCCGACCGGATCGACCGCTTATTCGCTGTCGGCGGCCGGGCCGATCGTCGTGCCGTCGCTCGACGCCGTTCTCCTCACCCCGATCTGCCCGCACGCGCTCACGCAGCGGCCGCTCGTGCTGCCGCCCTCCAGCGTCGTCCGCGTCCGGCTGGGGAGCCCGAGCGAGATGTTCGTCACCCTGGACGGGGCACGGGGGCGACCGCTCGAGATCGGCCAGGAAGTCTGGATCCAGCCCTCCCATCGCCGCACTCTCATCCTGCGCAACCCGGAGGTGGACCACTTCACCATCTTGCGCGAGAAGCTCCGCTGGGGGACGCGGTAATCGCGGCCGACGAAGGCCGCTCAGCGACGATGCGGCCCCCGTGGCGGCGGAGGATACCGAACCCGTCATCCGCCTTCCAGAAGCGCCTTCACCGCGATCCCTTCGAGCAGCTCGCGGTCATTCTGGAAAAGGTCGACGAACGCGGCGCCCAGCTCTCCGGGCCGGCTCCAGACCACCTGCGCAGTGACCAGCAGGGGTATCTTGCGCTGCGGGATCTTGATCGACAGATCGATCGGCGTTCCCAACGGGATCACTTCCGCGATCCGGATCGAAAGCCCTCCCGACCCCACGGTGCTGGTGGCGAGCGACGCCATCTCGTCGGGGGCGAGGATGTCCACCTCCAGCTCGGCGGGGGCCCGTAGATGATGGCGGCGCTCGGCGATGCCTCCCTCGGACTGGACGCTGCCCAGGAGCTGGGTGACCAGCTGCCGCCAGCGGGGGCGCTGGCCGTCGAGCAGCGAGCCGCTGGTCGCGAGGCTCGCGAGATCCAGGATCTCCCCGAAGCGCGGATCGCCCGGCTCGAACATCGCGCGAAGCGTATCACCGATGTCGGACCCGTCTGCTATTTTGCCCGGCATGCTGGAGCTGGTGCGGGTGCGGGCGTTCGCGATCATCGAGGAGCTCGAGGTGCACTTCGCGCCCGGGTTCAACGTGCTCACGGGCGAGACGGGGGCGGGCAAGAGCATCCTGGTGGAGGCGCTGCACCTGGTGCTCGGGGGGCGGGCACAGGCGGATTCGGTGCGCACCGGCGCCGAAGAGGCGGAGGTGCAGGCTCTGTTCCGGCCGCGGGACCCGGGCGAATGCGATGCGCGGCTTCAGCGCCTGGGATTGCCGGCAGCGGGAACGGAGCTGGTCGTGCGCCGCAGCGTCCAGCGCGAGGGCCGCAGCCGCGCCTGGGTCAACGGTGCGCTGGCCACGGCCGCGCAGCTCCAGGCAGCCACCCGGGGGCTGTTGGACATCTCCGGGCAGCACGAGCACGTCGGTCTGCTCGATGTGGCGCTGCATCTCGATCTGCTCGATTCTCACGCCCAGCTCGCGGAGCTACGGGAGGATTTTTCCCGAGCTTTCGCCGCGCTGTCGGCAGCGGAAAGGGCGCGCGCGCAGCTCGACTCGGACGAATCACAGCGGGCGCAGCGGGCGGACTGGCTCAAGTTCCAGCTCGACGAGCTGGAGAAGGCCGCGCCCGAGGCCGGCGAGGACGAGCGGCTCGCCCAGGAGCGGCGCGTTCTCGCCGCGGCGGAGAAGCTGCGGGCCGGAGCCGAGGAAGCGGAGGCGGTCCTCGCGGAGGCGCAGGCCGCCAAGGCGGCGAAGCGGCTGGAAGAGATGGCGGCCATCGACCCGGCGTTGGCGGAGCTCGCTCAAGCCGTACGCGGTGCAGCCGCCGAGTTGGACGAGGCGGCGCGCGAATTGTCGCGCTACGCGGCCCGCGCCGGTGGAGATCCGCAGCGGCTCGAAGAGATCGACGAGCGGATCGAACTGCTTCGCCGCATGGCCCGCAAGCACGGCGGGACGCTCGCGACCGCGCTGCAGCGCCGCGAAGAGATGCGCGCGGAGCTGGTATCGCTCGAGAACCATGACGAGGAGCTGGCCCGGCGCGAAGCCGAAGTGCAGCGGCTGGCCGGCACCGCGCGGGCCCTGGCGG
>Ga0137407_10000938_pt1 | contig 19129 bp, 14 predicted proteins | sample CZOMad2_2_16fung_FD_108410 | JGI IMG/M metagenome (GOLD analysis project Ga0137407, IMG submission 108410) | Vadose zone soil fungal communities from Angelo Coast Range Reserve, California, USA - CZOMad2_2_16fungal (Illumina Assembly) | ecosystem: Environmental > Terrestrial > Soil > Vadose... | reverse complement strand
CAACCCGACTTATGAGTCGGGAGGATGCGGTTCGAGGAAATAAATAAAATAATTGGGAGCATAGCTCAGCTGGTTCAGAGCATCTGCCTTACAAGCAGAGGGTCCGCGGTTCGATCCCGTGTGCTCCCACAAAAAAATCCCGGAAAAACATTCCGGGATTTTTTTATTTTACCTTTCATCTATTATATAAGTACCATGAGTTACTGTGAAATTGTCTGGAAAATGGATAAGAACAATGTTCATGTCCAATATCACGATCATGAATACGGCTTCCCGATTCACGACGATAATCATTTGTTTGCAAGATTGGTTTTGGAAATAAACCAGGCTGGTTTGTCATGGACAACCATTCTCAATAAAAAAGAAAATTTCTTTAAAGCTTACGACAATTTCGATATCAGCAAAGTTGCAAACTATAAACAAAAACAAATTGACCGCCTGCTGAACGATGCAGGTATTATCCGCAATCGTTTAAAAATAAATGCAGCTATTGAAAATGCGAAAACGATAAAGAAACTGCAGAAAGAGTTCGGATCTTTTAAAAAATGGCTGGACCATCATCATCCCAAAACAAAAGAAGAATGGGTGAAACTGTTTAAGGAAAATTTCAGGTTCACGGGAGGCGAAATCGTCAACGAATTTCTGCAAAGCACGGGTTATTTACCGGGCGCACATATTGAAACCTGTCCCATCTATAAAAAAATCCTGAAAAAGAAACCATCCTGGTTAATAAAGAAGAAATAAAAAAATCAATTGAGTTTTACCGATGGCAAACGATAATGCTGTCCATCGAACAAAAATAATTCATCAATATTATAGGTCCAGTAGCGGTAGATCGGCGATTTGGAAAGATACTGGTCGACAGCTGTTTTGTCTTCAGCAGTAAAAGTGATCCATACCTGCTGACTTTCCATCGAAACAACATATTGGTCAATGACACCTTCCTCAATCAATGTGTTGATATAAGTACGATGTGCCGGCACAAGCAACATGAACTCCTCGTCCATTGTAAACTGAATGGATACCTGAAATTTTTTCATAATAATCATGTATTTCTTTTCACCTCAAATTCAATCTTAACTCAACATCTTTCACAACTTCCAATCAACTATTTCGTTCACCCATTCCTTCCTTGCGGGAGTAGTGATTTTAATATAGTTGTCGGTATATCCTTCCATCATATCATTTTTACTATGTCTTTCAAATAATACCTTACGAATCTGACCAGCATGCAGTTCTGTAAAATACTGCATTTTCATGAACGACAAATTGCGCAATGTTTTATTTCGGGCCTGTCGCGTATGAACCGGGATAACGGGTTTTATTTCCAGCGCTTTTGTATGATCTCTTTCAGAATAAGTGAACACATGGAGATAAGAAATATCCAACGCATGCAAAAATTCAAAAGTTTCATTGAAGTCTGCATCCGTTTCACCCGGAAATCCTACAATCACATCTGCACCAATCGCACAATGCGGCATTAAAGTCTTGATACGTTTGATGCGATCTGCATATAATTCTTTTTTATACCTTCTTCGCATCAAACCCAGAATGCGGTTGCTTCCGCTTTGTAAAGGAATATGGAAATGAGGCATGATCCGGTCACTGTTTGCAACCAATTCAATAATATCATTTGTCAGCAGGTTCGGTTCAATGGAAGAAATCCGGTACCGCTGCATTTGTTTTATTTTATCCAGTTCCTGCAATAAATAATAAAAATTTTGATCGCTTTTTTTAATTGGGGAGAGACCTGCTCCCTCCCCACCGGGGAGGGCTGGGGAGGGGCGGAAATCGCCCAGGTTAACACCTGTCAATACAATTTCCCTGACTCCGCCGGCGGCAAGATATTCGACATTCTTTATCACATTGCTCACGGAATCGCTCCGGCTTTTACCACGCGCCATGGGAATTGTACAAAAAGAGCAGTTATAATCGCAGCCATCCTGCACTTTTAAAAAAGCCCTTGTCCTGTCATTGATTGAAAATGTCGGATTGAATTCATGGACATCTTCAATATCACAACTGCAAATTTTTGCTGAATCACCTTTAACGAATTGCCTGAGGTGATGCGCTATATTGAATTTTTCTCCGGCCCCCAATACAAGGTCAACACCCGGGATACCGGCAATTTCTGCAGGTTTTAATTGAGCATAGCAGCCGGTAATAACGATCAAACTTTCCGGTGCCCTTCGCTGAATACGTCGCACAAGCTGGCGACATTCTTTATCGGCATTATCAGTTACTGAACAGGTATTGATCACGTATACGTCAGCCATATCCTCAAACTCTTTTTTCCGGAACCCTTCATTCTCCAATATGCGTGAAAGCGAAGATGTTTCGGAATAATTGAGTTTACAACCCAATGTGTGAAATGCTACTGTTTGTGCTTCTGCCATTGAACCCGTAAAGATACAGCACTGTAGTTAAAAAGAACCGGTGATAGTATATTTGAAGAATAATACAACAGTTCCCGAAAAGAAACAGATGATATTTAAAAACCCCCTGCCGGCTTTTTTTCAGAAAATATTTCTCATTGGATATTTATTCCTGGTTCAATGTCAGCAGTTAGCCAATAGCGCTGATCCGCTTAACCGGCATGCCCATCTTATATATACGCGTCATGCAAGATGCCGCATGGATTGCCGTCATATTAATGAAAAAGAAGTAAGAGAGGTATTGGAAAAAGGCGATATCAATTATAGCAAGAGCGAACCGAACGCGCACCCGGATCCCAAATACGCATTAGAAGGGTATACTGTGGAAGGTCAGCACCTGCGAATTGTTATCGCACCATCAAAAAATGATATCATTGTAATTACGTGCATAGAATTGGGAGTTGAATGGGAGTGCCATTGTAATTAGGGTGTGAGGTTTGGCGTTTAGCGTTTAGCATTTAGCTTTCGGCGTTTTAGCCTTCGCTATTCAGTATATATCTTTTGTTTGTTATTCAGGAGTATAGAACATTTACATGAAAATTTTATTGAAGTTATTGCGATTGTTTTATTGTCTTTATGCTTATGCCGTTTTTATTGCCTGTATGCTATTGGTTTTTCCTTTTGCTATCATTGCTTCATTCTGGGGAAGAATGAAGGGAGGAAATTTTATTTATAAAATGTGCCATATGTGGACGGATATTTGGTTATTCATGATCGGGATTCGGCACAGGAATATTTTTGAATGCCAGCTCGAGCATGACAAGCAATATATCTTTATTGCGAATCATATTTCTTACCTGGATATCCCCACTATTTTTAAAGCCATCAGAAAAAGGTCCATTCGCGTTTTGGGCAAAGCTGAAATGAAAAAAATACCAGTATTCGGATTTATATATAGCAGGGGTGCGATTATGGTCGACCGGGGTGATGCAGAGCAGCGCGCGAAAAGTGTTCGTCATTTAAAATCCGTCCTTCGCAAAGGAGTATCTATTTTTATTTATCCCGAGGGCACATTCAATGAAACCCATCGACCACTGAAAGATTTTTACGATGGCGCTTTCCGGATAGCCATCGAAACAAAAACTCCAATCAGACCGATTCTTTTTCTTGATACATATGATCGCATGCACTATAAAACAATTTTATCACTTAACCCCGGACAGTCCAGGGCTGTATTCCTGGATGAGGTTGACGTGGAAGAATTTTCATTGAAGGATGTCACCACGCTTAAAAATAAAGTATATGCACAGATGGAAAAAAAATTATTGGAATATGGAGCAACATGGATCGAGAAGAGAAATGAACGATAATTGTATATTGAGGGGCGAGTGGTAAGTGGCAAGTGGCTAGTAGATTTCTTCTCGCCACTAGCCACTAGCCTCTCGCCTCTTACCTCTCACCACCAGAAATAAATCTATGTACGCCGAAATCATCATACCACTGGCTTTGCCGAAAAATTATACCTGGTCCGTTCCGGAACGTTTGCGTGAAGGACTGAAGGAAGGATGCCGCGTGGAAGTATCCCTGAAAAATAAAAAATATGCCGGGGTTGTTAAACGCATCCATTATGATAAGCCGTCTGCATTTGAGCCAAAGGAAATGCTCAATATCCTCGATACAGAGCCGATCATTTATGCCGAACAGTTACAATTATGGCAGTGGATCGCTAACTATTATTTATGCAGTGAGGGAGAAGTGATGGCTGCGGCATTACCCGCCCATTTCAAATTAAGCAGCGAAACCATCCTGGTCTTTAATGAAGAATATGGAGATGATTTTTCCGCGCTTGATCATGATGAATACCTGGTTGCCGAAGCCCTGCTGATTAAAAAAGAATTGAAGTTAACTGCTGTACAGCAAATCCTGGATTCTTCGCATGTATATCCCGTTATAAAAAGATTGATCGAAAAAAAAGTATGCTTCGTATGGGAGGCACTGAAAGAATCTTTTTCACCAAAAAAAGAAACATATATTATCCTTAACCCGCAATATGACAATGAAGAGAACTTAAGCAGCTTGCTGAATGAAGATAAGAAACTGCAACGTGCAGAAAAACAAATGGAGTTATTACTGGCTTACCTGCATTTGCTCCGGGCAGAAGGGAAAGTGACTAAATCAGAACTACTAAAAAAATCAGGCGCTTCCGATGCGCAGCTGAAAGGATTGGTAGATAAAAAAATCCTGCTGATTGAAAAACGAACGATCGACCGGCTCCAATATCTTCCAAAAAATATCGAGATTGATTTCAATTTATCGCCGGCGCAACAACAGGCTTATCATGAAATGGATATCGCATTTCAATCAAAACAGGCCTGCCTGCTGCATGGAATTACTTCAAGCGGGAAAACACAGATCTATATCCGGCAAATTGAACATTTCATCCTGCAGGGAAAACAGGTATTATACCTGCTGCCGGAAATAGCGCTCACCTCGCAGATCATCCGCAGATTGCAAAAACATTTTGGCGGATATATCGGTATTTATCATAGCAAATTCAGCCAGAATGAAAGGTTCGAGATATGGACCAAGATCAGGAATGGAGAATTAAAAATTGTGCTGGGTGCACGCTCATCATTATTCCTTCCTTTTGGAGACCTGGGATTGATTATTGTTGACGAAGAACACGACACTTCCTATAAGCAGCAGGACCCGGCACCTCGTTATAATGCAAGAGATGCCGCGGTTTATTATGCTTCTTTGTTCGATGGAAAAGTATTGTTGGGAAGCGCTACCCCATCGGTTGAAAGTTATTTCAATGCATCCAATAACAAATACGGACTTGTTGAATTGTTCGAGCGTTACAGCAATGTAAACCTACCCGCAATTGAAATCATTGACACAAAAAAAATCATTAGCAAGGAAAGAAATAAAGTAATCATTTCACAGCAATTACAGGAATCAATTCAACATTCACTTGATAAAAAAAAGCAGGTTATCCTATTCCAGAACCGAAGAGGATATTCTCCTTACCAGGTTTGCCAGGTTTGCGGATGGATTCCCCAATGTAAAAATTGCGATGTTTCATTGGCATATCATAAGCTGACGAATAAACTGCACTGCCATTATTGTGGTACCGTATATCCGCCGGTGAATACCTGCCCTGCCTGCGGCAATCACAATTTTATTCAAAGAAATTTCGGAACCGAAAGAATTGAAGAACAGCTGGAGGAAATTTTCCCGGAAGCGAAAATTTCAAGAATGGATATTGACAGTGTCCGGGGAAAAACAGCGCATGAAAACCTGATCCGTTTATTCGAGCAGGGGCGCATCGATATCCTTGTAGGCACACAAATGATTGTAAAAGGACTCGACTTTGATAATGTAAACCTTGTAGGCATACTGGATGCGGACAGCCTTTTAAGCTTCGCCGATTTTCGAGTCAACGAACGCGCCTTCCAGTTAATGGAACAGGTAAGTGGCCGGGCCGGCAGAAAAGACGGCGAAGGAAAAGTGATGATACAGGTTGCGAATACAAAACATCCTGTATTGAGTTATATACAGGCTCATGATTACAAACTTTTTTTTCAAAATGAATTGCCACCAAGGCAAAGATTTTTTTATCCTCCTTATTCAAGAATCATTCTTGTAACATTCAAGCATAAGATAAAAGAAGTTGTGGAGTCGGCAGCGAATTTCTGCGCCAACAATATGAAAAAAGATTTTGACAAATATCTTGTCGGCCCTGCTGAGCCCGTAATCAACCGTATCAGGAATCAATACCTGATGGAATTATTATTGAAGCTGCCAAGAGACGGGAATACGATATCATTCGCGAAACTGGTTATTCAGCAACAGGCTGCAATTCTTCATAACAATAAAAAATTCAGAAGTGTAGGGATTGTGGCAGATGTGGATGCTATCTGAACTGGGATTTATGGGATTATTAGGATTTGCAGGAAAACTTTAACTAAAGCTGTAAACACGCTATCCCACTCATCTCAATCATCCCATAAATCTCAGTTCAGACATTTTTAATTTACTTTGTATTATGATTGCCACACAGGTTCAACAAAATATTTCACTCAAGCCTTTCAATACATTTGGGATCGATGTAAGGGCAAAGTATTTTTCAACCTTTAGCAGCCAGGAAGAATTATTTGAGCTCACTGCAAAAAAAACTCCCCCGGTTTTTATACTCGGCGGTGGCAGCAATATTCTTTTAACCAAAAATTTTGCGGGATTGGTTTTAAAGAATGAGATCAAGGGAATTGAACTGATCAAGGAAGATGAACATCACCTGTATGTACGTGCCGGAGCCGGTGAGAACTGGCATCATTTCGTCGGCTATTGCATTCAGCGAAATTGGGCAGGAGCTGAAAATCTTTCTTTGATCCCGGGAAATGTCGGTGCAACTCCGATGCAGAATATCGGCGCATACGGTGTGGAGTTGAAAGAGATTTTTGATGAGTTACAAGCTTATAAACTCAGCGACAAAAAAGTATACACATTCAGTGTGAATGATTGCGGCTTCGGATATAGAGAAAGTGTTTTCAAGAAAAAATTAAGAGATCAGTTCGTGATATTAAGTGTTACTTACCGCCTCAATAAAGTGCCGTCATTTAATACCAGTTATGGAGCGGTGGAACAGGAATTGGAACGAATGGGAATACAATCATTGAGCATACAGGCAATTTCGCAGGCAGTCATCAATATAAGATCTTCCAAATTACCTGATCCGCTCGAAGTAGGCAATGCCGGAAGTTTTTTTAAAAATCCCCAAATCCCCAAATCAAAATTTCTACGCCTGAAAGAAAAATATCCAGATATCATTGGCTATGAAAATCCGGATGGGACCATGAAACTTGCCGCCGGGTGGATGATAGAACAGTGTGGATGGAAAGGATTTCGCAAAGGTGATGCTGGTTGTCATGCAAAACAGGCGCTTGTATTGGTGAATTATGGAAACGCTTCCGGTAAAGAAATTTTTAACCTGAGCGAAGACATCACAAAATCGGTGAACAAAAAATTTGGAGTTCAGTTGGAAAGGGAAGTGAATCTGATATGAGATAAGGTGGAAGGTGTAGGGTATGGGGTGTAAGGAAAAAAGCTCCTTATACCATACACCTTCTACCCTACACCCCTCAGCGCATAAGAATTTCATTTTTTAATCCGGAAAACCCGCGTTTGTATTACCAAAAAAATGCCGGTTTAAATGAATTCTATTAATCAATTAATTATGCCAGAGCGGATTATTCAAAGTGTACGATTATGGTACAATGAGTGTTCATTTGTAAATAAAATTTCGCGCAAAGACGCAAAGTCGCAAAGAAAGAGAGAAAAGTTTTCTTTGCGGCTTTGCGCGAAATTACTTACCTGAAATCATTCTCATCCAAATCTTCATCCGTACTATAATTTCCTGAACCCAGGTTTACCATGGAGCCGATCAAATCTTTGAATTCGATCTTTCCTTCCACGATTTTTTTACTGATGAGTGAATATGAGGCGAGACCATGCAATACGAATTCCATCAGCAATGCTGATTCCTTTTCATTGGCATGTTTGAAATATTTTTTTATCAGCGAATGCAATCCATCCACTTTATATAACAACTGTATTTTATCAGCATCTTTTGTATTGAAGAACATATTTAACTGGTTGCCTTTATCGAACCAGGCGGAAATAGGCCTGAAAGGATTCTCCTCCCCTACTCCTGTTTTTCTTTTCTTAAACTGTTCGGGATTGGGAAAATAATTGACAAACTGGGTACGGAAAGCTTTCTCCAACAGGTTAAATGCAACCTGGTAAGGTCCCTCCTGCTCGCCTTCATATACCAATTCTATTTTACCGGTAATGGATGGAATAATTCCTACGAGATCCCTCATCCATACCTGCGTTTCTTTTTCATTGTTCAGAATCCCGCGGCGTTCTGCAGCACTGATTGCATTTTCATAAGCAGCAATTGTTAAACGTGCAGACACGCCACTTTTCTTATCCACGAATTCACTTGTCCTCGCCTCGAATGCGACCTGCTCGATCAATCTTTTCACGAGGTCGCTGACCTTTACTTTTGCTTTCTGCTCTTCGATAACATCCGCTTCCTGTTCTGTTATCGTTAATGCCATATCGATCGTTTTTGGATAATGCGTCAATATCTGGCTTTCAATACGGTCCTTCAGCGGAGTAACAATTGAACCGCGATTCGTATAGTCCTCGGGGTTAGCAGTGAACACGAATAAAATATCCAGCGGCATGCGCAGTTTAAAACCACGGATCTGGATATCTCCTTCTTCGAGTATATTGAATAATGATACCTGTATGCGGGCCTGCAGATCGGGAATTTCATTGATGACGAAAATGCCCCTGTTACTTTTTGGAATGATACCGAAATGGATCACTCTTTCATCTGCAAAATTGAGATGGAGATTGGCGGCCTTGATAGGATCTATATCACCAATCAAATCAGCCACACTTACATCCGGAGTAGCCAATTTTTCACCATAACGATCATCACGTGGCAGCCAGCTGATTGCTGTGGCATCTCCATTTTCTGCAATGATATCTTTTGCATATTTTGAAATCGGGTGAAATGGATCATCGTTCACTTCGCTGCCTGCAATAAAAGGAACGAATTCATCCAGCAGGCCGATCATTTGACGCGCCATTCTTGTTTTTGCCTGTCCCCGCAAACCGAGGAACAGAATATTATGCCGTGATAGTAATGCTCTTTCCGTATCAGGAATAACTGAATCTTCATAACCCACAATTCCCGGGAAAGTATTTTCTTTATTTTGAAGTTTTTTTATCAGGTTCTCACGGATTTCTTCTTTAACAGATTTGCGTTTATATCCTGCTTTCTTCAACTCCCCAAAAGTCTTGATTTTTGTAATGTCCATTTTTTATTTTTATGATATTTTACTGGCTAGTAGTAAGTGGCTAGTGGCTAGTGGCTAGTGGGAAAACCACTCGCCACTAGCCACTTACTACTAGCCCTCAATAAACCGTTTTCCTTTTTCCGTTTTCAAAATCGCGGAAGATGAATGCGCCTAAATGATCGAGAGAAGCAAAAAATGCTTTTCCATTATTGGTTTCGGTGAATTCATTTACAAAACGTTGTAAATATGGATCACTGGCGATCATGAATGTGGTTATAGGAATTTTTATTTTTTTACACTGTGCTGCGAGGTTCAAACATCGTGCTGTAATTTTTCTGTCGAGCCCGAAACTATTCTTATAATATCTTTTCCCTACTTTTAAACAGGTTGGTTTGCCATCGGTGATCATGAAAATCTGCTTATTCGGATTTCTCCTTCTTCTCAAAATATCCATTCCCAGTTCGAGCCCTGCAACCGTATTTGTATGATAAGGTCCTACCTGTAAATATGGAAGATCCTTGATCTCTACCGGCCATGCATCATTCCCGAATACAACAATATCCAATGTGTCTTTCGGATATTTTGTTGTGATCAGTTCGCTCAATGCCATCGCCACTTTTTTTGCCGGCGTGATCCTGTCTTCACCATAGAGGATCATGGAATGCGAGATGTCAATCATCAGTACAGTTGATGTTTGCGCCTTAAAATCCGTTTCACGTATTTTAAGATCATCCTCCTGCATATTGAAAGTTTCAATACCGTGGTTGATCTGCGCATTGCGGATGGATTCGGTAAAATCAATCTGCTCCAGCTGATCGCCAAACTGGAAGGGTCTTGTTTCCGGATTGATCTCGTCGCCGGATCCGGGTTTGAAAGTATTGTGATCGCCGTTTTTTGTTTTCTTCAGCTTGCCGAATATTTCTTCGAGTGAACGTTTACGTATTCCCTGTTCTGCCTTTGGTGTAATACTGATGGAACCGGTTTGCCTGTTTTCGTCAATATATCCTTTATCTTTCAGGTCTTCGATAAAATCGCCCATTCCGTATTCTTCATCGGTGAGTTTATATTCCTTATCCAACTGGTTCATCCATTGCAGCGCCTCAGCAACATCGCCGTTAGTATAAGTGAGTAATTGCATGAAGAGATCCAGCAACTGCTCAAACTTCGTTTTCCCCTGTTGATTCGGATCATATTTAGTGAAATGAAATCCTATCATAATTTCAAGTTACTGCAATTAATTCAAATAAAAATATTGTGAGATATTAAATAAAAATGTCAGATATCGCGCATTCTATAACAGAATGGAGCGGAATTTGTTCATGTGTTCTGACCCTGGATTCCAAACTGAACTTCCGGTTTGAATGATTTAAATGATTTACTATGAGGGAATTTATGAAATTAAAGTATTTATTTCGCACAGAAAGAAATGGAAAGGAGCATGCTCCGTCTTTTTCGCCTTTAACGCTGCACGAAAACTTGCCTGGCAAATCATTCAGATCAGAAGTTCAGACTAAAGCCCCGTTCATGTACAAAAAATTAACGACCCATCGACTTCTTTCTATCGATATTTTCCGTGGAATTACGATACTGATAATGATTTTTGTGAATGAGGTTGCCGGGATGAGAGATATTCCTTCGTGGATGAAACATATGGGAAGGAATGCAGATGCTATGAGTTTTGTGGATGTGGTCTTCCCCGCATTTTTATTTATAGCCGGCATGTCCATCCCCTTTGCGCTGAATAACAGATTACAAAAAGGACATACCAAAGCTGATGTGCAATTATATATATTATGGCGCACACTCGGACTTATAACGCTTGGTTTATTCATGGTGAATGCGGAAGAAAGAAATAAACCCGATGTGATGCCCTTATCGATCAATCTCTGGGCGATCTTATTTTTTATTTCAGCAATCCTCGTATGGAATGTATATACTTTTAAGAACCCAATATGGAAATATATATTGCGCGGGATCGGTATTGCAGGATTGATCGTTCTTGCTTTGATATATCGTGGCGGAGAAACTGGCACAGAATATATGCATCCACGCTGGTGGGGCATATTGGGATTGATCGGCCTGGCTTATTTTTTTAATTGTATTTTTTACCAGCTTTCCCGTGGGAAGATACCTGGAATGATCTTCCTGATCATTATTTGCACAGTGTTCTTTGCTTTGACTAAACATTATGACTGGGACGATTACCAGGCAAAGAACGGAACGCATATCGCGATCATGGCATGCGGAGTCATTTCAACACTTATTTTGTTTGATGAAGAAAAACCATCGTCATTGAGGCTGCGCTTTACTAAAATGATTGTTTTCGCCTTTCTGCTTTTTGTTGCCGGATATTTTCTCCGGCCTTATTACCAGCTTTCCAAAATAAACGCCACTCCTACCTGGGGGTTCTACTGCTCCGCTATCTGTAGCGTGCTATTTTGCATATTCTATTGGATCGTGGACATCCGGGGATTGAAGGAATGGACACATTTTTTCCGTCCTGCTGCGTCGAATCCATTGCTTATCTATATTCTCCCGGATTTCATCTTTTACGTGATCAGTTATTTTCATTTTTCGTTTATCCCTTACCGTTGGAAACATGGTATGCCCAGTATAATCTGGTCGGTCTGTTATGCGATTATGATTATGTGGCTGGTTGCGGGGTTGAATAAGATGAAGATAAGGCTGCAATTATAACTTCTGATTTGTTCTGATTGAATTGATTGGCTTCTGATTTTTTTTGATTGAAATGATTTATTCTGAAAAATTTTCGCGCAGAGCTAACAGAGAAAAAGAGCGTATTCTCCTTTTCTCTGTTAGCTCTGCACGAAATAAAAATTATAAAAATCAGAAGTCCAATCAGTTCAATCAGAACAAATCAGAAGTTATTTTTTCGCCTTCGAATCTGTCTTAGCTTTTGGTGGCGGATTACTGATTATCGGCAAATTATTTTCAGCCGGCGCAAAAGCAGCTCCATGATATTGCTTGTCCATTTCCGCTATTTGCATCAACATGCGGTAGGTCAAAAAAATATCCTGCGCAAATTGAACCTGCCTGTCGCCTAAATTACCTCCCTTACCCTGGAGTATCATGTATGCATTATTCGCCAATTGATCGTCGCTGATATTGGTTTCGTCACCCAATGATTTATAATATCTCATTTGCTGAACCAGGTCTTTTTTCAGAGAGGCTTCAACTTTTTTGGCGAGGTTGCTGTCGCCCGCAGCATAACATGCCTGCAGGAATTCAGTTGAAATACCATTCTGCTGGTTGCCGCGGTTTGTTGTCATGCCATATGGGAAATTAGATTCTCTGACATTCTTATCGAAATGTTCCAGTATCTGTTTTGCAGAATCTTTTTTTCCTTCTTCAATAAGACTCATGGCAACTTCCGCGTGTGCGAGGCGAATGGTATTCAGGTGACGCCTGTTTTCTTCATCATAATAAACACCGGGTTTATCGGCATTGCCATAAGCAAATTTTTCCATGATGGTTTTGTATGCAGCTTCATTATCAACAGTATGACCTGTTGTTGGTACAAGACGATAAGAAAGTCCTGCGAGCCGCACATATTTTGATAATCCAAGATCATTCAGTTCCTGGGTGGAGGTAAAACAGATCGGGCGATTCCATTTGTTAGCCGCAATGACTGCATAAATAGCCAGGTCGTTTTTTAATAAATAATTCCTGTTAGGAAGATCAAGATGCAATTCACTCACGATACTGTCGCCCTGGTTTACTGTGCCATTGCTTTTTACTTTGTTTACATCAACGGGCACGGAGAATTTTCTTACCGGGAACAAATTGAGTGTTTCATCTTCCTGCTGTGCTGAATATTTCGGGTCATCACTGCCAATCACATTTTTCAGCAGATCGTACAGGTCATAATATTTATTCTGATCAAAGCCCGGCAATGCATTATAATAAATCGCATCTCTTTTATTACCCTGGATTTGTTCGGGCGTAAAAATAATATCAAAGGGCGCGCTTTGATTTACTTTGTAACGAAGCTCATTCATATACCAGTCGGTTCCCAAAAGACTATTTACCACGACGCGTACATCCGGACGTATTCCTTCCACTTCCTGCGCATACCATAGCGGATAAGTATCATTATCACCAAAAGAAAAAAGTATTGCATTCGGCGGACAACTTTCGAGATAATCTTTTGCCAGGTCTCTCGCAAGTGTTTTTTTACTGCGATCATGATCATCCCATTCCTGGTTGGCCATCAACACCGGAACTGCCAAAAAGCATAAGCCTGCTGCTGCATAATTCGCAACAGGGCCTTTGGCGAATTTCTCAAACCATTCCTTTACCTGTATCACTCCCAATCCCACCCATATTGCAAAAGCATAAAAAGATCCAACATAGGCATAGTCACGTTCGCGCGGCTGGTATCCTGCCTGGTTAAGGTAGATGACGATCGCCATCCCGGTAAATAAGAAGAGCAGCATCGTTACAACAAAATCTTTCCGGTTGCGCATATACTGAAAAATCAATCCTATTACACCAAGGATCAGCGGCAGCATATAGAGCCGGTTATAAGATTTATTATTGGTATGAATACTATCGGGCATTTTACTTTGGTCGCCGAAAAAATAATTGTCGATAAAAGAAATCCCGGTGATGCCGTTTCCGTCGCGGGGATTACCAAATCCCTGCAGATCATTTTGTTTTCCCGTAAAATTCCACATGAAGTATCGCAGGTACATCCACCCCACCTGGTATCGCATAAAATATTTGATATTATCAGCCATGGTCGGTTGATCACCTTCTCCAATTCCTGCATACGATCTATATGCATCCACTTGTCCGCGATCATTGGCATTATCCCACATGCGTGGAAAAAAATGTGCCGTAGGAGCGGCTGACCAATCCTGCGCCACAACCTTTCCTGCTATTTCATATTTGTCTTTTCCTTTTACATACAAATCTCCTCCATCGGTGCGTGGAGGCCTTTCAGTAAAATCAGGACCATATACAATCGGCCAGTCGCCATATTGTTCACGGCTGAGATATCCGACAAGACTTACCGGGTTGTCGACATTGAACATATCAATGGCCGGGTTTGCATTCGAGCGGATGATGGTTGTGAAATAAGTTGAATATCCAAGCAGCATGAAGGCGAATGACCAGATGCCGAGTTTTAAATAATAATATTTCTTTTTTACTGCATAGCGGATACCAAAGATGACCAATGCTGTCAGCAAAACAAAGAAGAAGGCAAAGCCGGTAAAGAACGGAAGTCCAAAGTTATTTACAAACTTAATATCAAACCATGCAGCTCCTTTAACGGTGTACTGAATCACGAATTTTTGCACCAGGCCTGTAATGGCGCAACCGATCACAAAAGCGATGATTGTTCCCCAGGTAGTGGCTTTATATCTCCTGAAATAATAAACAATCACAATGGCAGGAATGGTAAGCAGGTTCAACAAATGCACGCCGATAGATAATCCCATCATATAAAAAATAAAAATCAGCCACCTGTCAGCTACGGGATTGTCTGCTTCATGTTCCCATTTCAGAATTGCCCAAAAAACCAATGCAGTGAAAAAAGAAGATGACCCGTATACTTCACCTTCTACAGCGCTATACCAGAACGAATCGCAAAAAGTATAACAAAGTGCGCCTACGACGCCCGCACTCATGATAGTGAACAATTGCTGGCTGCTCAATGCTTCGCTTCCTTTTTGCACGATCTTTCGCGCAAAATGGGTTATGGACCAGAATAAGAATAAAATCGTGAACCCGCTGGCAAGTGCACTCATGAAGTTGACACCACGGGCAGCTGTATGCGGATTATCGCCGAAAAGGATGATGAAAAATCTTCCCATCAGCACAAATAAAGGAGCTCCCGGCGGATGCGGAATCTGCAGTTTATATGCACTGGATACAAATTCGCCGCAATCCCAGAAGCTGCCAGAGGCCTCCATCGTCATGATATAAACAGTACAAGCAACCACACACACAACCCATCCCACAATATTATTCATTCGCTTAAAATTCATATAGCTTGGTTTAAAGAATGGCAAATATAAGGTTATGGAAATAATGATGAGGAATTGGGAGGGCTTTTAACGATAAATTTCTGAAAGAGCGAGTGGTAAGTGGCTAGTAGCAAGTGGCTAGTGGCTAGTGGTAAATTCCCACTAGCCACTAGCCACTTGCTACTAGCCTACTCAAAATAAACCCTCACAGTCTGATAAAACAGCCTGCTTTGCATGGATCTTTCTGTAAAATCCTGTAGGCCGAACAGTCCTGCTGCATTTCCTTTATTGATGGCGATCTCTAAATATCCGGCGGAATTGAACAATGCGAGTTTTTCGCCTTCCGGCACATCGGCATAGGTTTCACTGATCTTATCAATCATTTCATCGCGTTTGAATACGAGCCGGAAACTTCTTCCCTTGCGTTGTTCTTCAAACGCATCTCTTGTAATATTGACGACCACATTCTCGAAATTGTCAATAAATATGATCTGCCCCTCGATCCAGTTATCACCTAATAATGGCCTGAGATGATTTTTTTCCGCAAAAATAATATCCGGTTCGCCAATTTGCAAAAGCGGTTTCCCATTTACAAGATCATTGATTGCCGTACCGATGATACGCGTACAGTACAATGTATTTTTGATCGAATTTTTATCAAGTGGTAACCCGATCACCATTTCGGGTTTTCCTTCGAGGATCATGGTGAGTAAGCCATTGTCGGCACAAAAAATATATTGCTCGTTATGATATGCCAGTAATAATTGTTCCGGCTTTTGTTCAAAAAGGTTTACCAATATAATATGATAAGTATATGGCGGAAAATTCCTGATCGCATTGCGGCAGATATATGCTGCCTGCGGATAATTGAATGGAGCCAGGTGATGCGAAATATCTGTGATGATGAAATCGGGGTTGATATGCAACAGTTGTCCCTTGACAGCTCCCGCTAAATAATCCTGCTGACCGAAATCAGATGTGAGGGTTAATAAGGCCATTGAAGACTGCGGGAATAATTTTAGTTTACTGCGTTAATACCTGAATATTGAGTGTTGATTATTGAATATTGATTGTTCTTTATGGATCGATCTTCAGAGAACAATCAATATTCAATAATCAACACTCAATACTCAATTTGTTTTATTGCTATTTCACCAACTCACCATCCTTAAAATAAAATCTATGCACCAGCTTATCTGCCAGTGATGGAAATAATTTATTTACAAAAGTGATGAACTTGCCCTGGAATGTCAGCACCAATGTTCGTTTGCGTTTCTCAATAGCATGGAGGATATATTTCGCGCATGTTTCAGCGCTCATCAGCTTGCTTTCATCCATCTTGCTCTCTCCTGTCGATTCACCTTTGCTATTTAATGCCGCGTTGCGGATATTGGATGTGGTGAAACCTGGTGATACCCACATCACATGCACGCCCTGATCCGAAAGTTCCGTGCGCAATGATTCGAGCCATCCCTGCAATGCAAACTTGGAAGCGGAATAACCACTTCTTCCCGGCAAACCTCTATAGCCAGCGGTAGAAGATATCCCGACAATGGTTCCTCTTTGCTGGATGATATATGGCAATGCATACTTGGTGCAATATACTGCACCCATAAAATTAACTTCCATTAATTTCCGCATCACATCCATTTCTGCACTCTGGAACAAAGAGCGCATACTCATGCCCGCGTTATTGATCAGTATGTCGATGGTGCCGAATGTTTCAATGGTTGAATCGATAAAACGTTTGCAGTCGTCTTCTTTGCTTACATCACAAACCATGGTATGCAACATGACATTTGTATATTCCAATTGCAATGAATATAATTTATCGTAATTGCGACCACAGGTAGCCACCCTGGCTCCGGAAGCGATCAGCGCTTCGATCAAAGCCCGGCCAATGCCATCACTGCCACCCGTAACAACAACTACCTTATCTGTAAAAAAAGACATTCCCTGTTTTTTATCATGCAAAAATAGGATAGTTGAAGCCGAGGATAAAATGAAAATGTTGATAATGAGTATAATTAACTGGATAAAATAATTTTTCAAAAGTTTGGGGTGAAGGCATTTTACTGTATTTTTGCAATCCCAAAAATAGATGGGTGGTCGCCTACGCCAAGGCTCCGGCGACCGAAGGATTCCGTAGCTCAGTTGGTAGAGCATTACACTTTTAATGTAGGGGTCCTGGGTTCGAGTCCCAGCGGGATCACAAAATGTTGATAAATTGGCACGCAAAGAAGCCAGTGGGCAAAAAATAAATACGCTGACTATTGAAAACAAGAAGTATGTAGTTATTTCCAAAAAGGAATATGACTATCTCCGTACTAAAGCCGCTACTAAAATAATTCCTGCCAAAAAACTCTCACTATCACAAGGTAAAAAGCTCGCCTATAAAATGATTGATAAATGGGCAAAAGGAAAGTAACGATTCTTGAACCTGCTATCGAAGAGGTTGCAAGAATTGCTCTTTATATTGAAGGTGAAGGATTGCCCAAAACCGCAAAAAAATTCGTGGACGACGCATTTGCTTTTTTTGAATCTTTATCTGATGAAAGGATTGTACATCGCCCTTGTAGACATCCTGGTTTAGCACATCTGGATTTACGTTGTGCAAATTTCAGAAAAAAATACATAGCCGCCTACATTGATAATCTTGATGAAATAATTATTTGCGAATTTGCTTTGCAGAAGTTGTTAAAGTAATGTGATACAAAAAAGCCTTGCAATACCGGTCGGTATGCAATCCGGTTTAATAAAAACTTTTGCAGTGCAGCTTATTAAATAGTCGGCTCGTTACTGACCGCTGAGTCCCGCGGAAATTGAATGAGCGGTGTAAGTGTGTATGGCGGAGACTCAGCGGGGAAGAAAAAACATTTTACTACAACTTATTTTAAGACTCATACGGACAAGAAAATTTTTCCCTCATTCGCTATGCGTTGTAAAAAATCAAAAATAATACTGCCGCAAAGGCATCTAAATGATTATATGAAGGAACTGCAGATAATTATTTTGAAATTAAGGTTGTGCAACATTGACCTTTTGTTAGCGGTAGTTTTTGGTCTCGTCAATTTCATTTTGTATTCTCGTTCTGAGGTCAATCCTGGCTTTTCTAAAAATAAAAATGGTTGTACCATATTCTCTGGCCAGGAAATTTGTTATTGATCCTCCGATACGAGCACTGTCAAAAAATGGGCTTGATGTCTTTAACTCATTGTCCTTATTTTCGTAACTTTTTATTCTTATAAGATTATCGTATCTCTTTTCAAGATTAAACCAATTAATGTAATCTGCATTGAAAGAAACCGCTGCTTTTTTTACGTGTTTCCCATAATAATTTATAGCTCCCGCCTGCCCATAATTGTCACAAAGAATAAGTGTCTGCTCACTGTTTGGCAATCGTGAATAAATAGTGTCGACTTTATAGGCCAATTCTTTCCAGCCAAGCATATCCGCAAAATCCTGTGGCAGAACATGGTCTCTGCCATCCTCCCAGCGCAGCAAACCAAGTTCTTTATACGCCTCTGTATGTGCTATGATGTATTCAGGGCTTTTCAGCGAAAAAAACAGGTTGAATAAAAAAATATAGAATAACACTGGAATGCTGATAAGGGCCAGTTGCAAATATTTTTTCCATCCTGCCTTTAAAATATCCCCAAGAAAAACAGAGCCAAAAGAAATATATATTGGATACAGCCCTATCGCATAATAACTCTTTGCCCTAAGATAAATGAAGATTATCAGCGTAAATATCATTGTCCAGAAAAAGCATCTGTAAATTCTGAATGGCCGATAAAAGAGTAGTGCATAAAGGGCGGAAATAATTACTAAAAAAGAGCCACTAAAATAGAATATTTGATCTTTTACGAAATTCCACCTGTTCACATTT
>Ga0137407_10000937_pt1 | contig 19129 bp, 31 predicted proteins | sample CZOMad2_2_16fung_FD_108410 | JGI IMG/M metagenome (GOLD analysis project Ga0137407, IMG submission 108410) | Vadose zone soil fungal communities from Angelo Coast Range Reserve, California, USA - CZOMad2_2_16fungal (Illumina Assembly) | ecosystem: Environmental > Terrestrial > Soil > Vadose... | reverse complement strand
CTCGTCAACCTCGATCCGCTTCAGTTCTTCCTCGATCTCGTAGAACGCCATTTGGCGATCCAGCGAAGCATTCATCTTGTTTAGGAGTTTGTCGATTTCGACGCCACTAGCATCGCGGTCGATGAAACTCTGAAACGTAATTTGCCGTGCCGGTGCTATTTGCGCGTTGATCGAGATACCAAGCGCCGGTGCAGTTTCCCCTTTCGAATCGTCCATCAGGCCCTCAAGATATGGGAGGTAACCCCTCCATCGGCTGTAACCCGCTGGCTACGGGATTTACGGTAGAAGTTCTCCGATTTCCCGTCAATCTCGGACTGGTGCTTCCATGTCATCGACATCATCTCGTTAAGGACATCAGCGACGCTGGAACGCACGGTCTTGGTCTGGCCGTTGAAATAGATCACGCCATCGATCATGGCGCGGTCACAGTAAGGCGCGAAATCGAGAAAAACCGAAACCAGTTCTTCATCGAGCCCGCCAGCCTGCCGCTCTTCCCGGGTGAACTGCTCCAGCAACTTCGCTTCAGCCAGCAACTTGCGTTCGGCCTCAACCTTGTTCCTAGCCTTGGTACGCAGTTCTTCCCGACGCTTCGGGTCGATGATCGATACGTCCACCGTCACCTTCGGTTGCGGGCCGGTAGTCGCTTTCTTCTTGTCGTCAGCCATGGAGTGTCCCCTTTAAGTGTGGTTCCAATTCGTACCGCCGGCCGCGATCGATTCACGCGATACAACAATCGGCCAACCGTTTGCGTCGTAGAAAACATAATCGCCCGGCAGCAAACTGATCTGCGAGTTCGGGCGATTGGGAAGGTCGAGGATGCCGTTGATCAGCGCACCTGGAAAGATCGCGTTGGCTTGAACTCCCTGGTTCTTGATGGCGTTGTTGACCTGCGCGATGTCCGCCGCGAGCTTCCCCGCATTCCACGCGAAGCCGTTCAGGATCGTAGTCGTAGTCGTGCCGCCTGTAAGCAAAGCCATGGTTCAGTTTCCTGTTGACAGAAGACTTATCTTGCCATATCCTATAAACCTCTTCAACAGGAGTTGGATATGCGCGGAATCAAAAACGATCTCTCTAGCGGAACTAAGGAATGCCCGAAGTGCAATGAAGTCAAGCCATTGGAAGCTTTCGGGACTGCCAAGCATAGTGCTTCGGGTGTGGCTTCTTACTGCAAAGAATGTATGGCCACCTACGCGCGTGAACGTCGCGCTACGCCCGAAGGACAACAACGCCACCGTGAAAGTAACCAGCGCTGGATAGACAGCCTTGAAGGCAAAGCATGTCTGGTCGAAGGTTTTAAAGTATGCCCGAAGTGTGAAATTAAGAAGCCATTTGCCGAATACCCCAAAAACAAACGCACTAAACACGGAATCGGAAGCCGCTGTTCGGTCTGCACGATCGCTGAGATACAAGCCTACCGCGATACAGAAGGGGGTGGCCAAGCCCATCGCGAAGCATCCAAACGCTGGCGTGATGCCAATGTAGAACGCCACCGCGATAATAATGCCAAGTGGAAGTATGGTGTCGATCATGGCAGTTACGACGCGATGCTGGCCGCGCAAAATGGCAAATGCGCCATCTGCTTGACGGCCGAACCCGGCACGCGGTTGGTTCGCTTCCATATTGACCACTGTCACTCGTCTAAAGTAGTCCGAGGATTGCTTTGTGAACATTGCAATCGTGGACTCGGCCATTTCAAGGACGACCCGGCGCTAATGCGCCGAGCCGCTGACTATTTATCCTCACCCAAAGGTTGAAGAGAATGCGCTAAGGCTTTCAATACGCATGAAGAAATTCTGATTTTGAATCAGAGTCCCATAGAATGTTTTCCATCCAACCACGCGTAACTGATTCAAAGGGTCCGATTTATCGGCTTCCTTCAAATAAGTGAACCGCGCATCATCGAGCATCACCTGCCCATAAGCCCCGCGCCCGATGATGTAGGTCGGATAGACAGTGAGGCCGGTGCCAGGCGCGGCCGGCGGAGTTTGCGCGGCGCCGATGCCTGTGATGATCACCGTCTGGTTGCCTGCCAGCTGGACCGCCTGCCCCGCCTGCGGACCGACAGTCGGGCCGGATGCGGTAAGACCCAAGTTCGCTACTGCCGCCGCGGTGCCGGTGCCGACGTAGACGCTGAAGGTAAAGCCCGCCAGAGTTGGCAAAGTCACTGATATCGAGCCGTTCGGCCCGGTCACCGAGATGGCGTTGGAAGCCTGATAGACTTGGCTCTCGAATTGATTCGTATTGTCGGACGCCGTCACCTTGATGAAGTAGTTGGCGTTGGTGGCGAGCGCGCCGGCAGTGCCGGCAACCCCGTTAATCTGCGCCACCCCCGTCCAGGTCGGGACCATGTTGCTCAGGCAGAACCTAATCCCACCCCACTCGCCAGCCTCGTAATTGTAAAGCCGGTTGATGTCCGAATAGGACCACGCGGTAACCACTGTCGAGTTCTCGCGGAAGTCCTGCGCCACCAGCGGATGCATGATCGATACGTAGTGCGGCATCGCGCGCGGGCTGCTCGACGCTTTGGCGCCGCCGGCATTGGCTTCCAGCTTGGTATCCGTAAGCTCGTCGCCCATGTATCGCGGCGCACCGAGCGTGAACAGCGCGCCATAGGCGCGATTGACTTCGTGGGGGTTGATGACATCGCCGGCGACCAGTGCCGCGCGCGAACCGCGCGTATTGACGTAGTTGATCTGGGTACCGGAGTTCAGGGTATTGAAGGTGTTGCGTTCCAACGTTTCGCCGATCTGGAGGGCGACGAGTTCGGTAGCCTTGACGAACAGGGGGTGCTTGATCGTCATCTCAGCCACGTCAGTGATCGTGACCTTGTCGCCCCATTGCTGGGCGGTCGCCGATACCTGCTGGATGGTCATATTCTGGCCGACCGGCGGAACACCTTCCGAAAGCGGCGCGAAGGGGAGGGGCACCCGTTGATATCGCGTTGCGGTATAAGTGGTACCGCGCCCCTTGGGGAGCCGCAGCGGGTCACCGAACTGGTAAGCGACGAGTTGCCGCCGGGCGAGGGGGAGAGTCTTGTCCGCGATATAATTTTCGATATCGGCGGAGAAAGAGGCAGCTACGTTCGTTGCCATTGCAGGCTCCTGAAAGTGGCAACGCGGTCTTGCGTTGCCTTAAATTGGCACATTCTCCAGCCGTTTCTCCGGGCTGTCTCCCTGCTTCCCGCGAACGGTAGCAGTATCGCCTCTGGCCGACACTTGGCGGGACTGCTGCGCGGCGATGCGCTGCTGGCCCTGTTTTTGCGCCTTCGTAGCTGACTTCGTCGCCGCGGCGCGGGCCGCGCGTCCGATCGCCAGATCCAGTAGCACTTCCCGAGGAACGAACACCCCTCGTGCCTGCTGCTCCTGCCTGATCTTCTCGACCTCCCCGTCATACTTTTTCAGGTGAGGCGCATCCCGCAAGATGCTGTTGTAGCTCAATTTATCGTTCGTCTCCTGCGTCTCTACCGCGTGCCGCTGAAGGAGAGCGGCGGTCCGCTTCTCCGACTCCTGCATATCCTCCCGCATGATCTCCACATCCGACATCAGCGCCCGGCGGGCGGCCTTCTCGGTGGGGCTCTCCTGCTGGGCCACCTGCGCGCGCTGACGCTGCTCGGCCCGAAGTTCCTGGATCTCCCGATCGAGCCGGTCAGCGCGTTCTTTGGCTTCCGCGGTCGTACGAGTGAGTGTCTGGATGCGTGACTGTGCCCGACTGGGCTTGCGCGCGGGTGGGTCGTCTACCGCCCCCTCTTCGCCCCCTTCTTCATCATTGCCTTGGGCATCATCTTGCCCTTCTTGCTCTCCGGCATCTTCTCCGGAGTCTTCGATTTCTTCTTCATCGGAAACGGACTCTTCGACATGCTGGTCTTCCCCTTCAACCGGTTCACGCGGATCGTCGATCATGCTTCTCTCCTTCGGTGGGCTTACGGCCACTAGTCGGGGCATCTTACGGATGCGATTCGGGCGAGTACCTTACGGGCACAAATCGGAATTAAGTTGCGCGGAGACTATGCGGGGCGGAACAAAGTGTCAACCTATCCCCCGCCGTTGTTCTTGCGCTCCAGCTGCTGCTTGTTGAACACATCCGTCAACAGCGCCACCAAAGGCTCGTCAGCCCTCACGTACGGCTTCAAAGCATCTGCCAATTGATCCACGCTGCGAGATACGCCGGCGGCAGCCATGTGCACGCCGTCGGCGATATCGTGCCGGTGGGGAGTGCCCGTGATCTTCTCGATCAGGCGCTGCATGGTCCAGCCCATTATGGTCGGCCATTGGACTTGAAAATATTTGCTAACTGCCCAACGCCACTTTCTAGTTTGGTCATCGTTGTAACAGTATCTTTGGCCAAAAGTTTCAGTTCGGATTGCGCGTCTTTGCGCTCGTCCCTCTCCAACCACCAAAGTATGGCAAAAACTACAGCGAGTGGCGCCCCACCTGCTTTCACGTACTCCAAGAGCTCCAGCAGCGTCATTTAACACCCGTGGACCCCTTCGCACGTTGATCTATATCACACATCGTCGTCTTGCGCAGGCGGAAGCGGGGCTTGCAGTTGCGATGACAGCGCTGTCAATTTGGCTTCCAATGAAGCCAGATCGGTGGGACTGATGACTTTCTTGTTGATCAGGTCATCCCAAATCGCCTTGGCAAATGGCTCCGCATCTTCAACAGTCTTGATCACTGTCGGTGTTAAATCTACCGCCGTCTTGATGACTGTCGCGACCAGCGCGATAATTGCTCCGGCGTCCATCACATGGCTCCTGTCTGAATCTGGGCGAAGACCGCGACAGCATCTTGTGCCGCCTGCAACAGCGAAGAAGCGTCGAGTGTCGGGTTATCCCGCACGAAGGCCCGAGCACGGCCGAGCGCAACCTGCGCCGCCGCATCCGCCTGCTGCATCCGAACTACGATCGAGCGACGCGCGCAGATGTTGCTCACGCTCTCCAACGCCGTCTTGGTGCAACGCGGTCGGTTACGGTACGCCACTGCGCCGGAAAGCACGACGCCGTAAGAACTCTCGATGGTCGCCAGTTGGGAACTAGTGATTGGGTTCTTGACGGTAGCGCAAGCACCAAGACTGAATACGAGTAGCCCTATTACGAGAAAACGTTTCATTTGGGCACCACCTTGACATCTGCCGTCGTGTTGACGTTGGAAGGCAACGCCTGCGCAGTTGCCGCCTCTTCCTTGGGAAGGACAATCTGCGGCGCGGCCACCCCCGGCGCCACCGGCTTGGCAGCAGATGCGAGGATCGATGCGCGCGAATTGGCAGCCAGTGACCATATTGCGGTGACCACGTAGGCGATCGGACCGACAGAGGCCATGGCAATGCCGGTCCAGTTGGTCACCGAGACCGCGCTGACACCTACCGCGGTGACGATCGTTCCCAGGGCAGGAATAATGATTCTCAACTGCCCCATCATCTGGTCTTGTGTAGGAACTGGCATCTGCGTCCCTTTCTACGGTGAAACGAATTCGAAGTGCATTGAATCTTTCCGCTTGTAATCACCGCCCCATCGCGCGCCTTGGCGCTTGAAAGCTTGCACCACAAGCGGAGGTATAGTCCCCTTCATATTGAACCCGTTTGTAGCAGGCGCCAAGTCGATCGCGCAAGCCCAACTGTGATTCGACGGATTGCTGGACCCGCGAATTGGGCGAGGATTGTAGCATCCGCCGTAGTCGCTGGCCCCGGTCTTATCGACCTTCTTTTGGTCGTGGTCGCAAGCTTCCCAAATCTCACTAAAGGCTGCCATCATCCCCGGCGCGCACATCTTGTTTACAAGAATGCCGGAGGTGCAGGGCTTCTTGTCGTAGTACATGACGTAGGGCGCAAAGATCCGGATCAGGAACTGGTTGCCCCAGTTCGGTGCCTTGAAGTTTCCGTAGAAGGCGTTCTTCGCCGCGGTATTGTCCTTCGGCCATATTGTCATGCGCTTTCCCCTTTTATTGCAGCGTCCAAAAAACTATTTCAGCAATCGCGCTGCTGTTCGCACCATTGCCATTAAGGTTGAAACGGAAACACCTGTTTGCTGTGCTAAGGCTTGCCGTATCTATCACGGCTGAAGATCCAGATGGGGTGCTGCCACTACTGAATGTCGAAAACGACGAACAATCCGAGGAACTTTCCCATTGGTAGGTCGCGTTCGTGTTGTCGCCACGGAAAGCCGAATTGTTGGCCGAATAGGCCTGCACGCGACAGACGGTCACCGTGCTGGTATAATCCTTCCCGACTGTATTATTAAAACCAGATGTTGTTGATCCAATACCGCACCCTTGAGCCTGCGTCTGATTTGTGTTGCCATCGAAACAGGCCGCCAATCCAGAGAAGGCAGTTTGGTTACCGATATTGCTGCCCGTCCCACCGGAAACTTGGGTGCAGGTCAACGTGCCCGAAACACCTCCGGGACCGGGGAAAGGAATCGACTGCGCCAGCAGCGGACACGCAAGCAGCAGGCAAAACAAAAACGATGCGATCAGCTTCTTCATCGTGCCACCCGCCAGTTAAGAGTAATTGCGCCCGGAGTAATTGAAGCACTGGTATTATTGCAAACCTTGAAATTCACGTTGTTGGCCGTGGGATAGACGATTATCGTCAACATCCCGGTGGTCAGTGGCACGTAACCTGTCACGGCTGTCGGGTCTCCGTTGAACGAAGCCGTTACCACATCCGTGGTCGCCGTATTGGTGGCCGATGTCGTCACCACCGACGCGCAGGTCGCCGAACTGATAGCACTCGTCCCCAATGCGGAAGTGCCTGTAGCGATCGTACGCGCGATCCCGAGTGTCGTTCCGACGTTAATCGCCAGTGTCGAAGCGACCGTTGTTCCGAGTCCACTGACACCTGTCGAGATCGGAAGTCCGGTAGCGCTGGTCAACGTACCGGACGAAGGTGTGCCAAGCGCGCCATTGAACGTAACCGGAGCACCCGCCGATCCGATATTGACGCCAAGCGCGGTCGCCACCCCCGTGCCGAGCCCCGAGACACCCGTCGAGATCGGAAGCCCGGTCGCGCTCGTCAGCACCGCCGCTGAAGGTGTGCCAAGTGCCGGTGTCGTAAACACCGGACTTGTTGTCATCGCGACGTTGCCTGTGCCGCTGATCACGTACTCACCGAGTAGTCCAGCGTTGTCGAACAGCACTCGCGTCGTGGTGCCGCTGGTGATCGGTGTGGTGCCGATCACCAGCGGCACTGTCGCTGGCGCCACCCCACAATCCTTCAACAGTCCGGTGATGCCATCGAAGCAGGCAAGGTTGAGATTGACCACCGGCGCGGTCGGCATGATTGAATTGATGATGTCGGTCGTCGTGGTGCGCAACGTCGCCGCGGTGATCCCACCGGGCACACCCGTGGCGAAATTGGTGTTAATTTCGGTAGTGAGCGCGGCCTTGGTCTGCTGCGCGGCCGCGGGCAGCGGCAACAAAAACGCAAGGACCAGAAGAAGCTTTTTCACTGCTGATACCCCGAAGAATTGACATTGACCGCGGTAGCGGTCGCGTCAGCCGTGGTAGTGATCGTGATAGCCGTGTTGACCGCGGAGGATTGCAAGCACGGATTGAAATTCTTGCTAAGGAACGCGCCGGTCGCTGATGCGGTTAACTGGTAAGTTTTCGATCCGCCAATTCCACCAGCAACGACGATCGGCCCCACCGCGGCAGCACCCCCAATAGCCGATATGTCGAAGTCACAAAGATACGTCAATTTGTTCGCGGCAGCCGCGAGCGTTCCGACTACTGCTCCCGTCGTGCCTGAGGCATTGCCGCCGATCTGGGCAATGATAGTTGGGATTGGGCTCGTCTGTACCGAAGTCGAAGAGATGCGGACATTGACTGTCCCCGAAGCCACAGCGGTTGAACGGACTCGGATCAGATCGATACCCGCAACGGGGATGATCCAGGCCCGTGTTAGATTTGTCAGACCCGTGTATCCCGTCTCCGATCCGGAACCATCAGCGCGCGCGATAGACAGTGCCGACCATGTCGTACCACCATCATCCGACAACTCGAATGCAGCCGATGCGGTGCCATAAGTGCCGGTGATGGATATCAGCGCGGTGCCGTAGCCATCCTGCGAAGTTGATGTGATCGATGTCGTCTGCGTCGCATTGGTGAAAGTGCCGGTGACATCGGGTTGCTCGACACCGATCATGCTGACCTGACCGCATTGATTCCCGTTGACATCCTGCGTCAGATCGCGGGTTGCCCCGGCGGCATACGCTTGCGGCAGCGTTCCGCAGGTTGTGACTACGCGGGCGGTTTGCGCGTGTGCCACAGTTGGCAGCAGCAAGAGCAGCGCAAGCAAAAGTTTTTTCATGGGGACACCCGAGCGAAGCGACCGTGACGTTCCCGAGCTGCGACAGCAAACGCTTCTCCTGCTGCCTGCGCGGTAGCAAACAGCCCCAGATGCTTGCTCTTTTTATTAGCTAAGCGAATCGAGGCTCTAAATTTATTTCCGTGAGGCTGGACACCTTTGCCCCATTTATTTTTTGTGGGAATGTTAGCCCGATTTTGTGATCGGTTAGCTCCCCGCAAATTATCCCAGCATCCGTTTCCGCGCTGAACATCTTCATGGTCGGTATCGGCCAGCGGAAAGGCTCCTGTCATATAAAGAAACGCCAGTCGATGTCCTAAATAGCTTTTACCGTCTACCCCCATCCGAGTGTAGCCGGCATGGAAAGCTCCTGCTTGCGTGCCAGCTTTTACGCAGCCTTGAGAAACAAGCCATACCCAGTCGCCCGACTCGGGGTGGTAATAAAGGACTTCTTTCAAGCGTTCTTGCGTAATCATTTCAATCTCGGGGCAACTGCGGGATCGCGAAGCTGATCGTGCGGGACCATTCCGGGAGGCCCTTGGCCACCTGTTGCTTGTGCTGGTTGCGCTCCCATCCTTGGTGTTCCTGCTACCCCCGGCTGGGGTTCCCCACCCATTTGTCCTCCCGGAATACCGGGCTCTCCGCCTTGGGGTTGCATCGCCGCTTGGGCTTTGCGTTGCATCTGTTGCATATGCTCGAAAATATGAGCCTGCGTCTTCTTCGCATTGGGCGCGTTCTTGCCTTCGGCGTCTTGCAGAATAGTAGCGTGGCCCTGAATATGAGCCTGATCGTCATCCATCTCATGCGTCGGCACTTCAAACCCGCTCAGCAGCAGACTGTTCTCCTGCTCGACCGGCACCGGCATCTGCTGCTCCGGTGATATCAGGATCATCGGCGCCAGCCGCGGCCCGAAGGCGTTCTCTGCGAGCTGCACCGCCAACGGGGCAATGTTCAATTTATAGCCATTCATTTGCTGGGGCGGGATGCCGCGCAAGACATTGACCATGGCGATTTGCTGCTGGATCTGCTGTGCCGATCGCGCCTGCTCGACACCAAACCATTTGTAGGTGTAACGGGTATCGAACTGGGTCGGCGGTACACTCTCCATCTCCGCCTCCAGCCCCATCTTGCCGTACTGCTTCACCATGATATCGTCATCGCGGTACTGGTGATCCATCTCGACGAACAGCTCCAGCAAAGGCGTCAGTATCCCCTGCTCGACGGTAGTGACCGCATCCGCCGTGGTCAGGATATCGACCTGCTGCTCCTGCGCGATTTCAGCCTGCGATGGCTTGCCCTTACTGGCCGCTCCGCCGCCGGTAATGGCCGCGGGTGATACGCTCAAGGTCTGGCTGATCTCCGCCTTGGCCGCGGCCACCATCTCGAAGCCGTGCTGCCAAAGCTGGGGGAACTGGGCGAACTGGGTGTCCTGCGGCGAGGTCTCCCACACCGCTGCAAGAGATAGCACCATCGAGCCAACGCGCGGGTTCTTCTGTGGATCGGTCATGACGATAGGCAACAATGCATAAGCTGCCGAGTCGGCAGCTTCGTTGATTGCATCGTTTGCAAAGTACTGGATGTCGCAACATGGCTTTACCTTTGAAACGCCTTTGAACACTCCGGAAACCTTCTCGACCGGCACTGACAACACCGGCACCTTGTCGGACCACAATGGATTACGGCGCGCGCCGAGAAGCTGCTGCTCACCGCCGTAGAAGCATTCACACAGCCGTCGCTCGCCTTTGACCTTCAGGATCGACCAGGTCTGATAGACCAACGCGAAGGCAAGACCGCCTTCCTTCTTGATGCCGGCGGCTTCGAGGTGCGCCTTCCTGGAAGGCTCCTTGCTCTCTTCCGACATCTGCCCGATCAAAGCTTCGCCGGTGTCCTTCCGGATCGAGCCCTCGCGAATCATCGCCCGGATCTTGGCCTTGGTCCATCGCCTGATGATAGTAACCGAACCGCCGTTCGCGATCGCATCGTTAATGTTGTCGGCGGTCTGTGGAAGGATCAAGACATCGCTATCCTTGAGCACTTCAACGCAAGGATAACTGTCGGTGATAGTCTGGTGCTTGACGGTCTCCACTGGCGCCGCGGCGGGGTTGATGCCTCCCTCGTCCATCGGAGGCGCCTCGGTAGTCTTCCATGTGACGTGCCGCTCGCGCTTCTCCCAACTGACGTAGAGATTGTACTGTCCCTCGATGTCGCCGTTCTTCATCAGCGCCGGCATGATCTGGGTGCGCAGTTGCGCACGTTGGATGTAGTGCTCCAATAGCGACATGGTGGCATAGGGAAGCTCGCCGTCCTGCGAGACGACTTCGACGTTGCGGCCATTCGTAGGAAATATCTGGTTGGTGAACCGGGTCTTGCGGGCGTTAACGGCATTGTGGACGATCGGCACGAAGATCTGAGAATTACCGTCGTAGAACTGCTTGCCAGTCAGCTTGCAGTTGAAAACATCCCAGTAGTCCTGCTGATCATCGGATCGCTCAGACTGATCTTGAAACCCCTGGGTGACTTCGTCGAACAGTTCAGTAAGCTGCTTGGCTACGCCGGCCCGTTTGGAAATGTCGGCATCGCGGCGGTTGTCATCCTGTTCGCGCGCGGGCTCGGCGGCTTCCTCCTCATCGTCTGATTCGACTTCGTAATCGGCCATCAGGCGGCCCTTGCAAAGTCGCTATGGAACGTAAGCATCACCTGCGCAGCGGCTTCGATCGCATCATCTAGCTTTTTATAATAGCCAAAATGGCGAAGTACGCCGTTGATTCGTGACTGCACCCGGAAAGTGCCACTAATTTTGTTCCAACCAATAAGTTTGAAACCCGTAGAATTGTCTACACGCAGCCCCTGATTGTACTTGTTCTGCCCGTCAGTTGCGGGCCGAAGATTGCCCCAACAATTATCGTGCTTGACCGTATTTCGGTGATCAGCATCATTCGGCGGGAACTCGCCAGTCATGTACAGAAATGCAAGCCGATGCGCTTTGTATACACGGCCATCGATCCGAATATCAATATACCCGTGACCGTTGATACAGCCTGCTTGCGTACCTGCACGGACTTGGTTGCCCGTTTTTTCCAGCCGAATGAAATCCCCCGATTCGGGATGGTAGTAGAGTAGTTCTTTAAGACGGTATCGAGTGACCACGAACTTCCCTGCTGGAAATAAATTTACGGCCATCGCTCGTATAAGCATAATTGACTGGCTGTTCGTCTCCAAGCGAACCCATCTGTATCATGGAAGCAAAAGATTCCAAACCCTCAAACAAGTTTTTGTATGGGCCTTCCGTCGCAAATTCGCTCAGTATTCCGTTTTTTAGAACCTCTTTGCAGTACCCGCCGGCAAAACCGTTCAAAACCCAACGCGCTTTGGACGAAACCTGCAATGCAGGCCTACTTTTTATTTGCTTTCGCAATAGCGCCCGTATTTCATCCCGGCCATTAATTGCCAAGCCTCCCTGTCCCAAACGAACAGGAACCTTCGCCGCCGCGCCGCGAAGCCCTACGGTGTCATAATTACCAAAGTGGCTTGGGTCGGCATACACCCTAACCTTCTGCCCTGCCTCAAGATTTGCGTCCATGATGATCGCACTCAGGACGGCCCCCGGGTCCCCCTCGCGGCACGCATCCCAAAGCACGTGCATTGCCCCGTCCACAATTTGCAAAAGAGCCGCAGTGGTGTACATTTGCGTGGCGTTGACCGCGAGATACATCGACTGCCGCGACAACTTGAAGATTTCCTCGACCACGTTGAGATAGGAGAAGTTCTCATAAATCGGCTGGCCCGGTCGCAGGATCATGGCGTAAGCCAGCGCATTCGGGATATCAATTGCGCCAGTGGGGAACCCAAGCAACTGCGCGCGCAGCTCCGGCAACTCCTTGGCGAACACCACCTCGCCGGCCTTAAAGAACGGCTGCATCGAGCGAATGAAGTCGAGCTTGCCTTTCGGCGCCTTCATGGGCCGAATCGGGATCGCGTAGGCGCGGCGCATCTGCTCTTGTCTTAACGGCTGCAAAATAAATTCTTCCAAACCGTCGCGCTCAACACCAATGGTGACGGGGTGATATTGATCATCGACCTTGAACATATCGGAAATAATTTCGTCTGGTTTCCAGCGCGGTCCGTAGCCATCCCAGACGATCAGCCTGTTGTTGATCCACGAGAACACCACCACTCCGGTTGTCGCCGATGTCGTCTTCACCGTGCGCGCGGGATCGTACATGGCGTAAGTCGCATGCCATGTCCGCATCGTCGGTTCGACCTTCATCAACTCTGGCACGAACGCCTTCACCGCCGGGTCCTCCGACTGCACCATGTACTCCTGATGCCACTCCTGGGTGGCGCCGGCGTCGATGTACCCGCGCTCGATCTCGTTCACCTTGCTCATGGGGAAACGCGACTTCCATGTCGCCTCCCACTCACCATCGGCGTTGCGGAACTTGATCGGATAGGACTTGAATCTCCATCCCGTCGCCTTCTTCAGCCGCACTAGCCAGCTTTCGGGGTGCAGCGGAGTGCCGGCGATCCGGAACTTGTGGCTGGGGGTCAGCGCCGGCATCACCACCTTGAGGAACCAGGAAGCGAACTTGGCGCGCGCCTCTGGCGTCACAATGTCGTCCTCGCTCTCCATGTCATCGCCGAACGCCATGTCGGGACGTTGCGCGAGATGCTTGGCGCCACGCAGCGACTGACCACGGCCGTAGGCCTGCATCACCACGCCATTGGTCAGCACGATCTTGGTTTCGGTCCAAGTGTCTCCGACAAGGTCTCCAAACAACTCGGTGATAGCCTCGTTGGTCTCCAATTCGTGCTTGATCGATGTCAGGCGTTCCTTGGCGCGGGTTTCGTTGTCACCGAGGATGATGGCATTGTTGAACATCCTCAGACAAGCCATTCCGGTAATTGCTTCTTCCGCGATCGTGGACTTGGCGCCGCCGCGAAACGCCTCGGTGCCCACATGGGGGTCCGCCGACCACCAGGCGTCGATCATCTCGAGATGAAATGGGGGTGTTTCGTCGCCGTGCCGATGCGGGAACAGGGAGGCATGCAGCAGGCGAGGATTGCGCGCCAGACGTTCGATCAGGGCATCTCGAGGGTCGATATCCACGTCAACCCCCCGAATACGTGTCCTTGATCGACGAGCTGAAGTACCGGCCCGGGCTCTCCGCGCTCGCCAGTCCGTCCACCACGTCCTGCGGCACGTCGTTGTAGACGTAGGTCCGGCCGGAGGTGAAGGTAATCTTCAACATCCGGCTCCGCGGCTCGTAGTCAAACCCACGCAGATTGGAGGAATTGAGCGGGGTCACGCGGCCTTGTCCGCCGCTTCGGCATCCAGTTCGGCCTGCGCCGCCACGTCCTCTTCGGCCTGCTTCTGCGCGCGCCGGGTGGCGTCGTCCTCATAAGCAGTCGAGATCAGCCCGCCACGAGTGTTGAAGTTGTAGGTCCAGATCCGGTCCTTGCTCGCCACCACCATCTGACACTCCGATACGTCGTCATGGGCATGCTGGAAAGTGATCGTGCCCTGAGGATCGCCGGCGTTGCCGTCAGCATCTGGTTCACCAAGCAGCTGGATGGTCTGGGGAGTGTCTACGGCGAACATGGGAAGCTCCTATGGCACGGGAAGGCAGCGGAAAATCCTGCAAGTGCCCGATCATTGCATAGCGCGTCCTGCTGTGCAACTTTGCGTCGCGGCGTCCTTACCCCCTTTCGGGCGTCGCCGTCCGGGTCGCCGCACAAGGATCGCCGCGGCTGTCCAGGGGGCGGTGGGCCCGGGCGTCAAGGGTTACCTGCCCACGTAGCGCCCATTCGGGGCCAGCACGCACTGTCCCGTAACGTACGTTCCATCCGGACACAGCGTCGGCGGACGCGGCTGCGCCGGCGGGCAAACCGCCACCACCCAGTTCCCGTCGGGGCACAGCACCATGGCCCCGGCGTTCGTGCAAAGCATCAGCAGGAGCGCGAGTATCAGGAGTATGTCCAGCATGGTCAGCTCCCGCGCGATCCGGCGAATCACTTCCGCATCCCCTTGAGCGTCTTCGCCAGATTGGCCCGCCTTCGCTCGGTTGGGTTCTTCGAGCGCGCGGCTGCCGCCAGCTTGGCCGCGGGGATCTTCTTGCCAGCGGGGACGCCCAGCTGCTTGTGAAGCGCGCCGGGGTGCTTGATCGCGCCCTTGATCCAGTTCCTGGCCATTGGCCTACGCCTAAGGTTTGCCCGAAGGATTACAGACCGCTGCCAGACGAGCCTGCGGGCGTCGCTGGTGCGGGCGCCGGAGTCGGAGCTGGCTGGGGTACGTTCGCAGTCAGCGCGCTATCCAGCTTCGCCTTGTTGGCCTCCGCGCCGGTAAAGATCGCGTCGATCTGCGCCTGCATGGCCGGGGTGATCCCGGGGATGGCAGCGATCTGGTCCCGTAGTCCCTGTATCAGGGTAAGGACACTGTCGATCTGGGTGCTCTCGGCGGTGACATCGGCAAGGACTTGGTCGAGGGTGGCCATGATGTTCTTCTCCATGAGGTCGAGGCGGGTATCCTGCTGGGCGAGATGCTTCTCCAAATTATCTAGGCGCTGGAAGACCGCCTTGAACTGATCACTCAGCCACGCGACGAACCCCGCATCCTGCTCGATGATGATCCGCAACGCGCCGGAATGGTCGTGGCTCTGATGCATCCATTCACGGTTAGGGTAAGAGTGTGGCGGCCACAAGGCGAGAAAGGACCATGGGTGGTCAGCCCATGGTCAAGTCTGGGAGGTAACGCGAGCTTTGTTGCACGGTTGATGGGAGTTGGCAATCAGGCTCCTGGCCGGTGCCTATGCAGGTATTCGATTGCCCGGGTCATGGTATCCGGGTCATCCCGCAGAAGCCCTAAAGCCGTGTTGCAGTTGTGGCAAAGCACCGCGCGGATGTGGCCGTGCTCATGGCAGTGATCCAGCACCAGGCGCTCGTCCGTGAAACATATCTCGCAGCGCGCATCCTTCAGCAGACCTGCATATTCCTCCGGCGATACGCCGTATTTTTCTGCCAAGAAACGCCGTCTTGTATCTTCAGTTGCGCATAGTTTGCACGTCGTTTGAAAACCCTTTGTAGCCGATTTGTTGCGGTAGAAATTGGTCGCGTTAAGTTCTTTTTTCTCTTTGCAAACAAAGCATTCCCGGAAGATCCCATAGTCGACCGTACGGCGCGGAATGACTTCGCGTCCGGTATTGCGCAACTTGTGTGCTCGCGTCTTGCCTGCCCAATAGGCCCGCTTCTCTTCTGGCGTTTTGTTTTTCCAATTGATCTTGTCGTATATTTCATTTGGCATTTATGAACCCCGTTTTTTGCGCTGAGAGTATTAGAGCATAAACATTTCAATTTGTAAATTCTAATTTTATGCGACATCATAAAAAGTAAACCTTTGGGCGTCGGGGGACCAAAACCATGAGTTAAGCAACAATGTTTCAAATACCTCACCTGGATACCTTACGCCTCCGCAATTTAATTAGCATAGCTACGGCCTTAGCAAACACCGCATAGCGCTTTACACAACACTCTCCGTTTGCTGTTTGACTGAGCAGTGCATACGGCTTTGCCTCGTCATGGCCACAATGTAAACCTGGTTTGCTGGTGTCAACCACTCGGTAGTCTGCCATCTGTATCTCCTTACCAATGCTAGCAGCTTAAAAGGTATTATGGTGTAGCAGATACGGTACCGTATCCAGTTCGTGCAACCATCACCCATTGGGATTACAGGCAAATCCAGAAAGAATCAATGACTTAGTAGGTAGTAGTAGTATTATTTTGAAAAAGGATACTCCTTTGGCCGATGTCATGTAAAGCTGCTTGACTTGACACCCCCCCAGAAAAATGTAGCCCCTTTTTAAATTTACTACTACTATAACCCAAAACGTGAACACTTTCCGTTTAACCCAACGAATACAGCCACTTAGAGTTGGAACAATACTAGCATGTAAACCGCACAAATGCATGGCTAAAAGCAGCATCCATGCAAATTTGCCTTGACAAACGCCTTGCAAGTTGACTTTTTTGGTTTACAATGTAAAGCGAAAGTCAAGCAAAACGGTTGACATTGGGGTTACATTTATAGGAGAAAGTACAGATGGATGGTGATGGATTAAGGGCTATACGCAAAGGTTTGGGATATAACCAAGCAAAAATGGCTGACATATTGGCGGTATCAAGGCAGTCGTATATAGCTTGGGAGAAAGGCTATCACAAAATGCCTGCCGCAAAGGTCGAGCTAGTCATTGCCACGAGCGAAAATGCGACACCCATGCGGGTGGATGTGAAGACGCAAAATAAGGAAGATCGCGCCATCTTTGTGCAATACCAAGACATGCGGACATGGCCGATCGTAAAAAGTGACGTTTATCCGCATCTGAGTCCTAACGGTGACAAATTTCTTTCAAGCCCGAATGGATTGATGACTCACCAATTGATCGTCGATCAGCTTCACCGCTTTGGCCAAGTGGTGACGCCGGGCGCCGCTGTGCTGATTTGCACTGCTTACCCCGATGTCCCTCGTCACGCCGATGCTTTCAAGCCGACTGTGCCAGATCTTATGTTCTGATATCTTCAAAAGCACTCCTTATGCCCGGCTCCAGCGATGGATACTGGGCTTGAGGGCGTGCTACCAACCGCAAAGGGGAACACAAATGACAAACGCTATCATCGTTGGATGCCTGATCGGCATCGCGGCCGCACCAATCGCCATTTTCTCAACCCTGTTCTTTTAAGGAGCAACCATGTCGCACTGTACCATATGCCACAAAGACGTTTTTGACGAAGTGAAGCACGGTGTGCGCCATTATGCACACTGGCGTTGCTATCTGGAAGATGGGCGCAAGTTGCACGCCTTGAGAGCTTGGCAGATCAAGACTTTCCCGGTTTTGTTGCTTAAGGAGTTCGACCAACTGGATGATGCCTTGAATTTCAAAAGCGACGAAGTGCGCCGGATACTTTCCACCTTTCCACCTGTCTAAGCCCCACTGGTGAGAGCTGGATTTGCCCTCACCAAACTACCCGGAACGAATTTAAACGCGCCAGCGGTGCCTTTCTGGGCGTCGCGAAACGAGAAAAGGGGACTAAAATGCCAAAATACGTGCGCGATCGGTACTGCGATAAAGTGGAGACCGGCCAATGATCGGCACCTTGGAAAGTCCAGCCCTCACCCGCCTGGTGGAACGCTGGCAAGCCGGCGACCGCAAGGAGCCCTTGTGGCGATACATCGAGCGCAATGCCGACATGGTTCGCCTGTCGGACCTCCTGGCTGACTACTTTCAACCGATTCACGACTGAAAAGGGGAAACACAATGAGGGTACTGGTGGGGCAGGAATCAAGCGGCGTCATCCGACGCGCGTTTGCATCCCGCGGTCATTTCGCAGTATCGGTAGACCTTCTGCCAGCCGACGATGGCAACAAGGCATGGGGTACACGCAACTATTCGCAGGGCTGGCATTATCAGGGCGACATCATGGATTTCATCTTTGGTGATGCCGGCGCGCTGATGGATGCGGGATTCGATCTGATGATCGCGCATCCTGAATGTACCAATATGACCAATGCCGGTATCCGATGGCTGTACAAGGAGGGGCGCAAGGAGAACGGCCGCGATCCCGCGCGTTGGGAAGCGTTGAACCGCGACGCCCGGCATTACAATAGACTGGCGACCGCGCCAATCCGGCGCATTGTGCGGGAGAATCCGCGAATGCATCCCTACGCTGAAGCACTGACACGCTCTTCGGGGTCACGCCAGTATGTGCAGCCCTACCACTTTGGCCACAATGAAACCAAAACCACGGGTCTCGACCTGATCAATGTGCCTCATCTGAAACTAACATGGCCGGACTACGAATCGTTTCGCGCGGCTCATGGGTTGCCAAAAGGATCAAGGCCCGTGCCACGTTGCCATTACGCCTCCCCCGGTCCAGATCGGTGGAAAGAGCGATCAAGGACGCTGCCAGGCATCGCCGACGCCATGGCGGAACAGTGGGGCGTCCTGTAGAACGAAAGAAAATGTCGCCGATTTCTCTTGGCGAGTTGCGAGACTTGTGAGACGATGATTCGCGAACTACCATGATCACACCGTGAAAACCGGCCGGGTAACGCCCGGCCACACGGGCTCAATTCAAGGGGGACAATATGCGCGCATATTCCAGCATGTCCACTACCGACTTCGTGGCCCAGATCCGCGACATCGCCATCAAGGCTGGCGCCCGCGCGCTGGTGATTGCCCAGATCGATGCGATCGTGGACGGGCTCACCGAAGACGAGATCGAGGAACTTTGCGAAGAAGCACGCGATGAAGGGGACAGTGAAGGACGCGGCAAGCAATGGGAGATGTGTTACGACGCACTCTGCGCGGGACTTGAGGACATTGTGGGCATGGGAGCGGATCGTGAAGCGATTCTCCAGCTTCTGATCGAGATCAAGCCGGAGTGGCTGAAATGATCACAACCCTCCACGGCCTGGACTTCAAGGTCATCAGCCCATCCGCCTTCCTGCTCAAGTCCGTGCGCGACGACATCGACGACCCGACCGCGCGCGTCATCGTGGCTTTCAACGGCGACAAGTGGTGGATACATTACAAGAGCCGCTACCACGACGTGGCCCGGCCGTTCAAATCACGCGATGCCGCCATGGCGATGATTGCTTCGAGGGTGCGGATATGATCGATCGTCAGCACGGATGTATCCTGATCGAATGTGATTCGTGCCCCGAGGTTTTCGAGGGCGAGCAGGATGAAGACTTTGGCCCGGTGTGGGCATCGGCCAGGCGCGATGGCTGGCGCGCGCAAGATCGCGAAAGAATGGCTGCACGGCCGCCCGAAGTGCG